>WBZM01001278.1_pt1 | contig 25860 bp, 27 predicted proteins | sample 5204271 | NCBI WGS metagenome assembly WBZM01 (sample SAMN12344346, study PRJNA552823) | activated sludge metagenome | biome: Activated sludge suspended growth; feature: Nitrification reactor; material: Wastewater; isolation source: activated sludge from nitrification reactor of wastewater... | reverse complement strand
CGCCAGCTGGTCCACCCGCGACCTCCTGAAGGGCACCCACGCCATCCGCGCCGAGTACCTCGGCGACGCGGTCACGGCCGCCGCCTCCGGCACCCTGGCCGGCGGCCAGGTGGTGGAGAACACGCCGCCGGTGGCCGGCGCCGGCGCCGCGCTCTCGCTCGGCGGCGCCGCCGCCCCGGCCAGCGCCACCCTCGCGGCCAGCGCCACCGCCGCCGCCGTCCTCGACGCGGCGCAGGGCACCGTGGAGCTCTGGGCCCGCGCCACCTGGACCGACGCGGCCCAGGCCGGCGAGGCCCCCACGCTGGCCCGCCTCTCCGGGCCCAGCGGCGTCCGCTGGTCGCTGGGCGTGGCCCCCGACCGCCGCGGCGCCGTGGTGACCGTCGGCGCCGCCACCGCCACCATCCCCGCCGCCCTCGACGACGGCGCCTGGCACCACCTGGCGCTGGTGGGCGAGGCGGCCGGCACCACCCTCCTCGTCGACGGCGTGGAGGCCGGCGCCCTCGCCGAGCCCTTCGGCCCGGCCGGCGCGACCACCCTGGTGGTCGGCGACGGCTTCACCGGCGAGCTGGACGAGCTGCGCACCTGGTCGGTGGCGCGGACCGCCGCGGACCTGGCCGGCGACGCCCGCACCCCCCTCACCGGGCGCGAGCCCGGCCTGACCGGCCTGTGGCGCTTCGACGAGGGCGCCGGGCTGGAGGCCTTCGACGCCGGCCCCGCCGGCCTCGACCTGGCCATCGCCGCCGCGGCCGCCCCGGCCGAGGCGGTCGCCTTCGCCCCGTCCGCCGCCTGGCGCGACCGCCAGGTGGCGGCCGGCCAGGCCATGACCCCGGCCGCCGCCGGCTACGACGCCGACGAGGAGGACGCGCTCACCCTCACCATCACCGCCCCGCCGGCCCAGGGCACCGCCCAGGCGGACCAGGCGGCGCGACTGGTCCGGTACACGGCGGGCCCCGCCGGCGGCGACGTCTCCCTCGGCTTCGGCCTCTCCGACGGCGCCGCCGCGAGCGAGTACACCCTGGCCATCACGGTCACCGCGCCGGCCGTCTGCACCGCCTCGTCCCAGTGCGGCGCCGGCCAGGTGTGCGCCGGCGGGACCTGCGTCGCCGCCCACGACCTCGACGTCCGGTCGGGCGGCTGCGGCTGCGGCAACGCCGGCGGCGGCGCCCTGGCGCTCTGGTCGGTGGTGTCGCTGGCGCTCCTGCGCCGGCGGCGCCCGGTGGCCGGCGGGAGGCAGCCGTGAGCCGCCTCACCGCCGTCCGGCCGCTCGCTGCGGCGCTGGCCCTGTCGGTCGGACTCCTGGCGGCCCCGTCCGCCCGGGCCCAGGTGCCCCGCCCGTTCACGCTCCAGACCTGGGAGCCCTCCAGCCCCGGCGACCCGCTCTTCACCGTGCCGGGCACCGGCGTGCCGGCCCACCTGGTCCCCTCGGTGGGGCTGGCGCTCTCCTGGGCCCACGAGCCGCTGGTGCTGCGCGTCGACGGGGCGGTGCTGCCCGGCGGCCGCATCGTCCACCGGCAGTTCCAGGGCTTCCTGCAGGGCGGGATCGGCCTGGGCGGCCGGCTCCTCCTCGACGCCAGCCTGCCGGTGGCCCTCTACCAGAGCGGCTCCCGGCCGCTGCCCGACCTGCCGCCGGTCTCCCTGGCCGGCGCCGGCGACCTGCGCCTGGGCCTCCGCACGCCGCTCCCGGCCCTCGGCTGGCTCGGCACCGCGGCCCAGGCCGACGTCTGGATCCCCACCGGCTCGCGCGACGCCTTCGCCTCCGACGGCGCGGTGCGCGCCGACCTGAAGGGGCAGGCCGGGGGGCGGCTGGGCGAGTGGGAGCTGGGGGCCGCGCTCGGCCTCCTCTTCCGGCAGGCCCGCGACCTGGCCGTCACCCACACCGGCACCGCCGTCACCTGGTCGGCCGGCGCCGCCTGGTGCCGCGGCCCCTGGCGCATCGGGCCGGAGGTCTACGGCCGGCTCCAGTTCCAGGGCATCGAGACCTCGCCGGCCGAGGCGCTCCTCGGCGTCCACTGGGCCCTCGGCGGCCTCGAGGTCGGCGCCGGCGTGGGGACGCAGCTCAACCGCGCCCCGGGCGCCGCCCCGGCGCGCCTGCTGGCGACCCTCGGCTGGCATCCGGTGGAGAAGCCCGCGCCCCCGCCGCCGCCCCCTCCCCCGCCTCCGCCGCCTCCCCCGCCTCCGCCGCCCCCTGAGGAGCCGCCGGTGGCCGCGCCCGAGCCCGTCGCCATCCCGGCGCCGGTCCTGGCGCCGGTGGCCATCGAGGCCCCCGCCCCGACGCCCGTCGAGGCCCCCAAGCCGGTGGTGGCCCTCCCCTCCAAGGCGCTGGTGCAGCTCACCGGCGAGAAGATCGAGATCCTGCAGTCGATCCAGTTCGAGACCGCCAAGGACGTCATCCGGCCGGTCAGCGAGCCGGTGCTCAAGGAGGTGGCCGAGGTGCTCATGGCCCACCCGGAGCTGCTGCGGGTGCGCGTCGAGGGGCACACCGACTCGCAGGGCAGCGCCGAGCTCAACTGGACGCTCTCCGGCAAGCGGGCCGAGGCCGTGAAGGCCTGGCTGGTGGCCCGCGGCGTCGATCCCTCGCGGCTGGAGGCGGCCGGCTTCGGCCAGACCAGGCCGGTGGACAGCAACGCCACGCCGGCCGGCCGGGCCCACAACCGGCGGGTGGAGTTCCGGATCCTGGAGAAGTAGCGCGGGGAGGGACGGCGGTGGCGGGGCGCGCCGGAGCGGACGCCCCGCCGCGCGCCGGCTACCTCCCGGCCCAGGGCTCCATCGCCTTGAGCGCCGCCACGATGGCGCGCGTCGAGGGGGAGCGGTTGAGCGTGTAGAAGTGGATGCCCGGCGCCCCGCGGCGCAGCAGCTCCTGGCACTGCAGCGAGGCGTAGGCCACGCCCAGCTCGCGCGCCGCCTCGGGGTCGGCGCGGCGGACCTCCATGGCGGCCCGCAGGCGCTGCGGGATGGAGGCGCCGCAGCCGGCGGTGAAGCGCTCCACCTGCTCCACGTTGGTGAAGGGCATGATCCCCGGCACGATGGGGACGGCGATGCCGGCCGACCGGGCCCGGGTCACGAAGTCCTGGTAGGCCCGGTTCTCGAAGAAGAGCTGGGTCACCAGGAAGTCGGCCCCGGCGTCCACCTTCTCCTTCAGGTGGCGCACGTCGGCGGCCAGGTCGCGGGTCTCCGGGTGGCCTTCGGGGTAGCAGGCGGCCCCCAGGTCGAAGCGCCAGCGCGCCGGCTGCGAGCGGATGAAGGCCACCAGCTCGGTGGCGTGGCGGAAGCCGTCCGGGTGGGGCGTGAAGCTGGCCTGCCCCTTGGGCGGGTCGCCGCGGAGCGCCAGCACGTTCTGCACCCCCGCCTCGGCGAACTCGTCGAGGGTGGCGGCGATCTCGTCGCGCGAGGCGCCCACGCAGGTGACGTGGGCCATGGTCTCGATCTCGGACTCGCGCTTGAGCCGCTTCACCAGCTCCACGGTCCGGGCGCGGGTGGAGCCGCCGGCGCCGTAGGTCACCGAGACGTAGGCCGGGCCGAGGGGGCGCAGCGCCTCCACGGTCTCGAAGAGGGAGCGCACCCCCTCGTCGGTCTTGGGCGGGAAGAACTCGAAGCTGAAGGTGGGCTCGCCCCGCTCGCGGGCGAAGCGCAGGATCTCGCTGACTCTCACCGCCCCGTTCTAGCGCGCCGTCCCGGGGGCGCGCCAGTTCCGGGGGTCGGCCCGGCGCGGCCCCTTGACGCGCCCGGCCCGCGAGGGCATGGAATCCCCGCCGCCATGGGAAAGCCCCGCTACATCACGCCCCAGGGCTTCCGCGCCATCGCGCGGGAGCACGAGGAGATCTGGACGCGCCTGCGCCCGAAGATCGTGGCCGAGGTGGAGGCCGCCGCGGCGCTGGGCGATCGGAGCGAGAACGCCGAGTACATCTACGGCAAGCGCAAGCTGCGCGAGCTGGACCGGCGGCTGCGCTTCCTGTCCGAGAAGATGGACTCGCTCACGGTCCTCGAGCCGGAGCCCCACCCCTCCGGCAAGGCCTTCTTCGGCGCCTGGGTCACGGTGGAGGACGAGGACGGCGAGGAGAGGACCTGGCGGCTGGTCGGCGCCGACGAGTTCGACGTCTCGAAGGGGCTCCTCTCGGTCGACTCCCCCTTCGGCCGGGCGCTGCTCGGCAAGGCGGAGGGGGACACGGCCGTCATCCAGCGCCCCGCCGGGCCGCTGGAGGTGACCGTCCTGGAGGTCCGCTGGACCCCGCCGGAGGCCCCGTGAGCGACCGCGTGACCGATCGCCCGGCCATCCGCGCCCTGGTGGAGCGGGCCGCCCGCGAGCGCCCCCACGCCCTGGCCTGGGACGGCGAGGCCAGCCTCCTGCTCGACGTGGCCGCCGGCAAGGTGCTGGCCCTCGACTGGACGCGGGTGGCGGCCGCTTCCGAGCAGCGCGACGCCGACACCGGCCGGCCCTACCTCCTGCTGGAGCTGGGCGACGGCGGCGCGCTGGCGCTGGCCGACCAGGGGATCGCCTTCGCCCCGGTGACCGCCGCCACCGGCCCGCTCCCCGGCCTGCCCCGCGCCGTCTGCCTGCGCGACCTCGCCGCCGCCGAGGCGCGGCTCACCCACTTCCTGGTCGGCCACCCCGACGAGGCGCCGGAGCGCGCCCACCTGGACGCCTTCTTCTTCTGCCTCGCGGTGGTGGACGGCGCGCGCGCCGCCGGCTTCGACGTCGGGCCGGAGGAGCGGCGGGTGGAGCGGATCCTGAACGAGCTGGAGGCGCGCCGGCGGGGCTAGGGCCTCCGCCTCCGCCTAGGTCTCCGCTTCCTCGTCCTCGACCTCGCCGGCGTCCGGATCCGCGCTGTCGAAGCCGGCCTCCGGCGCCGCCCCCTCCCCGGCCACCAGCACGCCGCCCGCCTCGGGCGAGGCGGCGGCGGCCATGGCGTGGAGGCGGGCCCAGAGGGCGTCGGCCCCCATCCCCTCCTCGGCCGAGAAGGGGACCGCGGTGCCGGGCGGGAGCGAGAGGTCCTGCTCCACCGTGCGCAGCGACTTCGCCCGCTGGGTGCGCGGGAGCTTGTCCATCTTGGTGGCGGCCACCACCACCACGCGCCCGGCCTCGGTGAGGAAGCGCAGGGCGTCGTGGTCCGACTCCATGGGCGGGTGGCGGGCGTCCACGATCAGCACCACCGCGCGGAGCGGCGGCCGCTCGCGGAGGTAGTCGCCGATCATGGCGGTCCACTTGGCCCGCTCGTCGCGCGAGACCTTGGCGTAGCCGTAGCCCGGCAGGTCGCAGAAGCGGATGGGGCGCGGGCGGGCCTTCGGGGTGGGCCGGTAGCGCACCTCGAAGAACTGCAGCGCCTTGGTGCGCCCCGGCGTGTTGGAGACGCGCGCCAGCTTCTTCTTCTTCGTCAGCGCGTTGAGCATCGACGACTTGCCCACGTTGCTGCGGCCGACGAAGGCGAACTCCGGGAAGTCGCCGCGCGGCCAGTCGGCCGGGCGCGTCGCCGTCTTGAGGAACTGGGTCTCGACCACCTGGATGGGCACGGGAACCTACTTGCCCGGGGCCGCCGGGGCGCTGCCGCGCGGCCGGTCGGGGTGGGCGATGAGCTTGAGCTTCTGGCGCACGTCGAACTTGCGCAGGGAGGGGGTCGAGTCGGTGTGGCAGGCGAGGCAGGTCTTCTCGGTCGGCTCGACCAGGCCGACCGCCCGCGCCAGTTCCAGGTCCCGCATGACGTAGCGGGCGGCGTACTGGCGCCCCGGGCCGTGGCAGGCCTCGCAGGTCACCGCCGCCAGGCCGGCCTCGGCCTGGGGCGAGTGGCAGCCGAGGCAGCGGGCGTCGCCGCGGCTCCGCTCCGGGAGCGACTCCAGCGCGCGGGCGTGGGGCCCCTCCCGCCAGGAGGCGTAGGCGGCCGGGTGGCAGGCCTTGCAGGTCTCGGGGCCCACCACCCCGCCGGAGGCGAGCGCGGCGGCGGGCAGGAGGGCGGCGATGGCGAGGAGGTGGCGCACGGAGCGCGGAGTATACTGCCTGGATGCACCGGATGCGCCCCACTTCCCTCGCCGCCGCCCTCGCCCTGCTGGCCGCCCTGGCCCTCCCCGCCGCCGCCGGCGCCAAGCCCTGGCAGGGGGTGGAGCCGGGCAAGACCACCGCCGACGAGGTGGTGGCCCGCCTCGGCGAGCCGACCAGCCGGGTGAAGCGGGGCCCCCGCACCGTGGTGGCCTACAAGGGGGAGCAGGCCCTCGCCGGCACCCGCGAGGCCCAGTTCCACTGCCGCCCCGACGGCGTGGTCGAGGAGATCACCGTCTTCCTGGCCCAGCCGCTCGACGCCGAGTCGATCGAGGGGACCTACGGCAAGGGGCAGACCAAGACCTTCACCGACAGCTTCCAGAAGGTCTGGCTCTACCCGCAGAAGGGCGTGTCGGTCTTCTTCGACAAGGACGGGAACGTCGAGGCCATCGCCTTCTCGGCGCCGAGGTCGCCCGACGCCGCGGCCGGGAAGTAGGCGCGGTGCGGCTGGTCGGCCTCACCGGCGGGATCGCCACCGGCAAGTCGACCTTCGCGGCGGCGCTGCGCGCCCTGGGGGCGCCGGTGCTCGACGCCGACCAGCTGGCGCGCCAGGTGGTGGCGCCCGGCACGCCGGCGCTGGCGGCCATCGCCGCCGCCTTCGGGCCCGGCGTGCTCGGGCCGGACGGCGCCCTCGACCGCAAGGCCATGGCCGCGCTGGTCTTCGCCGACCCGGCGCAGCGACGGCGGCTGGAGGCCATCACCCACCCGGCCATCCGCGAGGCCATGCTGGCCGAGACGGCCCGCCTCGCCGCCGCCGGCCACGACCTCTGCTTCTACGACGCCCCGCTCCTCTTCGAGGTGGGGCTGGACCGGGCCATGGCGCTCACGGTGGTGGTCTTCGCGCCCCCCGAGGCCCAGCTGGCGCGCCTGCGGCGCCGCGACGGCCTCCCCCGCGAGGCGGCCGAGGCGCGCCTGGCCGCCCAGCTCCCGGTGGCCGAGAAGGCGGCCCGGGCCGACGTGGTCGTCGACAACGCCGACGACGGGGCCCCGCTGGAGGCCAAGGCGGCCGCCCTCCTCGCCGACCTGCGGGCCGGGCTCGGACGGAGGCTTCCCTCGGCGCCTCCCAGGCGCTATTGACGGTGGGCATGGGGGATCGCGTCCACCTGGTGACCGGCTACCCGGGCTTCCTGGGGAAGCGGCTGGTGCGCCGCCTGCTCACCGACCCGCGCGAGCGGCCGCGCCGGCTGCTCCTGCTGGTCCAGCCGCGCCACGCCGCGGCGGCCCGGCGCGACCTGGCCGGCCTGCCCGCCCCCGAGGCCGAGGTCATCGAGGGCGACATCACCCACATGCACCTGGGGCTCTCCGGCGCCGAGTGGCGCGACCTGGCGGGCCAGGTGACCGACGTCTGGCACCTGGCGGCCAAGACGCGCCTGGGGGCCAACACGGCCGAGATGCGGGCCGTCAACGTGGAGGGGACGCGCCACGTGCTGGAGCTCTGCCGCGCCGCCCGGGCGCTGACGCGGCTCAGCCACTTCTCCACCGCCTTCGTCTCCGGCGAGCGGGTGGGCGTGATCCTGGAGGACGAGCTGGCGGTGGGCCAGCGCTTCCACAACGCCTACGAGGAGACCAAGTTCCAGGCCGAGCTGCTGGTGCGGCGGGCCCAGTCCGAGCTGCCGGCCACGGTGCTGCGCCCCAGCATCGTGGTGGGCGACTCGCGCACCGGCGAGATCGACCGCTTCGACGGCCCCTACGCCCTGGCCATCCTGCTGGTGGCCTCGCCGCTGGCGGTCCCGCTGCCCCTCCCCGGCGACGCGGTGGCGCCCCTCAACGTGGTGCCGGTGGACTTCGTGGTGGACGCGGCGGTGGCCATCGGCCGCCACCCGGCCGGCGCCGGCAAGACGGTGCACCTGGTGGACCCGGCGCCCATGTCGGCGCGGCGGGTCTACGAGCTGATCGCCGGGCGGGCCGGCAAGAAGCTGCCTCCGCTCTCGGTGCCGGACCGGGTCTTCCAGGCGCTGCTGCAGCTGCCGGTGCTGGAGCGGCTCTCCCTCTCGCACCGGCCGGCCATCGAGTACGTCAACCACCTGGCCATCTACAACTGCCGCAACCTGCTCGACCTCACCGACGGCACCGGCATCCGCTGCCCGCCCATCACCAGCTACCTGGACCGGCTCATCGAGTTCGTGCAGTCGAGCTTCGCCCGGCGGCGCGAGGCGGAGCTGGCCGGCGAGGGGGACGACCCGCTGGACCGGCCGCCGCGGGCGGGGTGAGGCGTCCACCGCGCGCCGCCCCGGCGCCGCGTTGACGCCGTGCGTCAGCGAGGATCGACGCCTCCCGCGCGCGTGAAGCTTGTGCGGCGGCCGGGGCTCCCGTAGGAGAGATGGCTCCTATGACTCCGGCCAAGCCGTTCACCGTGGGCGACGCGTTCGAGGTCGTCCGCGAGGTCGACCCCTACCGGCCCATCTACTACGCGGCCGCCTCGGGCGACTTCAACCCCATCCACATCGACCCCGCCATCGGCCAGCTGGCCGGCTACCAGGGCGTCATCCTCCAGGGGATGTGCACCTTCTCCTGGCTGGCCGACGCCTGCGCCGCCTACCTGGGCGACCCGGCGCGCGTCACCCGGGTGCGGGCCCGCTTCACCAAGCCGGTGCAGGTGGGCGACGTCCTCACGTTCAAGGGGCGCTGCACCGCCGTCAACGGGACCACGCTGAAGCTCGAGGTCTCCGCCACCAACCAGCGCGGCGAGGAGGTGCTCAAGGGCGCCGTCGCCGAGGCCGCCACCGGGAGCTGACCGTGCCCATCGACAAGCAGCACCTCGGCCGGCGCTACGGGCCCTTCGTCTTCACGGTGGGGCTGGAGCAGATCAAGGACTTCGCCGCCGCCACCGGCGGCGGGGTGCCGGGGCGCGTCTTCGGCGTGGCGCCGTCGCTGGCCCACCCCTGGACCTGGGACGAGGCGGCGGCCGCCGCGTCGCCCCACGGCGGGATCGTGGCCCCGCCCGGCTTCGCCACCGCCTTCGCCATCCAGCCCTTCTCCGCCGCCTGCTCCGACCCGGCGCTGGCCGTCAACGTGCTGCGGCTGGTGCACGGCGAGCAGGACATGCAGTGGCTCGGCGTGGTGCGCCCCGGCGACGTCCTCACCACCACCGGCGAGATCACCCGCCTGCAGGACCGCGCCAACCTCGACTTCCTCGAGGTGACCACCACCACCGTGAACCAGCGCGGCGAGACCGTGGTGAAGGCGGTCTGGACGGCCATCATCCGCAACTGAGGCGGCGCAGGCGGATCGCCAGGAGGGGACCCAGCCGAAGGCTGGGGAGGGCGAAGCCCTCCCCGCTGGGTGAACGGCCGAGCGCGAAGCGCGACAGCCGTTCGGGACCCGGCGAAGGGGGGTGGGGCCCCGAGCCGGCTCTGCCGGTCGGGGCGGGGCGTAGCCCCGTTAAGAGGTGATGACGCCGTCCGCGATCAAGGTCGCCAGGATGCGGGCGGTGTCGAGGCGCGGCAGGCCCGACAGCGCGAAGAGGCTCTCGTAGTCCACCGTGCCGTCCACCTGCGAGAGCAGGAAGCCGGCGCGGTGGTCCAGGTTGAGCCACATGACCTCCTCCGGCTTGATGGCGAGGCGCGGCACCCGCCCCAGCGGGCCCAGCTTCGACTCGTACATCGCCACCAGGGTGGTCTCGTTCTCCCGCAGGTAGCGCCGCGCCTCCTCGTGGGCCGGGTCGACCTTGAGGATCTTCTCGATCATCTCCAGCGAGCCGGAGAAGTCGCCCAGGGCGTGGAGGTCCTTGGCGGCGGCCATCCAGACGTCCACGTCGCGCTGGCTGCGCGCCGCCACCGGGGTGGCGGGGGCGGGGGCGGCCGGTCCGGCCTCGGGGGCGGCCCGCGCCGGCTCCCGGGGCGCCTCCGGCACCAGCGGCCGCAGGTCGCTCTTCTCGGACACCGCCTCCAGGTCCATGCCGCCGTCGGCCTCGAGGACGATGGTGGCGCCGCTGGCCGGGCCGTCGTCCCAGGGCGACGGGGCGTAGTCGCCCTCGGGGTGCCCCTCCTCGGCGCCGAAGGGGGCGCTGGAGGTGGCCGGCGGCGGCATGGGGCGCGGCTGGGTGGGCGTGCTCAGCCCGCCGTGCAGCAGGATGGAGTAGCTGCGGGCCCGCGCGTTGTTCGGATCGCGCTTGAGCGCCTCGTCGAGCAGGCGCCGCGCCTCGTCGAGCCGCCCCTCGACGTACGCCCGGACCCCCTGGTCCACCAGCTGGGCCACCGAGGTCATGCCTGGCCCCCGCCCGGCGGCCGGGCGCCCTGCCCGGCCAGCCCCTTGAAGAGCTGCAGCGTCCGGTCGAGGGGCTCGTCCAGCTCCGCCAGCGCCGCCGCGTCCTTGGCCTCGATGGCCTGCCGCGCCCGCGCCAGCACCCCCTCGGCCTTCTGCACCGCGTCCTTGCCGAACTTGGAGCGCTCCAGCGCCGCCTGCACCGCCGGCACCAGCCCCTCCACCTCGCGCATCACCGCGGCGGCCCTGTCCCGCGCCCGCTCGAACTCGGCGGCCCCCTGCTTCTTCTCCAGCAGGTCGTCGAGCCGCTCGTCCATGATCCGCTTCAGCTCCTCCTCGGTGAGGCCCGAGGTGGCGGTCACGGTGATGGACTGCTGCTGGCCGGTGTCCACGTCGCGGGCCGACACGCCCACGATGCCGTCGGCGCTGATGTCGAAGGTCACCTCGATGGAGACCTCGCCGCGCCGCGCCGGGCGGATGCCCGCCAGGATGAACTCGCCCAGCAGCTCGTTCTCGATGGCGCGCTCCTTCTCGCCCTGCAGCACGGCGATGCGCACCGAGGCCTGGTTGTCCTGCACGGTGGTGAAGAGGTGGGTCTGGCTGGTGGGCACGGTGGTGTTGCGCGGGATGACGGTCTGGAAGTAGCCGCCCACCACCATGAGCCCCAGGTTCTGCGGCGTGACGTCGAGGAGCAGCACGTCGTTGCCGGCCTGCTGCGGCGCGGCCAGGGCCTGGGCCTGGATGGCCGCCCCCAGCGCCACCACCTCGTCCGGGTGGACGCCCTTGCACGGCTCGCGGCCGAAGAACTCGCGCACCGCCTTCTGCACCCGCGGCATGCGCGTCATGCCGCCCACCAGGATCACCTCGCCCACCTGGGAGGCCTTCACGCCGGCGTCCTTGAGGGTCTTCTCGGTGACCGCCACGCAGCGGTCCACCAGGTCGCGGGTGATCTCCTCCAGCTTCTCGCGGGTCAGCTGCTTGGTGAGGTGCAGCGCCGGCTTCCCCTCCCCGCCCGAGACCAGGAAGGGCAGGTGCACGTCGGCGGCCGGCAGCGAGGAGAGCTCGATCTTGGCCTTCTCGGCGGCGTCCTTGAGCCGCTGCAGCGCCATCTTGTCCTGGCGCAGGTCCACCCCGGCGTTCTCCTTGGCGAAGGTGAAGGTGAGCCAGTCCATCACCCGGCGGTCGAAGTCCTCGCCGCCCAGGTAGGTGTCGCCGCCCACCGCCACCACGTCGAAGACGCTCTTGCCGATGTCGAGGATGGAGACGTCGAAGGTGCCGCCGCCCAGGTCGAAGACCACCACCTTCTTCTCGACCTGCTTGCCGAACCCGTAGGCCAGCGCCGCGCTGGTGGGCTCGTTGATGATGCGCAGCACGTCGAGGCCGGCGATGCGGCCGGCGTCCTTGGTGGCCTGCCGCTGGCCGTCGTTGAAGTAGGCGGGGACGGTCACCACCGCCTTGGTGACCGGCCGGCCGAACCAGGCCTCGGCGTCGGCCTTGAGCTCGGCGAGCACCATGGCCGAGATCTCCGGCACCGAGACCGGCTTGCCCGCCAGGCGGATGCGGAGGTCGTTCCCCTCCGGCCCGGGCTGGAGCTCGTAGGGGAGCACCCGGCGGGCGTCCTCCACCTCCTTGCCGCCCCAGCGCCGCCCGATGAGCCGCTTGGCGGCGGAGACGGTGTTCTCCGCGTTGGTGATGGCCTGGCGCTTGGCGAGGTGCCCCACCAGCTCCTTGCCGTTCTTGGCGATGGCCACCACCGAGGGGGTGAGCAGCTGGCCCGACCGGCTGGGGATGACGCGGGGCACGCCGTCGCGGACGGTGGCCACCACCGAGTTGGTGGTCCCGAGGTCGATGCCGATGACCGGCTCGTGGTCGCTCATCCGAGGAAGCTCCAGCGCAGCTTCTTGAGGCGCTCCTTGGCCGACTCCAGCCTGGGGTCCAGCTCCACGGCGCGCTCCAGGGCCTTCTTGGCCTCGCCCTTCTTCCCCTGGGCCTCCAGCGCCAGCCCCACCGCCTCGTGGGCCGCCCCGTTGCGCGGCGCCGCCTTGACCGCCTGCTCGGCCAGCTCCAGGGCGCCCTTCCCGTCGCCCAGGCGCAGCGCGGCCCGGGTCGCCAGGATGCAGACCTTGAGGTTGGTGGGCTCGACCTCCAGCGCCGACCGGTAGGCGGCCAGCGCCTGGCCGGTGTTGCCGAGGGCGTCGGCCGCCTGGGCCTTCTCCAGGAAGACCTCGACCCGCCCCGCCACGGCGCGCTTGCGCGCCTCGGCGGCCAGCTCCGCCGCCTCGCGGTGGCCGGGGTCCATGCTCACCACCAGCTGGAAGTCGTTGGCGGCCTGGCCGAACTGCCCCGCCGCCATGGCCTCCTTGGCGCGCTTGAGCAGCTCGGTGACGCGGTTGGCCCGGCCCAGCAGGGGGTTCTGGCGGGCCAGCCGCGCCCGGCGCTCCTCGGCCCGGCGCTCGTCCTCCAGCGCCCGGGCGGTCAGCTTGGCCGCCTCCAGGGCCGGCGCGGTGGCGCGGGCGTAGGCCGGGCGGCGGGCGTCGTCCGCCAGCACGTCGCGGGCCTCGGTGAGGCGGCGGAAGACCCGCTCCAGGCGCGCCCGGTAGCTGCCCAGCCGCTTCCCGGGGTAGCGGTCGGGGTGGAAGATCTTGACCCGCTCGATGTACGCGGCGCGGGCGGCGTCGGCCGGGGCGTTCCAGGGGAGGCCCAGCACGTCGTAGTGGGTGCCGGTGCCGGCCTGCGCCTCGGCGAAGAGGATGGCCTTGCGGCGGGCCTCGTCGAGGTCGACGTCCTCGGCCAGGTCGGCCGGGTTGAAGACGAAGCCCTTGTACGGATCCACGCTCACCCGACGCCCTCGCGGCCGGGCCGGCCCCCGCCGCCCGGGCGGCGGGCGGGGCGGGAGACGGACCCGGAGTTCTCCCGTGCTTACCACGGGATGCGGCGCCGGGGCGAGGCGCCGGGGGGCGTCCCCGGCGGGCCGGGGCGGCTCAGCGGCTGGAGAGGAGCAGCTCCAGGAGCGCCTTCTGGGCGTGGAGCCGGTTCTCGGCCTCGTCGAAGACCGCCGAGCGTGGCCCCTCGATGACCTCCTCCGAGATCTCCTCGCCGCGGTGGGCCGGCAGGCAGTGGAGCACGATGGCGTCCGGGCGGGCCCGGGCCACCAGCGCGGCGTCCAGGATGAAGCCGGCGAAGTCCTTCTCCCGCTTGGCCTGCTCGGCCTCCTGGCCCATGGAGGCCCAGACGTCGGTGTTGAGGACGTGGGCGCCGGCGGCCGCCTCGGCCGGCGTGCGCACCACCCGGGCCCGGCCGGCGCAGCGCTCCAGCAGCGCCGCGTCCGGATCGTAGCCGGCCGGGCAGGCCACCGAGAGCTCGAAGCCGAGGAGCGAGCAGGCCTCCAGCCAGCTGTTGGCCATGTTGTTGCCGTCGCCGATCCAGGCCACCTTGAGCCCCGGCTTGTGGAGCGCGTCGGCGCCGAAGCGCTCCGCCACGGTCAGCAGGTCGGCCAGCACCTGGCAGGGGTGGGAGGCGTCGGTGAGGGCGTTGACCACCGGGATGTCGGCGAAGCGGGCGATCTCCTCGACCTTGTCGTGGCCGAAGGTGCGCACCACCAGCGCGTCGAGGTAGCGGGCCAGCACCCGGGCGGTGTCCTTGATGGGCTCGCCGCGCCCCAGCTGCGTGTCGCGCGGGGAGAGGAAGATGGCGCTGCCGCCCAGCTGGTGGGCCGCCACCTCGAAGGAGACGCGGGTGCGGGTGGAGGCCTTCTCGAAGACCAGGCCGATGGTCATGCCGGCCAGGGGCTTGGGCCCCTGCTTGCCGAGGAGCTTCCACTCGGCGGCCCGCTCCACGAGCTCCAGGAGCCCGCCGCGGTCGAGGTCGGTGATGCGGAGGAAGTCGCGCTTGGTGCGAGCCATGGTGTCCTTCGGGCCGGCCGCGGGGGCCGGGGGGTGGCGGGCCTAGGCGGCCGGCGCGGCCGCCAGCGCGGCGGCCAGGATGTCGGCGGCCTCGTCGGCCTCCGCGGTGGTGATGGTGAGGGGCGGCGCCAGGCGCAGCACGTCGTCGCCGATGGCGTTGACGAGGAGCCCGCGGGCGCGGGCCGCCTGCATCACCTCGCCGGCCTTGACGCCCTTCACGACGACGCCCAGCAGGAGCCCCATGCCGCGCACGCCGGCCACCCGGCCGCCGGCCGCCAGGGCCTCGAGCCGGGCCCGCAGGTGGGCGCCCACCTCGCGGGAGCGGGCCAGCAGCCCGCCTTCCAGCTCGGCGAGGACCGCCAGGCCGACGGCGCAGCCGAGCGGGTTGCCGCCGTAGGTGCTGCCGTGGCTGCCGGCCGACAGGTGCTGGCCCGCCTCCTCGCTGGCGAGGAGCGCGCCGATGGGGAAGCCGGCGCCCAGGGCCTTGGCCGAGGACATGAGGTCGGGGGCGATGCCCTCGTGCTGGTGCGCCCACATCAGGCCGGTGCGCCCCATGCCGGTCTGCACCTCGTCGAGGCAGAGCAGCGCGCCGGCCTTCCTGGTCAGCTCCCGGGCGGCCTTCAGGTACCCGGGCGGCGGCACCACCACGCCGGCCTCGCCCTGGATGGGCTCGACCACGAAGGCGGCCACCGTGCCGTCGAGGGCCTGCTCCAGCGCCGCCACGTCGCCGTAGGGGACGTGCCTCACCCCCGGGGGCAGCGGCTCGAAGCCGTGCTGGTACTTCTCCTGGCCGCCCACCGTGACGGTGAAGAGCGTCCGCCCGTGGAAGGAGTTGACCGTGGAGAGGATGACGTTCCGCTCGGGGTGGCCGCGATCGGCCTGGACCTTGCGGGCCAGCTTGAGCATGGCCTCGTTGGCCTCGGCGCCGCTGTTGCAGAAGAAGGCGCGGGCGGCGAACGGGGTGGCGGCCACCAGCCGCTCCGCCAGCTCGATCTGGCGCGGCACGAAGTAGTGGTTGGAGACGTGCCAGAGGGTGCGGGCCTGCTCGGTGAGGGCCTTCACGGCCGCCGGGTGGCAGTGGCCGAGGACGTTGACCGCCACGCCGCCCAGGAACTCCAGGTAGGCCTTGCCCTCGGCGTCCCAGATGCGGGCGCCCTCGCCGCGCACCGCCACCACCGGCTGCTGCTTGTAGTTGGGGGTCAGGACCCGCTGCGCGCGTGCCGCCCAGTCCTCGGTCAGGCTCATGCGGCCTTATCGCACGCGCCTCCCCGCGCGTTCAAGATCGCGGACGCGCGGCGGGCCCGCCCCGGCGCGGGCCCGGCGGCGCCGCGGCGGGGCCCCGCGCCGACGGCGCGCCTCACAGGATGTAGCGCGAGAGATCCTCGTCCTGGAGCACGCCCTCCAGCCGCGCCCGCACCGCGGCGGCGTCGATGACCAGCCGCTGGCCGCGCAGGCCGTCGGCGCCGAAGGAGATCTCCTCCAGCAGCTTCTCCATCACGGCGTGGAGGCGCCGCGCCCCGATGTTCTCCATGCGCTCGTTCACCTCGGCGGCGATGCGGGCGATCTCCTCCACCGCGTCGTCGCGCACGTCGAGCTGCACCCCCTCGGTGGCCAGCAGCGCCACGTACTGCCTCACCAGCGAGGCGCGGGGCTCGCGCAGGATGCGCGCCAGGTCCTCCCGCCCCAGCGGGTCCAGCTCCACGCGGATGGGGAAGCGCCCCTGCAGCTCGGGGATCAGGTCGGAGACCTTGGAGACGTGGAACGCGCCGGCGGCGATGAAGAGCACGTGGTCGGTGCGCACCGTGCCGTACTTGGTGTTGACCGCCGAGCCCTCCACGATGGGCAGCAGGTCGCGCTGCACGCCGCCGCGGGAGACGTCCGGACCGTGGCCGCCGTCGCGCCCGGCGATCTTGTCGATCTCGTCGATGAAGACGATGCCGGCCTGCTGGGCCCGCTCCAGCGCCTCCCGCACCACCCGCTCCATGTCGACGAGCCGGGCCGCCTCCTCCTGCTGCAGCACCGCCATGGCCTCCTTGACGGTGACGGTGCGCTTGCGCTTCTTGCCCCCGCCCATCATGGCGCCGAGGGGCGAGTTGCCCAGCGAGGACATCATCTCCTGGATGCCCTGGGCCATCTCCTCCATGCCCGGCCCCATGAACGGCACGGCCGGGCCGGCCCCCTTCTCCACCACCTCGATCTCCACCGGGTCGTCGTCGAGGGTGCCGGCGCGGAGCCGGGCGCGGGCCTTCTCCCGGCGGTCCTGCCCCTCGCTCGGCTCGCCGCCCGGCCCGGCCACCTTGGCCACCGCGGCGCGGAAGCCGGCGGAGACGCCGCCGCCGAAGCCCAGCGCGTCGAGGAGGCGCTCCTCGGCCGCCTCGCGGGCCCGGTCCTGGAGCTTCTCCAGCTCCTCCTCCCGCACCAGCTTGACCGCCGCCTCGGTGAGGTCGCGCACCATCGAGTCCACGTCGCGGCCCACGTAGCCGACCTCGGTGAACTTGCTGGCCTCGACCTTGACGAAGGGGGCGCCGGCCAGGCGCGCCAGGCGCCGGGCGATCTCGGTCTTCCCCACGCCGGTGGGGCCGATCATGATGATGTTCTTGGGCAGGATCTCGTCGCGCAGCTCCGGCGCCACCGCCTGGCGGCGCCAGCGGTTGCGCAGCGCGATGGCCACGGCGCGCTTGGCGGCCGCCTGCCCCACCACGTGGCGGTCCAGCTCGGCCACGATCTGCCCCGGCGTCAGGTCGCGCACCCCGGTCACGGGAGCTCCTCGTAGGAGACGTTGGCGTTGGTGTAGATGCAGATCTCGCCGGCGATGGCCATGGCCGCCTCGGCCACCGGCCGCGCCTCGAGCCTGGAGTGGAGCAGCAGGGCCTTGGCCGCCGCCTGGGCGTAGGCGCCGCCCGAGCCGACCGCCGCCACCCCCGCCCCGGGCTCGCCCGGCACCGGATCCGGCTCGATGACGTCGCCCGAGCCGGAGAGCACCAGGGTGTGCTCGCGGTCGGCCACCACCAGCAGCGCCTCCAGCCGGCGCAGCAGCCGGTCGGTGCGCCACTGCTTGGCCAGCTCCACGGCGGCGCGCGGCAGGGAGCGGGCGTGCTCCTTGAGCTTCTTCTCGAAGAGCTCGAAGAGCTGGAAGGCGTCGGCGGTGGCGCCGGCGAACCCGGCCACCACCTGGCCGTCGCCGAGGCGGCGCACCTTGCGCGCGGTGGCCTTCATCACCGTGGCGCCCAGGGTCACCTGCCCGTCCCCGGCCAGCGCCACCTTCCCGGCGCGCCGGACGCAGAGGATGGTCGTCCCGTGCATGGATTCCATGCGCCTTCCCTAGCCCGGGCCCGGGCGGGGGGCAACCGGCCGCCTGCGCCCCGGCGCACATCGGCGCAGGAGGTCCGGCCACGCTCCGGGAATAGGTCGGATGCCGGAGCGTTTGCTTGCCCACCCACCCGGGCGCCTGCCTGGGGTCCAACATGCGTTTTCCGGTGGCCGACGCATTGCAGCGGGGTCATTGAGCCGCATTCTTCGGTCCAAGGGAGGACCCATGCGCACCACCACGCCGACGCCGTTCGCCCGCCTGGCCCTCGCCGCCCTCGCCGCCGCCGGGGCGCTCTCCGGCTGCGCCAACTCGGACGAATTCCGGTTGGAACGCCGCGTCGTGGTCGACAGCGACGCCGCCTCCGGGACGGTGCTGGCCGGCATGGAGGCGGTCGACCTCTCGGCCTGCGGCGACACATGGGTCAACCGCGCCCACCTGAAGCAGGTGGCCGTGAAGGCCATCCAGGCCACCATCCTGACCGTGGACGGCGACAACAAGGCGGCCCGCGCCACCGGCTCGCTGGCGCTGCGCCCCGAGGGGGCGCCGGCCGACGGCAGCCGCGACGTCCCGCTGGGCGACTTCAAGGACGTGGCGCTGAAGCCGGGCGTCACCATCAGCATCCCGGCCCCCGACGCCGCCGGGCAGGCGCTGGAGCAGGCGCTGCAGGGCTCCGGCCGCGTGGGGCTGGTGGTGCAGGGGCAGGCCGATCGGACGCCGGCCGGCTTCGCCCTCAAGGTCGCCCTCGACGTGCGGACCCGCTTCGCGCCGCTGGGGAAGCTCTAGGCGCGGCGGAGGGCCCCTGGCCCTCCGGCCGGCGAGCCCGACACCCTGCCCTGGGCTACCCCTTGGCCCGCGGGTGGGCCTGGTCGTAGACCGCCGCCAGCCGCTTCCAGTCGAGGTGGGTGTAGCGCTGCGTCGTCGACAGCGAGGCGTGGCCCAGCAGCTCCTGGATGCCGCGCAGGTCGGCGCCGTTGCCGAGCAGGTGCGTGGCGAAGCAGTGGCGCAGCACGTGCGGGTGGACGTGGCGCGGCAGGCCCACCTCCTGGACCCACTTGTCCACCAGCCGGGCCACCGAGCGGCTGGTGAGCCGCCCGCCGCGGAAGTTGAGGAAGAGGGCGTGCCCGGCCCGCGCGAAGTCCGGCCCGGCCGCCAGCGCCGGGCGTGACTCGTCCAGGTAGCGGTCCAGCGCCGCCAGGGCCACCGAGCCCACCGGCACGATCCGCTCCTTGCGCCGCTTGCCCATCACCCGCACCAGCCCCTGGGCCCGGTCCACGCCGCCCACGTCGAGGCCGGTCAGCTCGGAGACGCGGAGGCCGCTGGCGTAGAGCAGCTCCATGAAGGCCCGGTCGCGCAGCGCCAGGGGGCCCTGGAGCGCCGCCGGCGCCTCCACCAGCGCCGCCACCTCGGCCTCGGGCAGCACCTCGGGCAGCAGCTTGGGCCGCTTCGGGCTGGCCACCGCGCGGGCCGGGTTGCCGGGCGCCAACCCCTCCTTCACCAGGAACCGGTAGAGCGACCGGACGGCCGAGAGCTTGCGCCCCAGGCTGACCGCGCCGGCCTCGGCGCCGGCCGACGCCAGGAAGCCGCGCACCAGCAGGGCCGAGGAAGGGACGAGCGGGGCGCCTCGGGTGGCGAGGTAGCTGGCGTACTGGTCGAGATCGACCAGGTAGGCCTTCACGGTGTGCGGGGAGGCCCGCTTCACCGTGCGGAGGTGGGCCTCGAAGCGCTGGATCTCCGGAGGGAGGGCGGCGAGGTCGACGGCCATGATCCAGGGGTAGCACCGGTGGGGATGGGGGGCGAGTTTCGGGCTCACCGCCCCAGCACCCGCCCCACCCACGGCGCCGCCAGCCAGACCAGCACGGCCAGCGCGACGCCCGCGAGCACGTCGACCACGTAGTGCACCCGCACGTAGACCGTCGCCGCCACCACCAGCCCGGCCCAGCCCCAGAGCCAGGGGGCGGCCCGCGGGAACAGGCGGGTGCCGAGGGCGGCGGACAGGAGGGAGACGGCGGTGTGGCCGGAGGGGAAGGCGTCGAGGGTGGTGGCCTCGGCGCTGGCCAGGAAGTCGCGCACCAGGCCCGAGAGGGCGCCGCCGCCCAGCGCCGTGGCCTCGGCGGCGCGGGCCACCCGCGGGCCGAGGGCCGGCCAGAGGAAGTAGCCGGCGTAGGAGAGGTAGAAGCAGAGGAGCAGCGCCAGCACCACCCGCTCGAACGCGGCGGGGCCGCGCCAGCGGCGCGCCGCGCCCGCCACGGACACCGGCAGGAGGTAGAAGCTGGCGTAGGCGCCGTAGAGCAGGTCGGTGAGCCAGGCCGGCCGGCCCAGCAGGCCGAACCAGGCCTCCCCCAGCGCCGCGAGCCAGCGGGCGTCGGCGGCGGCCAGCGCCGCGTCCCAGCGCTCCGGGTTGAGCGCCTCGATGACCGGCTGGAGCGCCAGGTAGAGCGCCACCACCACCGCCACCGGGAGCCAGTCGCGCAGGAAGCCGAGGGGGCCGGCGGCGGCGCGGGTGCGGGCCAGCAGCAGGACCGCCGCCAGCAGCCCCGCCGCCAGCAGCAGCCGCGACCCGCCGCCGGCCGGCCGGGCCACGGCCACCGCCAGCGAGAAGGCCACCAGGGCCAGCGCCGTCAGCCGCTCCGAGGGCCTCACCGCCGCGTCACCCGCGCTCCGGGGCGGCGGCGCCCGCGACGGCCACCGCCACCGGCCCGGCCGCGCCCGCCTCGCCGCGCCAGGCCGGCTCGCCGGCCGGATCGCCCAGCCAGCGGCGCGGGTCCTCCACCATGTGCTGCACCAGGGCCAGCGACCGGGCCGCCGCGAAGCCGTCGTCGATCCGCTCGTCGAAGGTCCAGCGCACCGTGAGCGCCTCCGCGGCCACCACCCGGTCCCCCTCGACGAAGGGCGCCCGGCGCACCGCCGAGACGGCGCCGAAGATGGAGACCGTGCCGTACTCGTAGAGGTGGTGGTAGGCGTCCGAGAGGCCCACCGAGCCGAGGTTGGCCAGGAAGAGGCTGGCGTACATGGGATCGTGCTCCATCATGAACCAGGGGAGCAGGTTCCAGCGGTCGAGGGCCTTGGCCAGGCGCACCGCCAGGCCCACCAGCGGACCCGGCAGGCGCAGCACCAGCGAGAGCTCCCGGTCGATGGCCCGGTCCGGCCCACGGGCCGACTCCACCTCGCGGCCGAGCCGCGCCGACCAGGCCGAGAAGGGCTCGCCGGCCGTGGCGTGGAGCTTCACCGTGGCGTCGCTCCCCTCGTCGGTGAGCTCGCGCTTGGCCACGAAGGAGAGCTGCACGCCGCGGCGCTGCCAGAGCCGCCCGCCGGAGACGAAGCGGTTGAGCCGCGGCCGGGCGTGGAGCGCCTGGGCGCAGGCGTAGGCGACCAGGTGGAAGAGCGTGGCGCGCGGCCGGTGGGCGCGGTTGTAGGCGCGGAGCCAGGCGCGGGCGGCGGCCACCCGGTAGGTGGTCTCCTGGTAGACGGCGCTCTCGTTCCGGCCCGGCATGAGCCAGGGCATGATGGCGCGGACCGGCGCCTCGCCGCGCACCAGGTCGCCATCGGGCCGGCGGAAGATGGGCATGGCCCGGAGCGTCGGGCCCGCCCCGCCGGCTGTCAAGGCGCGGGTTTTGCGCCCGGCGCCGGCAGCGTCGCCACGTAGACGCCGGCCCGCTTCGGCTGGACCACCGCGTAGGCCAGCCGGCGCGAGTCCGGGCCGAGGAAGCGGACGCTGCCCGGCAGTGCGCCCTGGTCGACGCGGACCGGCGCCCCGCCCTGCCAGGTGCCCACGTCGAGGGCCACCAGGTCGGCCCGCTGCCAGCCGAGGAGCAGGCGCGACGGGTCGCGCGGGTCGAACTCGAAGCTCTTCACCCCCGCGGCCACCAGCTCCGGCTTCGGCCCGGCCGGCCCGGTGCCTGCCCCTGCCCCCGCCCCGGCCGCACCCCCGGTCCCGGTCCACGCCGCCGGCACCCGCTCCAGGTCGCAGGCCTCGGCGTTCCTGGTGCAGCGCGTCCGGTAGTAGAGCCAGGCCCCGTCCGGCGAGAAGGCGAAGCCGAAGACGCCGCGCGCCACCGGCCGCGGCGCGCCCTCCCCGGCGGTCTCCACCACCTCCAGGTCCACCGAGTAGCCGCCGGCGGTGGTGTGGCGCAGGAAGGCGAGCCGGGCCCCGTCGGCCGAGAGCTCGAAGTCGGTGACCGCCGCGCCGAAGGTGCGGGTGGGGAGCCCCGGGCCGCCGGTGCCGAGCACGCCGCTGCGGACCCGGGGGTCGTACTTCTCCAGCCAGGCGAGGCGCGGCGCCCGCGCCGCCCAGCGGTGCTCCCCCACCTCGCCGGCCAGCCGCTCGCGCCGCACCCCGCGGAAGGTGGCGTCGCCCTTGAGGTCGAAGCGGCCCGCCTCGGCCGCGCCGGGCCCGGGCGCCGCCAGGTGCAGGTCCCCCTGCCGGCCGGGGGCCGCCTCCGAGACGTAGGCCAGCGCCGCCGCGTCCGGCGCGAACAGGAAGGCGCGGACGCCCACCGCCAGCGCCCCGGCGCCCCAGGCCGGCCCGCGCACGTGCAGCTCCGGCCCGGCCGGCGTGGTCCGCGTCCAGGCCGTGGTGCGGCCGTCGGCCGAGAGGGCGTACTCCAGCACCGCCGAGTCGAGCGGCATGGCCCCCTCGCGCACCCCGGCGCCGAGCGGCTGGAGCAGGCCACCGCGGGTGGCCGGCCCGCGCCCGACCCCGGTGACCTGGCCTTCGGGCCCGGTCGCCAGGGCGAAGGAGGTCAGGTTGCGCAGGGCGGTCGGGCGCACCGCGCCGTCGCGCTCCACCACCACCAGCCCGTCGGCGGCGATGGCCACCAGCACCGGGCTCCCCGGGGCGAACCCGTGGAAGGAGACCCCCCTGGCCACCTCGCGGGGCAGGCCGCCGCGCACCAGCCGCAGCGTGCCCAGCCCCGACTCGACCTCGTAGTCGGCCAGGACCGCGAGGCCGTCGCCGGCCGGCGCGGCGGTGAGCCCCTGCGGCAGCGAGGTCACGGCCTGGCCCACCTTGAGCGGCGGCGCGTGGCCGTCGCTGGGGGCCGCCCAGGCGTCGCAGGAGGCGGTGCCGGGCGGCAGGAAGCGCCCCTTCACCTCGACGCAGCCGTCGAGCCAGGCCAGCCAGGCGCCGTCGGCCGAGGCCACCAGCGCCTTGGGCAGCCCCTTCGCCACGGCCGTCCCCAGCCCGGAGGGCCCCTCGCCGCCCCGGCTGCAGCCGGCCACCGCCGCGACCGCGGCGATCGCCAGGACCGCCGACGCCGCGGGCCGCCGCGCCGGGACCACCTCCCCGCCCCGGCCCCGCCCCTCGTCCCCCCTCACTCGAGCCACGCCGGCAGCTCCTTCCTGGCCCGCTCCACGTGGGCCAGCTTTCGCCCCTCCTTGCCGCCGCGCACGCGCCCCGGCAGCGGCGGGAAGAGGGCGTAGATCACGTTGGTGGGCTGGTACGCCACGCCGGGCGGGTGGGCCTCGCCGGTGAGGTGGCGGTGCAGCGCCCCCAGGGCGGTGGCCGGCGGCGGCGCGCGGAAGGGGCGGCCGGCCAGCCGGTCGAGCACCGACCGGGCGGCCAGGTGGCCGCAGGCCGCCGACTCGACGTACCCCTCCACGCCGGTGATCTGGCCGGCCAGGAAGAGGTGGGGCCGGGCCCGCACCGAGAGGTCGGCGGCCAGCACCCGCGGCGCCTCCACGAAGGTGTTGCGGTGGATCTGGCCGAGCCGCACGAACTCGGCGCCGGCCAGCCCCGGCACCAGCTCGCGGAAGATGCGCCGCTGCTCCGGCCAGGTCAGCCGGGTCTGGAAGCCGACCAGGTTCCAGGCGGTCCCCTCGGCGTCCTCGCGCCGGAGCTGGACCACGGCGAAGGGGCGGCGCCCGGTGCGCGGGTCCTCGAGGCCCACCGGCTTCATGGGGCCGTAGGCCAGCACGTCGGGCCCGCGCTCGGCCATCACCTCGATGGGCAGGCAGCCCTCGAAGTAGCGCGGCTCCTCGAAGCCGTGGGGCTGCACCTTCTCGCCGGCCAGGAGCGCGGCCACGAAGGCCCGGTACTGCGCCTCGTCGAAGGGCAGGTTGAGGTAGTCGGCCCCCTCCCCCTTGTCGTAGCGGGACTTCTGGTAGGCCACCGACCGGTCGATCGACTCGTCGGCCACGATGGGCGCGATGGCGTCGTAGAAGTGGAGCCGGCCGCCGCAGAGCCCCTGCACCTCGGCGGCCAGGGCGTCGGAGGTGAGCGGACCGGTGGCCAGGATGACCGGGTCCGGCCCTTCCGGCAGCGCCGTCACCTCGCGGGCCTCCACGGTCACCAGCGGGTGGGCCGCCAGGCGCGCCGTCACCAGGGCGCTGAAGCGCTCGCGGTCCACCGCCAGGGCGTCGCCGGCCGGCACCCGCGTCTCGTCGGCGGCCGCCAGCACCAGCGAGCCGAGGCGGCGCAGCTCCTCGTGGAGCAGGCCCACCGCGTTGTGCGGGTTGTCGGAGCGGAGGGAGTTGGAGCAGACCAGCTCGCAGAGGCCGTCGAGGACGTGGGCCGGGGAGCGGCGGGCCGGCTTCATCTCCAGGAGGCGCACCGGCACGCCGGCGCGCGCCAGCCGCCAGGCCGCCTCGCAGCCGGCCAGCCCCCCGCCGACGATGGTCACTTGCTGCGGCATCTCGCCCCGCCCGTGGTGCTGGCCCCGCCCGGGGCTCACCCCCGGGGCGCCCGGGGTATACGCTCGATGGGGAAAGGAGCGCAACGTGACCCCTCGCGAGCTGGAGCAGGTGAGGAAGGAGCTCGACCGCCGCCGCGCCGCCATCCTCGACGCGGCCCGCCGGGCGGCCGAGGAGCTGGACGCGCTGCGCGCCTCCGACCGCGGCCAGGAGCTGGAGGAGGAGGCGCAGGCGGAGCAGGGCGCCACCGATCTCGAGCGGCTGGGCCAGGCCGAGCGGCTGGAGCTGCAGCGCATCGACGCCGCCCTGGCGCGCCTGGAGGCCGGCGCCTACGGCACCTGCGCCGACTGCGGCGGCCCCATCGGGAGGAAGCGGCTGGAGGCGCTCCCCTGGGCGCTGCGCTGCACCGACTGCGCGGCGGCGCAGGAGCAGGCGGCGGCGGGGCGCTGACGGAGGGCGCGGCGGCGGCGCCGCGCGGGGCGCGGGTCGGGCCCGCGCCAGGCGGCCGGGCCAGGCCCGGCCACCGCCCTACTCGTTCTTCATCACCATGAACTTGTACTCGCCCAGCTCGGCCTGGCCGGCCGTGTAGAGCACCTCCATGAGCGTCCGGTAGGTGATTTTGCGGTCGGCCACCACGTTGATGCGCCCGGTGAAGGGGGCGGCCTTGTTGTACTGGGCGATGTACTTCTGCTTGTCGACCTCCTTCTTGAGCGCGTCGTAGATGGCGCCCACGTAGAAGGCCTCGGCCTTGCGGCCGTCCTTGAACTCCACCGGGATGGCGCCCTGCTGGAGCGGCAGCACCCGCCGGTCGTTCACCGCCAGCTCGGAGAGCGAGATGGTGACGCTGATGTTCTCCTGCGGCTGGAGCTGGGTGGAGGAGACCGGGATGGTGAGGTTGGCCCCCATGTTCACCGAGAGGGTGGAGGCCTGGTAGCTCTTGAGGAGGAAGACCAGGAGGATCGTCATCATGTCCATCATGGCGACGATGTTGAGCTCCTTGATCTCCCCGGCCCGCTCCCGCGCCTTGCGGCGGGCGCGGCGGAACATGCGGGTGTTGCGCTCGTGCTCGAGCTGGGCGGGCGTCGTGGCGCCGGGCTGGCCAGGGGAGGTGCTCATGGCGCTCACCCGATCACCGACAGCGAGACGTCGAAGAAGAGCGGCTTGCGCTCGCTCGGCTTGCCGTCGGTCCCCTTCACCACCAGCTCGCGGCAGGCGTCCATGGTCTGCACCAGGACGTCGTAGACCACCTCGCCGTCGGCCGAGAGGATCACCTGCGTCTCGTTGGGGAACTTCTCCTTGATGGTGGCGAGCTGGGCCGAGAGCGCGGCGAAGTCGTACTTGCCGTCCACCCGCAGCGGCACGGTGGGCGGCCGGGTCAGGTCGGCCGCGTTGGCGTCCGAGCCGAGCACGCCGCCGGCGCCGGCGACGTAGAAGCCCTGCTTGCCGATGGCCACGGTGAGCAGCAGCTTCGGGCCGGCCTCGGCCTGCGCCGCCGCCGCGCCCGCCTCGCCGCCGATCTTGGGGGCGGAGACGTTGAGCACGCCCAGCGTGATGAGCCCGGTCATGCTGAGCAGCATGAACATGACCAGGTTCACCACCACGTCGAGGTAGGGGACGATGTTCAGCTCGCCCGTCTCCTCTTCCTCGCGGACCCGACGTCGCATCGAGCGGTGCCTTCCGGTGCGGGGATGGGGGTGCGGCTAGGCGCCGGCCGACTCGAGGGGGTTGGTCTCGCCCGCGCCGCGGCGGCCCAGGAGGTTCTCCAAGCGCAGGGCGTTGTACTCGATCTCCTC
>WBZM01001274.1_pt1 | contig 25937 bp, 19 predicted proteins | sample 5204271 | NCBI WGS metagenome assembly WBZM01 (sample SAMN12344346, study PRJNA552823) | activated sludge metagenome | biome: Activated sludge suspended growth; feature: Nitrification reactor; material: Wastewater; isolation source: activated sludge from nitrification reactor of wastewater... | reverse complement strand
GGGTGCCCGACCTGGCAGCAGCTTGCCGGTGGTGGGGGTCTGCCCGTGGCGCACCAGCAGCACGAGGGTGCCGGTGGAGGGCGGTGCGGGGGGTTTCGTTCTCGCCATCTCGACACGGAAACCTAACGTGATCGCGATGGAATCGCTCGACCGCTCCACGGTCCGCACCGAGCTGCAGCACCTCGAACGCGCCGTGTGCGAGTGCCGGGCGTGCCCCCGGCTCGTGGCCTGGCGCGAGCAGGTCGCGGTCGACAAGCGCGCGAGCTACCGCGAGCAGACCTACTGGGGACGTGGCGTGCCGGGGTTCGGCGACCCCCGGGCGAGGGTGCTCGTGCTCGGCCTCGCACCGGCCGCGCACGGCGCCAATCGCACCGGCCGGGTGTTCACCGGCGACCGATCGGGTGACTGGCTCTTCCGGTCGATGCACCGAGCCGGTCTCGCCAATCAGCCGACGTCGGTGTCGGCCGACGACGGGCTGCGACTGCGCGACGCGTGGGTGACCGCGGCGGTGAAGTGCGCGCCGCCCGACAACAAGCCGCTGCCCGACGAGCGCGACGCCTGCCGCCCGTTCGTGCGACGCGAGATCGCCCTGCTCGAACGGGTGAAGGTGGTGGTGTGCCTCGGCGGCTTCGCGTACGAGGCGGCCTGCGTCGAGTTCGGCGTGCGACCTCGCCCGAAGTTCGGCCACCTGGTCGAAGCGATCTCCCCGGGCGGTGGACCGACGTTGCTGTGCTCGTTCCACCCGAGCCAGCAGAACACGTTCACCGGCAGGCTCACCGAGCCGATGCTCGATGCGGTGTTCGAGCGCGCGGTCGAGCTCGCCCGTCAGCGTCGCAGGAGCTGACGCACCCGCTCGACGGGCAGGCCGGGCGCGGTGTTGCCGTCGACGCCCGTGACCGTGTCGGCGACGAACAAGGCGTCGGTGACGGCTTCTTCGGTGGCATCGACGACCGCGGTGAACACGGTGTCGAGCGAGCCGTCGCCCAACAGCCGCACCTGCACGAGCCCCGTGGCCCGACGGTCGATCCGGTTGGTGGTGGAGACGGCGCAGAAGATGTCGCCGCTGCCGTGGTGGGCGACGCTGCCCATGCGGGCGAGGCCGAGGCCGACACGACGCGCCACCCGCTCGAGCTGTCGGGCGTCGAGCGGGATGTCGGTGCACACGACCCCGAGGCAGCTGCCGCCGGTGTCGAGCGTCGGGGTTGCACCGAGCCGGTCGCGATGCAGCGTCTCGCCGACCAGTGCACCCCCGATGCGCAACTGCTCGAGTCCGCCGAAGTTGCACAGCAGCAGCACCCCGACCGTGCCGAGGCCGTCGATCACGCGCGACGCGGTGCCGATGCCGGCCTTGTGGCCCATCGTGATCATCCCGGTGCCCGCGCCGACGACGCCTTCCGCGACGGGACCGTCCGTGGCGCCGTCGATGGCCTGCCGCACGTGGTCGACCGTGATCCAGCGGCGGTACATGTCGTCGAGCCACGAGTCGTCGCACTCGCCGATCACCGGGATCACCGCTTCGTCGGCACCCGCGGCGAACATCGCGTCGACCACGGCGTCGTAGGCGCGGCCGACGGCGGACGTGCCGGTCAGCACGATCGGCGTCTCGAGCACGCCCCACTCGCGCATCTCGACCGATCCGGTGAGCTCGCCGGCGCCGTTGAGCACGGCCGAGGCGGCGGCCATCGGTCGCGCGAACAGCGATCCCGGTTCGTCGGGCACGATCGCGGTCACGCCGGTGCGCGCGATCGGCTCGCCGGCCGCGGGGTCACCCGACCAGATGGTCACCTGACCGACCCGGACGCCCGGCACGTCGGTGATCGCGTCGTGCGGGCCGGTGGGAAGCGAGCCGAACGTCAGACCGTACGCGCGGGCACGTGGCCGAGGTGGCGGAGGACCGGACACCGTCACGAGATCAGCCGAACGGCCGGTCGCCGCGGTCGAGCGCCTTCTTCACCGCGGCTGCGGCGAGCGCGTTCGCGGCCGCGCCGTCGTCGAGGAAGTCGGCGAGCGAGAAGAAGCCGTGGAACATGCCGCCGAAGCGCACGTGGCTGGTGGCCACACCGGCGGCGGCGAGCCGCGCCGCGTACGCGTCGCCCTCGTCGCGGAGCGGGTCGTACTCGGCCGTGATCACGAGCGCGGGTGGCGCCACCGCGAGCACGTCGGGGGCGGCGAACAACGGCGACACGCGGGGGTCGTCGGGTGCACCGCGCTCGCCGCTCAGGTAGTGGTCGATGAACCAGCCCATGCCGTCGCGGCTGAGGAAGAAGCCGGTGGCGTTCTCGGTGTAGCTGGGTTGTGCCCGTGTCGCATCGGTGACCGGGTACACGAGCAGCTGGAACAGCAGCGGGACGACCTGTTCGTTCGCGACGACGGCGGCGAGGTTGCCACCGGCGGAGTCGCCGCCGATCGCGAGCCGATCGGCGCGGCAGCCGAGCGACGCGGCGTTCGCGTGGGCCCACCGCAGCCCGGCTACGCAGTCGTCGAGGCCGGCCGGGAACGGGTGCTCGGGCGCCAGCCGGTAGTCGAGGCTCAGCACCGCATGGCCGCTGCCGTTGGCGAGCACGCGACACACGTTGTCGTGCGACTCGAGGTCGCCGATCACCCAGCCGCCACCGTGCAGGTAGACGAGCAGCCCCATGTCGTCGCGGTCGTTCGGTCGGTACAGGCGAGCCGGCACGCCGCCGGCGTCGACGTCGCGGATCTCGTGCACGGACTCGGTCGGCGGCCGCTGGCGCGCACGACGTGCCGCTCGCGCCTCGGTGGGCGTGACGGTCTCGACCGGCGCGTCGCCGATCGTGGCCATCAGCTCGAGCAGCGAGGCGGCCTGGGGGTGCAGCGGCATGAACGGCAGTGTGCCACAGCGATAGCGTGCCCCGACGTGGCCGACCAGCACCTGCACGTCCCCGATCTCGATCGGTTGGAGGCGGCGCTGCTCGAGGCGATCGGCACGCTGCCCGTGCCGCACGGGCGGCCGGCACCGCGGCGCGGCGAGCCCGTGCGCGAGGGGTCGCGTCTCACCGTCGATCTCGCCGACCGGCTGTTCGAGGCGCAGCTGCAGAGTCGGCACGTCGACCATGCCGCGCGGTGGTTGCGCGGCAAGGGCATGGGCTACTACACGATCGGTTCGGCCGGGCACGAGGGCAACGCGGCCGTGGCAGCGGCGCTGCGGCCCACCGACCCGGCGTTGTTGCACTACCGATCGGGCGGTTTCTACCTGGCGCGGTCGGCGGCGGTGCGCCAGGCCCGCACGGCCGGTGTGCGCGACGTGCTCGCCGGGATGCTCGCGCTCGCGGAGGAGCCGATCGCGGGCGGCCGCCACAAGGTGTTCGGCCACCCCGACCTCGCGATCATCCCGCAGACGTCGACGATCGCCTCGCACCTCCCGCGAGCCGTCGGGGTGGCGTTCGCGATCGAGCGGGCCCGCCGCCTCGGGCTCGGCTCGCGGTGGCCCGACGACGCGCTCGCCGTCTGCTCGTTCGGCGACGCGAGCATCAACCACTCCACGTCGCAGGGCGCGCTCAACACCGCCGGCTACACCGTGCACCAGGGGCTGCCGCTGCCGCTGCTCTTCGTGTGCGAGGACAACGGATGGGGGATCAGCGTGCCGTCACCGGCGCGCTGGGTCGAGGCGACGCTCTCGCAGCGGCCGGGCATCCGCTACGCCGCGGCCGACGGCTGCGACCTCGCCGAGGCGTTCGACGTCGCGACCGAGCTCGCCGAGTACGTCCGGCTCGAGCGCCGACCGGCCGTGCTGCACCTGCGCACCGTGCGGTTCATGGGACACGCCGGCACCGACGTCGAGAGCGGCTACCGCAACGCCGCGTCGATCCGTGCCGATCAGGCGCGCGATCCGCTGCTCGGGACGGCGCGGCTCCTCGTCGAGGCCGGCACGTACAGCCCCGATCAGCTCGTCGAGCGCTACCTGGCCGGCCGACGCGAGGTGCGCTCGCTCGCGATCGACCTCGCCGGCCGCCGCACGCTCGAGACGGCTGCCGAGGTGATGGCGCCGCTGTCGCCGCGGCGTCCGCAGGCGGTGGCGTCGCGCGCGCTGGCGTCGGCGCCGGCCGACGAGCGCCGCCGGTTCTTCGGCGGCACGCTGCCCGAGGAGGAAGGGCCGCTCACCCTGGCCGAGAGCATCAACCGGGCGCTCGGCGACGTGCTGCTGTCGATGCCGCACTCGATGGTGTTCGGCGAGGACGTCGGGGTGAAGGGCGGGGTGTACGGCGTGACCCGCGGCCTGCAGAAGAAGGCGGGCGCCGCCCGGGTGTTCGACACGCTGCTCGACGAGCAGTCGATCCTCGGCCTCGCGCTCGGGGCCGGTGTGAGCGGCCTGCTGCCGATCCCGGAGATCCAGTACCTCGCCTACCTGCACAACGCCGAGGACCAGCTGCGCGGTGAGGCCGCGAGCCTGTCGTTCTTCGCCAACGGGTCGTTCCGCAACCCCCTGGTGGTGCGCATCGCCGGCCTCGCGTACCAGAAGGGGTTCGGCGGTCACTTCCACAACGACGACGCGGTGGCGGTGCTGCGCGACATCCCCGGTCTGGTCGTGGCCTGTCCCGGCCATCCGAGCGATGCGGCGCCGATGCTGCGCACGCTCGCCGCGGCTGCCGATGTCGACGGCACGGTGTCGGTGTTCCTCGAGCCGATCGCGCTGTACCACACCCGCGACCTGCACAGCGCCGACGACGGCCAGTGGACCGCGCCGTACGTGGCGCCGTCGCGCTGGTCGGGGGCGCACGTGCCGATCGGTCAGGGGCGAGTGGCGCGCCAGGGCGACGACGTCGTGATCGTCACGTGGGCGAACGGTCTGCACCTGTCGCTGCGGGCAGCGCGTCGATTGGCCGGCCGGGGCATCACCTGTCGTGTGTACGACCTGCGCTGGCTCGCACCGCTGCCGCTCGACGACGTCTTCGCGCACGCCAGCGAGGTCGGTCGGGTGCTGGTGGTCGACGAGACCCGCCACAGCGGTGGCGTGGGCGAGGGCGTCGTCACCGGGCTGGCCGAACGCGGCTACCGCGGTGCGCTCGAGCGCGTCGCCGCCCGTGACTCGTTCGTGCCGCTCGGCGACGCGGCCAACCTCGTGCTCGTCGGCGAGGACGAGATCGTCGACGCGACGCTACGGCTGCTCGGGCTCGGCGGCGCGTGAGGCAGCGGGCGGCCGTCGTCGCCGTCGCGGCCGGGATGGTGCTGACGCTCACGGCGACCGCGTGCGGTGACTCGAGTTCGCGGCGCCGTGCCCGCGGCGACCTCGTCGTGCAACTGGTGGAGGGCGGGCTCGAGCCGCAGATCGCGGAGTGCGTCGTCGACGGCTTCTTCGACGCGCGCGACGACGACGAGTTGCGCGCCTTCTTCGACCGTGAGGACCTCACCGACGACGAGCGTGACGAGTTCGCCCGCCTGGGCGAGGCGTGCACCGACGGCGGGGCGTCGGATTGATCAGTGCGCCGCGGGCGCGCTGCCGTCGGCCTTCTTCTTCGGCGGGGGCACCCCGATGCTCGGGCCCTTGTCGGCCCACTCGGGCCAGCGGCGGCGGCTGACGATCGACAGCGTGCGCAGCAGCTTCATCGCGACCTCGTCCTCCTGGGCCGGGCGGGCGATGATCTTGCCCTCGGCGATCATCCGGTTGATGACCTCCTCGCCGAGCTCGGTGCGCACGATCGTGAGCGTCCAGTCGTTGTCCTTGCCGATGCCGCCGGTGGCGATGTCGGAGTGCTCGGCCGCGAAGTCGGGGCAGTTCTTGCAGCCCGTGCGCGTCCACTGGTGGCACTCCTTCAGATCGATCTCGTGGTACGAGCCGTCCTTCATCCAGATCTGGAAGACGCCCTTGATGTTCATCTTCACCATGTCCTGCTTCTTCAGGCCGTACTTGGCCTCGAAGAGCTCGGGGAAGATCGCGTCGTCGAAGGTCTTCGAGCAGAGCAGCCCGATGTTGAACAGGAACGGCTTGCTCACCTTGCCGGCCTTGCGGTCCCACATGACCGGCGGCGACGACGTCTGGCACCCCATGCCGACCAGCGCGAGGCGGCTGAAGCCGCGCTCCTTGGCGTCGCGCAGCGCCAGCGGGTTGGCGCAGTACGTGTAGCGGCTGCCGGCGGTGGCGAGCACCTCGTCACGGTTGGTGACGACGACCGGCTTGGCCTTCCAGGCGTCGTCCTCCTCGACCCCGCTGACGAGCGCGGCTTCGATGTAGTCGTTGTCGAGCAGCCAGTTGAGCATCGCCGACACGAAGCCGCCGTCCTGGCCCTTCTGGTGCTCCTCGTCGTTCGCGGCGCGCGTGAGCAGCAGTTGGCGCCAGATGCCCGACATCTGGTCGGGCTCGCGCACCTTGCCGAACAGGTGCATGTCGGCGGCCGGCTCCCAGGCGCGAAAGCGCGGGCAGGCGCGGGTGCAGGTGGTGCAGCCCTTCTCGCCGTGGATGCAGTTGTCGAGGCCGAGCTCCTCCTCGAGGTGGAAGGGCTTGTACTTGCCCTCCTCGTGCTCGTACCCGATCACGTCGTGCGGACAGGTGACGACGCAGCCCGCGCATCCGGTGCAGAGGCCGGTGGTGACGACCTCGGCGTAGAGCTCCTTCCACTGCGCGGTCCAGCGCTCGGCCTTGGCTTCGGGTGCGTTCTCGGTGACGGTCACGTGGGCGACTCTAGGCGGCGCCGGCCCGACGGTGCCCCGTCGAGCCCCGCCGCGGACGCCCGCCCGGGTCGTCCGTGGCCGGTGCAGTTCATCCGCTGTACGAACGTCGGAAACGTGGGCGTAACAAATCCGCGGAAAGGTGCCACTTCGTCTCGTTCGACCCCATCACAGGAGCTCACATGGACAGCGGCAACGTCGCGTGGGTCCTCGTGTCGGCAGCGCTCGTGCTGTTCATGACACCCGGACTCGCCTTCTTCTACGGCGGCATGGACCGAGGGCGCAACGTCCTCAACATGCTGATGATGAACTTCTACTGCGTCCTCGTCGTCCCGATCGTCTGGGTGGCGATCGGCTACTCGCTGGCGCAGGTGCCGTTCGAGAACGACCTCATCGGCGGGTTCGACGCCGCGTTCTTGAAAGACATCGCGATCACCGGCGAGGACGGCGGGATGACCCTGGCGGTGGTCGCGTTCCTCGGGATGTTCGCGGCGATCACGCCGGCGCTCATCTCGGGTGCCGTCGCCGACCGGATGAAGTTCTCGGCCTGGGCGATCTTCGTCCCGGTGTGGTCGCTGCTCGTGTACGTCCCGGTGTTCAAGTGGGTGTACGGCGGCTGGCTCGGTCAGCGCGGATCGATCGACTTCGCCGGTGGCACGGCCATCCACGTCAACGCCGGCATCGCTGCGCTCGCCTGCGTGCTCGTGCTCGGCAAGCGTCGCGGCTGGCCGCAGGAGGGCCACCCGCCGCACTCGATGCCGCTCGTGATGATCGGCACCGGCATCCTGTGGTTCGGCTGGTTCGGCTTCAACGCCGGATCTGCCCTCGCCGCCAACGGCCAGGCGATCCAGGCGTTCATGAACACCTTCCTCGCCGCGGCCGCCGCGGGCCTCGCCTGGGTGCTCGTCGAGTGGGCTCGCGACGGGCACCCGACCAACCTCGGCGCTGCGTCGGGCATCGTGGCCGGCCTGGTGGCGATCACGCCTGCGGCGGGCTACGTGTCGGGCATGGGGCCGATCTTCATCGGACTGATCGCCGGCGTCGTGTGCTGCTACGCCGTCCGCCTGAAGACCAAGGCCGGCTTCGACGACGCGCTCGACGTGGTGGGCGTGCACTTCGTCGGTGGCCTCGTCGGCTCGTTGCTGATCGGCTTCTTCTCGAACCCCGAGTTCTTCGGTGGCGCGTGGGAGGAGGGCATCTTCTTCGGTGGCGGTGCGAAGCTGCTGTTCGAGCAGCTGCTCGCCAACCTGGCCGCGATCGTGTGGTCGTTCGCGATCACCTTCGTGCTCATGATCGTGCTCAAGAAGACCGTCGGCGTCCGTGTCGGCGAGGAGCAGGAGGCCACGGGCCTCGACCTCGCCCTGCACGGCGAGACCGCGTACCACTCGGGTGGCCTCGGCTGACGCCGGGGACACGTAGATCGGAGGGCATCACATGCAACTCATCACCGCCATCGTCAAGCCGTTCAAGGTCGACGACGTCAAGGACGCCCTGAAGGCGATCGGCGTCACCGGCATCACCGTCAGCGAGGTTCGTGGCTTCGGCCGTCAGGGCGGCCACACCGAGACCTACCGGGGTGCCGAGTACAAGATCGACTTCGTACCCAAGGTGCGATTCGAGATCGTCGTCGACGACGACCTCGTCGACCGAGTCGTCGGCGCGATCGCCGAGAGCGCGGCCACCGGCAAGATCGGTGACGGCAAGATCTGGGTCACCCAGGTCGAGCGCGTCGTGCGCATCCGCACCGGCGAAGAGGGTGTCGCGGCGATCTGAGCCGCGGCGTGGGGGTGCCGTGCCGTCAGACGGCGGTCGGGTGGTCGGTGTCGTGGTGATCGAGCGATGCGGCGTGCCGCGGCAACTCGGTCACCGTGACCGACGGCTCCTGCGCGTCGATCGCGAACCCTCGCCCGTGCGCGCTGCGCACCACGAGGCCGGACCCGGCGAGCCGTCGCCGCAGCCGGAACACGACGCCGTCGAGCGCCTTCGGGCCGGGTGCACCGGCCGGCCACAGGGCGAGTTCCAGCGCGCCGCGGGGGACGATCTGCGACGGGTGTTCGAGCAGCAGCTCCATCACCTGCGCCTGGGCGGCGCTGAGCACCACGCTCACGCCGCCGTAGTGCACGATGTGGCGTTGATCGAGCACGGGATGGTCGTGCTGCAGGTGCTCGAGCACCAGCGACAGGCGCTGGATCCGGGCCACCACGTCGCCGCGCTCGGCCGGCAGCCGCACCCAGTCCTCGTCGATGCCCACGCCGGTGGGAGCGGTGGCATCGGGCGCCACCAGCAACAGCCGCGGGACGCCGGCACGCGCCAGCTGCTGGCGGCGAGCCTCGCCGTCGGGCCACGTCACCAGCTCCACACCCGTCCGCTCGGCGAGGTCGTCGAGCGCCGGCGAGGGTCGGGCGGGGTCGGGCGTCGGGTCGTCGGACGACACGCTCGCACGGTACGAACGAACTGTTTCGGATGTGAGAAGCATCTGTGAACGCGATGAACAGGATGGTGCGGCCCCTCGCCCGGGCGAGAGACTGGTGCACCGCAGCGAGGAGGGACTGAGTGGCCAAGCCGATCGACGCCGCGACGATCAAGCGCGTGCGTTCGCAGTTGGTGAACGACACCGATCTGGCGGGTCGGAGCCTCGCCCGACGGTTGTCGCAGCAAGCCGATTCGTGGTTCGAGAGCCTCGCCGGTTCCCTGCCCGCGGGGTGGGCGCTGATGGCCACCGGTGGCTATGCCGGGGGCGTGCTGTGCCCCGGCAGCGACATCGACGTCGTGCTGCTGCACCCGAACAAGGCGAGCGACGCGCAGGTGCGCGAGGTGGCCGAGAGCCTCTGGTACCCGCTCTGGGACGGTGGCATCAAGCTCAGCCCGGCAGTGCACACCACCAAGACGCTGCTCGCGCTCGGGAGCGACGACCTCGAGTCGGCCACGACGATCCTGCGCGTCCGCTGCCTCGCGGGTGACCCCGAACTCGTCGCCCGGCTGCAGGCCGACGCGCTCGAGCAGTGGCGGCGCAAGCCGATGGTGTGGCTGCAGCGGCTGCACGAGGCGGCACAGTTGCGGTGGGAGCGGCTCGGCGACGTCGCGTCGCTGCTCGAGCCCGACCTGAAGGATGGGCGTGGCGGACTCCGCGACCACGACATGATCCGGTGGGCGCTCGCGGTCGACCGTCCCGAGGTGACCGCCGCGCTCGAAGGCCCGTTCGAGGACCTCGCCGGCCCCGCCGAGGTGTTGCTCGCCACGCGCTGCGAGCTCCATCGGGCCACCGGCCGGTTCGTCAACACCCTGCTGCTGCAGGACCAGGACCGCGTGGCCGAGGCGCTGGGCTTCGCCGACGCCGACGCGCTCATGTCCGACGTGTCGAGCGCCGCACACGCGATCGAGTGGGCGACCGAGCGGTTCTGGCGACGGGTCGACCGGCTCGCGAAGCGTGGCGGTCGACCGTCGGTGAAGGCGCTGCCCGATGCGGTCAGCGGCGTCACGGTGGTCGACGACGAGGCGCAGATCACCCAGGACGCCGACGTCGACGAGCAGTCGTTCGTCTTCCGGATGGCCGCGGCAGCGGCGCACGCCGGCATCCCGATCGGTGCACGGTCGTTGCGCATGATGGCGAGCCGTGGTCCGAACCCCGGCGAGGACTGGACCGAGCGCACCCGCCGTGCGTTCCTGTCGTTGCTCGGCGCGGGGATGCCGATGGTGCACGCCGTGGAGGCGCTCGAGCGCTACGACCTGTTCAGCCGCTATCTGCCCGAGTGGCGTGCGGTGCGCAGCCTGCCGCAGCGCAATGCGTTCCACACCTACACCGTCGACCGTCACCTGCTGCAGACCGTCGCGAACGCGAGCGAGCTGATGCGCGGAGTGTCGCGGCCCGATCTGTTGCTGATCGGTGCACTGCTGCACGACATCGGCAAGGGCTATCCGGGTGACCACACCGATGTCGGCGTCGAGCTGGTCGACGTGATCGCCGCGCGCATGGGTTTCCCGGCCGAGGACATCGCCGTCATCCGGTCGCTCGTGCAGCACCACCTGCTCATCTCCGAGACCGCCACGCGCCGCGACCTGTCCGATCCGCGCACGGCACAGAACGTGGCCGACGCCGTCGGCACCGCCGACACGCTCGACCTGCTGCTCGCGCTCACCGAGGCCGACAGCCGCGCCACCGGGCCCGCGGCGTGGTCGTCGTGGAAGGCGACGCTGATCGACGAGCTCGCCCACACCACCCGGCTCGCGCTGCGCGGCGAGCAACGGTCGAGCGAGACGACGCCGCTCGACTCGCGCTTCAGCCACCTCGTCGACCAGGTGCAGGCCGGTGGTGGGATGCTGATCGAGCACGAGTCCGTCGGCGACTTCGAGATGCTCCGTATCGCCAGCGCCGACCGGCGTGGCCTGTTCTCGCTGATCGCCGGCACGCTCGCGCTGCACGGTCTCGACGTCGTGGGGGCGGAGGCGTTCACCGGTGCCGACGGCACGGCGGTCGACGAGTTCCGCATCCTGCGCAGCAACGGCGAGGCGCCCAACTGGTCGAAGTTCGGGCACGACCTGCGCGGTGTGCTGCGCGGCGACGTCGACATCGACGCCCGGCTCGAGCAGCGCATCAAGAGCATGGGCCGACGTCGTCGAGCGCTCGCCGCGGCGCCGCCGCGGTTCGAGGTGATCATCTCGAACGACGCGTCCGACTCGACGACGATGATCGACGTGCGCGTCCCCGACGCGCCGGCCACGCTGTACCGGCTCTCGCACGCGCTCGCCGAGGCCGGGTACGACATCCGTTCGGCGAAGGTCGCGACGCTCGGCCACGAGGTCGTCGACGTGTTCTACGTGCAGTGCCCGAGCGGCCAGCTGCCCGACGCCGACCACGACCCGGTCCGCGAGCAGCTGAAGGCCGCACTGGCCTGAGACGCGAACGAGCGGCCCGGCCGGAGCCGGACCGCTCGTGCAGATCCTGCGGGATCGGTCGCCGGGTCAGATGGCGGCGACGCCCTCCTCGCCGGTGCGGATCCGGACGAGGCGCTCGACGCTGGTGACCCAGATCTTGCCGTCGCCGATCTTGCCGGTGCCGGCGGCCGAGGTGATCGCCTCGATCGCGCCGTCGACGGCTTCGTCGTCGAGGACGAGCTCGACCTGCACCTTGGGCACGAAGTCGATCTTGTACTCGGCGCCCCGGTAGGTCTCGGTGTGGCCGCCCTGGCGGCCGAAGCCGCGCACTTCGCCGATCGTCATGCCCTGGATGCCGATGGCCTTCAGGGCGTCCTTGACGTCGTCGATCTTGAACGGCTTGATGATCGCAGTGATGAGTTTCATGGTGCTCGCAAGCCTCCGTGTGAAGAAAGAGTAGTTCGCTGGGAGGGAACGCCCCCGGGCCGCCACTGGAGCGACGACCCGGGGACTGCCCCTACCGGGGACCGGCGTTTCCGGTACCGATCCCCGTGCGCATGAACGGCAAGCCGTCCAGCTCGTGACCCCGTCCGCCGACGGGGCCGTGGAATGACGGTCAGTCGTTGTACGCCGCGACGCCCATCTCGGGGATGTCGAGGCCGGTGATCTCGACGTCCTCGGTCACACGGATGCCGCCCTTGGTGAGCGAGTTCTGGATCTTGAAGAAGGCGAACGAGATGCCGAAGATGACGGTCCAGATGACGACGACGCCGAGCAACTGGGCGCCGAGCTGGCCGAACTCGCCGTAGAACAGGCCCTTGATCTCGATGCCGTTGCCGGCGTCGTCGACCGCACCGTTCCACCCGGCGCCGTAGACGCCGTTCGCGAAGAGGCCGACGCTGATCACGCCGAACGTGCCGCAGATGCCGTGCACGGCGACAGCGCCCACGGGATCGTCGATGCCCCGCTTCTCGAGGAAGAACACGGCCTCGATCGCGATCACGGCGGCGACCGCACCGATGACGGCGGCGGCCCACGGCGAGACGAAGGCACACGGTGCGGTGATGGCGACCAGACCGGCGAGCATGCCGTTCACGAGCATGCCGGGGTCGGGCTTGCCGGTCCGCTTGGTGATGTAGAACATCGCGACCGTGGCGCCCACGGCGGCGGCGATCGCCGTGTTGGCGGCGACGGTCGAGAACTGGATGTCGGTCGCCGCGAAGGTGGAGGCAGCGTTGAAGCCGAACCAGCCGAACAACAGGATGAAGCAACCGGTGATCGCCATCGGGATGTTGTGGCCGGGGATCGCCCGCGGCTTGCCGTCGGGGCCGAACTTGCCGATGCGGGGACCGAGGACGATCGCACCGGCGAGCGCCGCGACGCCACCGACGGCGTGCACCACACCCGAGCCGGCGAAGTCGACGTAGCCGGCGCCGAGGCTCATCGTGTCCCAGCTCTTGGCGAGCCAGCCGCCGCCCCACGTCCACGCTGCGAACAGCGGGTAGTAGATGGCGCCGCAGAACAAGCCCCAGATCACGAAGCTGCTCCACTTCCACCGCTCGGCCATCGATCCCGTGGGGATCGTGGCGACGGTGTCCATGAAGGCCACCATGTAGAGGAAGAACCCGAGGAGCGCCGGCGTGGCCGCACTGCCGAGGTGGTCGTACCCCCAGTACAGCAGGCCGGTCGTGTCACCGCCGATGAGCGGCAAGCCGTCGCCGTTCATCGGCGTCGCCAGACCGAACGCCGAGTAGCTGAAGCCGCCGAAGGCGAGCGGGAAGCCGATGAACAAGAACCCGACGAAGCCGAGGCCGAAGATGGCGAAGTTCATCGACATCACCTCGGCCGCGTTCTTCTTCTGGGTGAAGCCGGTCTCGACGAGCGCGAAGCCGGCCTGCATGAAGATGACCAGGATGGCGCCGATGACGACCCAGAGGAGGTTCGTGGCCTCGCCGAGTGCCACGACGGGGTCCACCTCCTCCGCGAAGGCCTGACCGGTCACCATGAGGGCTGGAACGGCGGCGCCGACAAGACCGCCGACGACGTATTTGAGTGCGGGACGAGAGCGCACTGGAACCTCCCTGCGGAACGCATTTGGTAGGGGCTGACTGGGATCGCTCGACGCAGCGCTGGGGCGAGACGGCCGCACCGTAGAGAAGGGACGTTTCCCAGCCGTCGCCGAAGTGTTTCCGGCGTGTGGCGTTCGCGTTCGTGGTGCGATCGGCACTCCAGACGAGCGCGAGCGCGGCCGATCACGCGGGGTTCGCGATGGAGGTTCACACACAGGTCGCGGGCGCGCCGTCCGGGCCGCGTCGTGAGCTGGAGCGTCAGCGGCGGCGGTGGCGACGACCGGCATGGCCGGCGAAGGCGGCGCGGACGCGCTCGACGGCGGCATCGTCGAGCTTGCGCCCGAGGCGGTCGCTCACCGTGAACCGGTTCGTCACCCGGCCGGCGTCGCTGGCCAGCCGCGCCGCGTGCACCACGACGCCCGCCGCGGCGAACGCCCGCGTCATCGACTGCAGCAGCCCCGGCGCGTCGTCCGCGTACACCGTGCACACGGTGTGCCACGGCAGCGCGTGCTGGTCGGACACGAGCGTCGCGTCGATGGCCACGACGTCGCCGAGCGGCCGCTTCAGGCGTTGCTCGAACGCGTCGCCGAGCACGCGCGCGCTCGGCCGTTCGTTGCTCGCCACGACGAAGCTGTCGACCACGCCGCCGTCGGGCCACGTGGCGATGTCGGCGCGCACCACCTCGAGCCGGTGCTCGGCGAGCACGTCGGTGAGGCGTGACAGCAGGCCGTCGGTGTCGCGGCACGCGACGTCGATCATCCAGCGATCAGGATCGCCGGTGGGGCTGACTGCCACGCGCACCACACCGGGGCGCGGGAGCGGCTCGACCAGCCGGGCCTGTCGCGCGAGCACGTCGGGGTCGTGCGACAACAGATGGGTCGCGCCGGTGTGACGCAGCCGCTCGATCGGGCCCTCGTCGTCGAGCAGCCGCTGGGCCGCAGCGAGCCGCGCCGCGGCGAGGTTGGTGGCATTGCTGCCGACGAGCTCGGGGTGCCCGAGCGCCTCCTGGACGAAGTCGTGCAACAGGTCGAGCCGTTCGCGTTGCACGGTGGTGAGCTCGCCGAGCGCCTCGGCGAGCAGGTACGCCTCGCGGGAGTAGACGGGATCGGCGAGGTGGGTGGCCAGCTGCAACACCTCGGCCTCGTCGAAGCCGGCGGCGTCGTGCGCCCGCCGGTGCAGCACGCGGGCGTCGTCGACGAGCGACGCGATCCGCTGTGCCTCGATCTCGGGCGACAGGCGAGCTGCCAGTTGTTGCTGCTCGAGCGCGCTCGACGCCACGTCCGCCACGAGCGCTGCCAGCGCGAGGTGCTCGCGCGAGGCGACCGACACGTCGTCGGCGCCGACGGTCGGGTCGGCGAGGCGCTCGCGCAGCCGCTCGACGGTGGGGAATCGCAGCGATCCGAGCGGGTCGAGATCGGTGATGTCGGCCCGACGTCGCGCCATCGCGGTCGCCACCTCGGGCAGCGCCCGGTCGAGCACACCGGTGACGTCGAGCAACCGCCAGGCGCGGGGTTCGTCGAGACGCAGCAGGGTGACCAGCGCGGCGGTGTCGGACGGTGACCAACGCAGTTCGGCGGTGCGGTGTGCACCGAACCAGTCGAGCAGCCCGTCCGAGGGTCGTGCGCTGCCGGCGAGCGCGGCGCTCGCCAACGCGACGGGCACGGTGGCGCTCACGGGCGGGGTGTCGCGGAGGTCGATCCGACCGTCGATCGCGTGTACCCAGCCGCCCTCGGGTGTCGGGGCGCCCTCGGTGACGTCGGGTGCGTCGGGGGTGCGGCCGAGCCGCCAGCGCAGCAGCGGTGGGGTCATCACGGTCGAGAGGAGGATCACGATCAGCATCGCGCCGTACTGCTCCTCGTCGAGCACCGCGTTCGCGAGGCCGATCGAGGCGAAGATCAGCCCGACCTCACCGCGCGGGATCATGCCGATGCCGATCAGCAGACGGTCGGCACGTCGGCCTCGTACGGCCCAGCCCGCAGCCACCTTGCCGACCACCGCGATCACCGTCATCACCGCGGCGAGGCCGAGCACCGACGGCTTCGCCATCGCCTCGAGGTCGGCGTCGAGACCGATGCTGACGAAGAAGACGGGCACGAGCACGTTGGACAGCGCCCCCAGTTCGTCGGCGATCTTCTCGTGGTGCTCGGTGCGTCCGAGCCCCAACCCCGCCATGAACGCGCCGATGATGAACGCGAGCTTGGCGGCGTCGGCGAGTTCGGCGAACGCGAGCATCAGCGCGAACCCGGCGACCACGAGCGTGCCGGTCGAGGCGACCACACGGCCGAGGCCCCGGAACACTCGTGGCACCACGAACACGCCGACGAGCCCGGTCCCGACGAGGAACAGCACGGCCAGTCCGAGCGTCTCGCCGACGACGCCGACGCCGATCTCACCGCCGGTGACGAGCTTCACCACGACGGTGAGGATGATCAGGCCGAGCACGTCGTCCGCGACGGCGGCACCGAGCACGATGCGCGCCTCGACCGTGGCGAGCGCGCGGAGGTCGCCGAACACGCGCGCCGTGATGCCGACGCTGGTGGCCGTGAGTGCGGCACCGAAGAAGATGGCGGCGTTGCCGTCCATCCCGAACCCGAACGCCGCGCCGGCCCCGGCCGCGAACGGGAGCACCACGCCCACCACCGCGACGGCCATCGCCGCGGCACCGACCTTGCCCAGCTCCGCCAGATCCATCTCCATGCCGACCGACAGCAGGAGGAGCAGCACCCCGATCTCGGCGAGCATCGAGATCGACACCCCGCGCTGGTCCGTGAGGTCGACGAGCCCGAGGACCGACGGTCCGATCAGGATGCCGGCGGCGATCTCGCCGAGCACACCCGGCACCTGCACCTTCTCGCAGAGCTCGCCGGCCAGCTTGGCCGCGACGAGCACGACGAGGAGATCGAGGAGCAGGCGTGCGAGATCGACCGAGACCGTGGTGGCGAACATGCGCCCCCGATCAGAGCAGATCGCGGGCGGCGTCCTCGGCGGCGGGACTCAGCATCCAACCGCGCGAGCGCACCGTGATGATCGCGTCGGCGCCGAGACGGCGACGCAGACCGACGAGGACGCTGTCACACCGGCGCTCGCTCAGGTCGGCGAGGCCCGCCTGGCGGGCGAGTTCGCGACGGCTGAGCACGCGTCCACGATGGGTGAGCAACGCAGCGAGAACGGCCCGCTCCTGCACACCGAGGGACGCCGATCCGAGGGGGTTGGATGTGGCATCGACCTGGGTGGCAGGAGCGGGCATGGCCATTGACGGAGAAGCTAGGGATCGTTCGTTGCGTGGACATTCTCGCTCTGTGAACGGGGTGTGAACCGGCCGACCGATGTCACCGACGGACGATTTCCGCCGACTTGACCCGCGGGTCAATACTGGTGACATGGACCTGAGCTACCCCGCCGACGCCGAGGCGTTCCGTACCGAGATCCGCACGTGGTTGGAGCAGAACCTCCCCGCCGGCTGGATCGACGCCGCCGAGCGCGGCGAGTCGTTGGAGATGTCGGCCGACGAGCGCAAGGCGTTCAACGAGGGCTGGCCGAAGCGCCTGTTCGAGGGCGGGTGGATCTGCGCCACGTGGCCGAAGGAGTACGGCGGCAAGGGTCTCAGCACGATGCAGGGCGTCGTGCTCTCGGAGGAGTTCGCCCGGGCCAAGGCGCCGCTGCGCGCCGACTTCTTCGGCGACACCCTCGTCGGCCCCACCATCTTGCAGTGGGGCACCGAGGAGCAGAAGCGCGAGTTCCTGCCCCAGATCCTGAACGGCACGATGCGGTGGTGCCAGGGCTTCAGCGAGCCCAACAGCGGTTCCGACCTCGCGTCGCTCAAGACCCAGGCCGTGCTCGACGGCGACGAGTGGGTCATCAACGGCCAGAAGGTGTGGACCACCGGCGGTCACCACGCCGACTACTGCTTCCTCCTCACCCGCACCGACCCCGACGCGCCGAAGCACAAGGGCATCAGCTATCTGCTCGTGCCGATGCGCCAGCCGGGCGTCGAGGTGCGCGGCATCGTGCAGCCCGACGGCACGGCCGAGTTCTGCGAGGTGTTCTTCACCGACGCCCGCTGCGCGAAGGACAACGTCGTCGGCGGCGTGAACAACGGCTGGAAGGTCGCCAACTCCACCCTCGCGTTCGAGCGTGGCATGAGCGCCACCACCGGCTACCGCCGGTTCGAGGAGGAGTACAAGCAGATGGTCGCGATGGCCGAGGCCAACGGCACCATCGACGACGCGGGCATCCGTCAGCGGCTCATGGAGTACTACACGAAGATCCAGATCCTGCGCGTGAACGGCCTGCGCTCGCTGTCGGCCACGCTCACCGGGTCGAAGGACCTCGGCGTGATGGCGCTCGGCGCCACCAACAAGATGTTCTGGAGCGAGATGCACAAGGCCGCGATGGAGCTCGCGCTCGACATCAACGGCGCCCACTCGATGCTCGTCGACACGGCGTCGCCCAGCGGCTCGTGGCCCGGCACGGCACGCGAGAAGCGCCGCGAGGGTTATCCGGTCAGCCCGATGATCAGCGCGTTCTTCTTCAGCCGCAGCGAGACCATCTGGGGTGGCACCAGCCAGATCCAGCGCAACATCGTCGGCGAGCGCGTGCTCGGCCTGCCGAAGGAACCGCAGCCCGGCTGATCCCATCCCTCGCGGCCCCGCGACGCGGACGCGAGACTCGTCGGATGCGACGCGCCCTCGTCACCTCCCTGTTCGTCCTGCCCGTGCTCGCCCTCGCCGCCGGCTGCGGTGGCGACGACGAGCCGTCGCGAGCAGCGACCGCCGAAGCAGGCTCGGAGTTCTGCGACCGCGCCGCCGAGGCGGAGACGCTCGGCGACGCGGTGAACGAGGCCGGCACCGACCCGTCCGCGGTCGAGCCCGCCGTCCGGGCCGCGCTCGACGCGGCCGACGCCACCCTCGAGGTCGCACCGGACGACGTGCTCGAGCGGATGACGCGCACGGTGGCGTACCAGCACGAGGTCGCCGATCTGCTCGAGCAGAACGACTGGGACCTCGTCGCGACGTACGCGACGGACGAGGGCGCTGCGCTGTTCGGCGACGACGACGCGCAGGCCGACCGCGACGAGATCCGCGCCTACCTCGAGGAGAAGTGCGGCATCGAGGACGACAGCCAGCAGCCCGTCGACACCACGGCCACGACGAGCGACGGCGTCGACGTCGACCTGCCCGAGGGTGAGGAGGGCATCGACCGGTTCATCGACCTGTTCGTCATGGGGTCGGGCACCGACGTGACCGACGAGCAGCGCACGTGCGTGCACGACGAGCTCCGCGACCAGGTCACCATCGACCAGCTCGAGCTGCTCGTCGGTGGCGGGGTCGACGAGGAGGCGCAGATCGCCGTCGGCCTCGCGTTCATCTCGTGCGGCATCATGCAGGGCACGTGACGGATCCGATCCGGTGGCCCTCGACCTCGGGCGACCTCCGCACGCGATCGGTCACCACAGTTCACACGGCTGACATAGTTTGGTGATCGTGCGGCAACGGGGTTCGACCAGCGTGGGGCGATGACCTTGGCACACGTGCGCACCCCGTCGACCACCTGGGACGAGCTCCTCGCCGCCGACGGCACGCCGCGCGCCGCGGCACGAGAGCTCGTCGAGCAGCTGGCGGCGCTCGAGCACAGCGAACTGCAGGAGCGACAGACGCTCGCCGAGCTCGACATCCTCACGATGGGCATCACGTTCACGGTGTACTCCGACGGCCGTGGCATCGACCGGGCCTGGCCGTTCGACATCATCCCGCGGGTCATCGCCGCGTCCGAGTGGCGTCGTATCGAGGCCGGACTCACCCAACGGCTCCGGGCGATCAACATGTTCATCGACGACCTGTATCACGACCAGCGGATCGTCGCCGACGGCGTGTTCCCCGCCGAGCTGCTCGAGCACTCGAAGAACTTCCGGCCCGAGTGCGTCGGCGCGAACCCGGTGCACGGCGTGTGGGCGCACATCTCGGGCAGCGACCTGGTGCGCGACGGCGACGGCACGATGTACGTGCTCGAGGACAACCTGCGGGTGCCGTCGGGCGTGAGCTACGTGCTCGAGAACCGGGCGATCAGCAAGCGGGTGTTCGCCGATCTGTTCGCGAAGCAGAGCATCCTGCCGGTCGACAGCTACACCGACGAGCTCAACCGGATGCTCGTGTCGATCGCCCCTGACGGGATCACCAACCCGACGATCGCCGTGCTCACTCCCGGCATCTTCAACTCCGCCTACTTCGAGCACTCCTTCCTCGCGCAACGGATGGGCGCCGTGCTCGTCGAGGGAGCCGACCTCGTCGTCGGCGAGGACGAGTGCGTGTACATGCGCACCATCGGTGGCCTCGAGCGGGTGCACGTCATCTACCGCCGGATCGACGACGCGTTCCTCGACCCCGAGGTGTTCCGGCCCGACAGCCAGTTGGGCGTCCCGGGCCTCATGCGCTCGTGGAAGGCCGGCAAGGTCGCCATCGCGAACGCCCCGGGAGCCGGTGTGGCCGACGACAAGGTCGTGTACGCATGGGTGCCCGACATCATCCGCTACTACCTCGACGAGGAACCGCAGATCGCGAACGTCCCGACCTACCGGTGCCACTACCCGGACGAGCGGCAGTACGTCATCGAGCACATCGAGGAGCTCGTGGTGAAGCCGGCCAACGAGAGCGGTGGCTACGGCCTGCTCATCGGCGACCGGGCCACGCGCAGCGAGCTCGACGCGCACATCGCGCTCATCGAGGCCGACCCGCGCAACTGGGTGGCGCAGCCGATCCTGGCGCTCAGCACCGTGCCCACCCTGTGCGACGGCGAGATCGAGCCGCGCCACGTCGACCTGCGCCCGTTCATCCTGAGTGGCGAACACAGCTACGTCACGGCGGGCGGGCTCACCCGGGTGGCGTTGCGGAAGGGATCGCTCGTGGTCAACTCGTCGCAGGGCGGCGGCAGCAAGGACACCTGGATCGTCGAGGCGGAGTGATGCTGCTGTCCCGCACCGCGGACAACTTGTACTGGGGTGCCCGCTACCTCGAACGCGCCGAGGACACCGCACGCATCGTCCGTGCCTACACCGAGCTCGTGATCGACCTGCCGACGAGCGCGCTCAGCACGTGGGAGCCGCTGCTCGCGGTGTCGGGCACGAGCGCGTCGTTCCACGAGGCGCACGACGCGTCGGGCGAGTTGCCGATCGTGCGGTTCCTGGTGGCGGACCAGCACAACCCGGGCAGCATCGCGTCGTCGGTCGACCGTGCGCGCGAGAACCTGCGCACGACCCGCGAGATCATCCCCCGCGAGGCCTGGCAGACGATCAACGACCTGTACCTGTACGTCGGGTCCAACGCGTCGAGCGGCGTCGAGCGCCGGAGCCGAGCACGGTTCCTGGGCCACCTGATCGCCGAGAGCCAGCAGCTCGACGGGGTGCTCACCACGGTGATGATCCGCGACGAGGCGTACGAGATGTGGCGCCTCGGCCAGTCGATCGAGCGTGCCGACATGACCACGCGGGTGGTGGGGGTGCGTGCTGCCGCACTGCTCGCCGCCGAACAGCAGCAGGCGCGTGCCCGCGAGACCGACGAACCGCTCGCCGACATCCACGACGACGTGCAGTGGATGGGCCTGCTCCGGTCGGTCAGCGCGCTGCAGATGTACCAGCGCGCGACGCGGGGTCCGATCGACGGTGGCGCGGCCGTCCGGTTCCTGCTGCTCGACCCGTCGTTCCCCCGTTCCGTCGCGAGCTGTGCGCAACGCATCCGTGAAGCCCTCGCCCGTCTGCCGCGTGCCCGCCGGACCCTGCCGGCGGTCGACGAGCTCGACGCGGTGATCGCGTCGTCGGCCACCGGTGCCGACGACGGTGCCGCGCTCGACGCGGCGATGGACGACGTCCAGCTGGCCCTGGCCGCGGTCGCCGAGGCGGTACACGACGCCTTCGTCGCGACGGCCGTGTGACAACCTGCCGGGGATGTTGAACGAGGCGCAGTACCAGCCCCAGCCCGGGCGGTACGACGAGGCGGTCGCGGCCGATGGGGCGATGCGCCCGGTGTGGGGCACGATCGCTCGCGCCCTGCACGACATGCGCCCGATCGACCTGATCGACCAGCAGCGCCAGGCCGACCGGCTCCTCGACGCCGAGGGCGCCGGGCACCTCGTGCACGAGCTGTTGCCCGATGACGCACATCCCGACCAGCCGACCACCGTCGACAGTCGGCCCTGGCGGCTCGACCCGCTGCCGCTCATCCTCGGGCACGACGAGTTCCGGCAGCTCGCCCGGGCGGCGGTGCAGCGGGTGCGGATGTTCGAGGCGCTGCTCGCGGACCTGTACGGCGAGCGTCGGTTGGTGCGCACCGGCGTGCTGCCACCCGACGTGCTGTTCTCCGTCGGATCGCTGCGCACCACGGTCGCGTCGCACGCGCCGTCGCGATGGCTGTCGCACTACGCGGTCGACCTGGTCCGCGTCGCCGACGGCACCTGGCGCGTGGTGCAGGACGCGACCGACGCCCCCGCCGGCGCCGGCTACGCCATGATGAACCGCTCGGTCGTGGCACGCGTGATGCCCGACGCGATGCGCTCGGCGGGTGTGGCGCCGATCAACACGTTCGCCGCCGTGATGCGCCGCGCGCTCGCGGCACAGGCGCCCGCCGGCCGCAAGAGTCCGCGCACGGTGGTGCTCACGGGTGGTCCGGCGCACCCCACGTACGTCGAGCACTCGTACCTCGCGGTGCAGATGGGTTTCCACCTGGCCGAGGGCGGCGACCTCGTGGTGCGCAAGAACCGGGTGTGGCTCCGGGCGCTCGACGGGGTCGAGCCCGTCGACGTGATCTACCGCCGGGTCGAGGACGCCGGTCTCGACCCGCTCGACGCCCGGACGCGAGGCGGTGCCGGCGTGCCGGGCATCACGTGGGCGGCGCAGTCGGGTGGGGTGTCCCTCGCGAACGCGTTCGGCACGCGCCTCGCCGAGGAACCCGCGCTCGCGCCGTTCCTCGGCGACGCCGCGCGCACCTTGCTGGGCGAGACGCTCGAGCTGTCGACGCTGTCGCCCGACGACCCGCTCGCGTCGGCGCCGTGCCTGTCGTCGTGGACGCCGGGCGCGCTCGTGCCGGGCACCGTCGTCCTGCGTCTCCATCTGGCGGTCACCCCGGACGGGGTGACGGCGATGGAGGGCGGGGTCGGTCGCGTGCTCGCACCGGGCGACGACCCGCGCCACCCGACCGCGCAGCTCGTGAAGGACGTCTGGGTGGTGGGCGGGCCGGCGCCGACCCGGCTCCCGGTCCGCACGTCGCACCCCCAGGTCGACTTCGGTGCGTCGGTGCCCAAGCGCGCCGCCGACGCCCTGTACTGGATGGGCCGCGCCGCGGAGCGTGCGGAGGTCGTGGCCCGCTCGACCCGGGTGATCGGGGCACAGGCGCAGCAGGACCCCTCGCTGCTGTCCGTCGGTGGCGGCGGCTGGGCGGCCGGCGCGATCTCGCTGCTGCGGGCGGCCCAGGCCCGTCCGATGGCGCTCGACGACCAGCCGGGCGTGCCGTTCGTCGACCGGCTGCAACACGAGCTGCACGCGGGCCAGCTGTCGGCGGCGGCGCAGATCGGTGCGCTCGCCCAAGAGGCGATCACCGTCCGAGAGTTCCTGTCCACCACCACCGGCCGGGTGCTCGGCCGGCTCACGCGGGTGCGAGCCGACCTCATGTCGTCGCTCGCCGCGCCCGACGACCTCGACATCGTGCTCGTCGACCTCGCCGCGTTGGCGGGGCTCGCGATGGAGAGCACCGTGCGCGGCCCGGCATGGCGGTTCCTCGACCTGGCCCGACGACTCGAACGCGCGATCGCGTTGCTCGGATCGGTCGAGGCGGCACTCGGGCTCGCCGTCGAGCCGTTGGCCTTCCAGCCGTTGGCCGAGTCGCTGCTCTCGGTGAACGAGAGCCTGGTCGCCTACCGCCGGCGTTACCGCAGCGATGTCGAGGTGGGTGCGGTGCTCGACCTGCTCGTGCACGACGACGCGAACCCGCGCAGCCTCGCGTTCCAGCTCGACCGGCTGCGCGAACACATGGCCTCGCTCGCCTGGCAGGAGGGCGCCGACCTGGTGCAGCGAGCGTCGATCGCCGCGCTCGGCACGGTCGACGACACGATCATGGGTGGCCGACGCCTGGCGATCGACGCGCTCGTGCTCGGCGTGCGCGGCCCGCTGCTCGAGCTCGGCGACGCGGTCGTGCGTCGTTGGTTCGCCGATCCGGTGAACCCGATGATGATGGGGAACTCCTGACCCATGACCGACACCGCGATCCGCTTCGACGTCGTGCACCGCACGGAGTACCGCTACTCGATGCCGATGAGCGACGGCTACACCGTCGCCCACCTGCTGCCACGCCCCACACCGACCCAGCGGGTCCTGTCGGCGGGCATCAGGGTCACGCCCGAACCGGACGAGTACGAGGAGCACACCGACCTGTTCGGCAACCGGGTCGTGCGCCTCGGCGTGCACCGCCCGCACGACGAGCTGACCGTGGTCGGACAGTGCTCGGTCGAGGTCGCGGCCATCCCCGACGACGGTGGGCTGCCCACCTGGTCGACGCCGTGGGAGCAGGTGGCGCACCAGCTGCGGGTCGCCCGGGGCGACCGGGCCGACGAGGTCGGTCCGTTCACCGCGGCGACGGCGGCCACCCCGGCGCTCGCCGAGCTCGACGACCTGGTGGGCGATCTGTTCGCGCCCGGCGCGCCGATCCTCGACGTGGTGCGCGGCGTGAGCGCACGCATCCACCGCGAGTTCGCGTTCGACGCGACGTTCAGCGACGTGTCGACGCCGATCAGCGCCGTGTTCGCGGCCCGCCGCGGCGTGTGCCAGGACTTCGCACACCTGATGATCGCCTGCCTCCGATCGGCGGGACTCGCCGCCCGGTACGTCAGCGGGTACATCGAGACCGAACCGCCGCCGGGCCAGCCGAAGCTCACCGGCACCGACGCGTCGCACGCCTGGTGCTCGGTGTGGGTGCCGGAGCTGGGGTGGGTCGACGCCGACCCGACGAACGACCAGGTGCCGCCCCGACGTCACGTCACCGTGGCGTGGGGGCGCGACTACTTCGACGTCACGCCCGTGCGCGGCGTGGTGATCGGTCCGGCGGCCACGCAGACGCTCGAGGTCGGCGTCGACGTCACCAGCCGCCCACCCGGCGAACCCTGACCCGGGACGGTCGTCAGCGGATTTCGGACGTGGCGCCGTGGTGTCCGATTCCCGCTGGTGGTGGCTCGTGTAGGTCGCCACACTGGAGGACGTGCAGGACGAGCAGTGCTACCGGGCGGTGCAGAGCCGCGACAGCCGCTTCGACGGATGGTTCGTCGTCGCCGTGCACACGACCGGCATCTACTGCCGCCCGTCGTGCCCGGCGACGACCCCGAAGCGCGAGAACGTCTCGTTCTTCCCGGCCGCGGCGGCGGCACAACAGCGCGGCTTCCGGGCGTGCAAGCGCTGCCGGCCGGACGCGTCGCCGGGTTCACCCGAATGGAACGTGCGCGCCGACGTCGTCGGCCGGGCGATGCGACTGATCGCCGACGGGGTCATCGATCGCGAGGGCGTCGGGGGGCTCGCCCGGCGGCTCGGCTACAGCGAGCGCCACCTCCACCGGCTGCTCGCCGACGAGATCGGTGCCGGACCCCTGGCCGTCGCCCGTGCCCAACGCGCACAGACCGCTCGCACGCTGATCGAGACGACCGCGATGTCGATGACCGACATCGCGTTCGCCGCCGGCTTCTCGAGCGTGCGGCAGTTCAACGACACGGTGCGCGAGGTGTTCGCGTCGTCGCCGTCGGAGCTGCGAGCCGATCGGCGGCGACGGGACCGGGCGGCCGCGTCGGACGACGTCGGTCCGGGCGCGATCACGCTCCGGCTGCCCGTGCGTCGACCGTTCGCCGCCGAGCCCCTGTTCGAGTTCCTCGGCCGTCGCGCCGTGCCGGGCGTCGAGTCGTGGGACGGCTCGGCGTACGCGCGCACCCTGCGGCTCGCTGGCGGCCCCGCCGTCGTTCGGCTGCACCCGACCGCCGACGGCGTCACGTGCACGCTCTGGCTGAGCGACCTCGCCGACCTCCAGTCGGCGGTGCAACGATGCCGACGGCTGCTCGATCTCGACGCCGACCCGGTGTCCGTCGAACAGCAGCTCGGAGCCGACCCGGCGCTCGGCCCGCTCGTCGAGCGGACGCCGGGTCTGCGGGCGCCGGGGGCCGTCGACGGCGCAGAGATGCTCGTGCGTGGCGTGCTCGGCCAGCAGGTGTCCGTGAGCGGCGCCCGGACGATCACCGGCCGCCTGGCCGTCGCGGTCGGCGAACGAGCTCCGATCACGCCGGCCGACTCGGGTCTGCCCGACGTGCTGTTCCCGTCCGCGGCGGCGCTCGCCGACCTCGATCCCGAGCGGCTGC
>WBZM01001273.1_pt1 | contig 25970 bp, 32 predicted proteins | sample 5204271 | NCBI WGS metagenome assembly WBZM01 (sample SAMN12344346, study PRJNA552823) | activated sludge metagenome | biome: Activated sludge suspended growth; feature: Nitrification reactor; material: Wastewater; isolation source: activated sludge from nitrification reactor of wastewater... | reverse complement strand
TCAACGGTTTCGGCGTCAATCAGATCGTACTCGGCGTGCGTGCCGATGAATTTCACGTAAACAGCCTGGAAGCGATAGGCCACCGACACCACCAGTCGATAGTCATTGCCCTTGATGTTGAACACGGCCCGGCGATTCTTCAGGATGCTGGCGCTACGGTACTGCGCCTTGATGTCCGCCGGCTGGCTCCAGTTCGCCTTCTTCACCTCATCCACCCAGGACTTCAAGGGCTGCTCGGCGTCCGGATTGGATTCCCAGAAAGGTCGTAGGTAGCTGACGGCAATGATGCGCATGCCGAAGTATAGTCCCGCCTTGGGATATGGCGCAAGTAACGAAGGCGAAAACCACTGCGGCGGCATTGCAAAAAGGACTTGCGAAACACTCGCGTTGCGAGTATAATGGAGCTTATTGAGTGGAGAGATATTCGTAAGCGTCCGACCGCCACCGTCTTCCCTTCCCTGATCCAGCGCGTAATCATCGCCCGCACTCGGGCACCTCAATGTTGTGTCCACAAAGGAGATCATGGACACAAATCCCCGAACGGGACGCGCGTACAAGCGCGGCCCCTACAAGCGTCATCCGGCCGCGTTCAAGCGCGCCGTGGTGGAAGCGTCTTTTGCACCCGGCGCATCGGTATCGCGTGTGGCTCGCGAGCACGACATCAATGCCAACCAGGTCTTTCTGTGGCGCAAGCTGTATCAGGACAGCCTGCTCGGGGACGATGAGCCGGCGCTCTTGCCGGTGCACATCGACGAGCCGACCCGCTCACCTGCACCGGTCGAACCCATCCGCACGCCAGCACCCGGCGGCACGCTGACGATCGAGTTCGGCACGGTGCGGCTGCACATCGAAGGCCGGCCTGATGCCGACACGCTGGCGCAGGTGCTCGCGCAGCTGGCGGCACGATGCTGATTCCGTCCGGCACCCGCATCTGGCTGGCGGCGGGGGCCACCGACATGCGCCGCGGCTTCGACGGGCTGGCCGCTTTGGTGCAACAGCGTCTGGGGGCGGACCCGTTCAGCGGCCACCTGTTCATCTTCCGCGGCCGGCGCGGTGACCGGGTGAAGCTCTTGTGGTGGGACGGGGACGGCATGTGCCTCTTGGCCAAGCGACTGGAGCGCGGCCGTTTCGTGTGGCCGCAGGCCGCCGACGGTAGCGTTCATCTGAGTGCCGCCCAACTGTCGATGCTGCTCGAAGGGATCGACTGGCGCACCCCGCGCAGGACAGCCCCGGAACTGGCCGCCTGACGCCTGGCCCGGGTCGTTCGCAGGGCGAGCATGCCCCCTGTTCACGCGATACTTGATCGCGTAAACTCGCTTGCATGCTTGACGCGACACCCTTCATCGACCCGGATGCCACCGCCGACGAATTGTCGGCGCAAGTCGCCTCACTGCCCGACGACCCGACGCTGCTCAAGCACCTGCTCGATGCTCGCCTGGCCGAGATCGAACGGCTCAAACTGCTGGTGGCCAAGCTCAAGCACGCGCAGTTCGGTCGCCGCTCGGAGCGGCTGGGTGCGCTATCGGGCCAGCTTGATCTCGGGTTGAGTACGGCGCAGCAGGGCGGCGGCGAGGCCCGTGGCGCATCAGCCGATCTCGCCACGCTCGCCGACGTCATCCCGATCGAATCTACTCCGCGACACCCGGGCCGCAACCGGCTCCCGGATCACCTGCCGCGCAGCCGCACGGAACATCTCCCGACCTGCAGCGGCTGCCCGCAGTGCGGCGGCACTCTGAAGCGCCTGGGCGAGGACGTGTCCGAAGAGCTGGAGTACGTCCCGGCCCGCTTCCGGGTGGTGCGCCACGTGCGCCCGAAATTCGCCTGCGGCCGGTGCGAGACCATCGTGCAGGCGCCCGCCCCCGGCCGCCCGATCATGGGCGGCTTGCCCGGCCCCGGGCTGCTCGCCCATGTGCTCACCGCCAAGTACTGCGACCACCTGCCGCTGTACCGACAAAGTGCGATCTACGCGCGCGAGGGCGTGCGGCTGGAACGTTCCACCCTTGCCGACTGGGTGGCCGGCTCGGCGGATCTGCTCGACCCGCTGGTGCAGGCGCTGTCGCGCTACGTTAGAGCAGGCGAGAAGATCCACGCCGATGACACGCCCTTGCCGGTGCTTGCTCCGGGTCGCGGGCGCACGCGCACCGGGCGGCTGTGGGTGTATGTGCGCGACGACAGGCCGGCGGCCGGCACGGCTGCGCCCGCCGTGTGGTTCGCCTACTCGCCGGACCGTCGCGGTGCACACCCGCAGCAGCATCTGCGCGAATTCAGCGGCATCGTGCAGGCGGACGCCTTCGCAGGCTTCGATGCACTGTACGCCGGCGGGCGGATGCAGGAAGCGGGTTGCTGGGCGCATGTGCGACGCAAATTCTTTGACCTGGTGCGCGCGCACGATTCACCCATCGCCAAAGAGGCGCTGGTGCGCATCGGCGCCCTGTATGCCGTCGAAGCTGCTGTGCGTGGTGCGCCACCGCCGGTGAGGTGCGAAGCACGCCAGATGCGCGCTCGTCCGCTGCTCGATGAGCTGCACGACTGGCTCACCACGCAGAGCCGGCGCGTGCCGCGCAAGTCCGGCATTGGTGAGGCGATCCAGTACGCGCTCAACCACTGGCGTGCGCTGGTGCGCTACGCCGGCGACGGGCGCATCGAGATCGACAACAACGCGGCCGAACGCGCGCTGCGAGGTGTCGCCCTCGGGCGCAAGAACTATCTGTTCGCAGGCTCCGACGCCGGAGGTGAGCGCGCAGCGGCGATCTACAGCCTGATCGGCTCGGCCAAGATGAATGGGCTGGACCCGGAGGCCTATCTGCGCGAAGTGCTCGGGCGTATCGCGGACCACCCGATCAATCGCATCGAGGATCTGCTGCCCTGGAATCTGAACATGGCCGCAGCTGTGTCGATGCGTGAGGTCGCCTGAACATGGGAAATGTGGTGGCGCTGAAGAAGGCGCGGGCGGCTCCTCATCTGCTGCAGTTGAAGATAGAACTCGCCGGAATCCGGCCGCTGATCTGGCGCCGCGTTGTACTGCCGGAGACGGTCACGCTGCCCAAGCTGCATCAGGTCATCCAGGTCGTGATGGGGTGGCAGGATTGTCACCTGCACGAGTTCGAAATTGCCGGCGAGCGATACGGCATCCCTGACCCCGACTACGACCTCGTTGACCCGCTCAGCAACGAACAGCGGGTGCGCCTGGCCAGCGCGCTGGGTGCTGCACGTTCATTTAGCTATCTCTACGACTACGGTGACAACTGGATTCACCGCATCAAGGTCGAACGCCGCATCGAACCCGATCCGCTGTTTGACACCGCACTGTGCGTGACCGGCGCCAATGCAGCACCGCCCGACGACGTCGGTGGCGCCCACGGCTACGCCGTATTTGTCGACGCCATCACCGACCCGCGACATCCCGAACATCAAGCCATGCTCGACTGGTTCGGCTCAACCTTCGACCCCGCTGCCTTCGACATCGCCGAAGTCGATCGACGACTCGCAAAGATCAAACTCTGACCGTCAACACGGTGTCGGTCGGACGCTTACTGTGCTGTTCGCGATGGCGAATCTGGTGCTGTCGCAGAGAAGTCTGTGCGCGCCCTACAGGACAGGTGCGTCCTGAGGGCGAGAAATCGAGGTGATGAACCCCGAAAGGGCCTCGGGTCGATGATTCGGGGCTGAAAAAGAGCCGAAATTCGATGTCATGACGATGCGAATTTCGGAGTTGCTACCTCACGGACGAAAAATCCCGGAAGGGTGGCTTTGATCAGCGTTTCCTTATCGGATGGGTAATCCGACAACAAAGTCAGTCATCAACTTCCAACAGCGCACGCTCGTACATTTCTTCGTACTGTAGCCTTTGGTCGTCTGCATTTTCCGTGGGGAGGCTGGTTCCGGGCGGACGTTCTTTGGCGACAAGATCCGCTGGTGGGGCTGTCATTCCGGAGCTTCGAACTTGACTTGTCCGTGCAGATCCTCGCGGCGTATCCGTGAGGATGAGCGTTCCATCTTCATCCAGATAAGTGAAGATCTCTGCCGGAACGTTCCGGCAAAGGCACATCGCTCCGATTGCGAGGCATGCCAAGAAGTCAATGCGCATGCCCGGCAAGCCAGCCGCGTGAGGTATCGAGGCGAATCACCTTTTTGACGAAGGGGTCGTACTCCATGTCTCCAATATCCGCTGCATCGATACGGAGCAAGGACTCGCTTCGAGCGCTTATGGCATCCGAGTGTGATTTGGCGTCAGTTCCCACGCTGATAAGCTTCATTTCAGTCGCGGATGCATCGGGGTACCTGCGTACCAGCTTCACAGGCAGCTGATGTCGTGCAGACCAATCAAAACTGATCGACTGCCCTCTGCCCTTTGCGTGATATGACAGAACCTTGCCGAAGCTCGAGTTGCCCGCTCCCCTGGCTTGCTGAAGCTGCTGCAATGCCGATTCATCGAGTGCGACCCGCAAGGTCGCCCAGTCAGGGAAAACGCCGAGCGAACGAAGCTGTCCGGATACGTACTCAACGACACGCTTATCCTCGTTGAAAATTCGCTCGAATTCACAAGTTCCATCCGCACTTCTCTTCCAGACCTCCGTCAGGTCGCTGTACTCGAGAATGACTTTGTCGTCAGTACGCGTGAACCTGAGCGCCGTAGGCGTGGACCATCTCCCTCTGGAGTCCTTTCGCCTTATCGAAAACTCCGCCGTAAGCGCGGGCGCCTCTTCGCCAAAGCCCTGTGGAAGGAGGGCCTGACCAACATGCTTTGTCTCTGTCTTTTGAGGCGAGTGAGTGCGGTGCGCATGCCCCGGATGATCGTGACTCTCGTGGTGTCCGCCGGCGTGCACAGCCAGCGAAGAGAGCAATGAGAAAAGCAGGAAAGAAAGGGATTTCTTGTACATGAAGTCTGCTGCTTGTGTAGTGATCGTTTGAACCATTCTCAATGGAGAAAGAGGCGGGCCGCAATGCACCCCGCCTCTGTCCGATTGATACAGACTCAGGTAACTATCCAGCCTGCTTAGAAGCCGAACGCATCCTTCATCACGTTGTAGATCCAGTTCTGTTCCAGGACGCCACGCACCAGGTAGGCTTTCGGACCGCTGGCGAAGACCGGTACATCTTCACCTGCGTGCGTTTCGGAACCCATCGGGACAACGGCCTGCTGACGGTAGTTCACCACGGTAGTGTCCACTCCCGTCAAATCCTTGCGCTGTCCCAGCGACGCGTAGTCAGCTGCAGCAGTTCCCGAGCCGGCCACACCAGTGAAACCCTCGCGAACGCCCGGGCCATTTGCGTAGCCAAGCGTAGTGTAAGGCTTGCCGTCGGCAGCAAGTGCGGGCGACGGCTGTTCGCCGTCAACGTTCGGCACTTCGGCTGTCAGTCCGAGAATGTCATTGCCGCGGTGCGGATAGCCTGCGATGGTGAAGGTGTGACTATGGTCTGCCGTCACGATGATCAGCGTTTCCTTCGGATCGGTCATCTCGTACGCCTTCTTCACCGCCTTGGCAAATTCGATGGTGTCGATCAGCGCACGCTTGGCATTGCCATCGTGGTGTGCGTGGTCGATCCGACCTGCTTCAACGTGAAGGAAGAATCCCTTTTGTTCCTTCTGCAGGATGGCAATCGACTTCTCAGTCATTTCGGTCAGCGACGGCTCTGCCGGGGTTGCCGAGGAGACGCGGTCGGCTTCGTATTGCATATGGCTGCGCTCGAACAGACCCAGGAGGTGGCTGGTTGTCGCCGGATTCACAGCGTCAAATCCGGTCTTGTCGAAGACGAATGCGCTGCCCTGGCCTCGCGTGGAGATCCACTCGCTGGTCAGGTCGCGGCCGTCGGTGCGACGGCCGCGAGAGCTCGTGTTCTCCGGATCATTGAGCGTCGACGGGCGGAAGTATTCGCGACCGCCGCCCAGTGCAACCTTGAGACTCTTCTTTACTGCAGAGTCGCTTGGCTCCAGAAGCTGAAGGGCAACATCCTTGACGCGCCTGTTCGCGGGCACATTCGCGCAAGTGGGAGCTGCGGCGATCTGCCCGTTGTGTTCCCAGTCGCGCACCGATGTATGCGAATAGGTGGCGGCCGGTGTCGCATGAGTGATGCGGGCGGTCGACACGATCCCGGTTGCCTTGCCTGCGGCAGCTGCCTGTTCAAGTATCGTCGGAAGTGATTTTGCTGCGATCACTGTTGCATCACATTCGCCGCGTGCAGTCGTGTGATTCACCGACAGCTGGCCTTCACGGCCCTTAAAACCGGTGACCATCGCGGTCATGGTCGGGGCCGAATCTGAGGTCTGCTGATCCCAGGAGTAGGTCTTCGAAAGCGCGAGATAGGGCAGCGTTTCGAAGAAAAGGCGATTCTCCTCGCCGGTGTTGCCCCGCATCTGGCCCTCCAGAATGCGGGCGGCAGTGACGGTGGAGACGCCCATGCCGTCGCCGACGAACAGGATCACGTTCTTCGCCTTGCGCGCATTCGGAAACAGGCGCTTGCTCTCGGCGATGAATTGTTCGCCGCCTTGTGCCCAGTCAGCGACCGACTCGGTGCCGCCCGTTGTCGGGGCGCTCTGGGCGATGGCGGTGGTCATGCCGCCCAGGGCCAGTGTCACAGCGACGGCCAGTGTTTTCATGTTGAAGCGATTCATCACTTTTCCTTTGTGTTTTCAAGTTGTACGGGAGCGGGGTCAAACAATCCGTCGGCGCGCGACCGCGCCGACCAGACCGACGCCTGCGAGCATCAGGGCCCAAGAAGAGGGTTCCGGCACCGCGGTGACGTTCAGGCTTACATTGTCGATACCGACCTGGAGGGCGGCGTCGTTTGCGACGTTGGCGAAGCGCAGCTGGAAGGTGCCGCCGTTGGCCATCAGGTCGGTCACGTCGAAACTGAAGTTGGCGTAGTCGTTCGACACATCGCCAAAATTTCGACCAGTGGCGCCTCCTACGTAGAACGAACGTAGCACTTGCGAATCGGTAGCCAGTGGTGAGGCCTCGGCAGTAAGCAGGTCGACACGTGCATGCCGGTTCGGGCTTTCCGATGTGAAATCTAGGCCTGCGCCAATGCGCAGAATGCCGTCCTTGCTCTGGTCATTCACAAACATAGAGAAAGAAAGAAGGGCCTGGGTCACCTGCGGTACTTCGATGCTCTGGATGAGTACGTTTGCGGTGGGGTTGTATGCATCCAGCAATGCAAAAAATCTGCCTGAAACGGGGCCGGCAACGGCATAAGAGGACGCGGGTGCAATGACGCTGCCAACCACCTGGCTTCCCCCCTGGGCACCGCTTTCATGAATCAACCAGCCCGCTGGGGAGGTGGTTTCTACCCCGTCTGCTTCGAAGCCACCGTTCTGAACAAGATTTGCCGCAAATGTCATGGGGCTGACGACAAGGGCGAGTGCGGCGATGCTGAGAAGTCGTTTTTGCATATCCAGGTCCCTAGAGATATAGAGTTGCCCGGCACTTCTTCGCCGGATGAAAGGAGAGTGCGTGCCCGAAGTGACAGGCGTATTGAGACAACGTTACGGAGGGGCTTCCAAACTTGCTCGGTGCCGATCCACCCAAATAGCGCGCAGCTACGGTCGTCGGCCGCTCGTCGGTCACAGATATTCATGCGAACCGACATTGACGTTATTTGTGACCGACTTCTGGATTCCGATGAGCACGCTGTTGAGTCAGCCATCCCACAAGTTGCGGAGGATGCGGTTGATCTGATTCGCGGGCTCGAAGCTGATGCGCTGCGCTTCCGCAAGCTTGTGGCGCTGTTTCAATCTGCTTACAACGCCGAATCGGCTGAGTTTGACGGGCTCACCGTTCATTGCTCGATGCTGTCCGGTTGGCACAATGAGCGCACCGTCAAGGCGGAAATTACGTGGCACGACGAACGTGATGCCGATCTCGATCTGGCGTCCGTGTTGGACAAAATCGATCTGTGAGGACGAACAAAATGGGACTTTCTGACACCTTTTTGGAGATGATCTGGGGTGAGGTTGAGCGCAACGGCCTCTGGGATTGCGAAGCGTATGCCGTCCGCAATGCCTTGATGGGCTATCCAGGGTTCTGATCATGAGCTTGGAAAATTGTGCCATCGAAGATCGCCTACACTCCGCCGGATACAAAACCGAGCGGATCGGCGGCGTGGTGAATGTTCATGACCCGATCCATAGTGTCATCGGGCAAGAAGCGGTCGTCACCGGCTGGAAGCTTAAAGAGATCCGCTCCATTGGACATGCTTGGTCGTTCATTGAAGAACGGTCATAAGGAGGCTTGATGAACGTGCCGAAGGCTGTTGTGCTCGATACCTGGGCCGGTCGCCGCTACTACGCCGTCGAGGTGGTTGGCGAGACGCCCCAGAAGGTTCGCGTTCGGATTCTGACGCAAGGTGGCGTGATGTTGCCGGGTCGTCGCTACGTCAATTGTGGGGAGGTGGCTCTGGTGCCAAAGCATGCCGTTGTCGACCTTCCTGCCGAAGAGCACAAGATCGAGCAGGGTTATTACGACGGACATGTGGCCGGTTATGGAGGAGTTGGCGATGCGAGAAAAGTCTGAGTCGAAACCAAAGGTTCAACGACGCGAGAAGCGAGATCTGGCGTTTCTCAAATTTCGGGCACGCATGCTCTCGAATGAGTCGTTGCTGAAATTCGGCACGAACGAAAAAGGGGATCGCGTCTGCTACGGGGTCTGCATCGACAAGCCGTGTAAAGCAATTGACGACGGAACTTTTTGAAAGGTACCTCAGATGTCCACATTGAATTTCTATCTATTGCCCGCCGAGCACTGCGCCAACGCCATGAAGCTTTACGCTCTGGCCAAGGAGGATGCTTTGACGGCAAAGCGGGCGCTATTGGCAAAGTATGACGCCGATGCAATTTTGCGCTCTGGCGCTCACGTTGAAGCTTTGGCATGGCGCGACAAACCGATTGCGATGACCGGTTTTACGGTCCCGCGATTCGATCACAAACAAGGCGTGTGGCTTCAAAAGCCCAAGAAGAACACGCTGCGCGGCAAACAGGCCGCCCAGGAAATGGATGAAGTTGGCGACCTGCTGGAAATCTGGCAGTGGTCGCTTGAACGGGCGCTTGGCGTACATGGTAGTGTGTTCGGTTACTACCACGGCAGCCGTGTCTTTCTGAACGCCGTTGCCAGGCCGCTGGATGACGGCCGGGTCGTATTGAGCTTGCCGGTGCGCGATCGCCAGGATGCCGATCGTAGTTCAGGCAGTGAACCGGTTGCACCGCCTTTCGCTATCCAGATCACACGGGATGAGGCTGAACAACTGGTTGGCGAACCCATTGCCGAGGTGGTTTGACGTGGCATTCAATCCGTCCCCCAAGGTCGCGGACTGCCGCGACATCGCCAAGAAGTGGAACAAGCCGCAGATCATTATCCTGGCCATCGATCCCATAGCTGGCACGCTGGAATACGCGAGTTACGGCGAATCGAAGGCGCATTGCGACGAGGCCAAGCGCCTCGCGGATGTCGCTTACCAGGCGATCATGGACAAGTACGAGGAATAGCCACCATGCACATCATCACCATCGAGAAGACCGCAGCCGGCCTCTTCAATGTCCTGCTCAACGGTCACAGTTACCGGATTCATCGGAGTCTTCCTGAAAACCGGGCAATCGAGGTTGCCGAAGATGCTCGCCAGCAGTTCTCCGCAATGAAGCAGCGCAGCGTGGTCAAGCGCGGCTGACCGGGAGGCGACATGGAATCCATTCAGCAAGCCATCAAGCGCGCCGTTGCCGAAAACCGCATGCGCGTCCAGACCCCGACCGACATCGAGGCCGTGGATCATGTCTGGCAGGGAGTGCTGACGGCGATGAAGGCCGAAGGCATGGTCCTGCTGGATAAACCGATTACCACGGCGATGCTGCACCGGCAGATCGAGGAAACGGGGAAGTTTGAGCAGGCGCTGGCAGAGGTTGCACAGGAACTCAACGAGGCCTTGGGCAACTTCGACTATGCCGAGTCCAAAGAGGATGCCGGGAAGGCACTCAAGGCGCTGGTTGATGCGGCTCGACAAGCCGTCAAGATTGTCGAGCAGACCAACCCGAACTGTCCACTCCACAAGCAGCAGCCGCAGTCCGCCGAGGACAGGCTGTGGGAACACCATCTGCTTCGTGGCACAGTGCCAAGTGATATTGCGATTCAAGCAATGAGAAAGGTGACGACATGAGCAACCCGTGGCCGGCAGGCGATAAAATCGGGTATCCGGATTAACCGGTGGACGGACTGGATTGATCAGAGCTAATCGAATTGCACGGTCATGGCAGCAATTTATTGTGCAACGCAAAAATATACCGTCAATTCCGGCTTAGGAATTTACGACCTTGCCGGCAGCCATCGACCCAAACCGGCCGCTCCATCTGGTGAAGGGGCAAGGTCAGCTTACCGAGCGCACCGGTCATCTATCCATTGATAGCGGCCGTCGAGTCATCAGCCGATGCGAAGATTCCATCCACATGCCCATCTCCCTGCGGTTCGCAATCACTGTTACTTGGGCACGTTTCTATGCGCATATGGTTGCACGTGATTCGCGTCCTGCATGAACTCGATGAATGCACGCAACTTGCCCGGCATGTGCGACCTATTCGCATAGTAGATGTAGAACCCTTCCCTCTCGGCGCAGCGATCCTCTAGCAACGGCACGAGTTGCCCCTCGGCGATGTATTCATCGGCAAAGCGTCGATAGACGTAGGCGAGGCCGAGACCCATGCGAGCGGCTTCAAGTGCGCTGCGCATCTCGCTGTAGATCATTCGGCCGCTGACCTCGATGGTCAGCGGCGCGTCCTCCGCCCTGAATTTCCATTCAAAGAATCGTGTCGGGCTGACGAAGCGCTGGCGGATGCAATCGTGGTCGAGGAGCGCCTGTGGCGAGCGCGGCGTGCCATGGTCACGAAGGTAGTCTGGCGAGGCGACAACCACCAGGCGCTGCGGACCGCCCAGAGGCACGGCGACCATGTCCTTCTGAACGCTGCGGCCGGGGCGGATGCCGGCGTCGAAGCCATTGCCCACGATATCCACCAGCTTGTCGTCGATCGCAAAGTCGAGCTGCACCGCGGGGTATTCCTTGGCAAACGCCGGTACGTGGCGCTGGATCAGGGCGGCATAGGCCACGTACGACGTATTGATGCGCAGCAAGCCCTTGGGCTTCGAAGCGTCCTCCGCCACCTGCTGGACTGACAGCCTGATGCGGTCCAGCGCGGGCGCGAGCGAGTCGAGCAGCAGTGCGCCGTGCTCGGTGAGGCTCACGCTACGGGTGGTGCGGTTGAATAGACGCACCCCGAGCTGACTCTCCAGCGCTTTGATGGTCTTGGAAATGGCGGTTGGAGTGACCTCCAGTTCCCTTGCTGCGTGGGCAAAACTCATGTTTCGGGCCACATTTTCGAAGGTGACCAATGAACCGAGTGTCACCTGGGGGGCGGTCTGTTTTGTCGTGAACATGGCGGGCTACTGGGCGTATTGGATGCGGTCAATTATGAACTACAAGTTGATTGGTCATTGATGTTTATGGGTATTCCGGTTCTTAGTTGAAATCCCTATCCTTGATTTGTCCCCTCACCGCTCTGGCGTCGGCATGACGCATCGGACGGCAGGGGCATCCGGTCGAAGCGGGAACCCTCCGCAATACGACGCGAGTGCACATTCACCAATCAAGGAGAACGCAATGAAAACCTATCTCGTAATTGGCGCCGGACCCGGCATGGGACTGGCGACCGCACAACGGTTCGCCCGCGAGGGATTCCGCATCGTACTGGCGTCCCGCTCATGGCGCGGAATGGCCGAGCATATCGAGGCCCTGCGTGCCAACCAGGTGGACGTAATGGTGGAGACCGTCGACGCCACCGACCCCGCCAGCGTGGCCGCGCTGGTGCGCCGATACGGGGATGATGTGGCGGTCGTGCACTACAACGCCGGGGTGCTGCACTACAGCCCCGATGGCCAGTTGCAGCCGCGCCCGCTTGAGGTCGAAACGCCAGAGAGCATCAGTCGCGAGATGCATGTGAACCTCATTAGCGCCATGGCCGCAGTGCAGGCGGCCGAAGCCGTAATGGCGCCACGGGGCCAGGGCACCATCCTGCTCACCGGTGGCGGCTTCGGGGTGGAACCGAGTCCCGCATTCATCAACATCAGCGCCGCCAAGGCCGGCTTGCGTGCTGCTGCCCGCGCCCTGTTCGGACCGCTGAAGGAAAAAGGCATTCACCTGGCGACCGTCACGGTCAGCACGCTTGTCTCGCCACATTCCGACAAGGCCCGCGAAGTCGCAGACGCGTTCTGGAACCTGCATGCCCAGGACCCGGCCGACTGGCAGTGGGAAACGGTCGTCCAGTAAGCATTGGCGACCGTCGGGGCTTGACCCTATCACGCGCCGATCCGGCGCGTGCCCCCCAGGACACGGCCACGACAAACGCAGCGCTTCACGAAATAACAGCATGTTGATCGATGTCATCCTCGAGGCCGGGCGCGCTGCCGTCCAGTTCGCCCTGTTCGTGATGTTGCCAATGATGGTGGTCATGCTCTTCGTCATGCGCCTGGCCGAGGCGCGTGGCTGGCTCGACTGGTTGGTCGCGCGGCTGACCCCGCTGCTGACACCCTTCAGCCTGGGCGGGCTGGGCATCTTCGCCGCCCTGCAGATCAACTTCGTAAGTTTTGCCGCACCGGTGGCGACGCTCAGCATCATGGAGCAGCGCGGCGTATCGGACCGTCACATTGCCGCGACCCTCGCCATGGTGTTTGCCATGTCGCAGGCAAACGCCGCGCTGCCGATGATGGCGATGGGCCTGCATTTCGGTCCGACCTTGTTGTTCTCCGCCCTTGGCGGGCTGGCGGCGGCATCGTTTACCTACCACGTGTCCGGACGCCACCTTTCGTGTGAGGAGGGGGAAGTCAGTGCCACGCTCGCCCACCAGTCGGCCGAAGGTGCCAAGGGCGTGCTCGACGTGATCAATCGCGCCGGGGCCGAAGCCTTCAAGATCGCGGTGGGTGCCATTCCGATGCTGGTGATTTCGCTGGTGATCGTCGGCGGGCTCAAGTACAGCGGCGTCATTGCAATGCTGACCACATGGCTGACGCCGCTGCTGGTGGCGGTATCAATCGACCCGGTCGTGATCCTGCCGGCATTGACGAAATATCTGGCGGGTGGCACGGCCATGCTTGGTGTCGTCGATACGCTGCACCGCAGCGGCCAACTTGGCGCCGACGTGATCAATGGCTACGCCGGCTTCCTCGTCTCGCCTTTTGATTTGCCAGGCGTCGCGGTGCTGATTTCGGCTGGCAAGCGGATCGCCGCGGTCTGGAAACCGGCCGCGGTCGGTGCGTGCGTGGGCATCGCCCTGCGGATCCTCGGGCACGCGTATTTTGGTTGAGGGTGGCCGGATAGCTCGTGGTCAATTGGCGGTCAATTCGTAGTCAATCGTTAAGGTGAACGATGTCCATTGCTAGAAAAATCGTGATCCGTCGTACCGACAGCCTCTCGCACTCAGGTCGCTGCTGGGCTCCATGAGCCCGAGATGTCCGCGCAGTCAATTGTGGCCCCGAGAATGTCATCGTTACGGAAGGGACGCAGCAAGGTCTCTATCTCGCTGCCAGGGTGCCGTCGACGGCCGGCGATGTCGCATGGGCTGAAGAACCGGCCTATCCGGGCCTGACCGCGGTGCTGGAAGAATGCGGGATCCGGACTCGACGGATACCCGTGGATGGCCAGGGCTTTGATGTCGCCAGAGGGCTCGAGCTGTGCGGATGCCAAGGTCGCCTTTGTCACGCCGTCGCATAAGTACCCGATGGGAATGCCCTTGAGGATGGCCAGGCGGCGCGCCCTCGTCGAATGGGCCCGCGAGCGCGGCGGGTGGACTGTCGAAGACGCCTACGACAGCGAACTCCGCTATGCCGGTCACCCCTTTCCGGCCATGCAAGGCATGGATTCGTCACAGGGTCGTCTATCTCGGCACCTTCAGTAAGGTCTTGGCACCCTCGCTGCGGCTGGGATACGTCGTAGCGCCCGACCACTGGTCGATCCGTTTGTCGGCGCTCGTGCACTGATCGGACGAGATTCGCCATCGACCGAACAGCACGTCGTGGCGGCCTACATGAAGGAAGGCTACTTCGAAGCCCATATCCGGCGCATCCGCGGCGTCTATGCCGAGCGCCGTGCCGCGCTGATAGAGGCGCTCCGCCTGGAACTACCTTGGTTGCGCATTCAACCGTCCGACCAGGGCATGCACCTCGTCGCGTGGCTTCCAGAAGGGCTGGATGACGTAAAGATCGCGGCTGCCGCCGGGAGGGCGGGAACCGCCTTGAGGCCGCTGTCGCCCATGTGCTCGGAACATCTGAAGCTTTCCGGACTCATGCTCGGCTTCGGCGGCTTCTCCAATGAGCAGCTCAAAAATGGAGTGCAGACGCTGCGTCGGGTGCTGGAGGAGAATGCGCCACGCGAGGCAGGCGTAGTCGTACGAGAGTGATGACACCTCCTTGCGTATGCGTGCTCCGGCTTACCGGGTACGCCATTCCGATGGCGGACAGCCCATCTCCTGGCGGAACATGCCGACTTCTTTCTCGAAGCGCCTGGCGAGGGTGCGGCTGGAGCTTCCCAACTCCCGGCTCCAATCGTCGACGCCGCGGGGGTCGGCCGGATGGGCGTACAGCGTTTCACAGAGCCGGTGCAACTGAGGGCTTTCTGGCCAGGGCAAGTGGAAGTTCTGCACGGGCAGGCGCCGGAGTTGCTCGATGACCAAGTCGTGCAGCTTTGCGCGGGGCTCTCTGCCCGCGGCTCCACGGATTCGAGCTCAATGATCGGCGCCCGCAACAGTCTCGTGACCGAGTAGACCGTACAGCCATCCGGCATCCCGAGATCCGGAAGCGGCCGCGTGAATGAGCGGCCCGAGGGAGCAAGCAACGGCACGCACTCCTTCATCGGCGGCACTCAAGGGAAAATGGGGAAAAGTCTTCCAGGTGATCACCTGAGCGATCGCTTTGGCGTCCGAGTTCCTAACTACCTCGCTCCAATGGGTCAGGCCCCATCGACTCTGCCGCTCGCCGCACAGGCGGACCAGCACCGAGTCTCCAACGTCCAGATTGCCAAAGAAGTGGATCTCCCGGTTCAGGCTGCGGGCCGGCGTGGAGTGGCGGAACCAGGTCCACTCCGCTCGCTCCACGATGCTCTGAAAGCTGGCGCAATAGAGGAAGCCCGCTCCGTTGAAGTCGGTGCTGGGGCACGGGAGGAAGGGGAAATCGGCCAGGGCGCGGCGGTCGTCCGGCCGAAAGCCGTCCCGCTGCCATTCGCCGGCGCGGAACTGGCGGCCGGCTTCCACGAATTGTGCTGCTGCCGTGGCGAGCAGGCTGCTACCCGCCGCTGATTCATTCGCAGCCATGCCACCCGGACGGGCGCGGTGCACCCGATGGTTGTTTCCCGGTCGGTCGCGGCGCACGAAGGCCGACAGCATTTCTATGGTGCCGCAGCGTTTTCCGCCGGCCCGGAGCACATGCCGGCTGTAATGGCGGGCGTGGCCGGCGGCGCACAGCTCGCTGTGCAGGGAGAACGCCGTGTTCTCGCCGATGGCGGTGGCGGCGAGTTCCGTTATCCGGATGGAGGTGAAGGCGGCATAGGCGCTGTCCTCCCCCTCCTTGAAGTCCGGCACCTGGCGCCCGTAGCGCGCTGCGAGCAACTGCCAGTGATGGTGTCCGCATTCTTTGAGCAGCCAGTTTTCGGACAGGCCCCCGAGGGCCAAGTGCGGCATGCCGGCGATGAAGTCTGCGCGCATCGCGGCGGCCCTCATGCGGCCAGGGGCTGCGCGCTCTGCGCGTGGGCAGCGATGCACTCGGCCAGGAAGGCCGCATCCCGGGCGACACCGGAGAAGCGCCCCGAGCCCCAGGTGTAGAGCCAGGGCAGGCCAAGGAAGTAGAGCCCCGGCTGGCGGGTGACGCCGCGCACATGGCCGGGATTCCCCCGACCGTCGAAGACGGGGGCGGCCACCCAGGCGAAGTCGGGCCGGAAGCCGATGCACCAGATGATGGTGGCGATTCCGGAGGATTCGAGCCTGAGGATTTCCCGCTCCCGGTCCGGCTCCCACACCGGCGCGTACACGCCGCCCGGCGGGGCGCTGAGGCCCTTTTCGGCGATGTGCTTGTCGATGCTGGCGTTGATGCCGTTGTAGATTTTGTCGCCGTGGGCCAAGTTGGCGGCGAGATCGGGGGCGAATTCCAGGACCTGCCCGTCGCCATCCAGCAGGCGGCCGTAAAGCTCCATGCCCTCCAGGGCGAACTTGCGCAGGTCGATGTCGCGGCCGCCGTCGCGGCCGGTGACGTAGTGGTTAGTGTTGTCCCGCACGCCTTCCTTCAGCGGGTGCTCGTGCACCGGCATCTCGTAGTAGCCCATCTCGGCCAGCCAATCCACGACGTCCTTGCCGCGGTAGAAGCGCGCGCAGCGCGGCGCGTCGCCGGTGGCGAGGAAGACCTTGCGGCCGGCCAGATGCAGATCCTCGGCGATCTGGGCGCCGGATTGACCGCTCCCCACCACCAGCACCGCGCCTTCGGGCAGGGAATCCGGGTTGCGGTACTGCGCCGAGTGGAGCTGGGTGATGTGCCGGGGCAGACGCTCGGCCATGCGCGGGATGATCGGCTCGTGGTAGCCGCCGGAGGCCACCACCACCTGGTCGGCAGTGAAGCTGCCGGCGGCGGTATCCACCGCGAAGCCGCCCTCGGGCCGCGGGCTCACCTTGGTGACCGCGACGCCCTCGACGAGTGGCGCATTCACATGACGGGCGAAGCCATCCAGGTAATGGGTGATCTGGTCCTTGACCATGAAGCCGTGGGGATCGTCGCCTTGGTAGGGGTAGCCGGGCAGGGCGCATTGCCAGTTGGGGGTGACCAGGCAGAAGGCGTCCCAGCGCTGAGTGCGCCAGGCGCCCATGGCTTGGTGCTTTTCGATGACGACGTGGGCTATGGCTTGCTGCTGCAGGTAGTAGCTCAGGGAGAGGCCGGCTTGGCCGCCGCCGACAATGGCGACTTGGTGGTGGCTGCCGGCGAGGCTGTGGGGTTTGCTCATCGGTGTTTTCTCTCTGTTGGGGTTGTTGGGACGTGGGCTATTCGGTGAATGCCACGACTTCCACTGCCGCATCCGGCAGATCGCCGAAGCGTTCCGCGATGGATTCGATCTGTCCCAGTTGGTCCATTGCCGAAGAGCAGAAATAGCCGTACTTGGCCTTCACCCGGTCTGAAGCGATGCCCAGTGCTTCCCGGCTGCGGCGCAGGAAATCGTCCAGCGGGTAGCGCTGCCCCTCTGCGAAGTAGTCCTTGATGACCAGGGACGGGGAATAGCAGTTGGTCTCGGTTTCGTCCGGCCAGCGAACGCGAAAGTGCATGACAGGCATGGGTTCTCCTCAGGTGCTTGCAACAAGATTGGAAAGGGCTGCCCGGTAGGCGGACAGATGCTGGCGGGCGCTGCGCTGCCAACTGAAGCGGGCCAGCAGCGGGGCGGCGCGGACCACCAGCTCGGGTCCCCGCAACGACTCGCAGGCGGCCGCCAGTGCGTGGGCGATGGAGCCCGGATCGAAAGGATTTGCCCAGTGGCACAGGCCGTCCGCCAGGTACTCCGTGAAGGGCGCGATGCGGGAGACCACCACCGGCGTGCCGCTCGCCAGGGCCTCCAGCACCACCAGCCCGAAGCCTTCGTTCACCGACGGCATGGCCAGCACATCGGCGTAGCGGAAGAGGGCAGGCATGTCGGCGTCCGGAACGGGGCCGGCGAGATGAAGGGGCTCCCCTGGACCCATGGGCAGGCCATGCTCCTCGGCGAGCGCGTGGAAGCGGCGCGCGTAGGCATCGTGGTCGAGCAGGCTGGCGCCGCCTGCAATCACGAGTCGGGCGGTGGGGAGGGCATGGCGCAGGGCGATGAAGGCCTGGAGCAGGCGCAGGCTGTTCTTGCGCTTCTCCACGCCGCCGACAGCCAGGATGATCGGGCCCTCGCCGTCGAGGCCGTAGCGGCGGACGACTCCGGCGTCGCCGGGCTGGGCCTGCGGCCGGAAGCGGGAGGTGTCGACCCCGTTGCAGACTTCCCGTGCTTGCAGACCGTAGTCTCGGCGCAGTGCGTCGCGCCACACCCGGCTCACGCACAGGAGTTGGCTGGCGCCGTGCAGTGCCCGCAACTGCAGCGACATGACATGCGGGTCGGCAAAATCCTCCAGGTGATGCACGGTGCGCAAGTGGCCGCGAACGAGGCCCTGCTGCTCCAGATCAAGCAAGGCATTGCCGCCGATGCCGTCCTGGGCGTGGAAGACGTCGAATTGCCGCTCACGGAGAAGTCGGCTGAGGTGGGCGACATAGGCGCCGATGCGGCCTTCGACCATCTCGGCCAGGCCGACGGGCCGCTCGGCCGAGATCGGCACTAGCTGCACCTCGCAAGGCGTTGGACGGAATAGTCGCTGGCCGGGAGCGGCCGGTGCGAAGAGGGTCACCTGGTGGCCGACCTCGTGCAGGGCGCGACCCAACTCCAGGGTGTGCACCACGCCGCCGCGGGGATTGACGGAATGGGTCAGAAGCGCGATGCGCAGGGCGTCACGCATGGACCACCTCCCGCGGACGGATGAAGCTCTCCGCTGCCAGATCCCACAGCAGGGCTTCCTCGGCCCCCCGGCGCAGCACCAGGTGGCCACCAGCATGGACTTCGCCCACCACGGCCCAGGCGATTTCCCGGGCGGCAAAGCGGGCGCCGACTTCCGCCACCGCTTCCGGGCGCAGGCTCAGCACGAAGCCGTAGCTCGGGAAGGCCGTAAGCCAGCGTTCCAGCTCGACTCCCGTGGGTCGGGGAATGGCCTCTACATCAATCACCGCGCCGACGCCGGAGCATTCGGCCAGCATCAGAGCCGTTCCCACCGCTCCGGCCATGCTGATGTCCTTGGCGGCGGCGCACAGGCCGGTCTCGGCGAGCGCCGGCAGGATCTCCAGGTCGCCCCGCAGGCGCTCGGCTGGCGCTTCCGTGGAGGCGTTCCAGAACGGATACGGCTCCTGGAATGCGCCGCGTAGGTCGATGGCCATCATCAGCACATCACCTTGCCGGGCGTCGAAGCCCGAGAGCAGCCGCCGCGCCCGGCCGAGGATGGCCACCGCCAGATTGGCGCGGGAGGCCTGGGCGTTGCTGTGGCCGCCGACCAGCGGCACGCCGTATTTGGTGCACGCGGCGGACATGCCGGCCAAAACCTCGCCGGCGCTGTCCGGATCGGTACTCCACAGGGCATCCACCACCGCCAGCGGCCGCCCGCCCATGGCGTAGATGTCGCTCACATTGACAACGACCGCGCTGTAGCCGGCAAACCAGGGCATGGACTCGACGAAGTCCTCGACCAGGCCTTCGATGGCGAGAAGCAGATGGTCATCGCCGTCGGGGAGGGTGGCGCAGTCGTCGCCCAAGTCCGCCGCCTGGGAAGCGGTGGGACCGAGCCGGGCGAGCACGTCGCCAATGTCGGCCTTGTGCGCGAAGCCGCGGGACTGCCGCAGCATGGCGGCGAGTTCGGGGAGACTCACCGTCCGCCCCTCGCCTGGACGACGAAGCCGCTCCAGGGATCGGCGCAGGGCGGGTAGCTCGCCAAGTCAGCCTGCATCAGGTGATGGGGCCGGCCGCGCAGGGTCTCTTCGGCCAGGGCCTGCCAGTGCAGCCGTTTGAAGAGCGGTACGTTCTGGCTCTGGACGTGGGCCAGGAAGGTCTCGCAACCGCAGGCGTTGGCACTCGATACCGCTAGGCGTATGAGGCCTGCGCCCAGCCGGCCATGACGGCGGAAGGCCGGATGCACCGCAAGCCGCGAGCCGTACCAGAGGCCCGGCGCCTCCTCGTGGATGCGCACCGTGCCGACGACCTGATCCGGCATGCCGCCCACGCAGGCCAGGGCGACGAGCAACGTGGCGCGGGCGTCGATCTCGTCCCGGTCGTCGCCGACGAAGATGCCCTGCTCGATGCAGAACACCGCCCGGCGCAGCTTGCAGGCTTCCTCGGCCTCCCAGGCCAGGGTCGTCCACTTCACCCGGAACTCGCTCGGGACGAAGGCGAGGGGCAGGTCGCAGACGGGTTCGAGGGAGAGCGTTTCGAGCATGTCAGGCCGCCTCGTAGCTCGCCAGCGTCGAGCAGGCGCCACACTTGCCGCAGCCCGCCTTGATGTCGGCCGAACGCATCCCGGCGCGGGTCAGCATCTCGCCCAGGGGCTGGAGGATGGAACGCATGAACTCCGGCGCTGGGGCCGGGTGATCCTCCAGCGGCGTGCCGCTGATGGGCACGAAGGGCACGACGAAGGGATAGACGCCCAGCCCGATGAGCCGTTCACCCATCTCCAGGATGGCTTCCTGGCTGTCGCCGAGGCCCGCCAGGATGTAGGTGCTGACCTGGCCGCGGCCGAAGACGCCCACCGCCGCGGCGAAGGCGTCCATGTAGCGGGCCAGCGGCACCGTTGCCTTGCCCGGCATGATCTCCTCGCGCAGAGCGTGGGTGACCACCTCCAGATGCATGCCCAGGGTATCGATGCCGGCGGCCTTCAGGCGGGCGAACCAGCGGTCGTCGTCCGGCGGCTCGCACTGGGCCTGGATGGGCAGATCCACCGCACCCTTGATGGCGAAGGCGGAGTCGCACAGCACCTGGGCACCGCGGTCCGGCGTGGCCGGGGTGCCGGTGGTGAGCACCATGTGCTTCACGCCGTCCAGCAGCACGGCGGCGCGGGCCACTTCGGCGAGTTGCTCCGGCGTCTTGTGGGCGATGGTGCGCCCCGCGGCCAGGGACTGGCCGATCGAGCAGAATTTGCATGCCTTGCGCCGGCTCTCGTAGCGGATGCAGGTCTGCAACACCGTGGTGGCCAGGACGTCGGCGCTGTGCAGCGTGGCGATGTGCGAGTAGGGCACGCCGTCCAGGGTCTGCAAGGCGTAGAAGCGCGGCGCCTTCGGAAAGCGGATGCTCGCCACCGGGATGCCCTTCAGGCGGATGGTGCTGCTGCCCGTGGCATCCGGCGCTTCGGCCACGAAGGGTGAGGCCCAAGCGCCGGTGGTATGCACCGGGACCATGATGGTCCGGCCATCCACCGTCACCGCCTTGTGGTCGGATGGACCCGCGCCACCGCGGCGGCTGGCCGCGCCGGCGGCAGGGTCAGCGAGCCGCAGCCCGTAGGACTGAAGGTCCGTCATCAACTGCCGGCTGGAGGGGGAGGGGTCGCTGGGGATCATGGCTGTTGCTCTCCATAGGGATCGGGCGCTGGATGCCGGCGGTGTCGTGCAGGGGAACGGTGGTGGCGGCGGGCCGGTCGTTGATGGCCAGGCTGAGGAGTTCCGGCCGGGCGTAGTGGCCCACCGAATCCATCATCCGTTTGCGCTTGGTGATGAGGGCCATGTCCAGATCGGCCACCACCATGCCTTCGCCTTCGGTGAGCGGCGGGGCGAGGTGGCGGCCTTCCGGACTGACGATGGCGGTGTGGCAGCCCTCCCGCAGGGCCTTCTGCATGGCCGGGTCGGGCGTGATGGCGGCGATCTGGGCGTCGGTCAGCCAGCCGGTGGCATTCACCACGAAGCAGCCGGACTCCAGCGCGTGATGGCGGATCGTCACCTCCATCTGCTCGGCGAAGATCTGCCCGACCATGGAGCCCGGGAACTGCGCGCAGTGGATCTCCTCGTGCTGGGCCATGAGGGCGTAGCGGGCCAGCGGGTTGTAGTGCTCCCAGCAGGCCAGGGCGCCGACCCGGCCCACGGCCGTGTCCACCACCTTGAGCCCGGCCGCGTCGCCCTGACCCCACACCATGCGTTCGTGATAGGTGGGGGTGATCTTGCGGCGCTTCAGCAGCAGGGCGCCGTCGGCGTCGAAGATCAACTGCGTGTTGTAGAGGCTGCCGTGGTCGCGCTCATTGACGCCGAGTACCACCACCATGCCGCGGGCGCGGGCCCGTTCGGCGACCGCCTCGGTGACCGGGCCGGGCACGCGCACGGCTTCCTCATACAGGCGCAGGTGATCCGCCCCCATCGCGACCGCCGGCTTCACGAAGGAAAAATAGGGGTAATAGGGAACGAAGGTCTCGGGGAAGACCGCCAACTGGGCGCCCTGGGCGGACGCCCGGTCGATGGCCTCCAGGACCTTGCTCACGGTGCCGCCCGGCTCGTCGAGGACGGGGGCGATCTGCACCGCCGCCGCCCGCACTGTGCGCGTTGTGCTCATGCTCGTGCCCGGTCCCGGCTCAGACGGTCCAGGTATGGACGATGAAGGCGTCGTCGCGCCGATGCAGGAGGATCAGATCCAGTACGTCCAGCGGATTGATCGGACGGATGCCTTCGATCAGCGAGGGCTCGCCGTGGCCGTAGAGGGCCTGCAGCGCGAAGCGGCACGCATAGACCTTGCCGCCTTCCTCCATGAACTTCATCAACTGTTTGTTGAAGTTCTGATGCCCTGGGAAGGCCTCGTCGCCGATGGTGGGGAAGCCGCGCTGCACGCCCAGAGTCACGCCGGGGCCGTAGAGCAGGATGGAGGTCTCGAAACCCTTGCGTAGCAGGCGGGTGGCCTGGAGCAGGTTCACGAAGCCGATGGAGCCTTCGAAGGCCACGGTGTGGAAGGTGACGAGGGCCTTCTCGCCGGGCTCGGCCTTCACGTCCTCGAAGACCTTCTCCTCGTAGTCGACGAAGAAGTCACCTTTCTTGTGCAGGGGCAGATTGACTGCGGGCATTGCGAATCTCCTGTTGATTGGGGTCGGGGGTGCGCACCTTTGGGCGGTGCTTGCACGCCGTCCATTCAGCAGCATCCGTGCCATCAAGTCTTGCGATTGATGCAATCAATGGACGATCAATATCGGAATATCTGAGACGGGTGATCGCAAAAATCCCATCGGCAAGAAAAAGCGGCGAATAGCGCCTTTGAAAAAGGCGCCTGGCAAGGATTCTCGATGCACCGTGATGGCTCGCGGGAGCCCCATCGCTCCCATATTCGGGGCATGCGCGTGCAATCAGAAATGCGATAAATGCGCGGCAATAATGCGATCAAGTGCTAGAATGCCGCGAGCCCTCGCCGTGGGGAATCCAAAGGGAGCCGGATGGAATCGATCGCCTCGCACTGGCATAAGCAACTGGCGGCCGGCGGCAAGCCCGCCTACCTGGCCATCGCCGACCTCATCGCCGAAGACCTGAAGAGCGGTCGGCTGACCGCCGGCGACCAGCTTCCCACCCTGCGCGAGCTGGCCGAGGACCTCGGCCTCAACTACACGACGGTGGCCCGAGCCTACACCGAGGCCCGCAAGCGCGGCCTCATTGAGGCTCGCCCGGGCATGGGCAGCTTCGTCCGCGGGAAGGCGCCGTCTCTGCCCTTACGTGCCGGCAGCGATCTGGAAATGACAATGAATCTCCCGCCCGAGCCGCGGGAGGCGAATCTCGTCGAGCGCCTAAAAAACTGCGCGGCGACCGTCTGCGCCCGTGAGGATCTCTTCGATCTGCTGCGTTACCAGGATTTCGGCGGATCCCCCTCGGAACGCGAGATGGCGGCCGAGTGGGTACGGCCCTGGGTGCCGGGTGTGACTGGCGAACAGCTGCTCGTGGCACCCGGCATCCATGGCGCGCTGGTGGGCCTGCTGTCCCAACTCGCCCGACCCGGCGAAACCGTTTGCGTGGAAGCGCTGACCTACCCGGGCATCAAGGCCATCGCCACTCAACTGGGCATCAATCTCCACCCTTTGCCATTGGACGAAGACGGCCCCAGCGCAGCCGCCTTCGAAGAAGCCTGCAAGCGCCTCCAGCCCCGCGCGCTCCACGTGAACCCGATCATGCGCAACCCGGACATGGGCACGATCAGCCGCGCCCGGCGCGAAGCCCTGGCCGACGTGGCGCTACGCTATAACGTGCCCATCATCGAGGACGACGCCTACGGCATGCTGCCCCGCCAGCGCCCGCCCGCCTTCGCCGTGCTAGCGCCCGAGCTCACCTACTACATCACCGGTTTTTCCAAGTTCCTCGGCGCCGGGTTGCGCACGGCCTTCGTCGCCGCCCCCAGCGTGCGCCAGATCCAGCGCCTGGCGGGGACCCTGCGGGCCATGACGGTAATGTCTTCGCCGGTGACGACCGCTATCGTCACCCAGGCCATCGCCGACGGCACGGCCGCCGCCATGCTCGCCGCCGTGCGGCAGGAATCCCAGGCCCGCCAAGCCCTGGCCGCGAAGCATCTGACCGGCTACGGCTACCGCGCCCAGGCGGAGGGCTTCCATCTCTGGCTCACGGTGCCGCCCTCCTGGAGCATGGTGGAACTGGCTTCCTACCTGCGGACCAAGGGGGTGGGGGCGGTCGCGAGCGTGGCCTTCGCCACCGACGGCAACCCGCCGCAAGCCATTCGACTATGCCTGGGCGGGCCAGCGGGGCGGGAGGAATGCGACGCGGCCTTGCGTCTCGTCGCCGATACCCTGGACCATCCGTTGCACCCTCACGCTACGGCGGTTTGATGGTGTCATGTCGCTCTACCACGACCTCGCCGACCGCACGGCCAAGTTGATTGCCGACGGCGTTTTGCGCCCCGGTGATCGTCTGCCGTCCATCCGCCAGACCTGCCGCTCGCACGGCATCAGCCCGGTCACGGTGACCCAGGCCTACTACCTGCTGGAAAGCCGTGGTCTCGTGGACGCCCGGCCCAAGTCCGGCTACTTCGTCCGTGCCCGCCTGGGCCAGCGTCTACCCGAGCCGGAGATAAGCCACCCGGTGGGACACTCCACCGTGCTGGAGGTGAGCGACTTCATCTTCCAGATCCTGGAAAGCGTCAAGGACGCCGCGGTCGTCCCCCTGGGCTCCAGCTTCCCCAGCCCCCACTTGTTTCCACTCGACAAGCTGGGCCGCTGCCTGGCTTCCGCGGCCCGCAAACTGGACCCGCTGGCGACCGTCACCGATCTGCCGCCCGGCAACGACGAATTGCGTCGTCAGTTGTCGCTGCGCTATCTCGCGCATGGCGCCAATGTGCCGCCCCAGGAGATCGTCATCACCTCGGGGGCCATGGAGGGGCTCAATCTGTGCCTCCAGGCGGTGACCAAGCCCGGCGACCTCATCGCCATCGAATCGCCCACCTTCTACGCCGGCCTGCAGGCCAGCGAGCGCCTGGGCCTGAAGGTGATCGAGATCCCCAGCCACCCGCGCGAAGGCGTGAGCCTCGCCGCCCTGGAAGACGCCCTGCGCCACCACCCGATCAAGGCCTGCCTCTTCATGCTCAACTTCGCTAACCCCACCGGTGCGCTGGTTTCGGACGAGCGGAAGCGGAACCTGGTGACGCTGCTGCGCCGCTACCAGGTGCCCCTGATCGAGGACGACGTCTATGCCGAGCTGTACTTCGGTCCCGACCGGCCCCAGTGCACCAAGGCCGAAGACAGTGACGGGCTGGTGATGCACGTCTCGTCATTCTCCAAATGCCTGGCGCCCGGCTACCGGGTGGGCTGGGTTGCGGGCGGGCGCTATGCCGGCCGCGTCCAGCGTCAGAAACTCTCCACCAGCCTGGCGACCACCATCCCGGTGCAGATCGCCCTGGCGGACTACCTGAAACAAGGCGGCTACGAAAACCACCTGCGGCGCCTGCGCCACAACCTGGCCCGCCAGGAGGCGGCGCTGGTGGAAATGGTCGAACGGCATTTCCCGGTCGGCACGCGGCTCACCCGGCCTACGGGTGGTTATTTCATCTGGCTGGAACTTCCCGCGCCGGTGAATTCCTTGGTGCTGCACCAGCAGGCGCTGGAGCAGGGCATCAGCATCGCGCCTGGGCCGATCTTCTCGGCCAAGCGGGAGTTCCAAAGATGTATCCGGCTCAACTTCGGCCACCCGGAATCGGGGCGGCAGGAAGCGGCGATTGTGGCGCTTGCCCGGCTGGTGGCGCAGCCGTCAGAGCGCTGTCCAACGGGCGAGCTGATGTCCGAACCAGGTGGTCGATAGCAGGGCCAGGGGCACGCAGACGATGAAGACCCGCAGGACCCAGGCAATGAAGGGATGGGCCAGGTGGGATTCGATGAAGTGCCGGGCCACGATCCAGCCCTTCAGCCAGATGAC
>WBZM01001272.1_pt1 | contig 25972 bp, 23 predicted proteins | sample 5204271 | NCBI WGS metagenome assembly WBZM01 (sample SAMN12344346, study PRJNA552823) | activated sludge metagenome | biome: Activated sludge suspended growth; feature: Nitrification reactor; material: Wastewater; isolation source: activated sludge from nitrification reactor of wastewater... | reverse complement strand
CATGCCATCAAACGACGACCCAAAACCCATCCGCTACTGACCGTCCCGCGCCATGTCGCTCGGCAAAACATCCTGAAGTCGTGGGGAAAAGCGGCTTAAAGTAGTGCCATGGACCCCCGAGCAATTCGTCCCGCTCGTCGCCGAACTCTGGAAAGCGATGGACGAAGGCCAGTTCTCCGTCGCCATCCGCGCGCATTTGCCGCGCTTTAACGGCAAGCTGTTCAAGAATCCCGAAGTTTTGCCGGTCGACCGCAGCCAGATCGAACTGCTGCTCGAAGCCGCCCGCGCCGACTGGTCGGAAGTCGAACCCGCCATCTTCGGCACCCTGCTTGCCAGCGCCCTCGACCCGGTCGAACGCCACGACCTCGGCGCCCACTACACACCACGCGCCTACGTCGACCGCCTCGTCCTGCCCACCGTCATCGAGCCGCTGCGCGCCGACTGGCACGACACCCAGGCCGCCGCCCTGCTGCTCGCCAACGAAGGCAAGCTCAAGGACGCCGCCGACCTTGTCCGCGCCTGGCACCACAAGCTGTGCACCACCCGCGTCCTCGACCCCGCCTGCGGCTCCGGCAACTTCCTCTACGTCACGCTCGAGCACATGAAGCGGCTCGAAGGCGAAGTCCTCGACACCCTCGCCCAGCTTGGCGACACGCAGCAACGCCTCGAAGTCGAAGGCCTCAGCGTCGACCCGCACCAGTTCCTCGGCCTCGAAATCAACCCGCGCGCCGCCGCCATCGCCGAAATGGTCCTCTGGATCGGCTACCTGCAATGGCACTTCCGCACCCAGGGCAGCGGCCTTCCGCCCAGTCCCATCCTGCGCGATTTCAAGAACATCGAATGCCGCGACGCCGTGCTTGCTTACGATGCCGTCGAATTCGCCGCCGACCCCAGCGGCAAACCCCTCACCCGCTGGGATGGCCGCAGTACCAAGCCTCACCCCGTCACCGGCGAACCCGTGCCCGACGAAGCCGCCCAAATCCCGCTGGAGCGCTACCAAAACCCGCGCCCCGCCACCTGGCCGCAGGCCGACTACATCGTCGGCAATCCGCCCAACATTGGCGCCGCCCTGATGCGTCAATCACTCGGCGACGGCTACACGGAAGCCTTGCGTGCCGCCTGGCCGGACGTTCCCGAATCGGCCGACCTCGTCATGTTCTGGTGGCACCACGCCGCCGACCTGACGCGCCGTGGCCAAGTCCAGCGCTTCGGCTTCATCACCACCAACAGCATCAAGCAGGTTTTCAACCGCCGCGTGCTGGAATACCACCTGAGGAGCCAGCCACCACTCAGCCTGGCCTGGGCCATCCCCGACCATCCGTGGGTTGAAGCTGCCAGCGGGGCCAAGGTGCGCGTCGTGATGAGCGTCGGCCAGCCCGGCGACGCACGGGGAACGCTGCAAACCGTCGTTGCCGAAGGCGGCGCGGATGCCGATGCGGTGCACATCGAACTCGCCGAAAAAACGGGCCGCATCCACGCCGACCTCAGCATCGGCGCCGATGTCGTCAGCGCCAAGGCATTGCGGGCGAATGAAGGGCTAGCGAACCGCGGTTTTCAACTGATCGGTGCCGGCTTTATCGTCACCCCCGACGCCGCCGCCCGCCTGCAACCCTGCGACCGCATCCGCCCCTACCGCAACGGCCGCGACCTGACCGACAAGCCACGCGGCGTCTCGGTCATCGACCTCTACGGCCTGACCGCTGACGAAGCCCGCAGCCGTTACCCGGCGGCCTATCAATGGGTGCTCGAACGCGTCAAACCGGAACGCGACCAGAACAACCGCGCCGGCTATCGTGACAACTGGTGGATTTTCGGCGAAGCACGCAAAGACCTGCGCGCATCACTCACCGGCCAGCCCCGCTACATCGCCACCGTCGAAACCGCCAAGCACCGCACCTTCCAGTTCCTCGACGCCAGCATCGCACCGGACAACAAGCTCGTATGCATCGCGCTGGCCGACGCCTACGCCCTCGGCGTGCTCTCCTCACAAACCCACATCGCCTGGACGCTGGCCACCGGCAGCACCCTCGAAGACCGCCCGGTCTACGTCAAAACCACCTGCTTCGAAAAATTCCCCTTCCCCGCCGCCAGCCCCGAGCAGCAAGCCCGCATCGCCGCGCTCGGCGAACAACTCGACACCCACCGCAAGCGCCAGCAGGCCGCCCACCCGGACCTGACGCTGACGGGCATGTACAACGTGCTGGCCAAACTGCGCAACGGCGATCCGCTGGCCGCCAAGGACAAGACCATTCACGAGCACGGCCTCGTCGCCGTGCTGCGCCAGCTCCACGACGAACTCGACACCGCCGTCCTCGCCGCCTACGGCTGGTCCGACCTGGCGCCGACCGCCACCGACGCCCTGCTCGACCGCCTCGTCGCTCTCAACCTTGAGCGCGCCGCCGAAGAAGCCGCCGGCCACATCCGCTGGCTGCGCCCGGACTTCCAGAACCCGTCTGTCGCGGTCGACACGCAAAAGCAGGCCAAAATGGAATTGCCCCAAACTCCGGCGTCGACCGCAACAACCTCCGCCCAGCCCGCCGCAAAACGCCCCTGGCCCGCCACGTTGCCCGAGCAGGTCGCCGCCATCGCGCAGACGCTGGCCGAAAGCCCCTTGCCGCTCGACGAAGCGGCCATCGCCCAACGCTTCACCGGCAAAGGCCCGTGGAAGAAACGTCTGCCGCAGCTACTGGAAACCCTCGCCGCCCTCGGCCGCGCCCGCGTGAACGACGACGGGCGTTATGGAGCAAGTAGATGATTTGGCAAGTCTTGATGGTACTGCTGGGCATCAGCCCAGTCGTGATCATGTTCGTGCTGCTTACCTGGAAAAATCGCCGCCTTGATGCCGATGAACGGCGCGAGGCAATCACCACCGAGCTACGCAACCTTCCGGCCGCCAGCTTGCAGAAGCAACGTGATGATCTCGTTGAACGCCAGGTGGAACGCCTGTATTCCGCAGTCGTGATTGGCCTTGTTACTGCGCTTGCAATCGTTTCGCGCCGGGCGAATGCCGACTTTTCGAACTGGAATTGGCTCGACACTGTGCTACTGCTTGTCGTCTTGGGTAGCGGCATTTTTTTCGGCCGCCAGATGATCAGTGAAATGCCGCATGGCCGTCGCCTGAGAAAAGCCATACGCGCCGAACAGGCGACGGCGCAGGAACTCGCCGCCTCGCTGGCCGGCAACAATCGCATCATTCACGATGTTCTGGCCAAGGACTTCAACATCGACCACGTGGTCATCACCCCGTCAGGCGTATTCGCCGTCGAAACCAAGTCACGCCTCAAGCCGCCGGTCGGCAACGGAGCGAACGCGGTCAAGGTGAGATACAACGGCAGGCAACTGGAATTTCCCGGCTGGACGGAAACGCTGCCGCTCGAACAGGCCAGCCGCCAGGCGCGCTGGCTGGCGAACTATCTGCGGGAGGCCACCGGCGAGCGCCTGCCGGTATTCGCCGTGCTCGCCCTGCCCGGCTGGTTCATCGAGAATACGGCGGGCATCACCGACGACATGGTTCGTGTCATCAACCCGAAGAAATCGCAGTGGCTTCTGCTACCCGAGAAGCGCCCTGCTCTCCTCGACTCCGCAGCTATGCAGCGCGCGGCCTTTGCCATCGAAAAGCTGGCGCAACAGAACGAGGCGAAAACCGGCTGACACTCGCCGGCCCGGCCCGGGCAAAGCCCGACCGTTGCAGTCGACACCGCACGAAACTGCAAATCCGGCCTAGCGCTCGCGCATCGTTACCGGCAGCGCGTTGCTCTTGTCGCGGCCCCAGAGGTCGAGCGGATCACCGACCGAACTGCGGAGGAATTCGCGGGCCTTGGTGGCGGTTACCGGCTGCTTGAAAGAAACGAGATGGGCGAAGGCCTGGCCGGTCAGGCGGTACAACCAGGTTCGGCGTTTCACGATCATGCTGACCTCCCTTCGGCTGCTCGCGCGCTGGACGGCAATCCGTCACGGGCGAATGGATTCACTCTACTCCTTTTTCCAGGATAGGGCGGAACTAACTTCCTGCCGATGTGCGCGACGAACCGCGCCCGCTTGGCCGGCGCCGCGACGCGGCCATCGTCCCCTACCCCCCGCGCTGGGCGCCGCGGCGCCGCTCCCGGGCGCCAGGGACTCACAGGGTTGCCAGTTGCCGGAAGTCCGGGAAGTCGCCCGCACCGAGATCGACATTGACGCGCGTCACCTGCGCTCCGCCGGGGCCGCGCTGTGCCCAGAGCAGCAAGGCGATGACCGCTTCCTCCTCGCCCACCGCCAGCGCCTCGACCCGGCCGTCGCGCAGGTTGCGCACCCAGCCGCATACGCCGAGACGGCGCGCCTCGACAGTCATCGACCAGCGGTAGCCGACGCCCTGGACAGTGCCTTCGATGATCAGGTGACGGGCAATGCGCGGCATGGTCTTCTCCTTGATTGTGATTAGGGCTGGCCTACTGGTAGCGCAGTGCCTCGATCGGGTCGAGCCGCGCCGCCTTGCGCGCGGGGTACCAGCCGAAGAAGATGCCGACGCCGGCGGCGACGGCGAAGGCGACCAGCGCCGCGCTGCCGGAGACGACGATGACCATGCCGGTGGCGGCGTTGATGGCGAGGGCGATGGCGATACCGAGGACGAGCCCGATCAGGCAGCCGGCGAACGAGATCATCACCGCCTCGAGCAGGAACTGCGTCAGGATGTCCTTCTGCCGCGCGCCGATGGCCATGCGGATACCGATTTCGCGGGTGCGCTCTGTGACCGACACCAGCATGATATTCATGATGCCGATGCCGCCGACGAGCAGCGAGATCGAGGCGATGGCGCCCAGCAGGATCGACATCGTGCGCGTGGTCTGCGCCTCGGTTTCGGCGGCTGCCGACAGGTTGCGCATGAAGAAGTCGTCCGGCTGTCCCTCGCGCAGGCGGTGACGCTGGCGGAGCAGCGCGGTGACGCTGTCCATCGCCCGTTGCATGCCTTCCGCAGATTCCGCCTGGACCATGATCATGCGCACCGAATTCAGGAAGGGCGTGCCGAACACCTTGCGCTGCGCCGTGGTCAGCGGAATGATCACCGTGTCGTCCTGGTCGTTGCCGTCGAGGTTCTGCCCCTTGCTGCCGAGAACACCGATGACGATGAATGGGTTCTGCTGGATGCGCATCGTCTTGCCGACCGGATCCTCGTCGCCGAACAGGTTCTGCGCCGTCGTCTTGCCGAGCAGGGCCACGCGCGTCGCCGCGCGCACGTCGGAATCGCCAAAGGCGGCACCGCTGGCGATGCTCCAGGCGCGGGCGTCGAGATACGGCGGGGTCGTGCCGACGACGTTGGCGTTCCAGTTCTGCGAGCCATAGGCCAGCTGCCGCCGGCCCTGGTGTGTCGGCGCGACGTTGACTATGCCTTCGAGCTCGGCGATCGCCTCGCCGTCGGCGACGTTGAGCGTCGGCGCGCCAGCGGCGCCGCTGCGCACGCCGGCGGTGGTGAACGACCCCGAGAGGACGATGAACAGGTTGGAGCCCATGGTCGCGATCGTCTGCTGCACCGCGTACTGCGCGCCTTGGCCGATGGCGATCATGATGACGACGGCGCCGACGCCGATCACCATGCCGAGCATGGTCAGCGCCGTACGCAGCCGGTTGGCGCCCATCGCCAGCCAGGCCTCGCCGAGCATGGCCTTCAGCACGGGGCCGCCTCCATTTGCGCCAGCGCGGCGGTGGCCACGTCGCTGACGATGCGCCCGTCGCGGAAGCGCACCTGGCGGCGGGCGTGGGCGGCGACATCCGCCTCGTGCGTGACGAGGACGACGGTGAGACCCTCGGCGTTCAGCTCGCCGAACAGGCGCATGATCTCCTCGCTGGTGTGGCTGTCGAGGTTGCCGGTCGGCTCGTCGGCCAGCAGCACGCGCGGCGAATTGACCAGCGCGCGGGCGATCGCCACCCGCTGCTGCTGGCCGCCGGAGATGCGCGCCGGCAGCGAATCGGCATAGCGCCCGACGCCGACCTTGTCGAGCAGCGCCTGCGCCCGCGCCCGCCGCGCCTCGCGCCCGAGCCCGGCGTACACCAGCGGCAGCGCGACGTTGTCGGCGAGGGTCATGCGCGGCAGCAGGTTGAAGCCCTGAAAGACGAAGCCGAGCGTGCGGTTGCGCAGCCGCGCCAAGGCGTCGGCGCCGAGGTGGGCGACGTTCTCGCCGGCGAGGAAATAGTCGCCGCTGGTCGGAGTGTCGAGGCAGCCGAGCAGGTTCATGAAGGTCGACTTGCCGGAACCCGAGGGGCCCATGATCGCGAGGTATTCGCCGGCGGCCACCTCGAGGTTCACCCCGATCAGCGCCGGAAACGGCCCGGCCGCGGTCTCGTACGACTTGCCGAGGCCGCTCACGCGGATGACCGGCTGCGTCATCGGGGCGTGCTCACCGCGATCGCGCCCTAGAACAGCCGCATGCCGACGGAGGAAGGCTTGCGCTCCACCCCGCCGTTCTCGCCGACGACGACGCGCTCGCCTTCCCAGAGCTCGCCGGCGACCAGTTCGGTCATGCGGCCGTCGGTGATGCCGATCTGCACCGGGACCGGCTTCAGTTCGCGCCCATCGACCATCCATACGGTGCCGCCCTGGCCGTCGCGCTTCCGGCCCTTGCCGGCGCCGGCGCCCATGCCCGGGCCGGGGGCGCCGGCGGTCGCGGTCGACGCCGGTTTCGGGCCGTTTTCCGGCTTCTTCTCGGGGGCGTCGGCGGGCTTGAAGCGCAGCGCCGCGTTGGGCACGAGCAGCGTTCCCTCGCGCTTCTGGACGCCGATATTGACGTAGGCGGTCATCCCGGGCAGCAGGATCTGGTCGGGATTCTCGACGGTGATGCGGACGTTGTAGGTGACGACGTTCTGCGTATTGGTCGGGTTGAGGCGGATCTGCTGCACCTCGCCGGTGAAATTGCGGTTGGGGAAGGCGTCGACCGTGAAGCGCACCTTCTGCCCCTCGCGGATGTTGCCGATGTCTGCCTCGGCGAAGGCGGTATCGATGCGCATCTCGGAGAGGTCCTGTGCGATCTTGATCAGCACCGGCGTCTGGAAGCTGGCGGCGACGGTCTGCCCGAGGTCGACGACGCGGTCGACGACGACGCCATCCACCGGCGAGCGGATCACGGTGAAGGCGAGGTTGACCTTGTCGCGGTCGTTCTGCGCCCGCGCCAGGGCGAGCTGCGCTTGCGCCGACTTCAAGGTCTGCCGCGCCTGGTCGTATTCCTGCCGCGAGACGTACTCCTGCCTGTAGAGCGCGGCGAGGCGCGCCTCGTTGGCCAGCGCCAGTTCCAGCGCCGCCTGCGCGTTGACCATGTTGGCCGCGCTCTGGCGCTCGGTCGCCGCCAGCAGCGCGTCGTCGAGTTCGAGCAGCGGCTGCCCCTGCTTCACGTGGTCGTTGAAGTCGACATAGAGCTTCCTGACGGTGCCCGACACCTGTGTGCCGACATTGACCAGGACAACGGGGTTGAGCGTGCCGTTGGCGGAAACCGTCTGCGTGACGTCGCCCTTTTCCACCGCCGCCAGCTTGTAGCGCGTTTCCGGATCCTGCGCCGCGCGCTCGCGCGCGAGCCAGACGCCGCCGCCGATCAGGCCGGCGGCGAGGACGGTGCCGAGGGCGATCCTGCCGATGCGTTTCATGGTCTTCCTTGCGCCGCCGGTTCCAGCAGCGAGTAGTCGAGGGCGCCCACCGCCTGCGCCAGCGTCGCGCGGAAGACGTACCAGTCGAGCGCCGCCTGGATGCGCTGCAGACGGGCGGCGGCGAGCGCGCTCTGCGCGGTCAGCAGGTCGAGAACGTTGCCGACGCCGGCCTTGTAGCGGCCGAGCGCGACGCGCTCGGACTGCTCGGCGCTGGCGACCAGGACGAGTGTCGTCTTCAGGCTTTGCGTCGCCGTCGTCAGGCTCTGGTAGGCGCGCCAGACATCGAGCGCCACCTGGTTCCTGAGGCTGTCCCGCTGCGCCGAGCGGAGGTCGACCTGGGCCTCGGCGGCACGCACGCGGTAGGTAGTGTCGAAGCCGGTGAACAGCGGCAGGTTGACCGTGACCCCGACCACGCCGCCGTTCGCCGAAACGCGGTCGACCTCGTCCCACGTCGGCACCGCCGACACGGTGATCGTCGGCCGGCCCTGCGCGCGCGCCAGATCGACGCCGGCTTCGGCCGCCCGGACCTGCGCCTCCGCCGCCTTGAGGTCCGGCCGCCGCGCCTCGGCCTCGGTAATCAGGGCGGCGACGTCCTGCGCGAACGCGGCGTCGGGCTGCCCCGTCGGCGGCGCCGCCAGCTCGATCGCCTGCCCGGCGCGGAAGCCCATCACGCTGGCCAGCGCGCCCAGCGCATTGCGCGCCTCGCCCTCGGCCTTGATCCGGGTCAGTGTCGCCTGCGACAGCGCCGTCTGCGCCAGCAGGCGGTCGGCCGGGGTGGCGACACCGACGTTGTAGCGCGACTCCGCGGCGTTGAAGCCCTCGCGCGCCGCGCGCTCGGCTTCGGTGGTCGACGCCACCGCCGCGCGCGCCGCCTGCGCCGTGTAGAACGACTGCAGCGCGGAGAGGAAGAGCGACTGCACCGTCGCATCCTGCGTCGCGACGGCGCTCGCGAGCAGCTGGCGGGCGCTCTCGCCGGACGCCGAGCGCGCGCCGGAATCGAAAACCAGCCACGACAAGGTCAGCGCCGCGCTGCTCGAGTTGTAGTTGCGCTGTTCGCTCCACAAGCGGCTGGCACCCAGCCGGCCGTCGAGATTCGGCAGCCACGCCGCCTGCGCGACCCCGACCTGCGCCGCCTGATAGCGCGCCGCCGCCCAGATCTCGCGCGTCTGCGGATTGTTGCACAGCGTCAGGTCGACCGCGTCGATCGCCGTCAATGGCGCCGCCGGAATCTCCCTGGCGCACGGCACGCCGGCGCCGCGCCCGGCCGCCTGCGGCGACGGCCGCGGCGGAGTCAGCGCCTCGGTCGCGAACGGATCGCTCAGGCTCGCCGCGCGCAATGGCAGCGCGAAATACAGCATGACGGCGAGGATCGGCAACAACGGCTTTGGCATGGGCGCATAGTTTAGCCCTCCTTGTAACGATCAGGCTGTTACAGATTGTTGCCGGCGTCGCGCTTGCTAGGGACTGGTGGCACCGCCCGGCGCGGCCGATCGCCGGAACATTGCTGCAATGCGGTAAAATCGTAACCCATGCTCTATCCCCTGATCCGCAAGTTCTTCTTCGCCCTCGACGCCGAGACCGCCCACGGTATCGGCATGGACGGCATTGCCTTCCTCAACGCCACCCGGCTCGCCGGTTGCCTTGCCGGGCCGGTCACCTCCTGCCCGGTCGACGTCATGGGCCTGAAATTCCCCAACCCGGTCGGCCTCGCCGCCGGACTCGACAAGAACGGCGACCACATTGACGGCCTGGCGCGCCTCGGCTTCGGCTTCATCGAGGTCGGCACCGTCACGCCGAAACCGCAGGACGGCAACCCGCGTCCGCGCCTGTTCCGCATCCCCGAGGCGCAGGGCATCATCAACCGCATGGGCTTCAACAACGCCGGCGTCGACAAGCTGCTGGAAAACGTGCGAGCTGCGGAATTTCCGAAGAACGGCGGCATCCTCGGCATCAACATCGGCAAGAACGCGACGACGCCGATCGAACGCGCGGCCGACGACTACCTGATCTGCCTGGACAAGGTCTATGCCGACGCCAGCTATGTCGCGGTCAACATCTCGTCGCCGAACACCAAGAACCTGCGCGAACTGCAGAAGGACGAGGCGCTCGACGACCTGCTGGCGCAACTCAAGGCGCGCCAGGAACAACTCGCCGACGAGCACGGGCGTTACGTGCCGCTGGCGCTGAAGATCGCTCCCGACCTCGACGACGCGCAGATCACGGCGATCGCCGACGCGTTGCGCCGCCATCGCATGGACGGCGTCATCGCGACCAACACCACGCTGTCGCGCGAAGGCGTCGAAGGCCTGACCAATGCGACCGAGGCCGGCGGCCTCTCCGGCGCGCCGGTCTTCCGCAGGTCGACCGCCGTGCTGAAGAAGCTCGCGGCCGCATTGGCCGGCGAACTGCCGATCATCGGCGTCGGCGGCATCATGGGCGGCGAGGATGCGGCCGAGAAAATCCGGGCAGGGGCGAGCCTGGTGCAGTTCTACAGCGGCTTCATCTACCGCGGTCCGGATCTGGTCGGCGAGGTCGCGGACACCCTCGCACATGTACTGAAGAAAAAGGTCTAAATCCTTATTTCCATTACGGTTGTTTGACCTGCGTCAAAGGCCGATAATACCGGCCTCGACTTCTCCCCATTCCATGAGCCACTACCTTTTCATCCTCGTCGGCGCGGTGCTGGTCAACAATGTCGTGCTGGTGAAGATCCTCGGTCTCTGCCCCTTCATGGGCGTTTCCAAGAAACTGGAGACGGCTTACGGCATGGGCGCCGCGACGACCTTCGTGCTGACCATGGCGACCGGTGCCAGTTACATCATCGACCACTACCTGTTGATGCCGTTCGGGCTCGAATACCTGCGCACGCTGTCGTTCATCGTCACCATCGCCGCCATCGTCCAGTTGACCGAGATGGTCATCGCCAAGTCCTCGCCGACGCTGCAGCAGACGCTGGGCATCTACCTGCCGCTGATCACGACCAACTGCGCGGTGCTCGGCGTGCCGCTCCTCAATATCTCGAACAAGCACAACTTCGTCGAATCGCTGCTCTTCGGCGCCGGCAGCGCGGTCGGCTTCTCGCTGGTGCTGATCCTCTTCGCCGGCATCCGCGAACGCGTCGAAGGCGCCGAGGTGCCCGTGCATTTTCGCGGCGTCGCCATCGCCATGGTCACCGCCGGGCTGATGGCGCTCGCCTTCATGGGCTTCGCCGGCCTCGACAAGTACCAATGATCCTGCCCGCCGCAATTGACCGCCCCAGCGTCGGCATCGGCTTGGCCGCGTCGTTGCCCACCTCGTTCCTGAATGCAATCCGGGGCTTTGCGCTCGCCAGCATGCGGGCGCCGGCGCCTGCCTTTGTCGCTTCTCCTTGCAGGCAGCGGCCGGCAGCGTCGTCGCTTCGCGGCAGACACCAGCGCCCGCATGCCGGCGAGCGCAATCAATCACGGCGGGCAGGATAATGGACATCCTCCTCGCGATCGCGATCATGGCCCTCGGCGCCGTCGTGCTCGGCGCGGCGCTCGGTTTCGCGTCGATCAAGTTCAAGGTCGAGGGCGACCCGCTGGTCGAAAAGATCGAGGCCATCCTGCCGCAGACGCAATGCGGCCAGTGCAGCTACCCCGGCTGCAAGCCCTACGCCGAGGCGATCGCCAAGGGCGAGGCCGAGATCAACCTGTGCCCACCGGGCGGCATGGAGGGCGTGCAACGCCTCGCCGACCTGCTCGGGCGCGAAGTCAAGCCGCTCGACGCCGAGGAAAAGCCCAAGCAGGTGGCGATCATCGATGAGCAGACGTGCATCGGCTGCACGCTGTGCATCCAGGCCTGCCCGGTAGATGCCATCGTCGGCGCCGCCAAGCAGATGCACACCGTCGTCGCGCCGCTGTGCACCGGCTGCGAACTGTGCCTGCCGCCGTGTCCGGTCGAGTGCATCCGCATGGAGCCGATCGGCGAGAACATCGACAACTGGAAGTGGAAGTACCCGGTCATCGAGATCAAGGCTGCCCCGCTGAGAGAGGCCGCCTGATGCTGATGAACCTGTTCAAGTTCAAGGGCGGAGTCAAGCCGCCGACCAACAAGACGCAGTCCGTCACCCTGCCGATCGCCACCGCGCCGATTCCATCGCGCCTCGTCGTGCCGCTGCACCAGAGCATCGGCGGCACGCCGCGCCCGGTGGTGCAGGCCGGCGACAAGGTGCTCAAGGGCCAGTTGATCGGCGAGGCCGACGGCCGGATCTCCGCCGCCGTCCATGCCCCGACCTCGGGCACCGTGGTCGAGGTGGCGATGCACGTGCAGCCGCATCCCTCGGGACTCGACGCCCTGTGCGTCGTCATCGCGCCGGACGGCCAGGACGAGTGGATCGCCCGCACGGCCGTCGACTACCAGTCGCTGACGCCCGAGGAAGTGCGCGCGCGGCTGCAGCAGGCCGGCGTCGTCGGCCTCGGCGGCGCCGTCTTCCCGTCCCACGGCAAGCTGAGCGCCTCGAAGACGGTGCCGATGGAGGAACTGGTCATCAACGGCGGTGAATGCGAGCCGTTCATGACCTGCGACGACATGCTGATGCGCGAGCGTGGCGAAGAAATCGTGCGCGGCGCCGGCATCTTCCGCAACCTGCTGCAGGCGAAGAAGGTACTGATCGGCATCGAGGACAACAAGCCGGAAGCCGTTGCCGCCATGCGGGCTGCGGTCAAGACGGCAGGAGAAGACTTCGAGGTCGTCGCCGTACCCACCTGCTACCCGGCCGGGGGCGCCAAGCAGCTGATCCGCGTGCTGACCGGCAAGGAAGTCCCGGCCTCAAAGCGCTCGACCGACCTCGGCGTGCAGTGCTTCAACGTCGCCACCGCCTACACTGCCTGGCGGGCGCTCGCCCACGGCGAGCCGGTCGTCTCGCGCATCGTCACGGTCACCGGCAACGTCCACGCGCCGCGCAACTACGATGCGCTGATCGGCACGCCGATGGACGAGTTGCTCGATCTCGCCAAACCGCACCCGGACACCGACGGCATCATCATGGGCGGACCGATGATGGGCTTTCTCGTTCCCGATCCGAAGGCGCCTGTCATCAAGGCGACCAACTGCCTGATCGCCCACGACGACCGCCTGTTCCCGCCGAAGCCGCCCGAGATGCCTTGCATCCGCTGCGGTGCCTGCGCCGAGGTCTGCCCGCACGAGTTGCAGCCGTTCGAGATGTACTGGTTCGCGCGGGCAAGGAATTTCGGCAAGACGCAGGAATACCACATCTTCGACTGCATCGAGTGCGGCTGCTGCTCCTACGTCTGCCCGTCGCGCATCCCGCTGGTCCAGTATTTCCGCTTCGCCAAGAGCGAGATCTGGGCGCGCGAGCGCGAGAAGAATGCCGCCGACGGCGCCAAGGCGCGCTTCGAATTCAAGCAGGAGCGCGAGGAGCGAGAAAAGGCCGAGAAGGCCGAAAAGCTGGCCAGGGCCGCCGCTGTCCAGGCCGCCCGAAAGGCAGCGGAAGCGGCCGCGGCGGCGGCAGCCGCGGGTGAAGCGCCGGTGCCTGGCGCTCCCGGACCGGAAACCGCAACTGCTGCGGTCGACGCCGCAAAAGACGCCAAGAAGGCCACCATCGAGGCAGCCATGGCCCGTGCCAGGGCGCAGCGCGAAGCTGTCCAGCCGAAGAACGTCGAGGCCCTGAGCAACGCCCGGCAGAAGGAAATCGACGAAATCGAAGCGCGCCGCCAGGCTGCCCGCGCGGCCGACGCCGCCGGGCCGGCCGCGACCACCCCGGCCGAGGGGAAAGCCGAATGATGCTCGCCCCTGCCCCCTATCTGCTCAAGGACGCCAGCGTCAGCCAGGTCATGACGCAGGTCTGCATCGCCCTGGTTCCCGGCATCGCCGCCTACGCCTGGCTGGTCGGCCCGGCCATCCTGGTCCAGCTGGTGATCGCTTCGCTCGCGGCGCTGGCCGCCGAATCCCTGATGCTGTGGATGCGCGGCAAGCCGCTGGCGCTGTTCCTCACCGACGGCTCGGCCATCGTCACCGCCTGGCTGATCGCCCTCGCCTTCCCGCCGCTGGCCCCGTGGTGGCTGGTGGCGCTCGGCACGGCGTTCGCCATCGTCGTCGCCAAGCATCTCTACGGCGGCCTCGGCCAGAACCCTTTCAACCCGGCGATGGTCGCCTTCGCAGTCTGCATCGTCGCCTTCCCGGCGCTGATGTCGCAGTGGCCGAGCGTTGGCCTGCAACTCACCACCGGCGACCAGATCAACGTCATTTTCGGGCTGGCGCCGCGCGTCGATGCCATGTCCGGCGCAACCCCGCTCGACGCGCTTAAGACCGCGCTCAAGCTCGGCGACAGCGACATCGACGTCGCCCACCTGCTCTCCAACCAGGACCTCTACGGCAACTTCGCCGGCCGCGGCTGGGAATGGATCGCCGCCGGCTACCTGCTCGGCGGCCTGTGGCTGTGGCAGCGCAAGATCATCACCTGGCACGTCCCGGTCGCCTTCATCGGCGCCCTGACCCTGATTTCCGGCGCGCTCTGGCTGTACAACCCGGGGCAGTTCGCCAACCCGCTGTTCCACATGTTCTCCGGCGGCGCCATGATCGGCGCCTTCTTCATCGCCACCGATCCGGTTTCCGGGTGCACGACGCCGCGCGGCAAGCTGATCTTCGGCGCCGGCGCCGGGCTGCTCGCCTATATCATCCGCGTCTTCGGCGGCTACCCGGACGGCGTCGCCTTCGCTATCCTGCTGATGAACCTCGGCGCGCCGCTCGTCGACCTGCTCTGTCAGCCGCCGATCTTCGGCATGAAGGACAAGTCATGACCGGCGGCACCAGGGAAATTTCCGCCCCAGGCATGGCGCTGCGCACGGCCGCCATCCTTTTCGTTTTCGTCGTCCTGTTCACCGGCCTCCTCTCGGCCGCATACCTGTGGACGAAGCCGGCGATCGAAGCCTCGGCCGCCGAAGAGAAGATGAAGCTGGTCGACGAGGTGCTGCCGCGCGCGGAATACGACAATGCGCTGCTCAGCGACACGCTGACCCTGCCGCCGACGCCGCAACTCGGCCTCGACGAGCCGTCGACGCTGTACCGGGCGCGGAAGGGGGGCAAGCCGGCGGGTCTGGTTTTCGAGGCGGTCGCACCCGACGGCTACGCCGGCAAGATCAGGCTGCTGATCGCCCTGCGCGCCGACGGGACGGTCGCTGGAGTGCGCGTGACCCAGCACAAGGAAACGCCCGGTCTCGGCGATTACATCGAGGTCAGGAAGGACAAGAACAAGGCCCGCCCGTGGATCACCCAGTTCGCGGACATATCGCTGGCCCAGGTAACCGACAGCGAGTGGAAAGTGAAAAAGGACGGCGGGCGCATCGACTTTTACGCCGGCGCCACCGTAACCCCGCGTGCGGTGTCCAAAGCGGTATTGAAGGCCGTCAAGTGGGCCACCGCGCATCGCGACCAGATTTTTGCCGAAACGGGAGCCAACAAATGATCACCCGCGACGAATTCCGCGCCATCGCCGACAACGGCATGTGGAAGCAGAACACCTCGATCGTCCAGATCCTCGGCCTTTGTCCGCTGCTGGCGGTGACCACCAACGCGGTCAACGGCATCATGCTGTCGCTGGCGACGATCCTGGTCATGGCCCTGTCCAACGTTGCCGTCGCCTCGCTGCGCAACTTCATCCCGCACGAGATCCGCATCCCGGTGTTCATCCTGATCGTCGCCGCGCTGGTCACCGTCGTCGACCTGCTGTTCAACGCCAACCTGCACGAGCTCTACCTGGTGCTCGGCATCTTCATCCCGCTGATCGTCACCAACTGCATCGTCCTCGCGCGCGTAGAGGCCTTCGCCGCCAAGAACCCGCCGCTGCAGTCAACCTTCGACGGCGTTTTCATGGGCGTCGGCATGCTGTGGACGCTCGCCCTGCTCGGCGGCATGCGCGAACTGCTCGGCAACGGCACGCTGTTCGGCGGCATCGACATGGTCTTCCCCGGCCTGTCGCCGCTCCAACTGTTGCCCGAGAGCTATCCCGGCTTCCTGCTCGCCCTGCTGCCGCCCGGCGCCTTCATCCTGCTCGGCTGCATGATCGCCTGGAAGAACTGGATGGATGCCCGCGCCGCCGCGCGCGTCCAGCGCAAGCCACGGCGGCCGGCGGCGGCTGGAGTGCACTAGCTCGACCGCGGGCACGCGGCGGTTTCGAGCGGCCAGTTGTGGCAGCCGATCAGCGGTTGGCGGCACGTCGAAGAATTTTCGCTTCGTGTGACAACCAAAACGCGACCCGTGCGTTAGTTTGAATTAGCTTTCATCATTTCGAGGGATTCGCAGTGCGTTGGTTGATGGCCGCAGTTGTTGCGGCGCTCACTTCATTCGTGGTCAATGCCGCCGAGCCGGTAGCCATCGAGGCGCCTACGGCAGACGTTGCCGTCGTCGCCGAACACGCGGTTACCGTCACGCCGGTGCCGATGCCTGTACCGGTGACCGAATTGCGGGTCCCCACGGCGCGCGTCGCCGAGGTCCGTCCGGCCCGACAGGCGAAGGCGCCGACGACCAAGAGCATCGCAAAATCGCTGCTCTCGCGGACGGAACGCCATCAGGCCGCGTTGCTGTCGTCCAAGACCGTTGCCGGCGCGACCGTGGTCCATACCCTGGTCAACGACGACGACGATGAATACGATTCGGAGAACCTCGATCTCCACCGCTCGTTCAGCCGCCCAAAGCTGGTCAAGGTCGGCGACCAGGACGACGACGATCTGTTCGCCATCACCGATGCCGTGAAGCTGCGCTTGTACCTTGCCCGCATGAAGGCGGTCGAGGCGCACGTCCTGGCCAGGGCGGCCGACGACCCGGCCGCCGGCGACGACGACCTCCCGGACACGGTCACGCAGAGGCTGCTGCTGGCGCGCACGATGGCCGTGCAGGCGCACCGGAAGAAGTTTTCCTAGTCCGGAACGGTTCGGCCGAACCGTCCGCAAATCCGCGTTGAATTGGCCATGTCCGCGCTCGTGGCTTGGCTGCCTCGCCGCCGTCGGACGGCCGCCCCACGGGGTCAACGCCCGCCAGCGATGCAACCGCAGGGTATCGGGAACCGCTGCCTCCCCTTGCCCGGAAGTGGGCACCGAACCGCGCCATGAGATTGCCTGACGTCGCCTGATCACCCGGGCGCCGGCCTTCCGTGGTCTCCGGGCGAAGATCGTTCGTCGCCCGCGTCGCCGACCGGGAACACGGGAAAGCGGCGGATCATCTCCTGCTTGCGCGAACAACCCCAGCCGCAATCATTCAAATGCGAATGTTTCCTATTTACAGGGCGGGTGTCCGGCGATAAGATGCGAACCATTCTCACTACAAGGAATGATCATGCGCTCCCCGGTATCCACCACGTCGATTGCCAGTGCCATGCTGTGGTGCCCGCTGGTCACCGTTTTGCACTAGCGATGCCCCCCGAACTCCAGGCAGGCGTCGTCAGCCTGCTGCTGATCCAAGGCGAACGCCGCTGCCCGGGCACCTCGGCAGCGCCTGGAACGTGAGGCGCAACCGCGGTTCCGGTGTCGCGACGGTCGCCGTGATGAGCGCGCCGAAAAACTTCCCGCCCCGCCACGATGCCCGCGACAATACGGGTAGCGCGGGCGAACCGAGCCACACCTTCTCAGCGCAGGAATCATGACCGCCACCACCGCCCCCGGCAACGCCATCCTCCTCGTCGGTCACCCCAATGTCGGCAAGTCGGTGCTCTTTCACCGCCTCACCGGCGCCTATGTCAACGTTTCCAACTACCCCGGCACCACGGTCGAGGTCACCCGCGCCAGCGCCCGCTTCGACAGCAGCGCCGCGCTGCTCGACACGCCGGGCGTCCTCGCCCTGCCCTCGCGCAGCGACGACGAACGGGCGACGATGCGCGCCCTGCTCAACGAGGATACGCGCTGTCTCGTCCAGGTCGGCGACGCCAAGAACCTGCGCCGCACGCTGACGCTGACCGCGCTGCTCGCCGAACTCGGCGTGCCGATGGTGCTGGCGCTCAACATGCACGACGAAGCCGCGGCGCGCGGTGTCACCGTCGACATCCGGGCGCTTGCCGAGGAACTCGGCATCCCGGTGCTGGCCACCGTCGCCACCGGCGGCGAAGGCATCGGCGAGCTGACCGGCAGCCTCGGCCAGGCCCGGCCGCCGGGCGCGCTCCTGCACTACGACGCCGACAGCGAGGCCGACATCGCCCGCGTCGGCGACGCCATCGCTCGCCTCGCCCCGCACCCGCATCTGGCGGCGCGCGGGCTGGCGATCCTCTATCTCGGCGGCGATGCCGAAGTCGCCGCCTGGCTGGAAGAGCGCGCCGGCGACAAGTTCCCGGAAATCAAGGCGCTGCGCCAGGCCGCCTCGCACCGCACCGCGAACAGGGTGGCGGCCGTGCTGGCCCGCGAGCGCAGCGAGGCCGCCGATACCCTGGCGACCAGCGTCATCCAGCGCGCCGCGCGCAGCAGCCCGCTGCTCGCCCAGCGCGTCGGCCAGTATGTCGTGCATCCGGTGTGGGGCATCCCGATCCTGCTCGGCGTGCTCTACGTGGTCTACGAATTCGTCGGCGTCTTCGGCGCGACGACGCTGGTCGGGTTGCTGGAAAAGGACCTCTTCGAAGGCATCCTCAACCCGGCGTTCACCGATTTCGTGTCTGCCGCGGTCGACGTCCCGTGGATCGTCGAATTGCTCGTCGGCGAATACGGGTTGTGGACCATGGGCATGACTTACGCCCTGGCGCTCATTCTCCCCATCGTCACCACCTTCTTCATCGCCTTCGGCGTGCTCGAGGATTCCGGCTACCTGCCGCGCCTGTCGGTCATCGCCAACCGGCTGTTCGCGCTGATCGGCCTCAACGGCCGCGCCGTCCTGCCGATGGTGCTCGGCCTCGGCTGCATAACGATGGCGACGCTGACCACGCGCATCCTGCACAGCCCGCGCGAGCGCCTGATCACCATCCTGCTGCTGGCGCTCGCCATCCCCTGCTCGGCGCAACTCGGCGTCGTCCTCGGCATGCTCGGCAGCGTCTCGTTCACCGCCGTCCTGATCTGGACGCTGGCCATGGTCGGCGTCCTGCTGCTGGTCGGCTTCCTTGCCAGCAAGCTGATCCCCGGCCGGCGCATCCCGCTCGTCACCGAACTGCCGCCGATGCGCATGCCGATCCTCGGCAACGTCATCAAGAAGACCGCCGGCCGCCTCAAATGGTACCTGGTCGAGGTCATTCCGCTGTTCCTGCTCGGCACCTTCATCATGTTCGCGCTCGACAAGCTCGGCATCCTGCCCGGCATCATCAAGGTCGGCGAGCCGCTGGTCACCGGCTGGCTCGGCCTGCCGCCCGAAGCCAGCGCCGCCTTCGTCATGGGCTTCCTGCGCCGCGACTTCGGCGCCACCGGCCTTTTCGCCATGGCGCACGACCTGAGCCCGATCCAGGCGGTGGTCGGCATGATCACGATCACGCTGTTCATCCCCTGCTTCGCCAGCCTGATGATGATGGTCAAGGAACAGGGCGTGAAGATCGCGCTCGCCATGGTCGCCGTCATCGTCCCCTTCGCCTTCCTCGTCGGCGGCCTGTTCAACCTGCTGCTGCACGCCGTCTGGTAAAGCCATGACCCCGAAACCCGAAATCCGCAAGGCGGCCCGCCTGCCGCTCGCCTTCATTCCGCCCGGCCGGGAAGTCCGCCTCGCCGGGTTCGGCGACGAGATCGACCCGCTCCAGCGCGAACAGCTCACCGCCTACGGCCTCGCCGAGTCGCGCCCGCTCAAGGTCCTGCAACAGCGGCCGATGACCGTCATCCTCGCCGACGAAGTCGAACTCGCGCTCGAACACGCCGTCGCCCGTTACATCTGGGTGGAGAAGGAGGCGGGCGAGGTTCCGGGCTAGGCCGGGGCGCGTGGCCCTGACATTCGCAGAGGTTTGTCGCCGCTTCTTATCGAGGTTTCTCTGACCCTCACGGCACTTCTCGATCGGTTCGGTCGGCAAGACTGATGTTTTGCGTGGTGGTGGTGGGAGGAGCTGAAACTGATAGCATATGCAGGGTAACCAGCGTTGCTGTTGGGATGGCAGGCCGGAAAACGTGGTCTGTCCCCGGTTGTTTTCAAAACTGCTCCCGATAACAAAGTTAGCTGACTATGGCTCGCTTCTCCTCCGAAATAAAAATTCCATCGTGCATCGTCACGAAAGGGTTGATCGAATCCATCGAGAAATACTTGCGGACAAAATTTCTCGCGCTTGCAGCAAGCGATGAAGACAAACAACTTCTTGAAGAGGCGATATCAATTTCGATCACAGACTCGTTCGGCACTGAACGTTTAAATTCCATATCCGAGTTTTCTCTTCCTCGCTTTAGCGATGACACAACACGACTCTGTATAGCCATACGACGTCCTTATCGTAGTGCGGTCGATGCATTCGAGGTTGACGTGCAGTTTGATGTTTCCCGTACGTTTTCAAGAGCAAAAGCAGACTACGAAGGATTAAATTCACGTGAGTTTGTTACCGGGTTGCTTCAAGGGATCCAGAACTGTGTGGCAACAACGAAAACAAAGAATTGGCTATTTCATTTACCTCCAGGACCAGAAGGCGCTCTTTGGGGCCTGGCAATGTTCTCTCCCGCATTTGCCATCTCTATCTTTAACGTGTCCTCCCCGCTGACCTACATTCCACTTTTAGCAGCAGTGACTCTTTACGCTTACCTCTTTGGGGCAAAGCGTCTTCGACCATATACAACTTTTGATTCAAATTTGGCCGATAGGCGAGATAAATTTTGGAACTGGTTTGTCGGTGGCTTCCTAAGTTTTATCGTCTTCTCAACTGTATTGACAAGGTTTCGAGACGCGCTACTTGGATGATGAAACGAATAACCGGGGACAGACCACGGTTTGCGCAAGCTGCGCTTGTGATCGGGGTCAAACGCTATTCGTTTGGGCGTCCAGGCTCGCTATTCAACAATTCAACCGAAGGGAAGGGATCATGCAATCCAACAGCAGCGTTGTCCGGCAATTCATTGAGAAGGTTCTGAACCGGGGAGAAGTCGATGCTGCCGGTGAGTTCTTCTGGGAAGACATGGTCGAGCAGGTTCCGCTTCCTGGCCAGGGGCCGGGTGTTGAAGGTTTGAAGGGCGCATTGCGTGGCTTGCGGGAGGCGTTTCCCGACATGCATTGGACGGTCCAGGAACAGATAGCCGAGGGCGACAAAGTGGTGTCACGCTTCGAGTGGACAGGCACGCATCGTGGGACATTTCTGGGCGTGCCAGCCACGGATCGGACTGTGACCGTTTGGGGCATCGTCATCAACCGCCTGGATGGCGGAAAAATCAGGGACACGCGCATCATCATGGACACACTTGGACTGATGATGCAGTTGGGCGTGGTTCCACCGCCAAAGGGATGACTCCGACAGCCGCCCACGCGTGAAGAGGGTCAGAGTGATTTCCAGTTTTTGGCCAGTTTTTCCCGTCGACCGCAGCAACGCGGATTTTTCTGCAACCAGAAGAACACAGGAAATGTCTCTGACCCCGTTGGGTTGATGGAGGAACAAAATGACAAGGATCGCAAGGAACACGGTTTGTCTCTGGTATGACGGAGACGCCGAGGACGCGGCACGCTTCTATGCCGCGACCTTTCCGGACTCTTCCGTCGACGCGGTGCATCGCGCACCGGGGGACTTTCCGTCGGGGAAGAAGGGGGATGTGTTGACAGTCCAGTTCACCGTGCTCGGCATTCCCTGCCTCGGACTCAATGGCGGGCCGGCATTCAGGCACAGCGAGGCGTTTTCATTCCAGGTCGCAACCGCCGACCAGGCCGAGACGGATCGCTACTGGAACGCAATTGTCGGCAATGGCGGGCAAGAGAGCGCCTGTGGCTGGTGCAGGGACAAATGGGGATTGTCCTGGCAGATCACACCGATGGCTCTGACGGAAGCGATCACCGATCCCGATCCCGCTGCCGCCAAGCGGGCGTTCGATTCGATGATGACGATGCGCAAGATCGACATAGCGACAATCGAGGCAGCACGCCGGGGCCGGGAGTCGGGGAGCTAACGATCAAGGCTCGATCGTGATCGCGCAGCGAGCCACGATCTGGTCCTGAACGCCATGCGTCAAACCGGATGGGGTCAGAGCGGTTTCCAGTTCTTGGCCACTTCCACCGGTCGACCGCAGCAACCCCGATTTTTCTTCACCCGGAAGAACACGGGAAGAGTTTGCGACCCCTTCGATGCTCTCGCGAGAAAAGCCGCCTGCGGATTGGCAGCCACCGCTGAGCGCCGCATCGCCGGAAACTACTCAGCGCGGCGATGCAGCGCCGCTGAAGCACTTGCCGACTTCGAGTTCCTTGCCTTCCTTTACCGCCAGATACTTCTGCAGGAACGAGTTGTCGATCGCGCGCAGGTCAGCGCGCTGTTTCGCCTGCCGGTAGCGGTTCAGGTGCCCCGGCCCCCCGTTGTAGACGGCGTAGGTGGCGCGCGCCAGATCTTCAGCATCGCCAGCGGTCGCTGCCTCCCGCCGAGCCAGCGCGTAGTCGCGCAGATAGTGGTGGAGGATCTCCGCGCCGGCACGCCCGTTGTAGGCGACATCGCCTTGCAGCCCGGCGACATCGTAGAAGCCGCGCCAGATTCGCGGGTACACCTGCATCAGGCCGACAGCACCAATCCCCGACCGGATCGGCTGCACCTTCCCCTTGTGGCGAACGAATTGCCGCCAGCAGCTTTCCTGCCAGGCAGTCGAGAGGACCAGGTCGCGGTAGAGTTCGCCGAACTGAGGCTCGATTGCCCGCCCGACGCTTTCCCGCTGCTGCCAGGTGGCATCGGCAGTGCGCTGCAGCAGGGCCCGCATCGCCGGCAGGTATTCCGGCAGATCGCTGGGCGTCGGCAGCCAGTCGTTGAGGCGCCGTGCCAGCACCGCCGTTTCCGGGTCGATCAGCAGCGGCGCCGGCACCGGCGCGGCGAAGGCGGTGGCGATGAACCAGCTCCGGTTGTCGACCATTGCCGCCGGCGGGCTTGAGCCGAGCAGCCGGCTCCGCTGCGCGGCCGGCAGCGGCGGACCGAAACCGAAGAGCAACCGCAGATCAGGGTCGAGCGCCAGATCGTAGGCCAGCGGATCGCCGGCGCTGGCGGGAAGGACCAGGCGGGCGAGCTCGCGCAAGGTCTGTGGAGTCACCTGCAAGCCGATCGCGTCGCCGAGCGCCTGTGCCGCCCGCAGCGCATCACCAGCCTCGACCAGCGCGCGCAGCGACTTGGCCGCCTGGCTGTCGAGTTCCTTCGTCAGCTGCCGCAGCTCCGGCGCCAGGCGGTCCCAACTCAGCAGGAACAGCTTGCGCAATGGCTCGGGAACGGGCGCCTCGCTTGCCAGCAGTTCCAGCCCGTCATAGCGGCCACTGAGCAGGACGAGCAGGAACTGCTGCCGCCGGGCGGCGTCATCCGACTCGCCAGCGGCGTGCTTGACGACCTGCGTCAGGAAAGCATCCCAGAGTTCCGCTGCCTCCACCTTCGACACCGTCGGCCGCGGCCGCCGAGGATCTGGTACGGGCTTTCCGCTGTGGCGCAAGAGCCCGTCCACGACCTCCCAGGGATTGGGTCCGGAATCGCGTGCCAGCGCCGGCATCGCCATGGCGACTAGCAGAAGCAGCAGCAAGCAGGACCTCTGCATCATCAGCCGCCAGCCAGCGAAAGGGGTGAATGTCATTAGATCTTCCGAGCCACGAGAAAATGCCCCTCCCCTGTTCGATTGAAAAACGCAGCTTGTTGCGGTCGACGGAAAAAACAGACGAAGAACCAGATGAATCCGGCCCTGTTCGCCCGCAGGAACGTCCCGCGCTCAGGCCGGAAGACTCCAGTTCGCCGAATCGAAGTCCACTCCGCTGCTTGAGCGGGTCATCCCGGCGATTTGTGCCAGGACTTTCTTGCAGCGCGCCGCGACGAAGCCCTCAATTCCATCGACGCGAATTCCCTTCAGCGGCTCTTGCTCGGAAGTGAGGGCCTGATTGAGAACGGCGGCGCGATAGACCTGATCGTTCGTCCACGGTCGCCTGGTTTGTGGAGCGCCGGAGGGTGTGGCCGCCTCCAGGTACACGGATTGCTCCAGAATGGCCCAGTGCGGCGCTTGCAGGAGGCGCACCCGCTCGAGGTTGAAATGCCTGGCGACGAACCACTCCATGAAATCGACGTAGTAATTCCTGAAAATATCGTTCGCCAGCAGCTTCGTGATCAAGGGGATCTTGCCGATCTCCCGGCCCCGGTAAAGCAGGTCCTTGTCGTGCCAGTTGCGCTTCTGGCCCGGCCAGCTGACGCCGAGCAAGCTGTCCAGGTCATTGATGAAGAATGTGGCGAATGGCGGCTGAGTCCCTGAATCATCGACTGCCAGATGAAGGAAGTAGTTCTGGCTGTTCAGATAGTAGGTATCCCACGAGCCGAGCAGGTTGACCACCGCCATGGTACGCAGGAAACCTTCGACATCGAGTATCTTGCGTGCGGTATCGACAAAGGCGGCAGTTGCCGGCTTGTTGGCGTGAAAGGCCGTCAGGAAGCTGGCGAGGGCAGCATAGTCGCTGTCGGGCGTGTCGAGACGGGGTTCATACGTGCGGCTTTCAGGACGGGAGCCGGGCACGAAGTAGTCTGTCGCCAGCTTTCCGCGCAGCTCCAGGGAAGCGCCGCCGGGAAAGTCATCCCCATAGTTGCCCTTGAAGATCGCCCGGTGCTTGACGCCGGGAAGCCAGGTCTTGAAGTGATATTCATCCATCGGCGGCATGGCCACATAGGTGCCGTAGTACTTGCCGTTCAAGGTGAGCTCCGCGTAGATGTTCGGGCGCACCGGACACCTCGCCAGACCCATCAGGTCGAAGGCAAGCCGGACCCTGTGGTACGAAGGGTCGCGCAGCGAGTTGAGCAGGTTGAGCTGGCGGGGAATGCCGGATTCCTCGTCATCGTCGAGATAGACCGAGATATTGACCTTGGGATCCCAGCGGCTGGTATTTCCGCGGCGCTTGACCGATACCTGCTCGCCCTGCTCGGTGATGATCACGCCGTTGTCGGGATCGGGCTGTTTCGGGAGGGAAAGCGCCGGACGCGTTTCGAAGACGCGCACCGAAGCGCCTGCGTTGCCATTCGCCTTCAGCGCCTCGCCGAACTCGTCGTCCTTCCACAGTGTGTTGAGGTCGACGCCATCGACCTGCACGACCAAGATGGTGGGGCCGAGCGCGCCGGTGCCGGAAAAAATGGTCGTCCGGTCTTCGGCGGCCTTTTGCCAAAGGGCAACGACCATGCCCGCCTGCGTCAGGGTCTCCTGGCCGGCCAGGCGAAAACGGATCCTGGCGCCCTCGGCTGAATCCGGAAGGAGTTTCAGCGCGGCGGCCGCCCGGTCGAATTCAGCCTTGCCGCGCAGGAACGAATCCGCACTGGCGGGATCATGCGCTTCCTCGGCGATCTGTCGCGCCCGCGAATCCTTCGGAAGCGCCGGAATGAAGACGGACTTGACCAGGTTTCGGATGTCTTTCGTCGTTCCGGTATCGGGAATGCGATCCATGGCTGGTTTCTCCTGGCTTGCCGGCAGTCTGCCGGCACTTTCGATGGAAAATATGGGAAATTCAAGCGCCTTCGTGCCAGTATTTCCGCTCTTGCTGCCCTACGTCAACCGGGAGTTTCCGGAAGTTCCGCCCAATTCTCGCCGGCACCCGGCAAGACCCGCCATCATTTCATGCCTGAATGCGGTGAGGGGGTCGGAGGAATTGCCAGTTTCCGGCCGGTTTTTCCGGTCGACCGCAGCAACTCGGATTATTCTTCAACCAGGAGAGCACGGGAAATTTCTGTGACCGCTATGGGCTGTTGGGAGGGGCTGAAGCTGATAGCATATGCAAGATGCTCGGCGTTGCCCGGAGGGGGTGGTAGGCTGGAAAATCGCGGCCTGTTCCCTGTTGTTAACTCTCGTCGTTGTGGCTCACGATACATATTGCGGAACCGAAGTTGATGGCACTCGACCTTACTTTCATGCGCTTTGGCGCCCCCGCAGCGGAGCGGGACATTGCAGTCGGTCTAATCGATTACTTTGTTGAATCTGAAGCTTTTAATCGGCTTGCGGCACGATCGAAGACCATTGTTCTTGGCAATCGAGGCACCGGAAAGAGCGCAATCTTTAAGATCATGGCAGAGCGCGCAAGACGATCGGGACAGATAGTTCTAGAACTAAGTCCCGAACACTATTCCTACGAGATGCTAAGCACAGTCTTGCGCTCCGAGAAGGAAGGTTCTTGGGCGAAACATGGAGCATTCACTTCCGCATGGAAATACTTAAAATGGGTATCCCCTTCACGCACGCCAAGCCGACTTGCCGTGAATAATGGAACTGTACGGTGCTGGGCCGACGGCAACGGCTTGCTGAGCCAAGCGGTAGAACAGTAATCCGCGTGTATTCGATCG
>WBZM01001271.1_pt1 | contig 25999 bp, 11 predicted proteins | sample 5204271 | NCBI WGS metagenome assembly WBZM01 (sample SAMN12344346, study PRJNA552823) | activated sludge metagenome | biome: Activated sludge suspended growth; feature: Nitrification reactor; material: Wastewater; isolation source: activated sludge from nitrification reactor of wastewater... | reverse complement strand
CTCCGGCGCCGGGGTCGGTGCCGGCGGGGGCGGGGCCGGCGCGGGGGCCGGCGGCGGCGCCTTGGCCACCGGCGCGGGCGGGGGCGCCTCGCGGAGGAAGAACCACCAGGCGGCGCCGGCGCCGCCCGCCACCACCAGGGCGGCCAGCAGGCCGACGGTCACGCCGGTGCGGACCGAGCGGGCGTGGCGGGCCTGCTCGGCGCCCACCGCCACCGAGGAGCGGCGGATGGGGCGCTCGTCGGTCGGCTCCATCCCCTTGATGGACAGCGGGATGGCGCCGGTGGGGTCCACGCCGCCCGAGTCGGGCAGCTGGTCGATGAGCGACTGGCCGGCGGCCGGCCGCGGGGCGGCGGCCACCGGGGCCTGGCGCGCCGAGATCTCCTCGGAGGCCAGGGCGGCCAGGGCGCTGGCGCCGGCCGGCTTCCAGGTGACCTCCTCGCCGGGGGCCGCGGCCGACGCGGCCGGCGCCGGCGCCGACGCCGAGGCGGCCGGGATGGCGGTGGAGGTGGCGGCCGGCATCACCGCGGTGCGGGCGGCGGGCGCGGCCACCACGGCGGCGGGGGCCACCGGGGCCGGCGCGGCCGGCTGGGGGAACGGGGCCAGGTAGGCGGCCAGGTCGGCCACCGTGGAGAGCGGCTGCCAGTCGGCCATGCCCGGCCGCCAGGTCAGCGAGTCGGGGCCGACGTCGCCGGCCTCCCACTTCTTCTTCACCTCGGCGAGCGGCAGCGGGCCGACCTGGGCCTCGCCGATGGCCACGTACCACTCGGTGGCGGGCGGCTCGGGGGCGGCGGGGGCCTTCTCCGGCGCCGGGGCCGGGGTGGGCGCGGAGGCGGGGGCGCCGTCCCCGAAGGCGTGGTCGAAGGCGTTGCCCAGCTCGTCGTCGAGGCCGGCCGGCGCGGCGGGCGCCGGGGCGGGCGCCACCACGGGCGGCTCCTCGGCGCGGCGCACCGTCACCACGTTTCCGCACTTCTTGCAGCGGACCTTGACCCCGGCCGGACCGACCTTGTCGTCCGAGATCATGTAGGCCGCGCCGCAGCTGTCGCAGGTGAACTTCATGGTTCTCCTAGGCCGGGATCACCGCCGCCAGGCCGAGCTGCTCCCGCAGGGAGGCATAATCCTCCGAGACGCAGAACAGCGAAAGATCCTTGAGCTTGGTCTCGTCGCGCAGCTTGGAGACCTGGGGGCGCTCCGCCAGCACCGCCCGGCGGACCACCTCGAGGTCGGCCGCCAGCAGCGCGCCCACGCGGTTGGAGGTCAGCTCGGCGCCGTCCAGGTAGGACCGCACGTCGCCGGGGTGCTGCACCTCGGTGTAGCGCCGCGCCAGGAGCTTGAGGGTGTTGGCCCGGACCTTCTCCGGCAGCACCTTCTCCAGCTCGCGCTTCAGCTTCTCCACCTGGTGCGGGTCGGCGGTCACCACGAACTTCGAGGTGCCCACCGCGCAGGCCGCCTGGAAGACCAGGTCGAGCTGGTCGTGGGGCATGAGCCGCGCCATGAAGAGCTCGGGCCGCTTGAAGCAGAGCGCCTTGCCGAGGGCGAACCAGAGCTCCTTCTTGGGCCGGTCCTTGAACAGCTCGGTGGTGGCCAGCACCCCCGGCGGCTCGGTGGGGACGAGCTGGATCCGCGCCCCCTCCTCGTCGCGGCGGAAGAGCCGCAGCGGCTCCACCCCCAGGGTGCGCTCCACGTACTTGAACATGTTCACGAAGAAGAGCATCGAGCCGCCCACGTCGAGCTCCTCCTTCTTCGGGTTGATCCCCAGCTCCTTGGGCGCCTGCGTGAACATGGGCCGGGCGTGGAGCGCCAGCAGCGTCATGATGTCGGCCAGCGGCCCGCCGACGCGCTCGTGGAGCAGCTTCTTCCAGGCGGCGTCGTCGATGGGCCGGCTGGCCTGGTCGCGGGCGTACTTGCGCAGGCGCGAGACCACCGCCAGCTCCTCGGGGCCGGCCTGGCCGGCCAGGTGGGCCTGCACCTGGGCCGCGCTGTAGGCCTTGTCGTACTCCTTGCGGGCGGCGTGCAGGCCGGTGAGGGCCCCCAGCGCCTTGCCCGGCTTGGCACCCAGCTTGAGGAGCTGCCGCCAGGCCTGGATGGCCTCCTCCTCCTGCCCCGGCGCGCGCGCCGCCAGGTCGGCGTAGAGCTCCACCGAGACGGCGTCCTCGGGATCGGCCCGGGAGACCACCTGGTAGGCCATGCGGGCGCCCTCGTCGCTCTTGAGGACGGCGCGGTAGAGCTCGCCCAGCGTCTTCCAGAGCGCCAGGCGCGCCGCGGCGGCGTCGGGCGTCTTGGGCAGGCGCTGGATCATCCGCACGTAGGCCTGCTCCAGCTCCGGCCAGCGCTTGCCGCGGGTGAGGGTCTCCTCGATGGCCGCGAAGGCCTGCGGCAGGCGCGGGTTCATGTCGAGGGCCCGCTCGAACTGGGCCAGGGCGGCCCCCTCGTCCTTCACCTCGTCGCGGAGGATCTCGGCCAGCAGGAGGTGCAGCTTGGCGGCCCGCGGCGGGTCGGCCTGCACCTCGGGGCGGGCGATGATCTGCCCGAGCACGTCGGCGGCCTTCTGGCCCTGGCGCGTCTCGCGGTAGAGGCCGAGCAGCGCCTCGGTGACCGGGAGGTCGGTCGGGTCCTGCTTGCTGGCCGCCAGGAAGGCGTCGATGGCCTGGTAGGGATCCTGGAGCCGGTCGCGGCAAGCCACGCCGATGGCCACCAGGTCGTCGAAGCGCGCCTGGCCGTCGAGCGCCGGCAGGAGGCGCTGGCGCTGCTCCACCGCCCCCTCCCAGTCGCCGGCCGCCTCCAGGAGGCCCACCAGCGAGCGGCGCGAGGGCTCGTGCCCCTGGTCGATCTCCAGCGCCTTCCTGAAGGAGCCCACCGCGCGGTCGGCCTGGCCGAGCCGGGCGGCGATCTCGCCGATCTGCCAGTGGGTCTCCACCACCTCGAGATCGGTGAGGCCGTCGCGGTGGTGGATGATGATGGCGGTGAAGATGCGCAGCGCCTCGTCGAGCTGCCCCTCGGCCACCAGGAGGTTCCCCAGCCCCTCCAGCGCCGGCAGGTAGGTGGCGTCCAGCTCGTAGGCGCGCCGGTAGCCGGCCAGCGCCTTGTCGCGCTTGCCCAGCTTCTCGGCCACGTAGCCCTGCCGGTAGCACTGCCGGCACAGCTCCTTGGCGTCGCCGCCGCCGGAGAGGGTGCGCACCATGCCGTCGAGCACGCGCTCGGCGTCGGGCCAGCGCTGCCCCGCCACGTAGAGGTCGGAGAGCGGGCGGGCCGCCGGCAGGGCGTCGGGCTGGCGCTTCAGCGCCTCCTCGTAGGCCTTGATGGCGCCCTCGCGGTCCTCGCGCTCCTCCTGGTGGATCCGCCCCACCTCGGTCCAGAGGGTGGCGCGCCGCTCGTCGTCCTCGGCGTACTTCGCCTCGGCGACCAGCATCTCCAGGAACCCGTCGCGGTTCCCCTCGCGCTCCAGGATGCCCTTCATGGCCCGCACGGCCTTGAGGCAGCCCGGGTCGAGGGCCAGCGCCTTGCCGTAGGCCTCCTTGGCGGAGCCGAGGTCCTGCAGCATGTCCTCGTCGATGGCGCCGATGCGGACGTAGAGGTCCACCGCGTCGCGGCTGGCGCCGGCCAGCCGGGCCTCGCGGCGCAGCATGTCGAGGGCCAGGTTCCAGTTGCCGCTGCGTTCGTAGAGCCGGGCCAGCGCCGAGACCGCCTCGCGCGACTCGGGGTCGAGCTGCAGGGCCTGGTCGAAGATGGCCTCGGCGCGATCGACGCGCGACATCTCCTTCCACCAGACCTCGCCGATGGTGACCATCAGGGCCACCTGCTCCTTGCGGTCGGTCACCAGGCCCAGGTGGTGCTGCAGCACGATGATCAGCTTCTCGAAGAGCCCCTGGTCCCGGTAGAGGCGCGAGAGGGCCTTCACGGCCGCCAGGTTGGCGCCGTCGATCCCCAGGATGGCCTCGTTCTGCGCGATGGCGCGCCCCGGGTCCTGCATCTTCTCCTCGAAGATGCCGGCGCTCCTGGCCAGGATGCGCACCTGCTCGGCCGGGTCCGCGGAGAGCTGCACCTGCCGCTCGTAGACCCGGTTCAGCTCGGCGAAGCGGTCCAGCTTGGTGTAGAGCCGCTCCAGGCCGGCCAGCGCGGCGCGGTCCTGGTCGTCCAGCCCCAGCACCGTGCGGTAGTCCTCCACCGCCGCCTCGTCGTCGCCGATCTCGTTCTCGTGGAGGGCGGCGATCTGGAGCTGCCAGCCGATGCGGGCGGCGTCGTCGGCCGCGAGGTCGCGGGCCCGCGCCAGCACCGCCGCCAGCTCGCCCCAGCGGTGCTCCCGCCGGAAGAGGGCCGCCAGCGCCGCGATGGCCTTGCCGTCGGCGCCGTCCAGCTCCAGCACCCGCCGCAGCGCCGCGACCGCCTCGTCCACGTCGCGCAGGTCGGCGTCGTAGCGGCGCGCCACCTCGAGGAGCAGGGCCTTCTTCTCCTCCAGGCCGGCCGCCGCCTCCAGCTTCTGCTCCAGCGCGATGACGAGATCGCGGGTGCGGCCGCGCTTCTGGAAGAGGCCGGCCAGGGCGTCGAGCGCCTCGGGGCTGGCCGGGTCGGCCTCCAGGGCGCGCCGGAAGGCCGCCTCGGCCCCCTCGGCGTCGTCGAGGGGCCCGTCGCGCAGCGCGCCCAGCTCCAGCAGCAGCCGGGCCCGCACCATGCCGCGGGCGTCCTCGGAGACCTGCTCCAGCACCGCCGCCAGCTCCTCGTGGGCGTCGGTCTCGCCGGCCAGGCGCTTGGCCTCGGCCAGCGCCTCGGCGTCGGCGGGGGCCTCGGCCAGGGCGCGGCACCAGGCCAGGAAGGACATCTCCTTCTGGCCCAGCCGCTTCTCGTGCACCCCGGCCACGTCCTTGAGCAGCGCCAGCTTCTCGGCCGGGTCGGCCACGTGGGGGGCGAAGAGGTCGGTGACGCGGGCGTAGGCGCGCCAGTCGCCGGCGGCGGCGTGGAGGTCCCGCAGCGGGGCGAAGGCCGGGCGGCAGGAGGGATCGAGCTCCAGCACCTTCTCCAGCGCCGCGGCGGCGGCGTCGGGGCGCTTCTGGCCGCGCCACAGCTCGGCCACCGCCAGCCAGGCCGGGATGGCCTCGGCCGGGCCGCCCTGGGCCGCCAGCAGCGCGGCGCGGGCCTCGGCGGCGCGCACCCCGTCGGCGGCGGCGCCGGCGGCGGCGAAGACTCGCTCGATGCGCTCCAGCTCGGCGGCGGTGTGGGGCTCGATGTCGAAGGCCCGCTTCCCCTGCTCGGCCGCCTCGGTGCGCTGGCCGGCGCGGAGCAGCACGTCGGCCAGGTCGAGGCGCACCTTCTTCACGCCGGTGGCGTCCTCCTGCAGCGGGATGAGGCGGCGGTAGCAGCTGGCCAGCGACTCCACGTCGCCGCGGGCGGCGTGGATGTCGCGCAGGGCCTCCAGGGCCCGCTTGTTGCGCGGGTCGGAGTCGAGCACCGCCTTGTAGGACTGGATGGCCTGGGCCGGGTCGCCCAGCTTCACGCCCATGATCCAGCCCAGCTTGTCGTTGAGGCGGGTCACCTCGCGCCGGTCCACCGTGGCGGCCAGGCGCACCCGCAGGTGCTGGGCCAGCTCGGTCCAGCGCTCGGTGAGCTGCAGCAGCTCCTCCAGCGCCTGCAGGGCGTCCTCGTGGCGCGGCCGCATGGCCAGCACGTCGCGCCAGTGCTGGATGGCCTCCTCCGGCCGGTCCATCTCGGCGGCCAGGGCGCCCATCTTGGCCACCACCCGCTCGCGGCTGGCGCCGTCGACCACCGCGGCGCGCTGGGCGGCCAGGTTGGCCAGCAGGAGCTCGCGCCGGCCGGCGTGCTCGTAGAGCGCCTCCAGCGCCTGCAGCGAGGGCAGGTGCCGCGGCTCCGCCAGCAGCGCCGCCTCGTAGGCGGCGGCGGCGCGATCCGGGGCGGCCAGCCGCTCCTCGGCGAGCTGGCCGAGGCGGAAGAGGAAGCCCACCCGCTGGGCCGCGGCGCCCGCGCCGACCAGGTCGGCCTGGGCCTGCAGCGCGTCGGCCAGCTCCGGCCAGGCCTCCAGCCGCTGGTAGAGCCGGTCGAGGGCCGGCAGCGCCACCGGGGCGCAGGCTGGGTCGAGGGCCAGGGCCCGCCGGAAGAAGCCGGCGGCGGCGGCCGGGCCGGCCAGCGGCCCCTCGTGGAGGGCGCCCAGCACCTGCGCCACCTCGGCCATGGGGCCGGGCGGCAGGCGTTCCAGCTCGTCCTCGTAGAGGGCGGCCAGCTCGTCGTGGTGCCCGCCGGCCTCGGCCAGCTGCTCCAGCCGCGCCCGCACCTCGCGGTCGGCCGGGTCCTCGCGGAAGGCCTTGCAGAGCGCCAGGAAGGCCAGCTCCGGCTCCTTGAGCCGGTGCTGGCGCAGCTCGGCCAGCTCCAGGAAGAGCGCCTTGCGCTCCAGCGGGTCGGGCCGCTCCGCGGCGCGCGTCTCCAGCGCGGCGGCCTGCCGGGCGTGGCTGCCGGTGGCGGCGTAGGCCGCCTCCAGCGCCTGCGCCGCGCGGGCCAGGCCCGGGTCCTTCTCCAGCATGGCCTCCAGGCGGGCCAGGGCCTCGGCGTGATCCGGCCGGGCCGCCAGCACCTCCTCGTAGAGGGCCAGCGCGCCGGCGCGGTCGTGGAGCCGGGCGTCCTTGAGGTCGGCCAGCCGGGCGCGCAGGCCCAGCAGCGCGGCGGCGTCCCCGGCCTCGGCGGCCGCGGCGATCTCGCGGGCCAGCACGTCGGAGAGCTCCACCCAGCGCTCGCCCGCGGCGCAGAGCCGGTCCAGCCGGGCCAGCGCGGCCCGGTTGCGCGGGTCGAGCTCCAGCTGCCGCTTCAGCGAGGCGGCGGCGCCGGCCGGGTCGGCCAGGCGCGTCTCCTGGAGCTCGGCCAGGTCGCCCAGCAGGCGGGCCCGCTCGGCGGGCGCCTCCTCCAGCGCCAGGGCGCGGCGCAGCGCCTTCTCCAGCCCCTCGGCGTCGGCCCCGCCGCGCAGGGCCACCAGCAGCCCGGCCGAGGCCTCGCGGTCCTCGGGCGAGAGGTCGAGGACCTTCTGCCAGGCCTCGCCGGCCCGGGCCGGGTCGGCCTCCAGCCGCGCCAGGTGGCGCAGGTACTCGGCGCGGACCGCCGGGTCCCGGGCCCGATCGACGTTCTCGGCCAGCAGCGCCGCCAGCTCCTCGGGCACGCCGGCCTGGCCGCCGAAGGCCACCGCCAGCGCCAGCGACGCGGGCGCGTCGGGGTCGGCCGCCAGGGCGCGGCCGGCCGCCACGAAGGCCAGCTCCACGTTCTTCACCTGGTTGCCGTAGCGCTCCGAGATGCGGCGCAGCAGCGCCGCGCGGGCGGCCGGGTCGGCCTCGTTGCGGACCCGCGCCTCGGTGAGCTCGATGACCTTCCCGTGGTCCGACTCGGCGTCGAAGATGGGCTCGAGGATGAGGGCCGCCTCCACCGCGGCCGGGCCGCTGCCGCGCGCCAGCTCCTCCAGCGCGGTGAGCGTGCCGGGGTGGCGGGGCGACTGGGCCAGCACGGCGCGGAAGGCGGCCAGCGCGCCGGCGGCGTCGTTGAGCCGCAGCTGCTTGATGCGCCCGAGGCGCGAGCGCAGCTCGGCCGCCTCGACGGCGGCGTCGGGGCGGGCCGCGGCCGCGTCGGCCTCGCGGGCCACCACCGCCGCCAGCTCCTCCCACCGCTCGGCCGCCCCCAGCAGGCGCCCCAGCAGGCGCAGGGCGTTGGGATCGGCGGGGTCGATCGCCAGGATCTTGCGGAACGCCTCGATGGCGCCCTCGCGGTCAGCCAGCTGCTCGTCCATGACCTTGGCCACCTCGAAGAGAAGGTCCTTCCTCGCCTCGGCCGCGGGCGTGGCCTCGGCCAGCCGCGCCAGGGCCTGGGCCAGCTCCCGCTTCGCCCCCTGCCGCCGGCGGACGCGCACCAGCGCCGCCAGCGGCTCGGGGCCGGGATCGGCCGCCGCCACCTCGTCCAGCCAGGCCGCCGCGCGGTCCAGCTCCCCCAGCCGATCGGCGCAGATCGCCGCCAGCCGCTGGCGCAGCGCCAGGGCCGCCGCCGCCGGCAGCGCCGGGAGCGCCGCCTGGTAGGCCTGCGCCACCGCCGCCCAGCCGCCCGCCACGCCCGGCGCCCCGGCCAGCCGCTCCAGGTCGGCTCGGGCGCCCGGATCGTCGCGCCCGGCCGCCACGGTGGCCTCGAAGCCGCGCCGCCGGGCCGAGAAGGCCGCCGCGGCATCGCCGGCCCGCTCGTGGAGCGTGGCCAGCTCGGCCAGCACCGCGGGCCGCTGCGGCGCCGGCGTGGACTCCAGGCGGGCCTCCAGCAGCGCCGCCAGGGCCCGCGGGTCGCCGGCCAGCCGGTGCACGTCCTCCAGCACCCGCTCCGCCAGGGCCCGGGCGTCGGGCCGGGTGCGCAGCCGGTCCAGGCCGGCCACCGCCGCCTCGTCGCCGGGCCACTCCGAGAGGATGGCGACGTAGGCCTCCACCGCCAGGCGCGGATCGGCGGCGGGCTCGAGCAGGCTGGCGCGGCGCAGCAGGAGCAGCTGCCGGGCCGCCGCGTCGGTCTCGCCCGTCACGTCGGCCAGGGCCGCCAGGGCCTCGACCTGCGCCTCGACGCGGCCGGCGCGGCCGAGCGCGTCCTCCAGCGCCGCCAGCACCCCGTGGTCGCGCGGCGAGAGGGCCCGCGCCTCGGCGAGGAGCGCCACCTCGGCGTCCGCGTCGCCCACCAGCTGGGCGATCTCGGAGGCGTGGCAGAGCGCCGGCACGCGGGCCTCCCCGGCCGCCAGGGCGGCGCGGCGGCGGGCCATCTCCAGCCGCTCGCGCCCGGCCTGGGCGGCGGCGTAGAGCCGCTCCAGCGCCTCCAGCGCCTCGGCGTCCTCGGGGGCGCCCTCCAGCACGGCGCGCCAGGCGGCGGTGGCGCCGGCCACGTCCTGGGCGGCGTCGCGCACCCGGGCGGCGCGGCGCAGCCAGGCCCCGGCGTCGGGCCCGCCGGCGGTGGCGGCCCCGGCGTAGGCGTCGGCCAGGGCGCCCGGCGCGCCGGTGGCCTCGCAGAGCCGCCGGAGCTCCGGCTCGGCCTCGGCGCGGACCGGCCCGCCCTCGGCGAAGGCCCGGCGCGCCGCCTCGCGGGCCCGCGCCGGGTCGGCGAGCTCGTGCTCGCACAGGGTGCGCAGCTCGGCGTGGAGGCGGGCCCGCTCGGCCGGCTCGTCCACCACCGCCAGGCGGGCCTCGCGGAGCGCGGCGCGGGCCGGCTGGTCGCCCGCGGCCCGGAGCGCCGCGTCGGCCGCCGCCAGCGCCTCGCGCCCCACCGGCCCGGGCAGCGCCGCCAGAGCGGCCAGGGCCTCGCGCACGCCGGCCCGCGCCGGCTCGCGCCGCGCCAGCTCGGCGTGGAGGGTGAGCGCCGCCGCCGGGTCGGCCAGCGCCAGGCGCCGCAGCTCGGCCAGCCGGAAGGCCACCTCGCCGTCGAAGCCCCGCGCCAGCCGCTCCTCCAGCGCCGAGGCCAGCTCGGCCGGCCGGTCGCCGCGGGAGAGCAGGCGCAGCACCGCCTCGGCCACGTCGCGGTCGTCCGGCGCCAGGGCGGCCACGGCGCGCCAGGCGCCGAGGGCCCGGGCCGGGTCGCCCAGCTTCAGCTCGGCCACGGTGGCGATCTCGCGGAGCGGGTCCTGCCGCGCGGCCTCCGAGCCGGCGCGCCGCGCCAGCTCCTCGCAGACCTCGACCAGGGGCGCCCAGCGCTCCGCGGCGCGGTGCAGCCGGCGCAGCGCGGTCAGCGCGCCGGGGTCGGCCGGGGCGACCTCGCGGACCCGCTGCCAGACCGCGGCGGCGCGGTCGCGCGCCTCCAGGCGCCGCTCGCACCACTCGGCCAGCTCCTTCAGCACCGCCAGCCGCTCGGGGCCGGCCAGCTGGCCGGCCAGCTCGTCCATCACCGCGGCGGCCGCCTCGGGATCCTGGGCCAGCGCCGAGGTGCGGCGCAGCTCCCGCCGCAGGTCGGGATCGGCCGGGGCGCAGCGGGCCGCCTCGGCGGCGCAGCGCAGGGCCTCGGCCGGGGCCGCCAGCTCCTCCTCCCAGCTCGCCGCCGCCTCCTGCCAGGCCTGGGCGCGCGCCGCCGGCTCGCCCTCGGCCCGCGCCTCCGCCTCCATGGCGCGGACCCGGCCGCGGGCGTCGCCGCGGAGCGCGTAGACCGGCCGGAGCGCCCGGGCGGCCGCCAGCACCACCTCCGGCGCCGGGTCGGCGAGGGAGGCCTCCAGCGCCTTCACCGCCGCGGCGTCGTCGGGATCGGCCTGCAGGGCGGCGGCCAGGCGCCGCACCGCGCCGGCCTGGTCGCCCAGGCCGGCCGCCAGCCGCGCCCCCTGGCGCGCCAGCCGGGCCGCCTCGGCGGGGTCGAGGGTCAGCTCGGCCAGCTGGCGCGTGGCCTCGGCCTGGCCGGCCAGGTCGCCGCCCGCCTCCAGCGCGGCGGCCAGGCGCGCCAGCAGCCGGGGCTTCTGGTCGGCCGGCGCCAGGGCCAGCGCCTCGCGCAGCACGTCGGCGGCGGCACGGGGGTTCTCCAGCCGCTCCGCCAGCACCTCGGCCAGCTGCCCGAGGAGCGCCACCTTCTCGGCCCCCTCGGCGGCGTTGGCCCGCTCCACCAGCAGGTCGGCGGCCTCCTCCCAGCGCTCGCCGGCCAGGGCCACCCGGGTCAGGGCGGCCAGCGCCTCGGCGTCGCCGGGCCGGAGCGCCAGGCAGCGGCGCAGCTGGGCCGCGGCGTCCTCGGCCGAGCCGAGATCCTCCTCGGCCACCGCGGCGGCGCGGCGGCGCAGCGTCCACTCGTCCTCGGGGCGCCCCTCCAGCAGCCGGGCCGCCTCCACCAGCACCGAGAAGAGCTCGCCCTGCGCCCCCACCTCGTGGGCCAGCGCCTCGCAGCGGCGGCGGGCCTCGGCGTGGTCCGGGCAGGCGCGCAGCGCCTCGCCGGCGTCGGTGAGGGCGCCGCGGGCGTCGCCCAGCCGCTCCAGCCGGATGGCCGAGGCGTCGAGGAGGTGGCGGGCCCGCTCGCGCGGCTCGGTGCCGGGCGGCAGCCGGCGCGCCACCAGCTCCAGCATGGCCACCTGCTTCTGCGGCTCGCCGCGCGCCGCGTGGAGCGGCGCCAGCACCCGGGCGATGCGCAGCGGGTCGACGCCGTGGAGCAGCAGCCGCTCCAGCAACGCCACCGCGCGGTGCTGCTGCGGGCCGGTCAGGCCGCCGGCGCCCAGCACCGCCACCACCGCGCCGGCCGCCTCGCCGGGGCGCCCCAGCTGCTCGGCCAGCAGCGAGGCCCGCTCCAGCTCCAGCTCGGCCCGCTCGGCGGCGCCCGCCGTGCGGGCGGCCAGCCGGCCCAGCACCCCGGCGCGCTCCTCGGCGGCGCGCTGGCCCGGCACCGCCTCCAGCGCGGCGTGCAGGCCCCAGAGCAGCGTGGCGTCGTCCGGCGACGGCACCAGCAGCTCGCGCCAGATCGCGGCGGCGCGCTCGGGGCGGGCCGTCTCCATGAGCAGCTGCGCCAGCGCCAGGCCCGGCTCGCGGCGGGCCGGCCCGGCGGCGGCGGCGTAGGCGGCCTCCAGCCGGCCGGCCTCCAGGGCGCGGCGGCGGGCCCGCTCCTCGCAGGCGGTCGCCGCGGCGGCGGCCTCGCGGTCGTCGGCGTCGAGGGCCACCACCTCGCGCCAGGCGGCGGCGGCGCGCTCGTATCGCCCCAGGTCGCGGTCCAGCACCTCGGCGGCGCGGCGGCGCAGCACCTTGCGCGCGGCCGGGTCGGCGGCCACCGCCGGATCGGCCGCGGCCGCCTCCAGGGCGCGGGCCAGCTCCTCCAGCAGGCCGCCGCGGCGGGCCGCCTCCTCCAGCGCGGCGCGGGCCGGGCCGCGGCGCGGGTCGAGGGCCAGGGCGCGGGCCAGGCGGCGGAAGGCCTCGCGCGGCCGGTCCAGCTTCTCCAGCTCCACCGCCGCCAGCCGCTCCAGCAGCCGCACCCGCTCCGCCGGGTCGGCCTCGCCGGCCAGCCGGAGCTGCAGCACCTCGGCCAGCCGGCCCCACTCCCCCGCCTCGGCGAGGAGGGGCGCCAGCGCGGCGGCGGCGGGGGCGTGGCCCGGGTCGGCCCGCAGCGCGGCCTCCAGGTGGCGCCGCGCCCGCGCCGGGTCGCCCAGCCGGGCGGCGGCGATGTCGGCGGCGCGCACGCGGAGGGCGGCGTGGCCGGGGCGCTCGGGCGTGGCCCCCAGGTGGCGCTCCAGCACGGAGAGCGCCCGGTCCAGCTCGCCGGCGTCCACCAGCCGCTCGAAGAGCTGCAGCGCCGCCGGCTGGCAGGCCGGGTCGAGCTCCAGCGCCGCCGCCAGCGCCGCCTCGGCGCCGGGGCCGTCGGCCAGCCGCACCAGCCGGAGCTGGGCCTGCGCCAGGTGGACCTCCACCAGCGCCCCGCGGTCGCGGGTGGCGGCCGCCAGCCGGTCCAGGGCGGCGGCGTGGGCGCCGTGATCGCGCCGCTCGTTGAGGATGCGGTCGAGGAGCGGCAGGATCACCGGGTGGCCCGGCGCGAGCGCCCAGCCCCGCTCCAGCCGCTCCACGGCGCGGGCGCTCCCCTCGGGATCGTAGGCCGCCAGCAGCTGGGCGGCCCGGCCGAGGGCGGCGGCGGCGGCGGGCCGATCGGCCGGCGACGCCTGGCCGGCCTCGGCGTCGAGCCGGGCCAGCTCCTCGCGCCAGCGGCGCGGCACGGCGATGAGCCGGTCGCGCGCCTCGGCGGCGCCCGGCGCGGCGCGGTCGAGGGCCAGCGCCTCGAAGAGCGCGTCCATGGCCAGGTCGTGGGAGAGGGCCTCGCCGCAGAGCAGCGCGCCCAGCCGGGCGTAGGCCGCCGCCAGCGGCGCGCGCTCGGCGCCGGCGTCGCGGGCGGCGTCGAGGAGCCGCTTGGCGTGGCCGAAGCGCCCCAGGGCGAGGCTGGCGGCCAGGGCCTGCTCGCGCGCCTCGGCGCTGGCCGGGTCGAGGCGGGCGGCGCGGGCGTAGTGGAGGGCGGCGCGGTCGCGCCGGCCCAGGCGCACCTCGAAGAGCCGGCCCAGGCGCAGCTCCAGGCGCGCGGCGTCGGCCGGGGCGGCGGCGGCCTCGGCGGAGCGCTCCAGCACCTCGGCCAGCGCGGCCCAGTCGCCCCGCTCCTCGGCCAGGGTGGCGAGGGCGGCCAGCGCGCCGGGGTGGCCCGGGGCCACCGCCAGCAGCGACCGGTAGAGGGCCTCGGCGCGGCCCGGCTGGCCCAGCGCGAGGCGGGCCAGGTCGGCGGCCTTCAGCCAGAGCGGGACGGCCTGGGCGGGCGGCACGGCGCGGGCCCGCGCCTCGCAGAGGGCGAGGTGCTCCTCCGTCCGGCCGGCCTTCTCGTAGAGCCCCTCCAGCGCGCGGAAGGCCGCCACGTCGTCCGGGGCGGCCTCGAGGGTCTCCAGGTGCGCCCGCGTCGCCTCGTCCATGCCCCTCCCCCGCTAGAAGGTATAGCGCACGACGGGGGAGAGCGAGAGCCCCGGGGCCCCCGCCTGGACGGCGTACAGGCCGTCGAGCTGCAGCCCCACCGAGAAGTGGCGCAGCTGGGTGTAGTACTCGACGCCCAGGCCGGCGCCGACCAGCACGTCCGAGTCGCCGAAGAGGCCGGTCGGGTGGCTGAGGGCGTAGCCGCCGCGGGCGTGGCCGGTGACGAAGAGCCGGTCCCAGCCGTTGCGGTCGGCGCGCTTCCAGAGGACGACGCGGAGGTCGAGGCCGGCCGCCAGGACGTCGAAGGCGCCGTAGTCCAGGCTGGCGCGCTGGCTGGTGCCGAGGGCGAAGGCCGAGAGGGCCAGGCGCTGGCCGAGGTCCACGCCGGCGCTCACCGCCACCACCACGCCCTTCGAGCTGCCGCCGCCGTCGCCGGCCACCGGGAACCTCGCCTGGTCGGCGGTGGGCGTCTTGAAGAAGAAGAGCCCGCCGGCCTCCATCCCCACGAAGACGCCCCGCTCCACGTCGCGGAACCTGGCGGCGCGCGGGTCGGCGATGGGGTCCGGGCCGGCCTCCTGGGCGGCCGCCGGCAGGGCGGCCAGCAGGAGGAGGGTGGCGGCGAGGCGCATGGCGGCGGGCACGGTCATCCCTCCCCTACTCGCTCCCCGCGGCGCGGAGGATCCACGGGTAGGTGACGATGGCGATGCCGCCGCCCTTGGGCTTCGGGAACTGCCAGGTGACGATGCGGTCCATCATGCACTGGTGGACCTTGGCGTCGTTGAGGGTGGTGGCGTCGCCCACCACCACCGCGCTGGAGGCGTTGCCGTCGGCGTCGATCTGCCACTTGACGGAGACCTTGCCGGTGAGCTTGGGGTTCACCGCCAGCTGCTCCTCGTAGCAGAAGCGGATCTGGGCGGCGTGCTCCTTGATGACCTGGCGGATCAGCTCCTTGTCGATGGAGCCGATGATGGTGGCCGGGCCGGTGCTGATGGCCACGTCGCGGTCGCTCTTGCGCCCCAGGCTGCCGACGCCCTGGCCGTAGCCGCCCAGGCCGCCGCCGCGCCCCTTGGTGCCGATGCCGCCGATGCCCACCGTCTCGCCGGCGCCGCCGCCGCCCGCGCCGGTGCCGCGCACGCCCAGGCCACCGAAGCCGAAGCTGTCGCCCACGGTGGCGCCGAACATGTTGCCGGTGGCGCCGCGGATGTCGCCGCCCAGGCCGCCCGAGCCGAAGACCGTGGCCAGGCCGCCGCCGCCGCCGCGCCCGAGGGCGCCCAGCACGCCCATGCGCTTCACGACCTCCTTGGCGTTGGGGTCGATGGCCTTGGGGGCGGAGCGGGCGTTGGTCTTGGGGGCGTCCTTCTTCCCCATCTGCCCCTCCTCGCCCTTGTGCTTCTCGGCCATCTCGCCGGCCTGCTCGTCCTTCTTCACGCCCTTGTCGCCGGGGAGCTTCTCGGCCGGCTTGGGGGCCTCGGGCGGCTTGATGATGAACTTGGCCATCCGCGAGGGGTTCTTGAAGAGGTCGTCGGCGACGGTGTCGGTCTCGTACGGGAAGTTGTTGGAGGCGACGACGAAGCCGGCCTGCAGGAAGAACAGGATCAGGAAGAGGTTGAGGAACTGGTAGTTGATGCGCTCCCACCAGGGCGCCGCGTCGAGGGGCTGCGGGCGGCGCGGGCGGGCCTCGATGGCCAGGCCGGCGCCCAGCTCGGCGCGCACGGCGCCGGCGCGGGGCACGCTCACCCAGAAGGTCCCCTGGGCGGCGCCGTCGGGGCTGGCCTTGCCGGACTTCACCAGCTCGGCCAGGGCGGTGCGGGCGCCGCGCTCCTCCAGCGCGCCGGTCATGCCGCGGGCGAAGGCGAAGCGGTAGTCGCCGCCGTCGTGGCGCAGGATGGCGAAGGTGGGGCCGGGCAGCAGGCTGGCCGGGACGCGGAGGGCGCAGGCCTCGGTCTCGCCCACCAGCACCGGCGCCTTGGGCGCGATGAAGGCGCCGGCGTCGATGAGGGTGTCGCCCCAGAGGAGGCGCAGCTCCACGCCGACGTCGCCGCCGCCGAGGTCCTCGCTCACCGGGCGGGCGCGCTGGAGCGACCAGCGGGGCTTGGCGGGGTGGCGGGGGAAGCGGGGACGCGGGGCGCCGGGGGCGGGGACGGGGCGCGGGGCCGGGCGGGCGGCGGGGGCCGGGGCGGCGGCGGCGACCGGGGCTGCGATCGGGGCCGGGGCCGGGATGGGCGCGGGGGCCGGGGCGGGGGCCGCGGCGCGCGGCGCCACCGGGGCGGCGGCGCGAGGGGCCGGGGCCGGGGCGGCGACGGCGGCGGGCGCCGGGGCCGGGGTCTGTGCGGGGGCCGGCGCGGCGGCCTGGGCGCCGGCGCCCTCCACCACGATCTTGAGGCCGCCGAGGCCGATCTGGTCGCCGGGGCGGAGCGGGCTGCGCGAGACCTTCTTGCCGTTGACGAAGGTCCCCTCGGCGCTGCCCATGTCGATGATGGAGATGGCGCCCTCGGGCGACACCTCGACCACCGCGTGGATGCGCGAGATGCGGTCGTCCTCCAGCGGCAGGTGGGCCGTGGCGAGCCGCCCGATCTTGATGATCTCCCGGGTGAAGGTCTCGGTCCGCAGGACCTCGGTCCCGCGGAGCACGGTGAGCGTGACGGGCGTGGCCATCTGGACCTAGAGCTCCCCGGAGGCCTGCATCACCTTGTCCCGCCAGTCCTCGCGGATGCGGATCAGGTTGGAGTGGGACACCTTGCGGCGCGCCTCGACGTACTCGCCGTCGGGCCGCTTCAGGTCGCCGTCGATGGTCTCGTCCTCGAAGTTGATCTCGGTGCGCTTCTCGTAGACCACGTTCGGCTTCGGCTCGGCCTTGTCCTGCGCGAGCGGGACGGCCGGCACGGCGAGGAGGGTCAGCAGCGCGGCGAGTCGCATCATCGGGAACCTCGTGGTGACGGAAGCTTACCACCGCTCGGACGCGCGAAAGAAGCGGCGGTCAGGGCTTTCGGACCCCCGCGGACGGGGGCGGTGTGGGTGCGGCACCTCCACCGGCGGTGGGCTTCCCCGGCTTCGCCGGCGCGGCCCTGGCGGGCGCGGGCGCCGCCGGACCGGGCGTCGGGGCCGGCGCCGCGGCCGCCTCGGCCTCGGCCGCCTTCTTCGCCGCCGCCTCCGCGGCCTTCCGCTCGGCCTCGGCCTGCATCTGCCTGGCCGCCTCGGCCGCCTGGCGCCCCTGCTCCAGCTGCTCCTGGCACTCGCGGAGGAGGCGCGGCACCGGCGAGCCCTGCGGCAGCACCGGCCCCACCGCCTTCTCGTAGCGGTCGAAGGACTGGATGGCGCCGGCGCAGTCGGACCGGTCGCGCATCAGCAGGATGCCCCGGGCCAGGTGCACCTCGGGGAGCCTCCCGCCGGAGAGCTGCTCGGCGGCCTGGTAGGCCTGGAGCGCCTCGTCGGGCTTCCCCTGGTGGCGCTCGGCCACGCCGCGCACCAGCTGGACCGCGGCGTTGGCCGGGTCGTCGGCCAGCACGGCGCGGGAGAGCTCGGCCACCTCGGGCCAGCGCTCGCGGCGCACCGCCAGGTCGAGGAGGCCGGTGCGCGCCGGCAGGAAGCCGGGCGAGAGCTCCAGCGCCCGCTTCCACTGCGCCGTGGCCGCCGGTTCGTCGCCCGCCGCCGCCGCCACCTGGCCGGCCAGGTAGGCGACCTCGGCGTCGTCCGGGGCCACCTTCTGGGCGCGCAGCGCCACCAGCTTGGCGAGGTCCGGGTCCTTGCGCGCCAGGGCCACGCGGATCATGGTCCGGTAGGCCAGGGCATTGGCGGGATCGCGCAGCAGCGCCTCGCGGGAGAGGCGCCAGGCCTCGTCGAGCTGGCCGGAGGCGCGGTAGAGCGCCCCCAGGCGCGCCCGCGAGACGGCGTCCTCGGGGAAGTCGCGGGCCGCGCCGGCGTAGGCGGCCGCGGCGGCGCGCTGGTCGCCCTCGCGCTCCGCCAGCACGCCCAGGTTCACCGCCGCCTGGCGCAGCGGCTTCTGCGAGAGGGCCCGCTGGTACTCGGCGCGGGCCTCGGCGAGCCGGCCCTGGCGCTCCAGGGAGAGCCCGAGGTTGTAGCGGGCCTCGGGGAGCTCCCCCTCGGCGAGGAGGAGGCGCCAGCGCTGCTCCAGCACCGCCGGATCGGCCCCCTTCCCCTTCTCGGCCTCGGCCTGGGCGCGGGCCAGCTCCTCGAAGCGGCGGCTGGCGTCGGCGGCCCGGGCGGCCTGGACCTCCGGGTCGGGGCGCGGGGCGGCCTTCGCGGCCCGCTCGGCCTGGGCGGTGCGGTCGGACTGGGCCGGCGGCGTCGGGGCGGTGGGCGCGCCGGCGCAGCCGGTGAGGGCGGCGAGGCCGAGGGCGGCGACGGCGGCGAGGCGGGGGCGAGCGGGCATGGTGGCGCGGCTCACGGGAGGAGGTCCTCGTCGTCGCCCTTCTTCGGGCGCGGCAGGGGTTCGTCGGCGCGGGGCGGCGGCGGGGCCGGCTCGGCGATCGCCTTGCCCGCGGGCCCCTTCTTCTGGCCGGGCAGCTTGAGGGCCGGCAGGGCCGGGTCGGCCTTGCCCGCCGGCGACGCCTTGCGGGCGGCGGGCACGGGCTCGACGGCGGCGAGGAGCCCGTGGCCCACCACCGGCTCGGGCCGCTCGGCGGCGGCCAGCGGCGGCAGCGCCTCCTGGCCCGGCCCCAGCTCCGGCTTGCGGGCCAGCGCCGCGGCGGCGGCCCGGTCGGCGCAGTCGTTCTTGACCGAGAGCTCGCGGGCCTTGGTGAAGGCCAGCTCCAGCCCCTCGGCCGCCTTCTGCTCCACCGGCTCGGCCTGCTCGGCCAGCTGCGACTTGTAGAGCTCCAGCATCTCGGGGTCGGCCTTGAGCTCCCGGGGGATGGGGGCCTCGTGGATGCAGCGGGCCAGGTGCTCGTAGAGCCGCCCGATCCGCTCCAGCGCGCAGACCGCCGGCTCGGCGACGCCCAGCTTCACCACCTGCGTGTAGTCGCCCTCCAGCTTCTTGAGGCGCGCCACCATCAGGTCGATCTGCCCCTTCATGAACTTGGGGGCCACCTGGAGGGTGAGCTGGCGGTAGCTGGCCCAGGCCGGCTCGAGGTCGCGGAAGGCCGCCTCGGCGGCGATGGGGAGGCCGCGGTCCTTCACCTTGTCCTTCTGCCGCCGGTAGTGGTCGAGGCCGAGCTCGTAGGCCTTGCGCGCCCCGGCGGCGTTCCCGCTCTTCTCCATCAGCTTCGCGATGCGCTGCTGGGCCGCCAGCCAGTCGTCGCCGGGCTTGGCGTACTTGCGCTGGTACTCCTCGAGGCGCTGGAGCTCCTTCTGCGGCTGGCCCTGGCGCTGGGCGAGGTCGGCCAGCGAGAGGGCCAGGCGGGCCGCGTCCGGCCCCTCGGGGAAGACCTCCAGGTAGGCCTGGCTGGCCTTCTCGGCGCGGGCCCAGTCCTTCAGGCCGGCGCGGAAGACCGCGGCGTTGATGATGGCGTCGGTGGCCTTCTTCTCGTCGTAGCCGGCGCCCGCCGGCTCGGCCTTGGCCCCCCTGGCCGGCCCCTTGCCGGGCGCCGCCTTCAGCTCGGGCCGGGCCGGCGCGCCGCGGGTGCGGCGCCACTCGGCGAAGTAGCGCTCGTAGGCGTCGGCGGCGCGGCCGAAGTCGGCGATGGCCTCGTAGCCCTCGGCGTTGTCGTAGAGGCAGCGGGGCGCCAGCGGATCGGCCGGGTACTTCTGCAGCAGGAGGTCGCGCACCTCCATGGCCTTGTCCACCCGGTGCGCCTTGGCGTAGTCCACCGAGGCGTTGTAGAGCGCGTTGCCGGCCAGCCGGGTGGCCGGCCAGTCCCGCACGAAGGCCAGGTAGGCCTCGGCGGCCCCCTCCCAGTCCTTGGCCTGCTCCAGCTCCTCGATGATCTTGAAGGAGCTCTCCTCGATCACCTTGGGCAGGTCGTCGCGCAGCTTGGGGTGCGCCTGCACCAGCGGGGCGTTGGCGTAGAAGCGCTTGGCCCAGCCGTTGAGGTTCCGCCAGTCGCCCAGCTCGTTGTAGGCGTCGAGCACCAGGTTGGTGGCGTACTCGGCCTCCAGCGAGGCCGGGTGGTCGAGGGAGACCCGCGTGAAGAGGTCGATGGCCTCGGCGTAGGTGTAGTGGTCGTAGTACTGCTTGGCGGCGCGGAAGGTGGCCTGGGCGGCCAGCTTGCCGTCGGGGGCCCAGCGCGAGTAGCGCTCGTAGGCCCGCACCAGCTTCTCGCGCTCCGGCGAGAAGGGGACCCGCCGCTTCTTGTCGGCCGGCTGGACCACCGGCGGCAGCGCCTTGACCGCCTCCTCGTGGGCGAAGAGCGCGCCCTCCAGGGCGTCCTTGAACCACTTGCCGGCCTTCTGGGCCGACTCGCCGGCGCGGACCTGCGCCCCCTTCCCCTCCATGGCGGCCACGTCGAGCAGCACCACCCGGTCGTACTCGTCGCCCGCCTCGGCGAAGCGCCCCAGGGCGTAGAGCAGCTCGCCGTGGAAGAAGCGCATCTCGTAGGCCGAGGGGCTCTGGCCGAAGACGTCGAGGTAGTCGACGTAGACGCTGGTGGCGAAGCCGGCCACCGCCGCGTCGTCGGTCTTCTTCCACTCGTTGTGGTAGCGCAGGGCCAGGGTGCGCAGGGTGTTCTCGGCGGTGGAGCGGGCCTCGGCGGTGGCCTTGGCGTTCTTCGGGTCCTTGCCGGCCGCCGAGCCCTCGAAGTCGCGCAGCACCTTCACGAAGACGTGGGCCTGCTGCACCGCCAGGTCCTTCTTCCCCATGCGCCCGGCCATGGTGACGATGCGGGACTGGGCGAAGGGGGCGTCGGGGGAGAGGGGGTTCTCCTTGATGAGCCGGTGGTAGATGAGGATGGCGTCGCGGTCGCGGCCGTCGTCCCAGTAGAGGCCGGCCAGGGTCTTGAGCATCTCCCAGTGGCCCGCCTCGCCGCCCACCCGCCGGAAGTCCTCGAAGGCCGCCTCGGCGCTGCCCACGTGGGGCCAGGTGCGCACGTAGTCCTTCTTGGCCTCCTTCACCAGGGCCAGCTTGCGGTCGGCCGGGATGGTGGAGGTGGGGAGCTCGCCGAAGTAGACCACGCTGCGGAAGAGGTCGAGGGCGTCGGCGAAGGCGCCGAGGTTGAACTGCACCCAGCCCTGCTTGTAGAGCGCGTACCCGTAGACCGAGCTCTCCTGGTAGGAGGCGGCCTTGCGGTAGGCCTCCAGCGCCTTCTTGAGGTTGGGGTTGCGCTCCGCCTTGTTGGCCTTCTCGAAGTAGAACTCGCCGAAGGCCATCCAGGCGTCCGGCACGTAGGGCGACTCGGGGAAGTTCTGGATGAGGGCCCGGTAGGCCTTCATGGCGTCCGGGTCGTTCCGGTCGCGCATCATGAGGTTCCGGGCCAGGAAGAAGAGCACCTCGTCGAGCCGCTCGTACTTGGGGTGCTTGGCGACGATGGCCTTGTAGAGGGAGACCGCCTGCTTCTGCAGGTCGTGGGAGCGCCCCTCGGCGTCGGCCTTCTCGGCCAGGAGCCGCGGCAGGCGCGGATCGCCCTTCTGCAGCTTGAGGGCCTCGCCGTCCTTCCGGTTGGCCTCGAAGAAGAAGTACTGCGACTCCTCCCAGAGCAGCTCGGCCAGGCGGAAGTAGTAGGTGGGCAGGTCCTTGTCGGCGTCGCCGGCGGAGAGCTTGATGAGCTTCTGGAGGCTGGCGATCTCCTCGCGCCGCTTGTCGGAGAGCTTGACCTCGATGCCGGCGCGGAACTGCTCGAACTTGAGCTGGGGCCCGGCCGGCCCCTCGGCCGGCTTCTTGGCCGCCTCCAGGCTGCCCTCCAGGGCGGCGTCCGGGCCGACCACCCTCTTCTGGCCCAGCGAGGCGGGGGGCGCGGCGGCGCGCTCGGCGGCCCGCACCGTGGGTGCGGCGGCCAGGGCGAGGGCCAGGGTCGCGGCCCCGGCGGCGAGGACGGTCGATCGGGTCACCTGTGGCGTCTCCCGGAGGAAGGTCGGCTACCGGGCCGAGGACCGGGGCGGCCGGTCCTTGCAGCCCTTGGTGAGCGTGTAGGAGTAGGTCCCCAGCTCGTCGCGCCAGAACTCGCCCTCGTAGGGCCAGTAGAGGTGCTCGTCGGAGACGGCGTGCGTCCAGCGCAGGTCCTTCACCACCTCGACCTGGCTGCCGGCGGCCAGCGAGCCCTCCAGCGCCTCGCGCTCCTGGCGCGACACCTCGATGGAGATGCGCAGCGCCTGGGCCAGCATGGAGCGCAGCTGGTCGCGCTCGTACTCCAGCTTGCCGCGGGCCCGCAGGCCGGCCTCGGTGACCAGCTGCTCGCGCTCCTTGGCGAGGCGCTCGGCCAGGGCCTTGGCGAGGGGCGAGGCGCGCAGCTCGGCGCCGCGGCGGGCCAGGCCCGCGGCCGCCTCGGCCTCGACCTCCCTGGCGGTGTCGGCGAGGCGGCGGATGTTCTGGTCGGTGAAGGCCAGCTTCAGCACCTTGGGGCTGACGCCCTGGGTGAGGAAGGCGGCGGGCGGGGCCGGCTTCGAGGCGAGCCGGGTCAGCTCCTCGTAGAGCGGCTCGTAGAGGGCGTTGAAGTCCTGCAGCACCAGCCGCGCCTCGGGGTAGCGGCAGTTCTCGTAGTAGATGATGGCCTTCAGCACCCAGGACTCGGGGAAGTACTCGTCCTTGAAGTAGGCCGACTGCAGGGTGAGCAGGTTGCCGAGGGCCTTCTCGTGCTCGCCGACCCGGTAGTGCGCGTAGGAGGCCTCCCACAGCCCCTCCAGCCACTGGGTGCCGCCCCACGGCATCTTCCCGTAGTAGAAGACCGCGTAGCGGTTCTGCCGGTTCTGGTAGTGCAGGCGGGCCAGCTGCAGGAAGGCCAGCTCGCGCAGTTCGGGATCGTCGGTGCGCCCCTTCTTCGGGTTGGTGAGGCGCACCACCTCCTTGAAGCGCTCGTTGGCCGCCTCCTCCTCGCGCAGGGCGTAGAGGGCCAGGCCGTCGATGAACTGGGCGCGGGCGTAAACGTCGCCGGCGTCGGCCGACGGGGCGTCGCCGCCGGGCTTGGCCGGGCCGCCGGCGCCGGCCTCCTTGCGCACCAGCCCGGACAGCCGGCGCGCCTCGCGCCAGGCGGCCTGGGCCTCGGAGGCCTGGCCGGCGTCGTCGAGGGCGCGGCCGCGCTCCAGCTCGTACTTGGCGAGGAGGAAGTGGAAGCGGTCCTGGAAGGCCGGCGGCACGCCGTCGCGGGCGTGGCGGGCCACGCGGGAGAGCACCGGCTGCTCGTTGCCGGTGCGCTGGCCCACGTAGAAGAGCCACTCCAGCGCGTTGTGGAAGTACTTGGTGCGGGTCGGGCCGCGCGCCAGGATCTCGTCGAGGTAGGTGAGCGCCGAGTGGTGCAGCCCCATCAGCGCCAGCGCCTTGGCCAGCTGGTAGCGGGCCTCGTCGTGGCCGTCGGCCATGCCCGGCTCGCGCAGGATGGCGTCGAGGGCCACCGCGGCCGGCTCGTAGCGCTTCTCCTCGATGAGCTTCTTGGCGGCCTCCAGGCGCGGGCGGGCGTCGACGCGGGGGCCGCCGTCGGTCCCGAGCTCCAGGCCGGGCCTGGTGGCGGGCTTCGCCGGCGCCGGCTTCGGCGGCGGGGCCTCGGCCGGCCTCGGCGCGGGGGCCGGGGCCGGGGCCGTGGTGGTCGCGGGCTTGGCGGGCGCCTTCTTCGGCTCGTCCTTCTTCTGCTCCTTCTTCTTCGGCGGCGGCTCCGGGGCCGAGAGGTCGAGGCCCAGCTGGGCCCGGCCGGCGGCCGGCGCCAGGAGCGCGCAGAGCGCGGCGGCGAGGAGGGCGCGGCTCACGGGGTCCCCCCGGCGCGCTGCTGGAACGGGAAGAAGATGGAGACGCCCAGCTCGGTGAAGAGCTGGTTCTGCACGTCCCGGCGGGCCCGGCCCGACTCCTGCCAGTTGGGGACGTCCACCGCGTAGACGTAGTCCTTGATCTCCCAGCGCAGGGCCACCGCGTCGCCCAGGAAGAGGCGCACCCCCAGGCCGGCGTGGCCGCCCAGGGTGCTCTTGCCGGGCGGCTTCTGGCCGGCCGCCACCAGGTCGTCGGCGGCGCCGGCCGCCTGCACCGCCTGGTGGCCCAGCAGGTCCACGCCGGCCAGGATCCCCAGGTCGAAGTGGGCCACCTTCTCGGCGAAGACGTTGAGCTTGCCGTAGACCGGCGTCCAGGCCCCCTCCAGCGAGGCGATGGAGGTGAGCTTGCCCGGCACCTGGTAGAGCTCGGCGGTGCTGGCGGGGCGGCAGCCCTGGTTGGCGGGGCAGACCACCGCCGAGCCGGTGCGGACCGCGGCGCCGGCCGCGAAGGCGCCGGAGACCGAGAGGAACTCCGAGAAGTGCCAGGTGGCCTTCAGGCCGCCGAAGTACTTGGTGAAGAAGGCGTCGTTGAGCGAGAGCAGCGCCGCCGGCGTCAGCTCCAGGCGGCCGGCCTTGCCGTAGAGCTGCCCCGACACCGGCTTGATCTTCCCCTCGAAGGCGTCGGCCTTGTTGCCGGCGCGGGCCGCCGCCGGCAGCAGGCCGAGCGCCAGGGCGAGCCCGGCCACGAGGGCCAGGCGGGCGGGGGCGCCGGGGCGCGGGTGGCGGCGGGTGGCGCTCACTGCGGGTAGACGTACTCGAAGGTGGTGGGGAAGAAGAAGCTCACGCCCACGTTGGCCACGAAGACCGTCTGGGTGGTGGCGGGGACCGAGACGATGGGCTGGTCCGGGTAGAAGGTGGCCATCAGCCCGAGCTCGAAGGCCATCCACTCGTAGGGGTAGAAGCGCACGCCGCCGCCCACCTCGGCCGCCAGGTGCGGCCCCTCGTTGCGCGGCGGGCCGCTGGTGGCGCTCCAGACCGCGCCGAAGCCGGCCGCCAGGTAGAGGTCGAAGTGGACGATCGAGTCGGCCAGGAACGAGGCCTTGCCGTAGACCGGCGACCAGACCCCGTCGATCATCGCCTGGCCGTTGAGCTGCGAGGTGAGGAGCTGGCTCTGCAGGGCCAGCTTGCCGGTGCGCACGTTGTCGGTGCGGAAGGGCGTGTACCAGGAGCCGCGCAGGGCGAGGGCGAAGCTGTCCTGCAGCGAGTAGGCGAGGCGCAGGCCGCCGCCCACCTTCTGGAAGTAGGCGTCGTTGACGCTGGCCGAGAAGATGGGGGCCAGCTCGAAGCGGCCGCGCTTGAGGAAGCCCTTGCGCTGCACCGCCTTGACCCGGTCGCCGAGGGCCACGTCGCGCTCGCCGAAGAGGCCCCCGCCCTTCGGGGGCTCGGCCGGCGTCTTCGCCTCGGGCTCCGGGGTGATGGAGAGGCCGGGGGACTCGGCGGGCGGCTTCTCGCCCCGGGGCTCGGCCTTCTTCTTCTCCGGGGGCGGCGACGAGAGGTCGAGGCCGGGCAGCTCCTGCTGCGCCACGGCACCGAGCGGCGCCGCGAGCGCCACGAGAAGCATCGGGAGTAGAAGCCCGGTTCGCATTGACGCTCGTTCGAGGTACGCGCGGCATCGTAGCCGAGGGTCCGGGGAGGGGCAACGGCGCCGCCCTCGCACCTCACCCCACCTTCCGGGCCTTCCTTGCTGCCCTCTCGCGCCCCGTGATAACGGTCTTGCGGTTCCCCATGCGCCACGCCCGCCTCGCCCCCGCCGTCGCGCTCGCCGCCCTGCTGGCGGCCGGGTGCCAGTCGCCGGACGTGGGCCAGCGCTGCCGCCTGCCCTCTCGCGGCACGCCGGTGGCCGGCCCCACCCCCGACACCGCGGCCGGCGACTACCTCGAGTTCGGCAACGTCGGCTGCGACAACCTGGTGTGCGTGGTCTCGCCGGCCACCCCGGGCTCCGAGTACGCCACGTGCTCCGGGTCCGGCGTGGACCAGCTGTGCGGGTACTGCTCCAAGCCCTGCGTCTCCGACAGCGACTGCTTCAAGTCGGAGACCGGCCTGGTCTGCCGCCAGATGGTGCTCGACCCGGCCTTCATCGCCGGCCTGGACGACGCCACGCGCGAGGCCTTCCTCCGCGACATCCAGTTCTCCAGCTACTGCGCCGTCCCCCGATGAGCCCCGCCGCGCCCCCGCTTCGCCGCGGCGCCATGGGCGCCGCCCTCTGGCTCGCCCTCTGCGCCTGCGCCGCGGCCGCCGGGCCGGCCCAGCCGGCGGCGACGGCGCCGCGGGTGGTGCTGGAGACCGCCGAGGGGAAGCGCCACGCCGTGACGGTGGAGCTGGCCCGCACCCCGGAGGAGCAGGCGCGCGGCCTGATGTACCGGCGCGAGCTGGCCGAGGAGGCCGGCATGCTCTTCATCTTCCCCACCGCCGAGCGGCGCGCCTTCTGGATGCGCAACACCCTCATCCCCCTCGACATGATCTTCATCGACGAGGGCGGGCGGGTGGTGGGCATCGTGGAGGACGCCACGCCGCAGACCCTCACCCCCCGCGACCCCGGCGAGCCGGCGCGCTACGTGCTGGAGGTGAAGGGCGGGTGGGCCCGGCGCCACGGCGTGGCGAAGGGCGCCAGGGTGCGGTTCGAGAACGTGCCGCTGGGCTAGCGGCCCGCGGCGGCTACTTCTCCTGCGAGAGCTTGAACAGGTTCTGGGTGACGTGCGCCCCGAGGCTCGACTCCATCAACTGGCCATCTCCTCGGGGCTGCGCCCCGCCCCGCCAGGCGAAGCCCGGCGGGG
>WBZM01000505.1_pt2 | contig 26035 bp, 24 predicted proteins | sample 5204271 | NCBI WGS metagenome assembly WBZM01 (sample SAMN12344346, study PRJNA552823) | activated sludge metagenome | biome: Activated sludge suspended growth; feature: Nitrification reactor; material: Wastewater; isolation source: activated sludge from nitrification reactor of wastewater... | reverse complement strand
GCCGTTATTATTTATGGGTTGCGATTGGGTGATTTTCTAATGAAAATCACCCAATCGCAACCTTATGTCTGCTGTTTCCTGAAAAATTCGGGATGACTCATGTTATCCGGGTTGCCTTGTCATCACTTCATCGCTTCCAGGTTCCCTCCGAAGGAGACCTTGGCCACTTTGGCCACTTTGTCGGCTACAAGGGAAGGGATGGCGATTTTGTAATCGGCCAAGGCAAGAGAGAAATTGGCCTGAGCGTTCACCTTGCCGCCTTTAACAGTGATAGTGGCTGGTGCTGTAAGCGATTTGGTAACGCCGTGCATGGTCATGTCGCCCGCAACGTTGATATTGTAAGTTCCATCTTGTTTAAAATTGACTTTCGAGGTGTCAACGATTTTTCCTTTAAAGGTGGCCTTGGGGTATTTCGTGCTCTCCACGTAGTTTTCGTTGAAGTGCTCACCCATTAGCGCCTTTTCAAACTGAAAGCTCTTCATGAGCACGGCGGCTTCGACAGCACCTGTGCCAGCATCAATGACGATGGTGCCAGTGCTTGTCTTAGCGTCAATTTCCTCCAACGACTTATTGGAAGTGGCATCAAAAGACACGTTGGCGCTTTTGGAAAAAATCCGTTGGGCGGAAAGCAGAATGGGCGCTCCGATGAGCAGGGTCAGCATGGCTAATTTTAAGTTCTTCATTTTATAGTTCTATTTTTTTTTGAAGGCGATGGATGTTTTTCCATAGCCCTGTTTTACGACGACAAAATAACGCCACTGCCACAGCCAACCGTCTTAATGAAATCATAATGTTCCCCTGAACGGGCAAAACCACCTGCCGAAAAGAGCGATGTTGGCGATGAACAACCCTTGTGGAGCATGTCTTTGATTTGCATTAAATCGTGAACACCCTCGAAATATTGAAGCCAAGGCGGATGCCCTTGTCCCCCCAGCTATCAGCGGTGCGGGTGAAATACTGGTTCTCCGTCATGCCTTGCGAATTCGTCAAATGAACCTGAAAGACGTGGCCGCCTGTGTCAATGTCAAAGCCGATGCCGAAGCTGTCGTAGTATTTCCGCTGTGCATAATCGTTTGCCCGCCAACCATATTCAACCGTGAAGGCCAACCGCTGTGTAAACTTATACCTTGCCGCTGCTGCCACAATGATGATGTCGTTTTTGTCGCCAATATCATCGGCGAGGTTGTAATGGACAAGGGTAGGCGCTACTTGAACGGATAGCTTATCGCTGAATTTGCGCCCCAGAATGATTTGGTGGCAAAAGGAGAGCCTGCTGCTGAAGTCTTCGTATTTGTTCACGTTGAGAAGGCCATCGTCCTTGTCCTTTAGCGAGGTGGCATAAGCGCCACTGAACAGCGTCAAGCTGATGGGCATGCTGCCATCCTCTGTTTGGCGGAGCAAACGGTATTTGGCGAAGCCATCAAAAGTCTTGTCCACGTTCGAGCGGCCAATACCGAAGGCAAGGCGTGCATCGTAGCTGTACTCCAGACTGAGGCGGATGCTGGCACCTCCACCATCGAGGCCCCATAAATTATAGCCGCCCGTGTTCAAAGTCCCAAATCGGTGGGCAATGCGGAAATCGAGCGTGCGCTCACCCGGCACCTCAATCGTATGGAAATTGATGAGGCGAGTGCCCTTGAACGTCCCATAGACCGGGCCGCTTTCCGCCGTTGGGTCGCCTATCATGCTTAGGAGGTCGTCCTGCGCCTTTGCTTGCAAAAACAAGCAGGCAACAAGTACCAAAAAAGTAATTATTTTTTTCATAAAACACTGATTATTAGTTGTTTGCAGAACAAAATCAATTATCCTGTGCTCCATCGGCAATCCACTGCGTTAGCTTGCTGATGGAACAGTCGTCAATTTTTGTGCTGCTGCCTTCAGGCATTTGGCGTGCATCGCCCTCCCAAATGACTGAGTTGAGCAGCCTACCATCGTCAACTTGCTGTTTTACACCAGCATAGGTGTCGAGTGGCTTGGAAGAATCCGGGCCGTGACAGGAAGCAGCCACCGAATTGCAACTGCCGCTGATGATGGGCACGATATCGCTGGCAAACGAAACGGAAGTCGGGTCACAATTGATTTCAGGGTGCAGCTCGGCGAGGTTGTCGTAGCTGCATCCCCCAATGCCAGCCAATAGCAGGGCCAGCGCAAAAACGAGTAAAGAAAGTCTTTTTAACATGATTTGAAACTATTTTGAAACAGGGAGATTGTCAATTGGTCAACGCAGGAAGCACTTTTCCTGCCGCCTCGCCAAAGCCGATGCGGATTCCGTTGCGTTCGGCCCAGCCCCGCAGCGTCACCGTGTCGCCGTCGTTGATGAACTTGCGCTCCGAACCGTCAGAGAGTTTTATTGGGTTGGTGCCCCGCCAAGTCAGCTCCATCATGGAGCCGAAACTATCGGGCGTCGGGCCGCTGATGGTGCCGCTGCCGCAGAGGTCACCGATGTTCATGTTGCAGCCGTTGACGGTATGGTGTGCCAATTGCTGCGCCATGTTCCAGTACATGTACTTGAAGTTGGAACGGCTGATGGTGGCCTTTGCCCCGCTCTCTGACTCGATTTCCACTTCAAGGTTTATGTCAAAGCTTTTTTCGCCCTCAAACTGCAGGTAAGGGAACGGCTTGGGGTCTTGGGTTGGGCCAGCCACCCGGAACGGCTCCAATGCATCCAGCGTGACTACCCAGGGGCTGACGGTCGAAGCGAAGTTTTTTGCCAAAAAAGGCCCCAACGGTTGGTACTCCCATCCCTGTATATCCCGTGCAGACCAGTCGTTGAACAGCATCAGGCCAAAGATATAGTCCTCCGCCTTTTCTATACGCACTGGCTTGCCCATCGGATTTGACTTGCCAACGACAAAGACCATTTCCAGTTCAAAATCGAGCAATTTCGTAGGGCCAAAAATGGGCTGTTCGGCACCTGCGGGCAGCATCTGCCCTTGCGGGCGCACTACGGGCGTACCCGATGCCACGATGCTCGATGCCCGGCCATGATACCCGACCGGAATGTGCTTCCAGTTGGGCAGGAGCGGGTTGTCGGGCCTGAGCATCTTGCCGATATTGGTGGCGTGCTCAAGGCTGGAATAGAAATCGGTATAGTCGCCAACTTGGATTGGCATCAGCAATTCCACTTTTTCCATGGGATGCAGGAAATGCCAGCCGAGTTGCTTGGCCTCCTCATTTTCCGCATCAAAGATTTCGGCGAGGCGGTCACGAAGTTCCCGCACCTTGGGCTTTCCGAGTGCCATCAGGTCGTTCAGGTAGCGGTTGTTGAATACCTCGTGGTCAATTTCGAGGTCGTCGAGCAGGTCCATGTAGTTGAGCACGGCAAGGTCCACCACGCTCTCGCCGATGGCCGTGCATAGCCTTGGCGAGGGGTTGCTCTTCGTGCGGAAAACGCCAAAAGGCAAGTTTTGTATCGGGAAATCGCTGCCCGCAGGCACTTCCACCCATGAACGGCGGGCAGGGTCGTTAGCTTTAATCATTTCAATGATTGTTGGGATTGCTTGATTGCTTGATTGCTGAGCAACAAACCACCTGTTTTGCCACTCAATAATCAACCAATTCAACAATCAAGCAATCGCTTATTTTTCAAGTATAATTTTCTTCGTCAAAACGCCAGTTTCGCTGCGGAGCCTAAGCAGATAGACCCCGGATGGCAGCGCCGAAAGGTCGAAACTTGCAGACTTGCTGCCAAGCGCAATCTGCTGTTGTTTCACCAAAACTCCGTTCACGCTGTGCAGTGTGGCATCCATTTTTTCTTCGGTTGTTTTTGAAAAAATGGCGTTCAACAGCCCGCTTGTCGGGTTTGGCTGCACACTTACCGTGAGGCCGTTCAAATCAGTCGTGCCATTGACAAGCCAAGTAGTGAAACTGAACGTAGCCGGGGCAATGCCAGTGCCGCAGTTGTTGGAGGCAATGACGTGCCAGTAGTAGGTCGTGTTCACGTTCAAAGGCGTGACGAAGGTGAACTGCGTCTGCACGGTAGCCGTAGAGAATACCAGGTTATTGAAATTGGCATCCGTGGCTACTTCGAGGAAGTAGCCCGTAGCGCCTGGCACATTGTTCCAATCAAGCATGGGCTTTACGTTCACACCTGTGGCTGCATTTGCGGGAGCAACCAGTACAGGTGCAGCCGCCAGCGGGTTCACGTTCAGGGTGAACGTCTCTACCACGTTGTTTACGCCATCATTGCCCGCAAGGGCAACCAAGTAGCTGCCACTTGGCACAGCAGTGAGGTTCATGTTCAGTATGTAGGTGCCACCCGGCATCAAAGGGTTTTGGATAAAGCTGATGGTAGCCCCAGAGGGTAGGCCTGAAGTGGAGAGCGTAACACCGCTTGCGCTGAAGCACTGGCCTATGACCAGGTTCAGGGTCACATTGCCCGTAGGGCAACTCGACACAGTGCCCTGTGTGATGTTGAAGGTAAGGTCATCCTCAGTGGTGAACAGTTGTGGTGTGCTGGGCTGCGAGTCGCCACAATTGCTCAGCGAGGTTACTGTCCAGTAATAATCGGTGCATGGCTCCAAGCCTATGACGACCAAAGAAGGCTGTGGTGTATTGCCTGTGTAAACCACATTGGCCATGCCGGGGTCAGTGGCCACCAACAGTCGGTAGTCGTTCGTCACGTTCGACCATGAGAATACCGGGCTGGTCGTAACCCCCGTCGCATTTGGCATTGGGGAAAGTGGTGTTGGCGTCAGTGGGACACCGAGCACGTTCCACTGAATATTGGCAGTGCCGCTGTTGTTGAGGGCATCCGTCGCTACGATTTCGATGCTGTACGAGCCAGCAATGCTTGCCCCGCTCAACACAGCATTGACCTGTGCCCCAGGTGCCGCAGGGTTGGGACTAAAGGTGGCTGTGGCTCCTTGAGGGAGGCCATTCGCAACAAGCGTCACGCCCGTCGAGCCATCGAATGCAGTGCCAAGTTGCAGGGCAAAACTGGATTCGCCACCCAAACAGTTGGATGGGCTTGAATTGTTGGCCACAACAGACATGTCGTTTGGAATGACAGCACAAACGTCAAGCCCCCAGCCGAGTATCGCCCCGCCATCAACATTGGCGATGTCATAAACGGTCAACACCCATTCACCAGCGGCGGGTTCACCATTGAAGGCGCTCAGCGCCTCGAATGGCTGGAAGGTGCCCTCAATAGCGGGCGGTATATTGCCACAGGCACCTGCAAAATTGCTGTATGGGGCAACTGCCTCATCGTCGAAACCCACAAGGATGTCGTTTTGTGAACAATTGCCATTGCCCGGATTTGTGAAGACCCTGATGGTCGTACCGGAAGGCGAGGTCAGTTCGGCCCGGAGGTCGCCTATAAAGGAGTGCTCAATGTTGATGTCCCGCAGGTTTATGTCATCCACGGAGCCAGGTGTCGTGATGGTTATTGTTGAAATGACCGATGGGGTTCCGCTTTCGCTGATTTCCACTGGTACGTCTGTTGAGGGGTTGGTTGAACAGGTGATGGCGCCTGTGGTGAAAGAACTGCCTGGGGTGGGCCAGTTTCCTTCGCCGCAAATGTTCTTGCCCCGCACCCGCCAGTAATAGGTGGTTTGAGCAGCAAGCGGCGTCGAACCTGTGAAGGCACCAACTGAAAGGTTGGTCGAAGTTTCGATGATATTGGTAAAATCGGGGTCAGTCGCCACCTCTATGTCGTAGGTGGTATTGGAGGAGGTCGTCCAGGCAAAATCCGGCGTAAGCCCAATGCCATTGGCCCCGTTTGCTGGGGCGTTGAGGGTTGGTGGAGCAGGCGTTTGCGGAGCAACAAAAAACTGGAGGTCAGATGAGGAAGACTCCGTGCCGTCAGTGCCCTCCAATTCGAAGCCATAGGTACCTTCGGCCAAGCTCGCTGTGCCGCTCAGCGTCAAGGTAGTGGTGCCGCCCGGCGGCAATGGGTTTTGCCCAAAACTGGCCGAGAGTCCCGCTGGTAGGTTGGCAGTGGCGAGGGTGACATCAGCCGTGAAATTGCTGCTGACATTTATTTCATAAACCAAGTCGGTGGGAGCGCAAACGGAAAGGGTTGCGGGGTTGCCCTCTACAAAAAAGCTGCACTGCATTGCCGAGCGACCATCAAGGGTGATGATGCCCGTATTGTCGGGGTCGAGCCAATCCTTGAGGCGGGTGTTGGGCGTGCCGCCTCCTGTCCAAGACTTGTAAAACCAGCCGTAGGAATCGTAAAAGTCATTGTTACATAAGGCATCGCCGCCATGCAATTGGCCCACCACCCTTTTCTGCCGGTTGAACAAGGGGGCACCGGATGAGCCGCCCTCAGTGGTACCAATATCATAGTCGGCCACAACGATATGGTCGCCATTTGGAACAGGGGTTTCGTCCGTGTCCCATGTACCGATATAGGTCGGGTCGAAATCGAAACTGATGCGCTTTTCGTCGGTGCTGGGGTGGTGCACAACGATAACAGAGTCGGTCGGGGCGAAGCTCTCGGCGCTCCATCCAGCATAAAAGGCATTGGCGGTCGGTGAGACTTGTTCTTCAAACTCTACCAACGCAAAATCGGATGGTTCGTAATTGGCCCTAAGTATAGTGCCTGAGTTGAAATCATTGAGCGAGCCGTTGCCATTGCCACCGCTGGCAGGGCTGTTGGGTTGGCGGCAGGTGGGGCTGAGGAAGTTCCAGTAGGTCACCACTGTTTGGTCGTTGCCGGTGCTTATTTCGCAGTGGTTTGCCGTCATGAAATAGGCGGCACAATCTTGTCGTGCATTGTTTACCAAAAAGCCCGTGCAGAACCATTGCCCATTCAACGTATAAACCCCAACTGACTGGATGATGTCCCGGTATCTGTCCACGATGGCCCAGCCGTCGGCTGCGCCGCAAATCACATCGAGGTTGCAGGAGCCGGAGGCCACTTCGGCGAAGCCCAGGAAGTCGTGGTTGACGGATTTGAGTTCCAATTGCAGTGACTCCACCTGGAAGGCGGGCAGTTTCACCTCCAGCACCAGTTCCTCGCCGGGCAGCATGGGCGTCCAGAACTGTTCGTGCTCCTCATTGTCGGCAGGGGTGAACGGCCCCATAACGGTCTGCTGGTCAGGCGTGTATATCACAAGCGAACCCCTGTCAGGCATCACGTACTTCGTAAATCCGAGGTTGAGCGATTTGGCTCCCTCGGAGCGGATGCGCAAGCGCCAGAGCATATTCCCATCGGCCATCTGCTCCCAGTAGCCATGCGTGGCTGGGTTAATGTCCACTGCCATAGAAACCGCAAATTTGGGCGCAATGCCAGGGCCACGGCGCTCCATTTCTTCGGCGAGCAGGCCCTCGTTGTCTTGGTGGGGCATGACCACGAGCGGCACATCGGTCAGCGGCGTCTTGGTGTGGGCTACCCTTGGGTCGCTTTGCGAAAAAACGGCAAGGCTGAAAAGGCTCGCCAACAGGAGTGTGAGTTTTTTCATACTAGTGAAGAAAAATATAGAAGCCTGCCTGTCGGCAGACAGGGATGGAATGGGTGAAGGATGGAAGGGCCGTGCAGTTTGGCAAATTCATTCCTTAAATCCTTCACCCATTCAATCCCTTCACATCCGGCAAAGGTAGCGTTTCAGTGTAGAAAAGGGGTGGGGAAAAATGGGGGTTTGCAAGGGGGGGCAGGTAAGCCACTTCCAGTGTCGGAAAAATTGCTAGCACTCCTATTTTTCACCACTTTCCCATTTTCTCCCTAAGTTTATCCCCCGAAAACCGAAACTTTGGACTGCACTCACACAACATCCAACCATTTTCCAGCATGAAGAAAACATTACTATCCGTCCTGATGGCCTTTGCATCCCTGTTGGCCAGCGCCCAATTGAACATGACCCTCACCGACCAAATCGCCTATCCGCAGGGCACGAGCAGCCTGTGGGGCTATATTGACCCAGAGGACGGCACCGAGTATGCCGCCGTGGGCACCCGCACGGGCGTTTCCATCGTTGACCTATCCGACCCGAACAACGTGGTCGAGATTGCCTTCAAGCCCGACGCAATCAACTCCAACTCCTCTTGGCGGGAAGTGAAGTCCTATGGCCACTACATCTACTCCGTCACTGAGGCGGGCGGTGGCCTACAGGTCATCAACATGACCGACCCGAACAACGTGACCTCCACCAACTGGGCGCCCAATATCCCCGGCGTCGGCGTGCTGAACAAGATACACTCCATCACCGTGGATGAGTTCGGCTACCTATACCTCAACGGCGCCAGCATCAACAGCGGCGGCTCGCTCATCATTGACGTGAGCGCCGACGACGGCATCCCCGTCTATGTAGGCAAGCTGCCGCCCATCTATTGCCACGACAGCTACGCCCGCAACAATATCCTTTATACCTCCGACATCTATGTGGGCAATTTCAAGGTTTATGACATCAGCGACAAGGCCAATCCCATACTGTTAGCAACCCAGCAGACGCCCTATAATTTCACCCACAACACCTGGCTGAACGATGCGGGCAATGTGATTTTCACCACCGACGAAAAGCAGTTCGCCCCAGTGGCTTCCTACGACATATCCGATTTGAACAATATCAAGGAACTTGACCGCTTCCGCCACTTGCCTGGCGTTGCCAACGCCAATATCCCGCACAACGTCCACGTCTGGAACGACTGGGTAGTGACGGCCTATTACACCGAGGGCACCATCATCATTGACGGCTCCCGTCCAGATAACTTGATAGAGGTTGGCTATTTCGACTCATTTGTCTCACAAACGGCTGGATTTTTTGGGGTTTGGGGCGTATATCCGTATTTCCCCAGTGGCGTCTGTATCGCTTCCGACATGACGCATGGCCTTTTGGTCTATGATGTGAACTATGTGCGGGCCTGCTGGCTGGAGGGCAAGGTGACGAACGCCATCACTGGGGCCAGTATCTCCAATGCAAGCGTGAGCATTGCCAGTACACAGGCTAACCAAGCAACTTCCGACCTACAGGGCAATTACAAGACAGGGCAGGCCATTCCCGGTGTTTTTGACGTGACGGTTACGGCCACGGGCTATTTCCCGAAGACGGTGCAGGCCACCCTCACCAACGGGGTACTCACACTCCTCGACGTGGCCTTGGAGCCACTCGTCATCAATCCGTTCCCAGCCTTCACCTACTCCTCCCCCACTGCGGGCTGCGACCCGCTGGAGGTCAGTTTCAGTGAAAACTCCGGCGTGGGGGCAGCTTGGGCTTGGACCTTCGAGGGCGGAGACCCGGCCACCAGCACCGAGCAACACCCCACAGTGCAGTTCGGCCCCGGCACGCACAGCGTGAGCCTGACGGTGACAACCGAAGGCGGCAACACCTACCAGCTTTCCAACTCGGATTTCATCACTGTTGCGCCAGCGCAAAATGCAAGCTTTGCCAGCAGCGTGGACAGTATGACGGTCAGCCTTACCAACACTTCCACGAACTTCAACTCGCTCGTCTGGCTCTTTGGCGACGGGGAAACCAGCACGGAGGTAAACCCGCCACCACATACTTATGCGCAGCAGGGCAACTATATCGTCCGGCTAACTGTGAATGGCGATTGTGGCACGGACGTTTTCACACAAGTCGTTCAGATTGGGCCATTTGCGCCTTCAGCAATTTTCGGGGCAAATGTTACGACAGGCTGTGCTCCGCTCACCGTCAGCTTTACCGACCAGAGCACCAACAGCCCAACCGCTTGGGAATGGTCGTTCCCCGGTGGCGACCCGGCCTTCTCGACGGAGCAGAACCCGACCGTGACCTATTCTCTGCCCGGCCTATACAATGTCGGCCTAGTGGTATCAAACGCTGCGGGCAGCGACGATGTAATGTGGTTCGACTATGTCACCCTCGATGATAGCCCCGTGGCAGGGTTCAGCACAACCGCAAATGGCCCTTCCGTTCAGTTCACCAATAGCTCCACAGGCAATGACATCACGCACGCTTGGGATTTTGGCGACGGGCAAACCAGTCAAGAATATAACCCATTGCATGTTTATTCGGCACCCGGCATATATAATGTGGGCTTGACGGTCAATAATGCTTGCGGTACATCCACCATTTCCAACCTAATTATTATACCCGACTATATACCCGCAGCAGCATTTAATGCAAATATAACTTCGGGTTGTGCACCGCTGACGGTCACTTATACGGACATGTCAGTCGGCCAAGTAAATAATTGGCAATGGTCGTTTCCAGGCGGCAGCCCAGCAGTTTCTACCCAACAAAACCCAGTGGTAACTTACAATGCCGCAGGTACTTATGGAGCTTCGCTTACCGTTGAAAATGCTTGGGGCAGCAATGAAATTAGTCAGCCGGATTTAATCACTGTCAATAATACCCCCACCGTTAATTTTAATTATGCCATTAATGGAAACACTGTTGTTTTTACCAATAATACCATTAATGCCAATAATTATTCATGGGCGTTTAATGATGGCTCTGGCGCAATTAGCACGGATATAAACCCGACTTTTACCTTCCCCGGCCCTGGCACATATGAAGTGGTTTTAAATGCCACGAATGGCTGTGGCACTGCCAGCTATATGGCAAATATCGTCATAGCCGATATTGCACCAACGGCGGCCTTCGACCTCGACTTCACGGGCGATTGCGCTCCCTTGCAGGTTCAGTTCACCGACCAGTCGGTAGGCGAACCAACGGCATGGTCATGGTCGTTCCCCGGCGGCACACCAGCCACCAGCACCGAGCAGAACCCAGTAGTCGTTTATAATGCGGCTGGCAGTTATGACGTATCACTGACCGTCACCAACTCGGCAGGTACGAGCGAGGTGGTCATGGCCTCCGCCATCACATTGAACGCTGCGCCGTCGGCCAGCTTCACGGTAGTAGTAAATGACTTGACAGCCTCTTTTACCAACAATTCCTCTTCGAATGCGACCAGTTTCCAATGGGGTTTTGGCGATGGTGATGCCAGTACCGAAGCCAGCCCTGTACACGCCTTTTCGGGCAATGGCACCTACCCCGTCACACTGGTGGCCACCAATGCCTGCGGCTCTGCTGTCTTCATGGGCGAGGTGGTCATAGCTGTGCCAGCCCCTAATGCCGATTTCAGTGGCATCGCCAGCGGCAACTGCGCCCCTGTTACCGTAGCATTCGCCGAGCAGTCAACGGGTATGATCACTGGCTGGTCATGGTCGTTCCCAGGTGGCAACCCGTCCACCTCTACCGAGCAGAACCCGTCCGTGGCATATAGCAGCCCCGGTGTTTACAACGTGGTGCTGACCGTGACCGGGCCAGGCGGCAGCGATGTGCTTGAGTTCCAGAACTTGGTAACGGTGCTGGACGTCCCCACGGCCGTATTTAGCTTTACCACGGATGATTTGGTGGCCAGCTTCAGCAATGCCTCCACAGGTGGCAATATCTATACTTGGGATTTTGGCGATGGCGTCACCTTGGTGGACGTGGAATCCCCATCCCACGAATTTGCGGCACCGGGGAGCTATGATGTCACCCTCACTGCCACCAATGAATGTGGGGCAGAGACTATCACGCAAAACGTGGTCGTGGTGGCAAATGGCACAACTGACAACAACAACGACCCTGGCAAACTTACAGTGGCCCCGAACCCATTTAGTGGGGAGTGCTGGATTGGTTATGAATTGGAACATCCGTTTGAAACTGCCCATCTTGTCGTTACCAATGTACTGGGCGAAGTGGTGAGAACCCTTCGCATTGACGCTGTCGCTGGCCAGTTGGAAATCGGCAGCGAACTGGCCAGCAGCGGGGTTTATTTCATAAGAATAGTGGCTGATGGCCAGGTTGGGGAGGGAATTAGGATTGTGCGCTTATAAGCACTATTTGGCTTTTCCGCACCTGGGCAATGTGCCCCATTGGAAAGATAAAAAAGGGTTGAACGGAGATATCCGTTCAACCCTTTTTTATTGCTTATTCGCATCTTTTAGGATGCCACCACCTACCAAGCTGTCCTCTTATGTCCTTTCAGGGCGTAGTACAGGATGATCAAATAACTGGGTATCAATATCCAATATGCCTGCTTGGGGCCGATGCTCTCGATGTCGGCCAAGCGGCCATAGAGCAGGGGCATAAGCGCACCACCCGCAATGGCCATGATGAGCAGCGCCGAACCGGTCTTTGTGTGCTTGCCTAAGCCATGTATGGCCAACGGCCACATGGCTGGCCACACCAAGGCATTCGCCAAGCCGAGCAGGGCAATGAAAAGCACGGAGGTATAACCACTTGTGAAAACCACCATCAAGCTGAACACGATGCCAACAATGGCAGAATAGGTGAGCGCCTTTGCTTGGGAAATGAATCTTGGAATCGTGATGATGCCTATGATATAGCCAAGCACCATAGCTCCCAGTGTATAGGCCGTGAAGCTTTTTGCCTCTGACAAGGGTATGCCCTGCGACTGCCCATAGGTGCCAATTGTGTCGCCAGAAACCACTTCCAATCCCACATAAAAAAAGAGCGTAATCACACCCAACACTAAGTTCGGGTACTGGAAAACACTGCTCCTTTCGCTTCCTGCTACGGGTTGCGCAGCGTCCTCATCTGATTCCTGCTCGATTTCAGGAAGCGGAGAAAAGCGAACCATCAGCGAAAGGCCAACCAGCACGACCGCCATCAAGGTATAAGGCGTGACCACTCGAAGTGCCAACTCATCCAAGCGAGCGGCTTTTAACGATGCATCCATAGAGGCTAATTCTTGCGTAAGCGTATCGGCGTCGGACAGCACGACCGCACCAAGGATGATAGGGGCGATAACGCCCGCCAATTTGTTGCAAATGCCCATGATGCTGATTCGCTGTGCTGCGCTCTCTATGGGGCCAATGATGGTGATATACGGGTTGACGGCAGTCTGCATGATGGACAGGCCAGTACCGATGATGAAAAGCCCGGTCAAAAACAGGGCATAGGTCCTTGATTGCGCAGCAGGAATGAATATCAAGGCCCCGACGGCCATGACCAACAGGCCGAGCATGATGCCTTTTTTGAACCCCGTTTTGTCTAATATCCACGATGACGGCAGTGCCGTGACAAAATAGGCGATGTAAAATGCAAAGGCGACCAACAGTGCTTGGAAGTTGTTCAGTTCGCAGGCGATTTTCAGGTAAGGGATGAGCGTACCGTTCAGCCAAGTGACGAAGCCGAACACAAAAAACAGGACGCCCAAGATGATGATGGGCACAAGGTTGGATTTTGTTGATGATTGCATCTGATGAATAGTTGGTTGTTGATTTTGCGCAGCACAAGCACATAAAACGTCAGCAAGGCCGCAGCAAAATCCGTTTTGTTTAGCGATTCCGAGCGGAAAGCTACTTGTTGGTTTTTGGATGACCAAATGGAATGGCAGGAAAGTGCAGGCACTGTCAATTTCACAGCACCTCCAACACGGTAATCTGCCCCCCACGGAAGGGAACGGTTGCCCCAGCAAAGCGCCCTGCAAGCGCCTCCCCGATGGGCGAAGCTAATGAAACAAGGTAGTAAAGCTGGCCATCCAAAGCCAGTTTGCCAGCGCTTATGGCGATGAAAAAATTGCCTTGGCTGGTGATGGCGAGGCTGCCTTCGGCAATGGAGGGGGAGGTTTTTTCTAAGGAGATACGGTTCAAAACTACTTGAAGCTGTTGGGCTTCGGCCAGTTGGGCAGCGAGCTTTTCCTGCTCCAATTGCATCATGGCACGGCCCGTCTCATACTTGTCGCCCACGCTGCTCTTGCCTTCTTCGTTAGCGGCTTGGCGGGCGGCTTCCAGTGCTTGGCCAACGGTACCCAGCCGCTGCTGGACGTAATCGTGGCAATGTTCGAAGAGGCGCTGCTTGAGGCTCATAGCTTCCTGTCCACCTCTTGGAGGTCTTCCAGGTTGAACTCTCCGAACCAGTCCCGCAGCTTTTTGCGAGCCGTGATGCGCACCTCGTCATTGATGTAGGCGGCGATGGTCACAAGGCCAAAGCCGAGCATGCCGAGGTCGTCGGTGTAACCAATGATGGGGGTGAGGTCGGGCAGTGCGTCTATGGGTGCGATGAAATAGCCCAGCACCCCGATGATGATGCGCCTTGCCCAAATGGGTGTTTCCCTGCGGCGGTAAGCGTAATAGAGAAGCAGCACGCTATAGACCGTTTTTATGCCGGCTTGCTTCGCAAACTGTTGGACTTTGCGCAAAAGGCTGTTCTCGGAAAAAAGCCCTGTGTATTTTTCAAAAGGATTTTTCATCTCAAAATTTCATTGAATGGCTTTCAACAGTTCTTCATACACCTTCACCCGGTTTTTGTTGAGGCCGAATGAGCCTGTCTTGAAAATGGTGTAGATGAAATAGGCCATTCCAATCAAAAAGATATAGACGGTGATTTGGCTGAACTTGGTCAAAAAAAGTGCTGCCGTGTAAGCTACGAACCAAACGCCCCCGAACCAAATGTCCCGCTGTATCAGCTTTTTGAAATCAGCGATTTTTCCTTCCAGCCATTCGGGAGTGAGGTCTTGTGCCTTCAACACGAGTTGTTCTTTTTTCGGCAAGATGCCTATGATACTCTCCAACTCTTTGGGTTGCAATTTTCTACCCATTGCTCGTTTTTGATTTTAAAAAATAGATGGAATTTCAAAATAAGGGGATGAAGGTAAGCGGATAAGCTCATGCTTGCTCGTTTTCGAGTTCCACATTCTCCATATGGCCAGTAACCCTAAAGAAGAACCCGCTGAGCAAGCCAAATGCAAAGCCCCCAATATGTGCCCACCAAGCCACGCCACCGCCACCTGTCTCACTGGCCAAGGCCGAGGTGCCATACGACCATTGCTGGACGATCCATAGGCCAAGGAAAACCCATGCGCTGATGCGGAAGGGGAAGACGAGGAAGAGCATCTTGATGCGGGAGGTTGGGTGCATGACCAAATAGGCACCCATCACCGCTGAGATGGCCCCGCTGGCTCCCACCATCGGCATTTCGCTGTGCATGTTGAAATAGATATGCGAGTACACAGCCGCCAAGCCACCCAGAAAATAGAAAACAACGAACCTGAGACTGCCAACCGTCGCCTCGATATTGTCGGCAAAGACCCAAAGGAAGAGCATATTGCCGATGAGGTGCCACCAATCACCGTGCATGAACATGCTCGTAAAGAGCGTGAACAGGTCTTGACCGTTGGTGATTTCGGCAGGTATGGCCCCGAAATAGAGGTCGAAAGCTTCCTGTTGTTCAGGATTCAATGTGATTTTATAGATGAAACTTGCGATGTTCAGCAAGATAAAAGCATAGCTGAAAAAAGGGAAATGGCCGCCTTTTACTTGGTCGTCGCCGATAGGGAAAATCATATGGAGAGGATTTGAGGGTGCGGGGATTTTTTGGGCAGTGCCATGTCAAATCCTCGAACCCCCGTTGTTAAAGGTCCCAGAAGGACCGGGGGCGGTTATAAACTTTGATAGTGTCGGCAATGGTCTGCCAGAAGTACCAGATGACCACGCCAGCCACGGGGAGGTAGGCCAGTTCGCCCACGAAGCGCATCCACAGCGGCAGGCTCACGGCCAGCACGATGGCGGTCTTCACGTAGTTCAGCCGCTTGATGTGGCTATATACATAAACAAGGTGCATGGCACTCGCCATTTGCCAAATGCCCAGCACTACGAGCATGGTGTTGGTGCTGCGCATACCCGTTGCGAAGCAGGCCAAAAGTATGATGGCTGTAATTAAAACGGCCTGCCCAAGCAGGTCAACCTTCATCCTGAATTTTGAAATCATAGCAAGCTATCTTTGCGGCGTTTTGAAGGTCATTGGCCATTGGTCATTGGTCATTGAGGTCAATGACCAATGACCAATGACCATCAAAGAGTCAAAGTTATCAAAAATGCCCATTACTCCTGAACTCGTTTCCGAACTGATTCGCAAAAGACGGTCAATTTTCCCGAAAACCTACAACGACAAGCCGATACCCCGGCCCATCATTGAGGAGGTACTGGAAAATGCCAACTGGGCACCCACCCATCGCCTCACTGAACCTTGGCGTTTCAAGGTCTTCGTTGGGCAGTCATTGGAGCGGCTGGGCAATTACTTGGCCGATTTCTACCAAAACAATACTCCGCCAGAAGGGTTTTCGGAGGCCAAACATAAAAAGACGAAGGAAAGCCCCCTGCGGTCGGCCTGTGTCATCGCTATCTGCATGCAACGAGACCCAACGAACAGCGTGCCTGAGTGGGAGGAATTGGCCGCCGTGGCCTGCGCCGTGCAGAACATGTGGCTCACCTGTACCGCCCACGGCATCGGCAGTTACTGGAGTACCCCGAAGGCCGCCCTCGCCGCCTACGAGTTCCTTGGGCTTGGCGAGGGGGAACGGTGCCTCGGCCTGTTCTACATGGGCTACCACGACCTGCCAGAAATGCCCGGCAAGCGTTCGTCCATTTCCGAAAAAACAACTTGGTTTTTTGAATAAAAACGCAGCATTGACGAGGCTTTTCGAAACATTTCCCCTGCCAATTGGCCACGATTTCAAGCAGCGGGCCTTTCATTGGGCGAGCCAGTTCGAGGTAGTTTGCTACTTGGACAGCAATGGCTATCAAGGCGTCGTTGGCAGCGAGCACGAATGCCTCTTGGCGGTTGGTGTTGCTTCGCAATGGCTGCAAAAAACAGAACATGGGGCTTTCGCTGTCCTCAAAAAATACGTGGACGAGCACCCGGACTGGCTTTTCGGCTACCTCACCTACGACCTGAAAAATGACGTGGAACCCCGCCTCTCTTCAAAAAACCATGATGGCATTGGCTTTCCTGCCCTTCATTTTTTCCAACCGGAGGTGGTCATTGAGGTTGCTCCGCAAAGCGTCACCATCCACTCCCTAAGCACGACCCCAAAAATCATCTTCGGACAAATTAGCAGCCCCCGAATTCATTCCTCATCCCTCACTCCTCATCCCTCCATCCTCCCTCGCATCTCAAGGGCTGAATACCTCGACACCGTCCAAGCCGTCCGCCAGCACATCATCCGTGGGGATATTTACGAGATGAATTTTTGCCAAGAATTTTTTGCGGAGGATTGCCAACTCGATGCACCCGCTATTTTTCAAAAATTGAACGAAATCGGGAAAGCGCCTTTTTCGGCCTATTACCGCCTCAACGACCGCTACCTGCTTTGTGCCAGCCCCGAACGGTTTTTAAAAAAAACGGGCAATAGGCTTATTTCCCAACCCATCAAAGGTACTCGCCGCCGTGGCCGGATCGCCGAAGAGGATGCCGTATTGCGCCAGCAGCTCTACCACAGCCCGAAGGACCGCTCCGAAAACGTGATGATTGTTGACCTCGTGCGCAACGACCTCGCCCGCTCGTGCGGAGCTGGCAGTGTGCGGGTGGATGAGCTTTTCGGGATTTATCAGTTCGAGCAGGTGTTCCAAATGATTTCAACGGTGAGTGGCGAACTGTTACTAGGCGTCCACCCCGTGGATGCCATCCGGCAGGCGTTCCCGATGGGCTCCATGACCGGGGCGCCCAAAGTGCGCAGCATGGAACTGATAGAGCAATACGAACAGACGAAGCGGGGACTGTATTCCGGGGCGGTTGGCTATTTCACACCACAAGGGGATTTCGACTTCAACGTGGTCATCCGAAGCATACTCTACAATGCCGCCGACCGTTATTTGAGCTTTCAGGCGGGCGGTGCCATCGTCTTCGATTCAGAGCCGGAAAGCGAGTACGAAGAGAGCCTCCTCAAGGCACAGGGCATGTTCAAAGTACTCTCTTGATATTTTTCTTTCTTTATATTAGTTTTTTGGCAAGGTAATTGATTCTACCCTAAGTGTAAGTTACTTGGTGCAATCACAGCATTTTACACAAGTTGATTTTTTTAAACCTGTGGTTGTGCCCATCCAAATTCGAAATTTACTGATACTCAAATTGTCCCATGCAACATTTGTACTTTGAATGTAAAAATCCGCTTATGCAGTTTATCTGCATAGAGAGGGTTGCATGGGGTTGTCCTTCCCTTCCGTAAGTCCTTCCCTTATCAGCCTTCTCAGTGTTTTGATATACTATTTCTCATCTCAAAAACGGTTTTAGGCTATGATTATCTTTCAATTTGCGCTCGGAGCGTTCCTACTTGGTGGTGGTGTCATTACCCTCACAAACTGGCTGGCAGAGAAGCGGCTGGAGAACAAGGGGCTGGAGAAGTTGCATGCCTGATGGCGGCATCTTGACTCGACTGTAAACCCTGTTCCTACCGACTGCTTTTCACCGCTCACACGACGAACATACTACCGCCATTTTTCAAGGCATCCCAAAAACCTGTGAAAATGGCGCCGGCTTCCCACGATTTACCTACTTCTTTTTTCGGGCTTTCATCGTCATTGGTTCACCCAAATTGGGTCAGTACTTGGTCTCGGAAACCTTTTTGCCTTGCAGTTCAGCCTGGCAGTTTCCACTTCAAATCTTTCCACGAATGCGGAAAACGCACCCTTGTCGCCAGCAGGTTTGCTGGCGGCAAGGGTTGTGTGTTTTTAAGTAGGTATTGGGAATTAGGTATTCGGTATTATATTGACAATCAATTGCTTGCGCAACAAAAAATTTAACCTAATTTCACGGATGTACTTATCAGGTAGTAGTTATCGGATTGCCGAAGGCAACATTCCTAAATACCTTTCACTTCTCCATACTTCCCAAATCCTTCACCGCCAGCCAACTCATCAGCCCCATGCCCACCAACAGGCTATCCTCGTCCACATCGAAAGTGTCGGTATGGATGGGCGAGGTAATGCCACGGGCCACATTGCCAGTGCCGAGGCGGTAAAAACAGGCGGGTATCACCTGTGAGTAATAGGCGAAATCCTCCGCCGTCATGCGCATGGGCAGGTCAACCACGTTTTCCTCACCCAAGTACTCCACGGCAAGCTGGCGGCTGCGCAAGGTGAGCGCCTCGTCGTTTTTCAGGAACGGATAGCCCTTCATGATGTGGAAATCGCAACTGCCGCCCATGCCTTCTGCGATGGATTCGGCCATTTTTTTCATCAGGATATGGGCCTTGGCCCGCCATTCCTCGTCCATCGTGCGGAAAGTGCCCTCCATTTTCACTTCATTGGGGATGACGTTGGTGGAGCCACCCGTCGAGTTGATTTTTCCAAAGGTGACCACCGACGGCACAATGGGATTGCAGTTCCGGCTCACGATTTGTTGCAACGCAACAACAATATGAGAAGTGATGAGTACCGGGTCAACAGCATCGTGCGGCACGGCGCCGTGGCCACCCTTGCCCCGCACGGTCACATATAGCTCATCGGCGCTGGCCATGAACATGCCGGGTCGGAAACCCACCTTGCCCGTTTCAAGTGCAGGCAGTACATGCTGCCCGATGATATGTGCCGGGGCGGGGTTTTCCAGTACGCCCTCGGCAATGAGGATGCTGGCCCCGCCGGGCAGCCGCTCTTCTGCTGGTTGGAAAATCAGCTTGACCGTGCCTGTTAGCTCGCCCCGCAGTTCGTGCAGGATGCGGGCCACGCCCAGCAGCGACGCCGAATGTACATCGTGGCCGCAGGCGTGCATAATGCCTTGATTTTGAGACTTGTATGGAACATCGTTGGCCTCTGTAATCGGCAAAGCATCAATATCGGCCCGCAGGGCGATGGTCTTGTTCGCAGGGTTCTTGCCTTCGATATAGGCCACCACCCCGTTCTCGCCCCAGCCATGCTCGTGCCGGATGCCGTATTCGGTGAGTTGCTCCGCAATGAATTTCCCGGTTTCCACTTCCTGAAACGAAAGCTCCGGGTGGCTGTGCAGGTGGCGGCGTATGGCGACAATGTCCGGGTGGAACTTGGCGGCTAATTGTTTGATTTTTTCTTTCACGCTAAAGTGTATTTTTTCAATCTATTTAAAGCCTATCCGAAGGGCGGAACTCCAAAAACGGGCAGCAAATTGGTTTTTTGCCTCAGCAAAAAACCAATTTGCTGCCCTAAAAAATTCTTGGCGGCTGGCGGCGGAGCCGCCAGCCGCCAAGAATTTTTTAGGGGGAAACGAAAATTTTGCAAAGCAAAATTTTCGTTTCCCCCTTTCCGGAGGGCAGCAGCACGCTAAATAGATACGTATTTTCCACAAAATACGGCCAAGTCGGGCAGTTTGATTGGTTTTTTAAAAATAAAAAATGCGCACGGAGGTCGAAAACCATCCGTGCGCATTTTTTTGTTTTTGGGAAAAGAATGGGGTCAGTCCACCCGCAGGTCCTCGAACTTGCAGCCGGGGCACTCGCTTTTGGCGAAGGTGAAGGTGCTGGCAGCCACCGTTTTGTTGGGCGTGAGCTTGTTCACGGTGAGGTTGTAACGGGAGCCATCCTTTCCAAACGATTTGATGCTGACGATTTCCAGCGTCTTTTTGTCGAGGGTCAGGCGCACCTTGGAGTAGTCGGAGCCTTTGGTCGTGGGCTTGAACTCGATTTGCTGGAGCAGCTTGCTGCCCTCACTGTACTCGTTGGTGATGGCATAGACGTAGTCCTTCCAGGCATAAGCCTTCAGCAGGTCTTGCGGGGAGGAGATGCCGCCTTCGCCCTCGTCGTCTTCCACGTCATTTATTTGAACTTCCTTGTTCTTGGGGATGTGCAGCCAGACAGATTTCCCATCGGAAACCATTGTGCGGTCGTTGAATTTCAGGCGGTACTTCTCGCCTTGTTGCACCAGAGTGCCTTTTTGGGTCTGTTTGGGCTGTTGCGGCACTTCGATTTCGAGGGAGAACTCGGCTTCCAGGGTGCTGTAAGCCTCGTATTTTTTGCGCATCTTCTCCAGCACGGCCTTGGCCGCCGGGTCGGAGGTCTCTTGCTGGGCCTTGACGGGGGCTGGCTTTGATTTTTGGGCAAAAGCAGCAGTTGCACCAACGAAGGCCAACAAGCATATCATCAGGTAATTTCGCATGGTTCTTCTTTTTTTGATTCAGGTTTCTAAACGTATCAGACGGCATTTTAGTCGCTTTGCAACACGGGTTAGGGGTTAAAATTAGTTTAAAATATCGTTGTGCTTGGCGGCTTGACCGATTCGGGGCGCAATTATCCTCATTTTCCCCTTAATGATAAAAATCATCCACACCAATTGATTGATAGCAATCCCTTAGACATTTTAGGCAGCGAATTTAGTGTCATCAATAACGCCCTTCGCCCAAGCTGGTAGCTGCCCAACCACGGGCAACCAACAGCCGCCAAGGGCACAAAACCTTTCACTAATGAACTGGAGACCAAATATTCGGAACCGCGCATTCGAATGGATGGGCGAAGGCTATCGGCCATTGATTGACCACAACCATTTCATGGGGCATGGATCGTTTGACTTCCCACGGCACGACACACCCCCTGCCAACATTGCAAGGCACGAGGAAAAATTAGTGTTGGACATACTGGTACCCGGCTTCACCAAAGATGACCTTGAGGTAAGCATCAAGGGTGACCTACTGACAGTGAAGGGCCACAAGCCGCAAAGAGTTGAGGAAACAGGGGTGGAGTACGTGGTGGAAGAGTTCGCCATGGATGGTTTTGAACGCAAGTTCAAACTCTCGAAAGAAGTGTCCACCGACGAGATAGAGGCCAAATGCGAGCATGGCATACTGCACATCAATTTCCTCAATGAAAAAGGGAAAGAATACAAAAGAATACACAAAATTGATGTTGACTGATAAACTACATAACCGCAGGGTGACAGATGTCATTTCTGTCGGGGAACCTCCGATTTACCTTTGCCAGTGTAATCAGAAGAGATTATGAAAACCGGGTTTGGGTCAGCTCAATAAGGCCACGATTGGGTCTCGCACTTAAGAAACCCATGAAAATAAATCCTGAAAGCCGAATGGCCTGAGCGTTGGCAGTGTTGCCCTGTTCCAAGCCTCTTAATATAAAAGGAGGTTTGTTATGTCACTTGTTAAATGGAGAAACCGGAATGAGATGTTTCCTGCTCTGGATATGCCAAAATGGGCAGCAAACTTCTTCAAGGACGACGACTTCTTTGACAAAAGGTGGTTGCCTGCTTTTGAAATGACGACCCCCTCCGTCAACGTCGTCGAAACAAAGGATGCCTTCGGCCTTGAAGTGGCCGCACCGGGCATGAGGAAAGAAGACTTCAAGGTTGAAGTAAAAGACGGTTGCTTGGTCATCAGTGCCGAGACCAAAGCAGAGAAGGAGCAAAAAGAGGAGAACTATACCCGCAAGGAGTTCAACTATCAGGCTTTCAGCCGCTCCTTCTGGCTGCCTGAAAACGTCAAAGCCGACGCTATCAAGGCAACCTACATGGACGGCATTTTGAAATTGAACGTACCTAAGACAAAAGTTGAGAAAGAAGAACCGGCTAAATTGGTCAAGGTTGCTTGACCCCGGCTTAAAAGCTCATTCTTCAATGTGAGAGGTGTATCCCGGAGGCCGGCCGCAAGGTGGCTTCCGGTTTTTTTTTCACTAAATCCAGTGGCATAGAAGGTTTTTAAATGTTTAAGAATTTAAAAGTCAATCAATTCCGTGATTCTTGAACAAGTTGAACTCGCTGGGCCACCAACAAAACCTAAGTGTATGAACCCGAATATCACAGTACAAGAGATAATGACCACCAATCCGGTCACTATCCAATCAGATGCGAACTTGAACAACTTGCGGGAGATGTTTGCGAAGCACAACTTCCACCACCTACCCGTGACGGGGCCTCGTGGCGAACTGATTGGCATCATCAGCCGGGAGGATTTCTACAAGGTAGCGTATGTGCTGTCGGTGGAAGCTACGAGGTCGGCCAGTACCAAGTCACATTTCCAGCACCTATGCGCAGAAGACATCATGACCAAGTACCCGCTACAGTTGGGACCTGATGATACCATTGGGCTTGCAGCAGATATTTTCCTTGCCAACAAGTTCCACGCCCTGCCCATCGTCGAGGATGGCCAGTTGGTTGGCATCGTCACCTCCCATGATTTGTTGGCGCATTGCTTCGCATCACCCTTGGGCGAAGAAGTAGGTATCGAGGAGTTTGAAGAACGATAAACAATTGGCTCGGCCACTTCCTTTAACTGCTTTAAAAACACCTACCATGTTTGACAGAACCACCACCATTTCCAATATCATGACCACGAATGTTTTCTTCGTGCACCCTGACGACACCATGCAACGGGTTGATGAAATATTCAGGTCACACAATATCCACCATGTGCCTGTCATTGACAAAGAAGGCCATGTGGCGGGCATCATTTCAAAGGCGGACTACTTAAAGGTACTGCATGGCTTCACTATGTTCAAGACCGCCAAAAGCGAGGAATACAACAAGGCTATCCTTCGCTCCTTGCTCTCCTCGGAGGTCATGACCAATCAGGTGGCCAGCCTTCACCCCAACGACACCGTGGAAGTGGCCGCAGGTTATTTCCGCGAGAACCTCTTCCACGCCATCCCCGTCGTGGACAGGGAAAAGCGGCTGGTAGGCATCGTCACTACTTTCGACCTTCTTAACTTTGCCTTTATGGAACCGGCCCTTTTATAGAGGGTGAGAGAAGTGAGAGAGTGAGAGAAGTGAGAGAAGTGAGAGAGTGAGAAGGTGAGAGAAGTGAGTCCCACGTCCCATTTTTCACCGTCTCACCTTCTCACTCTCACTTCTCTCACTCTCTTACTCTCTTACCTTCTCACCTTCTCACTTCTCTAAAAATGAAAAACCAAGACTACCTACCCGAATTCGTTTACGGAGGCATGGACGGCATTGTGACTACCTTCGCCGTAGTGGCGGGGGCAGCAGGTGCATCGCTGGATAGTTCGGTGGTCATCATACTCGGCTTCGCCAACCTCATTGCCGATGGGTTTTCCATGAGCATCGGCAGCTACCTCGCCAACCATTCCGAAAACCACAATTACGAAAAATACAGACGGCTGGAATACCTCGAAGTGGATATTAACCCCGAAGAGGGTAGAGAGGAAGTTCGACAGATTTTTATCAAAAAAGGCTTGAAAGGCCGCTCCCTTGAACGGGTCGTAAAAGCCATCACCTCCGATAGAGACGTATGGGTGGACACTATGATGAAGGACGAACTTGGCCTTACACCTGGCAGTCGCTCGCCAATGTCAAGAGCACTTGTCACTTTTTTTTCCTTCGTTCTTGTGGGGCTGGTGCCCTTGGTGGCTTACCTCACCGATTATTTCATGGGCGTCGAATTCAATTTGTTCCTGCTGTCCAGCATAATGACTGGGGTTGCCTTTATAGGCGTCGGGCTGCTGAAGAGTTATGTCGGCGAGCAGCCGCTTTGGAGGGGAGCATCTGAAACCCTTGGATTGGGAGCAGGGGCAGCACTGCTGGCATACTGGGTAGGGGCCGTATTGGAAAAGATGTTTTGAGTGTGGTCCCATCCCTAAAAAAAATCGGCACGACTTGCGGATCCGCTGGCCGTGCCGATTTTTTTTGAATAAACTCCCCCATCATTCATGAAAAACCAACAGGGGCGTTTTTGTGTGAAAAGCCATTTTCTTTGTGAAACTGCTGTGGAACAACCGCTCCCATAGCCTGCGCTTGGGGATGTAAAGCGCCATCAAATCAATATGTTTTTCCTTGATGAAATCGTCAATGCCTTCTTGCACCGTCGGGCTGTTAACGATGGCAAAATCGGTGAACTTGTAGGGGTAGTTGGAAAGGGTTACATAGTCCTGCATGGAACCGAGGCTTGGTTTGGTTTCCACATGTACAAAATAGACTTCGGCACTTACTTTTTGGGCAAAATCCATCAACTGGGCAACGGCCTGTTGCTCATGCGGCAAAAAGTCGGTGGCAAATGCAATGTAGTCAATGTCCTGCCAAGTTGCGCCTTCGGGCACGGCAAGCACGGGGCACCCAGCATTCATCATGGTAAAGGTGGTGATGCTGCCGAGGGTCTTTTCCATGGCATTGTGCTCGCCACGGGTGCCCATCACTACGAGGTCGTAGTTGCCGGAGCGCACGATGTCCCGGATTTCTTCTGGGATGAACACTCCGTATATCGCCATCAACTCGCCCAAGGGTGCATCCTCCTGGTCGGCTACGAAGGCCCCCAGTTTTCCCTTTACCAATTCATGTTTCTCCTCGAGCATTTGCTCAACATAGCCTGCGGGGAGGTTGGTGGCGTCAATCACGGGCAGGTTATAGACATTCAGCACGTCAAGGGTAGCATCAACGGCTTTGGCCAATTCAGTTGCATAGCGAAACGCATTGGTGGCTGCCGGGGAAAAGTCGGTGGGAAAAAGTATTTTTTTCATGGCGTCTTTGATTCATGTTCCTGTACTTCATGGTTTCATGGCTACCATAATAAAGGCAACAATTATACAATTTTACAATGAAACAATGTAGCTCTCAGACTATCACTACCTCCTCCGCTAAGTGCATGGAATGGTAGTTCAGTTCATTAAGTGGCCTGTTGCTGGGCATGAAACGGTGTTTGAACTCCTTGCCATAGCCAATTCTCATGTTTAGGCCAAAAATATCTGACATCGTCTGCTCAATGGCTGAGGCAGAAAGATTACCGTTCAGCGTTAGCTCGCCCATCAGGCCGTCGCCTCGTACGTCGCCTATTTTAACCTCTGGCTCAAACAGTTCGCTAACTGGGAGGGAAGCCCCATTTTTGAAAAAATACAAATCCAAATATGGGAATTCTGAGCGGAATTCAGATTTTAACTCTTTCAACGGGCGATGATTGGCGATTCTCATGGACTGGTGATTTTACCTGAAAAAAGATTGAAAGGATATGGCAAAGCTACAGGTGGCATGGAATGTCAATATTGACCAACATCATCCTCGGAAGTTGATTTTTGGTGGTTGCTGGTAGGCCAGCAAATTTTTTGCGCAGCACTATTGATCGCTGTTTTGCCTCATACTACACTTTGCCATCAGGCCTGCCAGCGGCAGAAAAACGGGACTCCTCGAAGGTGCTGCAAATTGGTTTTTTGCTGAGGCAAAATTTTCGATTCGCCAAAACAGGGGAGCAGTGTTAAGATAAACAGATACCATTTCGGTACAAAAAAGGAAACCCGCCGCTTCAACTCATTGAAGGGACGGGCTTTCGAAAACTAACCTATGTGACCAAAAAACCCTGTTTAATCGGGGCAAAGATAGCGGCGGCATTTCCTGTTGAGCTATGACAAAAGTCACTATGCCCAGTGATTAACCTCACTTGGCAGCTTTTTATGCCCCTCTACC
>WBZM01001270.1_pt1 | contig 26043 bp, 22 predicted proteins | sample 5204271 | NCBI WGS metagenome assembly WBZM01 (sample SAMN12344346, study PRJNA552823) | activated sludge metagenome | biome: Activated sludge suspended growth; feature: Nitrification reactor; material: Wastewater; isolation source: activated sludge from nitrification reactor of wastewater... | reverse complement strand
CGAGTCCATGAGCGGCGGCGATGGTCCCGGCGGCCGCGAGGTCCTGTATCCGGATGACCACGGCCATGGTTCCACCGGCCACGGTTCCACCGGCACCGGTGCCACCGGCCATGGGTCGGCCGGCCACGACGATCATGGCGATCTGCCGCTGGGCGGCCGCGAGCCGATCACGGTACCGATTCACTAGACTTCATCATACCGAGGCGCAAGCATGAGCCAGCAGATTGTCTTTTTCATCCTCGCCGCGATCACGTTGACTTCGGCCATCGTCGTCGTCACGATGCGGAACCTGTTCCACGCGGCGCTGGCCCTGATGGTGTCCTTCCTGGGCGTGGCCGGAATCTACGTTCTACTGGACGCCGGTTTCCTGGGCATGGCCCAGCTACTGGTCTACATCGGCGCGATTTCCATCCTTATCATTTTTGCCATCATGATGACTCGCCGCCTGATGCAGACCCGCGAATCCCCCTTTAATTCGCAAGTTATTGCCGCCTTCATCGGCACGCTCATCACGATGGTCATCCTGTTCGTGGTCATTTCGCGGCTCTATCCGCTGGTCCCCAGCACCGAATCGCTGCTTGGCGCCGCCCCGCAGGTCGACCCGGCCATCATCGACGGCAGCGTGGCCCGCATGGGCCGCTCCTTCGTCAGCGCCGACGCCTACGTGTTGCCTTTCGAGCTCGCGTCCGTCCTGCTGCTGGCGGCGCTGGTTGGTTCCATCATCATCGCCTGGCCGCGCAGCGGCGAGGAGGATAACCAATGATTCCTCTTTCCTGGTATCTGCTGCTGAGCGCGGCGCTGTTCTCCATAGGCTTATTCGGCGTGCTGGCGCGACGCAATGCCATCGCCATTCTGATGGGCGTCGAACTGATGCTCAACGCCGTGAATATCAATCTGATCGCCTTCTGGCGCTATCTGACGCCCGACCGCTCCGTGGGTCTGGTCTGGGCGACATTCGTCCTGACCGTGGCCGCGGCCGAAGCGGCCGTGGGTCTGGCTTTGATCATATCCGTTTACCGCAATCGCGATTCGGTTGTCGCCGAAGAACTGGACACGCTGAAGAATTAGTGACCAGTGGCCAGTGGTCAGTGACCAGAGGTTGACTACTGACGACTGATCACTGACGACTGACCACTAAAAAACTGCCTATGAACGAGCAGACACTTCAATTAATGACCTGGTTGATTCCGGCCTTGCCCATCCTGGCCTTTTTCATCATTGCCCTGGTCGCCCACCGCAACCGGACGCTAAGTTGGGTAATCGCCTGGGTAGCGATCATCAGCTCGCTCGGCATGAGCTGGACGGTCGCCATCAACGTCCTGTCGCGTGGCTTGCATGAACTGGAAGAACACCCGGTGCAGGTGTCCAGCATGATCGACTGGCTGCCCCTGGGCGATTATTTCCAGGGCGACTGGTTCAGGATCGGCGTGGTCGTCGACCCGCTGGACGCGATCATGCTGCTGATGGTCTCCACGGCGACGACGATGATTTTCGTCTACAGCGTCGGCTACCATAACTGGGGCCACGGCCTGGGCAAGCACAAGGGCGAGCCGCAACACGACATGACCGAGGAGCCGCTGCTGGCGCGCTTCTTCGGCTACATGTCCCTCTTCGGCGGCTCCATGCTCCTGTTAACCGTCGCCGACAATCTGCTGCTGCTTTTCGTCGCGTGGGAGTTGATGGGCTTTTGCTCCTACTCGCTCATCGGCTTCTGGTACGCGCGCGAATACCCCGACCCGAAGGACATGCCCATCCCGCGCATCCCGCCCCGCAAGGCGGCCATTAAAGCCTTTATGACCACCCGGGTGGCCGACGTGATCATGTTATTGGGCATCGTCTTCATGTGGACGACCTTCGGCACGCTGAACTTCAGCGAAGCCTTCACCGCTGAGAAATTCCAGCACGTCATTGAGTTAGTCGGCTTCGGCGGGTTGGGCATCATGACCCTGCTGCTCTTCGCCGGCACGGTCGGCAAGTCGGCCCAGTGGCCGCTCCACGTCTGGTTGCCGGACGCGATGGAAGGCCCGACGCCGGTCAGTGCCATCATCCATGCGGCGGCCATGGTCTCGGCCGGCATTTACATGCTGCTGCGCATCTTCCCGATGATCGCCGTCAGTATCGAAGGCACGGCCTGGGTGGGTCTGGTCATCGCGGGGATCGGCGCGTTCACAGCCATCATGGCGGCCACCATCGCCGTGGCCCAATATGACGTGAAGGCCGTTCTCGCCTATTCGACCATCTCCCAATTGGGCTTCATGGTCGCGGCTATCGGCCTGGGGGCCTACGTCGCCGCGGCCTTCCACCTGATCACCCACGCCTTCTTCAAGGCGCTGCTCTTCCTGGCTTCCGGCTCGGTCATCCACGGCATGGAACACGGCGCAGTCCACGTCCATGACCACCACCACGACCCCCAGGACATGCGCAACATGGGCGGCCTGCGCAAGAAGATGCCGATCACCTTCTGGACCTTCCTCATCGGCGGCATGGCCTTGTCGGGATTCCCGTTCATCACCGCCGGCTTCTGGTCGAAGGACGAGATTTTCGCCGACGCCTGGTACCAATGGTCCCACGACCAGAAGGCACTGGCGTTGGTGGTCTTCATCACCCTGGCTACGGCCGCGCTCTTGACCGCGTTCTACACCATGCGCCAGATCAGCATGACGTTCCTGGGCAAGCCGCGCACAGAGCTGGCCGACCACGCCAGCGAAAGCTCGCCGTTCATGACCATCCCGCTCATGATCCTGGCCGTATTCGCCGTTGGCGCGGGCTGGTTCGGCATCTCCGACCGCTTCCTGGGCACGAACAACATCTTCTACAATTTCTTCCACCACTATGCGGGGGCTGAGTATTATCACTTGATGGAGGAGTTGTACGCCCTCAATCTCGTGGCGCACAAGATTGAGACGCTGCCGTGGTCGTGGGTGCCGCTCATTACGTCGCTCGTCGTCGCTCTGGGCGGCCTGGCGCTGGGGTGGTGGGTCTATGCCCGGCGGCCGTTGCAAGCCGGCGAGACGGACCCCATGGTCAAGACGCTTGGCCCGGCGCATCGCTTTCTCAACAACAAATGGGGGTGGGATGGGCTGTATAACACGCTCTTCATCCAGCCGACCCTCTGGTTCTCCGAGCGCGTCGCCTATGAGATCGTCGATAAGGGCATCATCGACGGCATACTGCATCTCGTGGCCCGCTCGACCTATACTTTGGGCGCCTATTTCAAGCGCTTCGAGGAAGTAGTTATCAGCGGCGGCGTGGACTGGATCAAGGATCAATTCCTGTCCATTGCCAAAGAATTCCGCTACTTGCAGACCGGCAAGGTGCAGGAATATGCCTTGATTTCGGTCTTTATCGCCACCGCGCTGGCGATAGTCATCCTATTGATCAACAGCGGCTGGCTGGCCAACATTTTCTAATGAAGGCCGGACGAGTACCGATTGGCGACTAGACTATGGACGCTATTCTCAACAATCTTCTGATACTGACCATCTTTTCACCGGTGGTCGCGTCGCTCTTCATATTTGTGATGCCCGACGACGCGAAGAACACCATCCGGCGGCTGGCGCTGATCTTCAGCCTGGTGCCGCTCGTGCTGGGGCTTGTGATGTGGTTTAATTACGACCGCGTCGACGCCGGCCTCCAGTTCGAGACGATCCTGCCGTGGTTCCCGTCCATCGGCTCCAGCTTCCACATCGGCATCGACGGCATCAGCCTGGCGATGGTGTTGCTGACTGTCATTCTGACGCCGCTGGCCATCCTGGCTTCCTACGAGATCGAAGAGAACGTGCGTACCTACATGTTCCTCTTCCTGCTCATGGAAACGGCCATGCTCGGCCTGTTTTCCTCGCTCGACTTGATCATCTTCTTCATTTTCTGGGAATTCGGACTCGTGCCGATGTATTTCCTGATCAAGCTGTGGGGCGGCAAGGATCGCGAATACGCCTCGTTCAAGTTCATGATCTATACCATGGCCGGCAGCCTGGGTCTGCTGGTCGCTATTCAGGTCATGGGTATCTCGATGGGCACGTTCGATATCCCCCAGCTGATGAACACCTGGGTTAACCTGCCGGCTGGAAGCGTGCTCCCCAATACCGGGCTTTCGGTCGATCTGGTGAAGGGCATTGCGTTCTGGGCCTTCGTCATCGCCTTTGCCATCAAGGTTCCGATCTGGCCCTTTCACACCTGGCTGCCCGACGCCCATACACAAGCGCCCACCGCCGGCTCGATGATCCTGGCCGGTGTGCTGCTGAAGTTGGGCGCTTATGGCTTCATTCGTCTGGTTATCCCGCTCTTTCCGGAGCAAGCCACCGCCACGGCGGGCATCCTGGCTATCCTGGGCACGCTCAGCATCGTTCTGGGAGCCTACGCCGCCTTCGGCCAGTGGGACTTCAAGCGGTTAGTCGCCTATTCCTCAGTCAACCATATGGGCTTCGTCGTCCTGGGCATCGCCGTCATGGCCTATGTCTACGGTTTGCCGGGCAGCTCGGAGGAACTCAGCTACAGCGCCATCATCGCCACTAACGGCGCGGTGATGCAAATGTTTAATCACGGACTCTCGGCCGCGGGGATGTTCTTCCTCGTCGGCGTCATTTACTCGCGCACGCACACGCGCGATCTAAAGCAATATGGCGGCATCTGGACCATCATGCCCGTCTACGGCATGATCCTCATCTTCACCAGCATGGCCTCCCTGGGTCTGCCCGGTCTCAACGGCTTCGTGGGCGAGTTCCTGGTGGCGCGCGGGGCGTGGCCGGTGTTCACTGTGCAACTGGCCCTGTCGATGGTCGGCTTGCTCATGACCGGCGCCTACATCCTGAAGGGGATTGGTGAAACGCTGCACGGGCCGCTCAAGCCGGAGTGGGCCGGGCTGCCGCAGATGACGCTGCGCGAACATCTTGTCATATGGCCGCTGATGGCCCTGATGCTCAGTCTGGGCATCTGGCCGCAGTGGTTGTTGGCTGTGATCAACGACACGGTGACCAAACTCTTCAGCTAGTCGCTGGAGCCGGACTAAAGCTATGGAATTCCCGTTTCTGTCAATCATCGCCCTATCGCCCATATTCTTCGCGATCTTGATCCTGCTGTTGCCCAAGGAGCGAGGAGAAAATGCGCGCATGTTGGGGCTGGCGGCTATGGTGCTGGGCCTGGTGTTATCGCTCTATGTCTATATTTCGACCTACCAGAACCTGCCCCCGGCCGGCACGCCCTGGAGTGAATCACTCCGCTTCCTGGAAGAGCGTCCCTGGGTGCCGAGCATCGGCCTGAACTATATCGTCGGCGTCGACGGCCTCAGCGCCACTCTGGTGCTGCTGACGGCCATCGTGGGTCTGGGCGGCGTCCTGATCTCGTGGAGTATCGACGACCGGCCGCGCGAGTTCTACGCCTTCTTCATGCTTCTCGTGGCCGGCGTGCAAGGCGTATTCGTGGCTGTCGATGGCTTCCTGCTCTTCTTCTTCTATGAGCTGGCCGTCTTGCCCATGTACGTCATGATCGTGGTCTGGGGCTGGAAGGTGACCCGCGAATACGCCGCCATGAAGCTGACGCTGTATTTGCTCATCGGCAGCTTCATCTCCCTGATCGCTTTCCTGGTCCTCTACTTTACGCCGGTAGAGGGGGGCGAGGCGCTGCGAACTTTTGACCTGCGCGTCTGGTCGGAGGCCACATTCCCGTGGGACGTGCAGCGCATCTGGTTCATGCCGCTGTTCATCGGCTTCGGCATCCTGGCCGGTCTGTGGCCGTTCCACAACTGGTCGCCCGACGGCCATGTGGCCGCCCCGACGGCCGTCTCCATGATCCACGCCGGTGTGTTGATGAAGCTGGGGGCCTACGCCTCCATGCGCGTCGGCATCCAGTTGTTGCCCGAAGGCGCGGTCTACTGGCTGCCCTTCATCCTGCTCCTGACCCTCGTCAACGTAGTCTATGGCTCCTTCATCGCCATGCGGCAGAAGGATATGAAGTACCTGATCGGATATTCATCCGTCAGCCACATGGGTCTGGTCTCGATGGGGTTTGCGGCCATGACCCTCGTCGGGTTCACCGGCGCGGGCATCCAGATGGTCAGCCACGGCGTGATGACGGCGCTCTTTTTCTCCGTTGTCGGCATGATCTATGACCGGGCGCACACGCGCAACATGGACGAACTGAGCGGCATGCGCAAGGCGCTACCCTGGACGGTGGTCGCCTTCATCATCGGCGGTCTCGTCTCGATGGGCATGCCCGGATTGTCCGGCTTCCTGGCTGAGTTCCCCATCTTTTTGGGAGTATGGGAAGGGCGTGGCATCGACTTGAATGCGGTGTTCGGCCTCAATCCGTCTAACTTTTATGGCTGGGTCGCCATTATCGCCGTCCTGGGCATCATCATCACCGCGGCCTACATCCTGCGAGCCGTCCATTCCGTCTTCTTCGGTGAATACGAGGGCGAAAAGTGGCATGACATGCGGCCACTGCTCAGCATCGATAAGTTCACGCTGCTTATGTTCTCCGTTATCCTGATTGTCATCGGCGTCTTCCCCGTGGTCATCGCGCCCATCGTCGAATCGGGGATGGAACCGGTTGCCAGCCGGTTGCAGGAGGCCCAACAAGCGGCTCAATTCCATGGCGGGACCGTTACCGGCGCCGCCCAACATATGATACAGATCGTCGCGGCCAACGTTATGGCCTGGTTGGGAGGTGCATAAGTGAGTCCCAATATTACCCTTTCGTGGGTATTGGCCCTCGCCCCCGAGATCGGCTTGCTGATCGTCCTGTTTATGGTGCTTGTCTTCGACAAGCTCTTTAAGCCGGTAGATCGACGGCAAGTCGGCCTCTTCACAGCCTGGGGCGCGCTGGCTGTTTTACTGTTGACGGTCGGCCTCTATTGGCTTTTCGGCCAGCCGAGCGGCGAGTGGGCCTTGGAAGAAAGTGTCTTCTGGGGCGGCATGATGCGTAACGATCTGGTGACATTCGTCTTCCGCCTCATGTTCTTCTCGGCCCTGATGCTGACGTCGCTCCTGTCGATGGACGTGCCGCGGCTGCAAAAGATCGAATACTATGCGCTGCTGATCACAGCCACCATCGGCTTCAGCCTCATGTCGGCCTCAACCGACCTGATCATGGTCTACGTCGCGCTGGAGACGGCCAGCATCTCGTCCTATTTATTGGCCGGATTCTACAGCGGCCAGACGCGCTCGGCCGAAGCGGGCATGAAATATTTCGTCTATGGCGCGTTCACGACAGCCGTCATGCTCTATGGCATGAGTCTCATCTACGGCGTCACCGGGCAGACGAATCTTTACCTGATCGGCAACCTGTTCAGTGGCCAGCAGATCGCCGTTGTCCAGCCGTTGCTGCTGCTGGCCGCCGTCCTCATCACCGTCGGCTTCGCCTTCAAGACCTCGATCGTCCCCTATCACTTCTGGACGCCGGACGTGTACGAAGGCGCGCCGACGCCCTTCACCGGGTTCCTGTCCACGGCCTCGAAGGCGGCTGGTTTTGCTGTCTTTCTGCGCGTGTTCCTGGCCGGCGTGCTCGGCCCCGCGCAAGCATCGTCGGAGTGGTGGGCCATGCTCGTGGCAATGAGCATCATCACCATGACGCTGGGTAATTTCGTCGCCATCTTCCAGACCAACATCAAGCGCCTGCTGGCCTATTCCAGCATCGCCCAGGCGGGCTACACGCTCATCGGCCTGGTCACGTTGACGCAAGACGGCTCCGGCGCGTCGATGTTCTATCTGTTGATGTATGTCTTCACCAACATCGCCGCCTTTGGCGTCATCGTGCTTGTCAGCAATGTGACGCACTCGGATGATCTGAAGGATCTGTCGGGCCTGAATCGCCGGTCGCCGTTCCTGGCGCTGGTGATGCTGTTGGCAGTGCTATCGCTCAGCGGTATTCCGCCGACGGCCGGCTTCTTCGGCAAGTTTTTCCTGTTCAAGGCGGCTATCGACGCCGGGATGTGGTGGCTGGCACTCATCGGCATTCTGAATGCTTTCGTGGGCCTCTACTACTACCTGAACATTGTCAAGTATATGTATCTCTATCGTTCGGAAGAGGACGATGTGGCCATTCCCGTCACGCGCGCCGCGCAGGTAGGGTTGGCCATCTCGGCGCTTCTGATTCTCTATCTTGGAATCAGCGCGGGTCCCGCATTCGAATTGACGCGGCAAGCAGCCGCGGCCTTTTTCTCCGGTTAGATTGACCGGAGGATCGATTGTGATACAATGCGCAAACTAACTTAAACAACCTGACGTGTCTCAAGATCCGAATCTCAGACAAGCGGCCGCCCTGACCAATACAGTGGGTCAGGTGGGGTGCGTAACCGGAATAGTCGCCCTCGTCATCATCGGCGTCGCCTTTGGCGCCGGTTGGTATCTGGACGACTTTCTTGGTAATGAGCGAAAAATCTTTACCGTCATATTCCTGCTCGGCAGTTTTCCCGTCACGCTCTATTCCATGGTGCGCATCAGCCTGTGGATGATCGGCAAGGCGAACCGAACTGTAGAGCAGATAAACCAGGAAGAAAAGGACAAGACTGCAATATGAAGAAGCGCTATATACTCCTTCTCCTAATTGTACTGATGATCGTTTTCGGCTCGGTCATCGCCTATACCAAGCCCGTTTTGCCCTTCATTCAGTTGCCCGGCGAGCCATATCCGGGGACCGAAGGGTTGATGCCATCATTTTTGTTTAACAATGCCGGCTTGCTCAATACGTTCGTGGCCGCGCTCGTTGCGTGGCTGGTCGTGTTGCTGCTGATCGTCGTATTGCGCGCTCGCTCGCGCACGGCCGACGAAGTGCCGACGGGCTTCTACAACGTGTTCGAGATGATCCTTGAGGGCGCCTACAACTTCGCCCAGAACATCGCCGGGCCGAAGGTGCGGGAGTTCTTCCCCTATTTCATGAGCTTCATCCTGATCATCCTGATCTCCAACTGGATGGGCCTCATCCCCGGCTATGACAGCATCGGCATCTGGGAGAACAAGCCCCACTTCACCGCCCTGAAGGCGGAGAAAGCGGCTCTGGCCGACGCCAAAGCCCGCGGCGTGGAGCTGAGTGAGGCTGAACTGGAAGCGATCATGCACGAGGCCGAGGTGGCCGAGGACGCGGCGAATGCCTGGGGCCTGCGCGATGGGCTTTTCCTTATTCGGGCCGACAACGCCATCGAAGGCGCGCCGATCGAGACGGATTCGCACGATTACCCCATCGGCCGCAACATCGAAGCCGCCGACTGGACCATCGTCCCGTTCCTGCGCCCGGCCTCGACCGACCTGAACTTCACGCTGGCCTTCGCCCTCATCGCCATGGTCATGGTTCAGTACTATGGCTTCAAGCATCTGGGATTCAGCTATCTGAACAAGTTCTTCCCCTTCCTGGAGAAGAACTGGGTCGACAAGGTCAAGGGCGACCCAATCAAGGCCATCGACCCGGCCGTCGGTATCCTGGAACTGGTCAGCGAGATTTCGAAAATCATTTCGTTCTCCTTCCGTCTTCTGGGCAATATGTTCGCCGGTATGGTCCTGCTGTTCGTCATGGGTTACATCCTGTCGGTGGCGAACCTGGCGTTCTTTGGGCTGGAATTGTTCGTGGGTGTCATTCAGGCGCTGGTGTTTGCCCTGCTGACACTCATCTTCATGAATAGCGCCACCGAGCATCATGGCGGCGGCGGCGAAGAGCATCACTAATACCCACGGGCAGCGCCGCGTAAGCGGCGGGTAGCCTAACGATTAAAAAATTTGTAAATTATATTTAAAGTCTATCGGAGGACTGACACATGGATGAATTATCAGCTGCAGCACTCGCGGAAGGCCTGAAGGCTATCGGCGCAGGTTTGGCTATGTTGGGCGCCATCGGCGCCGGCGCCGGTATCGGTATTCTGGTGGGTGGTGCTGTGCAAGGTATCGCCCGCAACCCGGACGCCAGCGGCAATATCCAGACAAACATGATCCTGGGTATCGCTTTCACGGAAGCGGTCGCTATTTACGCCCTGGTTGTGGCTTTGATTATTTTGTTTGTGTTCTAAGAGGATACCCGGAAACTGGCCGGCTGACTGACCAGTTTTGGATGAGGACAACTTATGGAAGCATTAGGTATTAACTTAGGTTACCTGATCACGCAGATTCTGGGTATCACCGCGTTGCTGCTGATCCTGACCGCATTCGTCTACAAGCCGATGTTGCGCGTGCTGGACGAGCGGAAGGCGCGCATCGCGAAGGGCCTGGAAGACGCGCGACAGGCGGAAATCGCTCGCCAGAACGCCGACGCGGAAGCCAAGCGTATCCTGGATGAGGCTCGCGCCGAAGCCGCCAACATGCGCCGCGAGGCGGTTGTGGCCGCCGAAGGCGCCGCGAAGGATGTCGAGCACAAGGCACGTGAAGACGCCCGAGCCATCATGGCCACGGCCCAGAACGAAGCCACTGAGGAGCGCAATCGCATTCTGTCCGATTTGCGCGGCCAGGTGGCGGCCATCTCCATCGCCGCCGCCAACAAGCTGGTCGGCGAGTCGCTCGACGAGAAGCGCCAGCATCAGCTCATCAACGACTTCTTCAGCCGTGTTCCGGCCGGCGTGTCCGACCTGACCGGCGAGAAGGCCGAGATCACCAGCGCCCTGCCGCTGACCGACGCTGAGAAGCAGTCGGCCGCCAAGCTGTTGGGCATCAGCGACGTTCAGTTCAAGGTCGATCCGTCCATTCTGGGCGGGTTGGTGGTCCGCGTGGGCGATCGCGTTGTCGATGACAGCGTCTCCAACCGGATGAACGCGCTGCAGGAATCGTTGCGCCGTTAAAGCGTATTGAGAGGGCCGGGCCGCTGCGAGGGACAGGTTCACTTCGTCTTTAGCCGGTTGTTCGACCCTCACACTCTCGTTGAGAGGGGAGAAGACGGTGGTCGCGCCGAAAACGGCCGCCGGGCTAACTTTGCTGTGATGAAAACAGGCCGGGGGTTATCGATGCCCCGGCCTGTTTTGCTACCGGCGACACGAGCCTGTTTGACAGGCCTCGTTGCATCCGATAGCATCCGGCATCAGGGGTAGCAATGTCGCAACAACAACCTATCACATCGCGCGCCACGCTGACCGATCAGCTGCGGGTGCGCACCAAATTTATTATCGACCCCGTCGTCGAATTACTGGCCCGCTTCAAGCTGGGACCCGATTTTCTGACCGTTCTGGGTTTTCTGACCCACATTTTCTTCGCCTATCTGATCGCGATCGGCGAATTTCGATGGGCGGCCGTGGCCATTGCCGTAATATCACCCCTCGATGCCCTGGATGGCGCGCTGGCTCGCAAGCTCGGCCGCAAGCAGGGCGGCTTTGGCGCGTTTCTCGATTCCAGCCTCGATCGGCTGGCCGAGATCGTGCTCTTCGGCGGATTTATCTATTATTACTATAGTCAGGTTGATCCACTGATGCTGGCCGTCGCCTACCTGGCCGTCACCGGTTCGCTCATGGTCAGCTATGCCCGCTCGCGCGCCGAAGCGCTGGGCTTCCAGGCCAAGATGGGCGTACTTAGTCGTGTGGAGCGCTACGTCGTCCTCGTCATTTTCCTGGCCCTGGAACTGCCACATATCGCATTGGGCATCCTCGCCGCCTTCACCTACTTCACCTTTTTTCAGCGGATGTGGGCCGTCTGGCAGCAATCGAGGGAACCGAACGATTAACTCCGCCGTGCAACGACGAATCGAACCCTACTGGTACCCGATCGCCCTGGTTCTGGCGCTGGCCGGTGGGCTATACGGTTATCACCTGGCCACCGGCTACACGCCGCCGCGGGCGGCCGTCGATCTGTTCGGATTCCCGCTCTACTGGTATGGGATCTGGATCGTTACGGGCATTGGCCTGGGGTCGTGGGTGGTCGCCCGACTGGCGGCCGAGCGCGCGCGCTCGGCGTTCGAAGCAGCGGTATCGCCGGAACTGCGCGCGCGCCCCCTGGTCGAGAGCGACCTTTCGGCCGATCTCGTGGCTTTGCTGGCCAAGCGCAAGCAAAATACCCTCGGCCAATTGCTGTGGGAAGTCGGCCTCGACCCGCGCCGGCTGGGGTTGAAGAAGCCGCAAACGGCGGAGACTCTCGCCGTTCTGGCCGCCATGCCAGACGTCACCCCCGAGTGGACAACAGATGCTCCCTGGCGACGCTGGAACCCGGACCATGTCTGGAACGCTCTCTTGTGGATTCTTAGCCTGGGTCTGATCGGCGCGCGGCTCTATCACATCCTGACGCCCTCGCCGAGCATGGCCGCCGTTGGCATCTACTCCCCGCTCGACTATTTCCGCGAGCCGCTCCAACTGCTCAATTTTCGCGGCGGTGGGTTGGGGATTTTCGGCGGGCTGGCCGGTGGATTTCTAGGCCTGATCATCTATACCCGCCGCAGCCGTATCCCGCTGCTGGAATGGGCCGACCTGTCCGTCGTCGGGCTGGCGTTAGGCCAGGCCATCGGCCGCTGGGGGAACTTTTTCAATCAGGAGTTGTATGGCCGGCCGACCGATCTGCCGTGGGCGGTGACCATCGACCCGATCTATCGTCTGCCAGATTACGCCGCCTATGAGCGCTTTCATCCGGCTTTTCTCTACGAGTCGCTGTGGAGTCTGATGACTTTCTTCGTCTTGTTGTGGCTGGTTCGGCGGCGCGGTGACCGCTTTCTAGCCGGCGAGTTAATGGCACTATACCTGATCGCCTACGCACTCGGCCGTATCTTGCTGGAGCTGGTGCGGCTCGATAGCCGGTCTATTCCCTTCTTCGGGCTGGAGACGGGACTGGCCGTCGCCACGGTCGTGTCGCTGGTCATCGCGCTGGTGGCCGCGGCGGCGATGATCGGGCGGCGGGTGGCCCGTCGCCGCGCGACCGTGGGGTGAGCGCCGGTTAATCGTCTCTGACAGTCCTCCTAACCTCTGCTAAACTTGCCTTGTGTCGACTCAACGATTTACCCCGCTATACGTTTTGATCATTGCCGCGCTCGTCGTGTTGGTGGCTGTGTGGGCCGGCGGCCGCTTACTTAACGGTGACGACTCGCTATTGCGCAACGTTACCGTTCGCGACAGTGTGATCACTCCCAACGCCGACGGGGTCACCGACGCCACCGCCATTGCCTACGAGTTGTCGCGTAATGCCACCGTATCCATCTACTTTGAAGATGCGACCGGCGACCGGTTTTTCTTTCGCGAGGACAAGGCGCGCGGCGCGGGTGAGTACGAGGTGTTGTTTAGCGGCGTCGTCGACGGCTACCGGCTGGCGACCGACCAGATCGACGGCGAAATCCTGTCCCGCCTGTTGCGCGATGGGGTGTATACATGGACGCTTGAGGCGACCGACTTTGACGGGGTGACGGAGACACAACAGGGAACCATCACCATCGCCGACGCCGACCCGCTACTGCCTGAGTTGCGGAATTTCACGCTCGACCGCCATACCTTTACGCCCAACCGTGACGGTATCGACGACCGGGTCCTGATGCAATTCTACCTGCCGAAGGAGGTTGCCTCGGTCCGGGTCTTCGTGCAGTTGCCCGATGGTCGGGAAGTGCCAATCGCCGAGCAGGAGCGCGATATTCCGGTCAATATGCCTGGCCGCCACTATTATGATTACGAGGGCGGTGTGGACAACGGCGAGACGCCTCCGGCCGACGGAACCTATCCGATTGTGGCCGAAGCGCAAGACCTGGAAGGGCAGCGCACTCGGGTGACCGACGAGTTGACGATCCAATATGGTGGTGTGCCCCGCGCCAACATTTTCTCCCCACCCACGGGTAACACCGTGCAGTGGAGCGCGACGGCCGTGGCCCTGTGCAATACGGTCTATTTCACGATGACGGTCGAGAACTACGGCAACACCCCCATCCGCACAACCGGCCCCGAACCGGGCGCTGTCTATGACTCCGACTGGAACTATAATACGCTGGGCTGGTTCACCGAATCGGGCGCGTGGCGGGCGGCCATTGGCTTCGAGAACGAGCTGACCAACTATCCGTATCGCTGGGCGCTGGGTAACGACTCCGAACTGGAGGAGATCGACGGCCACATGTACCTGATGCCCGGCAAGCGCGCCGTCATCACCGGCGGAATTCGGGTCGTTGACGTTTTCGGCAATCGGAACCCACAGCCGCTGTGGGCCGGCCTCATCCACGAGGATGTCCAGATCACCGAATTCAACAACCGGGTCGATCCGCAGGGGATGCTGGTCGACCTGCCCGACGCGGCCAACCGCCCGGACTGCGAGCCGCGAGAAATCCCGGTCCGTGTCGCTGACCCAGCGACGAACTGAGCAGGTTGGTGGGCTGCCGCCCACAAATCGCCGCCTGGCGCCTGCTCCCTGCCCCCTCCCACTCCCCATTTCTCACTCACCTTAACCTCCCCTGAATATCGTTGGAGACCCTCAGACAAACGAGTTACACTAATGAGTGTTGGTAGGAGCCGGCCACGCAGGGCGGACGTGGCCATCTGATGCGAAAGGGTTGACAACCGGTAGGCGACTGGCGACTCCGTCAGTCTTTTTTTGTCTTATGAAGAGGATGCACATCATCGCGAGCCGGATCTGGTCGTTGCCGTTGGGGCTGTTGTTCCTGGTTGCCTGCGGGCCGCGTACCAACGCGCCGGCAGCGACGCAGGCGATCGCACCCACGCTGGCGGCCGAAGTCAGCGCGACGCCCGCCCCCACCACGCCTCCTCTCCCCGCCGTGGCCGTTACATCGGGGCCGGCAGCAGACGCCACGCCGGCGGCCACACCCGCGCCACAGATCACGGACAGCCCGCCGACTGCGACCGTGCAGGCTACGCGGCCGCCGCTGGGTTCGACCGAGCGCCCCATCCAACTCCTGTTTCCGCCCGTGGCCGCCGGGGCGGTCATCATACAGCGCGCCGCGCCGCTCGCCGAAGCGCTCGGCGCGGCCACCGGCGCGGAGTTTGCCGTCGGCGTCGTGGATAGCGAGGCGGCGCTGGTGGAACTGCTATGCTCCGCCCCCGAGGATGTCGTCGGCTTTGTTTCGGCCGCGGCCTATGTCATCGCCCACGACGAATGCGCAGCGCAAGCCGGCCTGGTGGCCGTGCGCGAGGACGGTCTGTCGTGGCAGATGGGCATGTTGGTCATCCAGCCCGGCGGCGCGGCCGGCCTGGCTGACCTCGATGGCCGGCGCTGGGCCGTGGCCGACACGCACAGTCTGCCGAACTATCTCTATTTTCAGGCGCAGATGGCGGCCGCGGGGATTGAGCCGGGCGAAATTGTGTCGGCTCCGGAAGAGTCGACGGCCTTGCTCTCGCTTACCAATAATGAGGCGGATTTTACAACTGCGAGCTTTGTGCCGCCGCTAATGCCGTTAGATCGCGACTGGGTGGTCGGCGAGACGGAGCCGGAGGAGTGGCGACTACTGGGGATTCCCCCGTCGCGCAGCCCTATCGGCTACGTGATCGTCGCCGGGGAACCGGAATTCGGCGGCTACCGCCTTCGTGACGCGCGCGCCCGCCTGTTCGACACGACGCCCGATATATTTACCACGACCCGCATCCTGGCCCTGAGCGAACCGATCCCGAATGCCACCATTGTTTTGGGCGCCGATTTTCCGCCGGACATTGCCCGGCAAGCGCTGGCGACGCTGACCGAGTTCGCCGCGTCAGATGCCTGTGGACTGTCCCTGTGTTCGGCCGACTTGTTCGGCTGGACTGGCCTGGAGCCGGCCGATGATGCTGCCTATGACCCGATTCGCACTATCAAAAACACGCTGGAGTTGGAAGCTGCCGACCTATGGGCAGAACTGGACTGAGATGATCGACGTCGCCATTATTATCGTCAGCTGGAATGTTCGCAATTATTTGTCCGATTGCCTGCGATCCGTCGCTGCCGATTTGCGCGCGTCTCGCTTGCGGGGCGAGATCTGGGTGGTGGACAATGCCTCGACGGATGGCACGGTGGCCCTCTTGGAAGACCTCTTCCCCCAGGTCCACGTCATCGCTAATCGGACAAACATGGGCTTTGGTGCGGCCAACAATCAGGGCATGCGCGCGGCCGCGGCCCATCGCCCGCGCTACTATTTCTTTCTCAATCCTGACACGCTGGTGCGGCCGGGCGCGATCGGGCGGTTGGTGAAATGCCTGGACGAACGGCCGAAGGGCGGCATGGCCGGGGCGCGGCTTACCTACGGCGATGGCCGGTTCCAGCATAGCGCCTTTTCTTTCCCCGGTTTGGGTCAATTGGTGTTCGACCTCTACCAGATGCCTTCGCGTCTCTATGAAAGCCGCCTCAACGGCCGCTACCCACGCCGCTACTATCGCACAGATCGCGCGCCCTTCCCGGTCGACCACCCGCTGGGGGCGACGATGCTGGTGCGGGCCGACGTGGCCGAATCGACCCAGGGCTTTGACGAGTCCTTCCACATGTACTGCGAGGAAATTGACTGGAGCTGGCGAGTGCGCGAATCGGGTTGGGAGATTTATGCTGTTCCCGCGGCCGAGATCGTCCACTTTAGCGGCGAGAGCACCCGGCAAATCCCGGCGCAGTCGATGATCAACCTGTGGGAGAGCCGCGCGCGCCTCTACCACAAACATCACGGTCGCTTGCGAAAGGCGCTGGCCGGCTGGCTGGTGCGGTCGCGCATGTCCAAACGCGCCCGCCGCGCCAAGGACCCGGACATGAAGGCGGCCTACGAGCATATCGCCGCCGTCTGGTCGAACCACAACGGCCGCGGCCCCCAATAAAAGAAATTAGCCTGATCGAGCAGGCGGCAATCGTCGTTTACTGGATCAGGCGTTCGATGGTGGCATTGGCCCACAACCCCTCGAGCCAGGCGTCGAAGGTGGCCTGCATGAGGCCGTAGCGGTCGTCAGTTGTCAGCTCCCGGTTAGGGTCGCGCTCCGTCACCTTGATGAGGTAGTACGTTGTCTTGCCGCCTTCACCGGTGACAGAGATCAGATCGCTGATTTCGCCCGGTTGGAGAGCGAAGGCGGCCGCTTCAACATCGGGTACCAGCAGGCTACCGACCTTGAAGAACCCCAGGTCGCCGCCGTTAACGCCGGTCAGCCGGTCGACCGAGTTCTGATCGGCCAGGAAAGCGAAGTCGTCCCCGGCGCGCGCTCGCTCCAATACCGATTGGGCCAGGGCGGCATCGTCCATCTGGATGTAACTGGCGCGCACGTGTTCCATCGTCGTCGGAACGTCGGCCGTCACCCGGGCGATCATCTCTGAGGTGACGAGTTCGGCCGTCAATGTTTCGCGGAATTCATCTTCCGTCCAGCCGTTCGTTTGTAGAAACGTCTGGAAGGCCGCTTCGTCGCTGGCGCGGAGTTCGGCCAACCGATTTTCAACCATCTCCGGCGTCACCACGACCCCGGCGGCCGTGGCGGCCTGCATAATGAGCCGGCGCTCGATCAGCGCGTTGAGCACCTGTTCGCGGTAATCGGCAACTTCCCCACCCGCGGCCGATTGCTGGGCCTCGTAGCGGGCCAGCTCCGCCTCGAAGTCGGACAGGAAGATTTGCTCGCCGTTGACGACGGCCGCCAGCGGCGCGGTAGGGGTCGGCGTGGGCGGCACGGGCGTATTGGTGGCGGCGGCCGGCGGCGGGAGCGTGGCCGCCGCCGCGGACTCGCTGGCAGTGGTGGCCGTGGGCAAGAGGGTGGTCGAAGAACCGAGTTCACGGCACGCGGTCGCAAATACCACAAGGAGGAGCGCCAGAAGCGCAAGTTTTCGTTGATTCATAACCCTGATTATAGCGTAGCCGCGGATTCTGAACCGTTATGATTTGCTCGATTCTTAATCGGGCCGTTTCACACAACCCGGCCGCGCTTGATGACTGTCCGCACCAGGTTCGTCCCGTAGCGATAGCCGAGCTGCCGGTAATCATCCACGTCGAGGAGGATGAGGTCGGCCTGATAGCCGGGCGCGAGGCTGCCGACTTCTGAGCCGCGGCCGATGGCGAATGCGGCATTGAGCGTGGCGGCGACGATAGCCTGGGCCTGGGTCAGCCCCATGTAGCGACACGCCAGAGCGATGACCATCTGCATGGATTCGCACCAGGTTGTACCGGGGTTCAGATCGGTGGCCAGGGCCAGCGCCCCACCCGCGGCCAGGATGGCTTTGGCCGGCGTATACTCCTGGTGCGCCAGCCCAAACGGCGTGCCCGGCAAACCGACGGCGATTGTATCGCCCCGACCCAGCGCGGTGATGTCGGCCTCCGGCGTCATGACGAGGTGATCGGCCGACGTGGCCCCCAGATCCACGGCCAGCTTCGTGCCGCCCAGCCCCACAAACTCATCGGCGTGGACCTTCAGCCGGTAGCCGAGCGCCGCGGCGGCTTCCAGAATACGCCGCGTCTGGTCGAGGTCGAACACGCCATCCTCGCAAAACACGTCGCAGAACAGATGGATGCCTCGCTCGCGCATCCAGGTCGCGCCGGCGGGCAACATCTCCTCGAGGATGAGGCGCACGTATCCGTCGGTGTCGCCGCGATACGACTCCGGCACGGCGTGGGCCGGCAGAAAAGTGGCCGTCAGCTCGATCGGCTGGGAGGCCGCCAGGGCGGCGATGGCGTCAAGTTGCTTGAGTTCGGTCGCCGTATCCAGGCCATAGCCGGTCTTGGCTTCGGCGCTGGTCGTGCCATGGCGCAGCATCCGCGCCAGCCGGGGCAGATTGTCGGCCACCAGGTCGTCGATGCTCGCTTGCCGCGTGTTGCGCACGGTCGACATGATGCCGCCGCCGGCGTTCATAATGTCCATGTAGGTCGCCCCGGCCAGCCGCTGCTCGAACTCCCCGGCGCGATCGCCCCTCCACGGCAGGTGGGTGTGCGGGTCCACGAAGCCGGGCAGCACGCAACGGCCGCCGGCGTCGATCTCGCTTTGGGCCTGGAAGCGGGCGCGCAATTCGGCCGAGGGGCCGGCGGCGATGACGCGGCCGTCGCGGACGGCCAGCGCGCCGTCGGGTATCAGTCCGAGGTCGCCCAGCGCCGCGCCGCGCTGCGGGCCGCTGTCGTGAGCCGGGACGATGCACAGTTGCCCGGCCGAATGAACCAGCAGATCAGCTATTTCGTTCATGCGTTTCCTCCTTTCCTTCGCGCACCCAACGCGCCAGAACAAACACGGCCAGCAGCATCATGATGGCCGAGATGGTTGCGTTGCCGGCCACACCTGTACGATCCCACACGACCGGCCCGATGAGCGACCCGACGGTGCGCCCGGCGGCCATCGCTCCCAGGGCCATCGACATCACGACCGCGCGCTCGCTCGGCACAAGCTCGGTCAGCAGTGGGATAGCCCCGACCACGGCGATCTCGAAGGTGAAGAATAAGGCGATCATGACGGCCATGGCTGTTACCAGGGAACCGGTGCTGAAGGGAATGAGCACAAAGGTGACGGCGTTGAGCAAGCCGCACAGGATGACGACCGGCCGTTTGCCGAAGCGATCGACCGACCATCCGGCCGTGGCCTCGCCGCCCATCTCGGCCAGCCCAATAAGCGTGGTGGCAAGACCGAGGCCGGTCAGGCTCAGGTTGAAGGTGCTCTCCATCCAGTCTCCATAGACAATGAACAGCGTTTCCTGGGCCACGAGCGTCAGCATCATGTAGAGAGCAGCGGCCCAGATGACCGGATGCTTGCGCAGCATTTGCCACGTATAACCCGCGCCGACCACGCGGCGCTGGCCCTTGCGGGCGGGTGGCAGGGTGCGCCACAGCATCACGGCCGCCGCCAGGCCGCCCACGCCCAACCACAAAAACGGCGCGGGCCAGCCCTGATTAGCGATGAGCCAGCCGGTTAGGGGCGCGCCGACGAGAAACGCACCGCTCCAGGCAAACTCGGTGACCGACAGCGCTTTGCCGCGCTGGTGATAGGGGACGGCGTCGCCCAGATAGGATTGCATCGCCGGGTCGTATATGACCTTTAGGACACCGGCCACAATGATGGCGATGCCCAGCGTCCAGACAGCCGGAACGCCCACCACCAGCAATGACACGACGCTAAAAATAATGAGGGTCGTCGACATGACGACCCGGCGGCCGTATCGCTCAGGCAAAGGAGCGAACAAAGGACTGAACAGTCCGAGCAAATTTCGCACCGCGACAATGAGATAGATGGTCTCGATGGGTACGCCCACGCCGCGGGCAAACGCCGGCGCGAACGGGTAAATAATGCGCAAAAGTGTATTTTGCAGGAAGCGGGCGAAGGTCAAGACGCCCAACTGGGCGAGCCGCCGGGCATCCCAGGCCCAGGCGGTGGGAGCCGGCGCGTTTTCCTGTGGTTGGGCCATATGGCTGGAAGTGTAGCCGAAGGGCGGGGGACTCACAATGTTTTGCCGTCGCGCGGGCTGTTCGTTTCGTGCCGGCGGCGTCCCCTTCCACTCGACCGGATTTCCCGGCCAAGGGCGCGCGTAGGCATGACAATCGGCCGTGGAGTGCTACAATCCCGCCTATGTCACACAAAACCGCCGGGGGCGCCAATTCCGGTGAAACGACCCCGCAAGCGCTTATTTCACCCGATATGGCCCGGAACCGCTCTATTCTGGCGGTCATTCTGCCTCTCGCCGTCGCCTTGTTGGTCGGCGTCATCAGTGGTTCTCTGGCCGCGCCCACTTCCTCGGCTGGGCAGACCAATGCCGCGCCGGTGTTCGCCGCGCTGGGCATCACCAGCTGGTTCATCGGCCTGCGGCTATACGGCTTGCGGGGCATGGGTTTCCGCGGCGGGCGGCCGCTTTTCGCCGGGATTGGGTTCGCCGTGCTGGCCTGGGTGGCGGTTCTAATCGGCCGCTTCTTGCCTATGCTGCCGCAGACGAGCATCAGCGAAAGCGGGCAGGCCGTCGTCGAGGTCGTTCTGCACATCCAGGTGATGGCAATTCAATCGGTCGGGGCGGGTCGGGCGTTTGCTTACCTGTTGTTGTTCGAGGCCTTCGCCACGCAGCTGTGGGCGTTCGGCATCGTCTTTCGGGCGCTGGCCGATTGGCGCGGCGGGCTGACGGCGGCCATCGTCAGCGGTATCCTCTTTGGGGCGGTGGGCTATGCGCTGTTCCGCGAGTCGTTTGTGCCGGGCATCCCCGCGTTGTTCTACTTCTTGAGTTGGGGCGTGGCCTACGGTGTCATTCGTCTGCGCACGGGCAGCATTCTCGGCCCCATCCTGGTCCAAGCCTTACAGAGCTTTACGGCGTGGTTTGTCTTCGAGCCGCCGGCCGACATGGCTGATACGGGTATCCAAACGGTCTACCTGGCGGTCAGCATCCTGTTCGCCGTCATTATCTGGCGGTTGTGGCCCCGGCGCGAGTCGGACTACCGGGTGTAGATTAACGATGGCAACGGAGATCGACGGAAAAAGAAGCGACGGCCAATCGAGCCCCGTTTTTGTTCAATCTGTTTCGATCAGTACCGATTATTTTCAGAGGGAATGATGACGTACGAAAATATCCTGACCCGTGTCGAGGGGCGCGCCGGTGTTGTTCAGCTCAACCGGCCGAAGGCGCTCAACGCCCTGAATCGCGAATTGATGACGGAACTCATGGACGCACTGGCCGCCTTCGACGGCGACCCGGCTATCGGTTGCATGGTTGTCACCGGCAGCGACCGGGCCTTTGCCGCCGGGGCCGACATTAAGGAGATGGCCTCGGCTACGCCCACATCGATGATGACGAACTCGTTCATCGACTTGTGGGATCGATTGCGTGGGGTGGGCAAGCCGATTATCGCCGCCGTCTCCGGTTTCGCGCTGGGCGGCGGCTGCGAATTGGCGATGGCCTGCGACATGATCGTCGCCAGCGAGACGGCGCAATTCGGCCAGCCGGAGATCAACCTGGGCGTCATCCCCGGCGCGGGCGGCACGCAGCGCATGACGCTGGCCGTCGGCAAGGCGGTGGCGATGGAGATGGTGCTCAACGCCCGTTATCTCTCGGCGGCCGAGGCGCAGCGTTATGGTCTCGTCAATCGCGTCTATCCGGTGGAGGTATATCTGGAAGAGGCCGTCCGCCTGGCGAACGAGATCGCCGGGCGCGCGCCGGTGGCTGTGCGTCTGGCTAAGGAGGCCGTCAATGCCGTCTTCGAAATGCCGCTGCGCGCCGGCCTAGACCACGAACGGCGGTTGTTTTACCTGCTGTTCGGCACGGCCGACCAGAAAGAAGGGATGGATGCCTTCGTCAACAAGCGCAAGCCGCATTGGACGGGTGAATAAGGAACGGCGCCCGCTCTACTGGTTTGCCGGCTGATGCTCCGGCGCGACGGTTCAATGGGCGAAAATGAGTAGTACTAAAGTTATAACCGATCTGTTACCGATTATTCACATCGAGGGGTAGACAGGAGGGCGTTAAGCCGGTATAATGCTCACATCGTAGAGTAAAGGATTCTAGCAAAGCTTTCTTACGAACTTTCTTACGGCGAACAGGAATCCTGCGAAATCCGTACCAAAGCGTAGAGGTAGGCACAATGACTTGGTTTTTACTTTTTCTGGGAGCCTCGGTATTTAGCTCGATATTTGTTCTGGCGGCAGGGATGCTGTCTTCGCGGATGAATCGGCAAGAGGACATCGTCGAATCATTCTATACAGACACAATTGACGCACCCGTGCCATCCGGTATTCAAGTAGTCGAGTAGGCCTAATACGCCCCACGTTTTCTTGCGGTAGTCTGAATAATAACAGGCAGCCGCCCATTTTGGGCGGCTGTTTTTATTTCCGGTTGTTGCGTTTGTCAGGCGGTGGCAAATTGCATGTGATGGAGGCGGGTGTAGAGGCCGTCGGGATCGAGGAGCAGCGAGTGATGCGTGCCCTGCTCGACGATTTCGCCCTTGTTCATCACCAGAATCCAGTCCGCGTTGAGCACGGTGCTCAAACGGTGGGCGATGACGAACGACGTGCGGCCGTTCATGAGTCGTTCCAGCGCTTCCTGTACCAGGCTTTCGCTTTCGCTGTCAAGCGACGACGTGGCCTCGTCCAGAATGAGGATGCGCGGGTTCTTCAGTATGGCCCGCGCAATGGCGACCCGCTGTCGCTGGCCGCCGCTCAGCTTCACGCCATGTTCCCCAACGGTCGTCTCGTAGCCATTCTCCAAATCTTCCACGATAAAACGGTGGGCGTTGGCGGCCATGGCCGCGGCCTCCACTTCCGCGCGCGTCGCGTCCAGCCGGCCATAGCGAATATTGTCATAGACCGTGCCGGAGAAGAGGATCGTCTCCTGGGGCACGATGCCGATCTGTTCGCGCAGGCTCTTTAGCGTGACGTGGCGCAAGTCGTGGCCGTCGATGGTGATACTGCCGTCGACGACGTCATAGAAGCGAGGAATCAGGTTGACCAGCGTGCTCTTGCCCGCCCCGCTCGGCCCCACCAAGGCGATGATCTGTCCTGGCTCGGCGCGGAAGGAGACGCCGTTGATGACGTCGATGGCCGAGGTGTAATGAAAGGAAACATTGTCGAAAACGACCTCGCCCACCACCGGCGGCAACGCTTTTGCATCCGGCAACTGCACGATCTCCGAGGGGCGATCCAGTAGTTCGAATAGCCGTTGCGACGCGCCGATGGCCGCCTGGAACTGACCATAGAGGTCGGCCATGATGGCGATGGGCGAGGCAATCATCACGGTATAGATCAGATAGGCGATCAGATCGCCGGGGGAGAGGTTGCCGTTGATCACCTGCACGCCGCCATAATAGAGGATGCCGGTGATGGTGATCGAGGCAATCAGGCCGATGAGCGGGCTTAGCATAGCATGAATGCGCGCCCGGTTCATGGCTGCCCGGTAGAGGTCCATCACGCGGTCGGTGAAGCGGCCGATCTCATACGGCTCGCGGGCGAATGACTTGACGATGCGCACGCCGCGGGTCGTCTCCTCGGCTGAATTGGCCACCTCGGCCAGCGAATCCTGCACCGCCACGGACGCATTCCGAATCCGGCCGCCCAACCATACCATCGTCAGGGTGATGACGGGAATGACCAGCAGGATCAGCAGCGTCAGCCGCCAATCGAGCCAGAAGAGCAGAGCGGCGGCGCCGATGATGGTGATGACCTGCCGCAAGAGCATGACCAGGTTCGACGTGATGGCTTGCTGCAGCAGGGAGACGTCGTTGGTGAGGCGCGAGACCAGTTCGCCGGTGCGCCGCTCGGCATAGAAGGCGAGCGGCAGCGATTGCAAGTGAGTGAAGATGTCGATGCGAATATCGGCCACGGCATGCTCGCCGGAATAGGCCAGAGTGATCTGTTGCAGAAAGGTGAACGCGGATTGCAGCAAGAACACCACTAACAACCCGGCCGTCACCCGGTTCAGGTCGGCAAAATCCTTGTTGACGATGACAAAGTCCACCAGATTGCGGACGACCAGCGGCAGCACCAGACCCAGCAGCGAACTGACGATCAGAGCGATGAAGGCCACGGCCATCCAGCGGCCGTACGGACGGATATAGCCAAGCAACCGGATATACGTGTTTACGCCGCCACGCGTGAGCGGCGTGATGGCCTCATCAGGACTATCGGATTGCCGGCGGGGGATTCGACGCATGCGCACGAGGGTTTACCCTCCTAGAAAATTTCTTATAGTCGTTCGATTCAAATCCATTACTCGTCGCTCGTCATGGGGCAATCGTGGTGCTCATCGACGGCGAGTGCAGGACAGCATGACCATGATTGTATCGTTCCATCACCAATACGTAAGGCGATGCAGGAGGTTTCTAAGCTGGCGAACGGGTTAGATGTTGGTGAAGCAGAACCCCGATCAGTGGCAATGGAATCGAGGCCCGCATATGATCAGGCGTATGTATTGGCGTCGTACCTGGTCAAGATTTTTACTCGTGTTATTGATGGTGTTAGCGATCATCGTGACGGCGCCGGAATGGCCCGCCTTCGGTGACACGAAATTCCGGTTTCAGGCTATCGTCGGTCGCGATAATCGCTTTGATTTCCTGGCGTGGACGACCGCCGCATTGGGCAACAAGGCGCAGGCCATTCTGGCCGGCACGCATCATTTCATGCCACAGCAGGCGCAATCAGAGTTCGTTCTGGGCTATTTGGATCAGTTGGCTGTGGCGTTGCGCCTGGAAGCGGAGATCGAGCGAGCCTTCACCGATCCGGCCGTGATCGATCCGGTGGCGGCGACCGCCGATATCCGAGCCGAACGCGACGCTGTCCGCGCCAATCTCAGCCGGTTTCAGCCATTGGCTGAGGCGATCGTCCAACAACAGGTGGGGGCGATCCTGGCTGAGGAAGGACTGGCCCTCGGCCGCGCAACCTGGCCGCCGGTGTTGATGACCATGTCGCCCGTACCCTACATGCTCATTGTTTCGCCTCGCGACCGCATCGCTCAGGTTGACTCGGCAGCGCTCATCCCCGGCCTGTCGACGGAAGACAAAGAGATCATGGAAAGCGCTGTGTTCGACCAGCTGGATCAATCAGCGCTGGTGGTGCCCATCGGCGGGTTGGGCACTTATCCGGCGATGATTCGGGAGACCTCGAACATCAATTGGCTGGCCGAGGTGGTGGCCCACGAGTGGACCCATCACTGGCTGTCGTTGCGGCCGTTGGGCGTGCGCTATCTGGCCGGTCCGGAGATGCGCACCATCAACGAGACGGTGGCGTCGATGGTCGATCTGGAGATTGGCCCCAAAGTCATCGAACGCTATTACCCCGAACTTGTTCTACCCCCGGCGGCCACGACGCCCGGCCCGACCCAACCGGCCGAACCCGTCTTCGACTTCTCGGATGAAATGGGCGAGACGCGCGGCACGGTGGACAAGATGCTGGCTGAGGGAGAGATCGCGCGCGCCGAAGCGTATATGGAGCAGCGACGGCGCGTATTCCTGAACAACGGCTATAACATCCGCAAGCTGAACCAGGCGTATTTCGCTTTCTACGGCGGCTATGCGGCCGAACCGGGCGGGGCGGCCGGGGCCGATCCCATCGGCCCGTTGCTGCGTGAGTTGCGTGCCGCCAGCCCGTCGCTCAGCACGTTCCTGCGCGACGTGGGCGGCATTACCAGTTATGATGATCTTCTGGCGATCTATCAGTTGCGGGTAGGTAAAGAACCTGCACTGCATTAAACCGGTGACGGGGCGGGGCGAGCAGCTCCAGACGCCCGACTCCTCGACAGGGATTCGCCATACTTGGTCCCATGTTCAAGCGATAGCTAACTTGCCAATTCTGCTTGTTCTGAG
>WBZM01001269.1_pt1 | contig 26054 bp, 23 predicted proteins | sample 5204271 | NCBI WGS metagenome assembly WBZM01 (sample SAMN12344346, study PRJNA552823) | activated sludge metagenome | biome: Activated sludge suspended growth; feature: Nitrification reactor; material: Wastewater; isolation source: activated sludge from nitrification reactor of wastewater... | reverse complement strand
ATCGAATACACGCGGATTACTGTTCTACCGCTTGGCTCAGCAAGCCGTTGCCGTCGGCCCAGCACCGTACAGTTCCATTATTCACGGCAAGTCGGCTTGGCGTGCGTGAAGGGGATACCCATTTTATTATATATTCCAATTAAACACTAGTCATGATCGGATCGGGCAATGTAACCCCGGTGTAACCCCAAGAAAAAGCCCCGACTCGTGATCGGGGCTAACTCCTTGAATCTGCTGGTGGTGATGGGTGGAATTGAACCACCGACCTATGGGTTATGAATCCATCGCTCTAACCGACTGAGCTACATCACCGCACTCCCAAGGGCGCGGATTATAGTTGGGACGGCATTCTTCGGTCAACGCATTTCGCGGTCGGCTATAATGCACCCCTGTTTTCAATGGCCCGAAGTTTGCCCTCCCGGCTACCACTGTTTCCGACAAGCCTGCGTTCATGCCCAAGAAACTGTTCATCCGCACCTTCGGCTGCCAGATGAATGAGTACGATTCCGACAAGATGGCCGACGTGCTCAATGCCGCCGAGGGCGTTGTCAGGACCGACAGCCCGGAGGATGCCGACATCATCCTGTTCAACACCTGCTCGGTGCGCGAGAAGGCGCAGGAAAAGGTGTTCCATGATCTCGGTCGGGTCCGCCACCTGAAGAAGCTCAATCCTGATCTGGTCATCGGCGTCGGCGGCTGCGTGGCGAGCCAGGAGGGCGATGCAATCGTCGCCCGCGCGCCCTACGTCGATGTCGTTTTCGGCCCGCAGACCCTGCACCGCCTGCCGCAACTGCTTGCCGAGCGCAAGCGGCACGGCAGGGCGGCGGTGGATGTCTCGTTCCCGGAAATCGAGAAGTTCGACGCCATGCCGCCCGCCGAGGTCAAGGGCGCGTCGGCCTTCGTGTCGATCATGGAAGGCTGCTCGAAGTTCTGCACTTTCTGCATCGTCCCCTACACCCGCGGCGGCGAGGTATCGCGGCCGTTCGAGGACGTGCTGACTGAAGTTGCCGGACTGGCGGCCAATGGCGTCAGGGAAGTGACGCTGCTCGGCCAGAACGTCAATGCCTACCGGGGGGCCATGGCGGGCAGCGAGGAACAGGCCGATCTGGCATTGCTGATCGAGTATATCGCCGAAGTTCCGGGCATCGAGCGCATCCGCTACACGACGTCGCACCCGCGGGAGATGTCGCAGCGCCTGATCGACGCCTACGCCAGGGTGCCGAAACTGGTCTCGCATCTTCATCTGCCGGTGCAGGCCGGATCCGACCGCGTGCTGGCGGCTATGAAACGCGGCTATACGGCACTCGAATACAAGTCGGTCATCCGCAAGCTGCGGGGGGCGCGGCCCGACATTTCGTTGTCGTCGGACTTCATCGTCGGCTTTCCCGGCGAAACCGACGCAGATTTCGAAAAGACGATGAAGCTCATCGACGATGTCGGTTTCGACACCTCCTTCTCCTTCGTCTACAGCCCGCGTCCCGGCACTCCAGCGGTTGAAATGGACGATTCGACCCCCGCCAAAGTCAAGTCGGCCCGTCTCGCGTGCCTGCAGAAGCGGATCGACGAACAGGCGCAGGTGATCAGCCAGGCGATGGTCGGCAGCGTGCAGCGCGTGCTGGTCGAAGGCAGGTCGAAGAAGGACGCGAACGAACTGGCGGGGCGGACCGACAACAACCGCGTCGTCAATTTTGTCGGCGGGCATGCCGGCAGCGCGCGCCTGATCGACAGTTTTGTCGATGTGCGCATCACCAGGGCATTGCCCCACAGCCTGAGAGGCGAGATTGTCATCCTTGAATAGCAGGACCGCGCCGAAGAGCAGGCCGGTGGACGTCGTGCTGGCACCGGTCGACAACGTCCTGCTGGCCAATTTGTGTGGCCCTCTCGACGAGAACATCCGGCAGATCGAAACCGGCTTCGATGTGACCATCAGGCGCCGCAACGAGCGCTTCTCGATAATCGGCGAGAAATCCGGGTTGACCGCGGATGCCATCCGCCATTTCTATGCCATGGCGCGCGAACCGCTGTCGGTCGATGAGATCCAGCTCGGCCTGATCGAGCTGATCAATGCGCCGGTGCGGCGCATCGCGCGAACTGCCGAGGGGCCGGTCGATGGTCCGCAACTGCTGACGCGAAAGGCCGAGCTGCACGGGCGCACGCCGCGTCAGGTGGCCTATCTCAAGGCGATCCAGGAGCACGACATCACCTTCGGCATCGGCCCGGCCGGGACCGGCAAGACCTATCTGGCGGTGGCCAGTGCCGTCGACGCCTTCGAGCGTGACCTGGTCGAACGCATCATCCTGACCCGGCCTGCCGTTGAGGCCGGGGAACGCCTCGGTTTCCTGCCCGGCGACCTGGCCCAGAAGATCGACCCCTATCTGCGACCGCTTTATGACGCGCTCTACGACCTGATGGGCCACGACCGCGTCAGCAAGCTGCACGACAAACATGCCATAGAGATCGCACCTCTGGCCTTCATGCGCGGGCGCACGCTCAACCACGCCTTCGTCATTCTCGACGAGGCGCAGAACACGACGCCCGAGCAGATGAAGATGTTCCTGACCCGCATCGGCATCGGCGCCAAGGCCGTGGTCACCGGCGACCTCACCCAGATCGACCTGCCCAAGGGCCAGAAGAGCGGCCTGCGTGAAGCGCATGACATCCTGAAGGGCGTGCGCGGACTGGCCTTCACCGAATTCATGAAGGAGGATGTGGTCCGCCATCCGCTGGTCGCCCGCATCGTCGCCGCCTATGAGTCCCAAAGCAAGCAAGCGCCTTGACCTCGCGGTGCAATATGCCTGCCAGCGACAAGGTTTGCCGTCGCGCACCGATTTCGCGCGCTGGGCGCGGGCGGCATTGACGGGAGGCGGCCGGATTGCCATCCGTCTCGTCGACGAGCAGGAGGGGCGGATGCTCAACCGCGAATATCGTGGCAAGGACCACGCGACCAACGTTCTCTCTTTTCCCTATGAAACCGGGCCGTTGCTGCTGGGCGACCTGGTCATCTGCCCGCCCGTGGTGGCGCGCGAGGCAAGCGAACAGGGCAAGTCGCTGGCGGCGCATTACGCGCACCTGACGGTGCATGGTATGCTGCACTTGCAAGGGTGGGATCACGAGAACGACGGCGATGCCCAAGCCATGGAAGATAAGGAAGCGGAGATTCTCTCCGCGCTGGGCTATCCCCACCCCTACGCCGCCTAGCCACCATGGACAGTGACAGCAAACCCGGCCTGATCGAACGCTTGACCACCATGCTCCTAAGGGTTCCCGGAGATCGCGGGCAACTTGCCGAGATCCTGCGCGCTGCCTACCAGCGCAACCTGATGGATGCCGATGCGCTGGCCATCATCGAGGGCGCGCTGGCCGCCTCGGAAACGCGGGTCAGCGACGTCATGGTTCCCCGCGCCCTGATGGAAGTCGTCGACATCAATGAGCCGATGGCCAGGATCATCCCCGTCGTCATCGAAACCGCCCATTCGCGCTTTCCGGTGATCGATGGCGACCGCGACAACGTGCTGGGGGTCATGCTGGCCAAGGACCTGCTGCGGATCCACGTCGACGCGGATTTCGATCTTCGCGCCTGGCTGCGGCCGGTGGTCTTCATTCCCGAAGCCAAGCGCCTCGACGTGCTGCTGCGCGAGTTCCGCGTCTCGCGCAATCACATGGCCATCGTCGTCAATGAATACGGTAGCGTCGCCGGGCTGGTCACCATCGAGGATGTGCTCGAGCAGATCGTCGGGGACATCGAGGATGAGTATGACTTCGACGAAGCCTACGACAACATCCGCCTCGATTCGCCCGGTTGCTGGCGCGTCAAGACGCGGACCGAGATCGCGGACTTCAACCAGGCTTTCGGCACCAGCTTCCCGGATGCCGAGTTCGACACGGTGGGCGGCCTGATCCTGCGCCACCTCGGTCGTGTGCCCAAGCGCAACGAAGTCATCGACGTCGACGGCATCCGTTTCCAGGTGCTGCGCGCCGACAGTCGGCGCCTGTACACGCTGCTGGTCACCGCGCCATCCAAGCCGCAGCCCGGTGGCGACGCCAAGACTGCCTGAGCCGGCGTATCTCCGCTTTGGTCTGGCGACGCTGATTGGCGCCGCCGGCGTCCTCTGCTTTGCCCCGTTCGGCCTGTTCTGGCTGGCGCCGGTAATCTGGCTGGGGTTGTTCGTCCTGTTGCGGCGCGGCGATTCTCCGCGCCAGGCGGCGTCGAGCGGACTTGGCTTCGGCCTCGGCTTCTTCCTGACCGGGGTTTCCTGGGTCTACGTCAGCCTCTCGGTCTTCGGCGGCATGCCGTGGTGGCTGGCCGGGCTCGCCGCATTCCTGTTCTGTGCCGTGATGGCCGTCTTCCCGGCGCTGGCCGGGTGGGTCTTCAAGCGCTGGCAGCCCGTGGGCCCGTGGCGCCAGGCGCTGTTCTTCGCTGCGCTGATTGCTGCGGTCGACTGGCTCAGAAGCTGGATTTTTACCGGCTTCCCGTGGCTGGCCACCGGCTACTCGCAGGCGCCGCCCAGCCCGCTGGCGGGGTTTGCATCCTTGCTCGGCGTGCATGGCCTGTCGCTGCTCGTGGCGCTGTGCGGCGCCATGCTGTTGCGCTGGAAATCCGGACTCGCCTTTCTCGCAGTCACTGCGACCATCGGATTCGGGCTGCAACAGCTGCGTTGGACGGAGCCCGTCGGCGAGCCGATCAGCGTGGCGCTGATCCAGGGCAACATCCCGCAGGAGATGAAGTTCCGGCCGGAGGCCTTTCTCCGTACCCTGAGTCTCTACCAGCGCCTGGTCGCGGAAAACCCGGCGCAGCTGACGCTGCTTCCGGAAACCGCGGTTCCCGCCTTCTTCGACCAGCTCCCGCCGGAATATGCGGAATTCCTCAGGGCGGCCGCGCAACGACACGGCGGCGATCTCGTCTTCGGCACCATCACCGGTCAGGGCGAACATTACTGGAACAGCGCGGTCAGCCTCGGCATCTCGCCAACCCAGCGCTACAGCAAGACACACCTGGTGCCGTTCGGGGAGTTCATTCCGCCCGGCTTCTCGTGGTTCATGCGTCTCGCCAGCATTCCCATGTCGGCGTTCTCGCGCGGGCCGGAAATGCAGGCGCCGCTGGCCGTCGCCGGGCAGCAGCTTGCGGTCAATATCTGCTACGAGGACGTTTTCGGCGAGGAGATCATCCGCTCGCTGCCGCAGGCCGGAATTCTTGCCAACCTGTCGAACACCGCCTGGTTCGGACGCTCGCTGGCGCAGCCGCAGCATCTGCAGATTGCCCGCATGCGTGCCGTCGAAACCGGGCGCCCGATGCTGCGCGCGACCAACACCGGCATGACCGCCGTGATCGGCGCCGACGGCGCGGTCGTGGCGATCCTGCCGGCATTTACGCAGGGTGTGCTGCGTTCGGAGGTTCGTGCCTATCAGGGAATGACGCCCTATGCACGTTACGGCAATCTCGCCTTCCTGTTTCTGGTCTGCGTCTGCGTGCTGCTCAGCCGCCAGCCGCGACGCCGCTAGGGCGCCGGCATCAGGCCCGGAAGCGCTGGGCGGCCTGTTCCAGGCGCTGCCTTTCGGCGAGCACCCTGGACGAATAGCGGCGCTCCGGGTCGTTGAGTGCGCCGCCGAATTGCTGCAGACCGGACTCGAGGCCACCGGAGCGGCGGATCGACTCGTGCAGCACCTTGGCGCCAACGCGGACGTTGGTCACCGGATCGAGGAACCCCAAGCGGTCGGCTTCCTCAGGCAGCTTGTCCATATGGTAGCGGGGAAGGACCTGCATCAGACCCTTGGCACCGACCACGCTCTGCGAGAACGGGTTGAACCCGGATTCGACGCCGATGACGGCGATGATCAGCAGGGGATCGATGCGCAGTTCCTTCCCGGAGGCCTGCGCGGTCGCGAAGATCGGCTCGAGCGCCTCGGTCGACACGCGGTAGCGCCGTGAAACATAGTCGAGGGCTCCGCGCATCCTCGGGCTCAGCACCGGTGGCGATTCGCCGGCGGGCGGCACGAAGTCGCTCGCGTCCTCTTCGCCATCGGTAACCTCGGTGGAGGGAGTCAGGGTCTTCAACCCCTCGATCAGGCCCGAGTGGCCGGCTTGTAGGCAGGCCAGGCCAATGAGAAAAACCACCCCGGCAGCCATCAGGAACTTCTGAAACAGGGCAAAAAGGGCAAACGAAGCTCGCAGAAAGGCGGGCGGAAATACGGTCGTAGCGAACATGCGACCTCCTTGACTGTTGCCACCGCCGCAAGGCCTCTGCGACAGCGAACGGTTACAGGGGGAACGACACCGGCGCGCCAAAGGAAAAGCCACTAGTGGCGCGGTGTGGCGCCGCGTTTGGCGCGCACAAACCGGTGTTGCACCGCAACATGACTTATATCATATTGATTATATTAATTTTGGTCAAGCACGAGACTATAGGGCTGCATCTAAGGCAGCGTGCCGCGCTGCCCCCCCACCGACGATCGGCAGCGCAAGGGCGCCGCCGAAGACATCGCCTTTCGCGACCGCGGGCAATGCGCGGCCCGGCCCGGGCAGCCTGCCGGAACAGGCCAATTGCTAGTAGAATTCAGGCTCTTCAGTCTTTCCGAGCCTGCCCGATGACCACCAGCAATACACCGACGTTTCAGGATGTCATCCTGCGCCTGCAGGAGTACTGGGGCGAACGTGGCTGCGCGCTGTTGCAGCCCTACGACATGGAGGTTGGCGCCGGCACCAGCCACACGGCGACCTTCCTGCGGGCGATCGGCCCCGAACCGTGGAATGCCGCCTACGTGCAGCCGTCGCGCCGGCCCAAGGACGGCCGTTATGGCGAGAACCCGAACCGCATGCAGCACTACTACCAGTACCAGGTGGTGTTGAAGCCGGCGCCGGAGAACATCCTCGAGCTCTATCTCGGCTCGCTCGAAGCCCTGGGTTTCGACCTCAAGAAGAATGACGTGCGCTTCGTCGAGGACGACTGGGAAAATCCGACCCTGGGCGCCTGGGGTCTCGGCTGGGAAGTCTGGATGAACGGCATGGAGGTGACGCAGTTCACCTACTTCCAGCAGGTCGGCGGCATCGACTGCAAGCCGATCACCGGCGAGATCACCTACGGCATAGAGCGCCTCGCGATGTACCTGCAGGGCGTCGAGAACGTCTTCGACCTGACATGGACGCAAGGCCTGACCTATGGCGATGTCTATCACCAGAACGAGTTCGAGCAATCGGCCTACAATTTCGAGCACAGCGACGTGGAATTCCTGTTTCACGCCTTCGGCGCCCACGAGAAGCAGGCGCAGCACCTGATGGGCGCCCAGCTGGCGCTGCCCGCTTACGAACAGGTGCTGAAAGCCGCGCACACCTTCAACCTGCTCGACGCCCGCGGCGCCATTTCGGTGACCGAGCGTGCCGCGTACATCGGCCGCATCCGTAACTTGGCGCGTGCTGTCGCCCAGAGTTACCTGGAGAGCCGGGCGCGCCTCGGCTTCCCGATGGCGCCAGAAAAATGGGCCAGCGAAGTTCTCGCCCAGATCGAAAGGAAGGCGGCCTGATCATGTCGTCCAAGAACCTTCTCGTCGAACTCTTCGTTGAAGAGCTGCCCCCGAAGGCGCTGAAGAAGCTGGGTGAAGCGTTTGCCCAGACCCTTGGTGGCGCCCTGAAAAATGCCGGTCTGGCGCCGTCGACCGCGGCAGTCACGGCCTACGCCTCGCCGCGCCGTCTGGCTGCCCACGTCACCGACGTTGCCGATGTCGCCGCCGACAAGCCGGTGATGCACAAGCTGATGCCGGTCGCTGTCGGGCTCGATGCCAGCGGCAGCGCGACGCCGGCGCTGCTCAAGAAGCTGGCGGCGCTCGGTGCCGACGCCTCGGCGGTCCCGGCTCTGCGCTGCGAGCACGACGGCAAGACCGAGGTGCTCTTCTACGACAGCCTGGCCAGGGGAGCGACACTGGCCGAGGGCTTGCACAAGTCCCTCGAGGCGGCGCTCAGCGGATTGCCGATCCCCAAGGTGATGAGCTACCAGTTGCAGGATGGCTGGAGCAGCGTAAACTTCGTCCGTCCGGCGCACAGGCTTGTGGCGTTGCATGGCGCCGATGTCGTCCCGGTCTCCATCCTCGGCCTGGACTCGGGCCGCGAAACGCGAGGTCACCGCTTCGAAGCGGCGGTCGATCCGGTCGTCCTTGCCGATGCCGACAGCTATGCCGAGACGCTGAAACGTGACGGTGCGGTCATCGCCTCGTTCGCCGAACGCCGCGCCGAGATCGCCGGCCAGCTTGCTGCCGCCGCCGCCCAGGCCGGCCCCGACCTGAAGCCGATCGACGACGACGCGCTGCTCGACGAAGTCACTGCACTGGTCGAGCGCCCGAACGTGCTGGTCGGCCAGTTCGAAGAAGAATTTCTCGCCGTGCCGCAGGAATGCCTGATCCTTACGATGAAGGCCAACCAGAAGTATTTCCCGCTGCTCGATGCCGCAGGCAAGCTGACCAACAAGTTCCTCGTCGTCAGCAACATCAGCCCGGACGATGCTTCTGCCGTGATCGGCGGCAACGAGCGCGTCGTCCGGCCGCGCCTCGCCGATGCCAAGTTCTTCTACGACCAGGACCGCAAGAAGACGCTCGAATCGCGTGTCCTCAACCTGGCCAAGGTCGTCTATCACAACAAGCTGGGCACCCAGGGCGAGCGCGTCCAGCGCGTCTGCTCCATTGCCAAGGCGATCGGCGAGCAACTCGGCGGCGAATGCCTCGCGCTGCAGGCCGAACAGGCGGCCCTGCTGGCCAAGGCCGACCTGCTGACCGACATGGTCGGCGAGTTTCCGGAACTGCAGGGCGTCATGGGCCGCTACTACGCGCTGCACGACGGCTTGGCGACGGATATCGCCGATGCCATCGAGGACCACTACAAACCGCGCTTCGCCGGCGACTCACTGCCGCGCGGCCAGGTGGGCACCATCGTCGCGCTTGCCGACAAGCTGGAAACGCTGGTCGGCATGTTCGGCATCGGCCAGATTCCGACCGGCGACCGCGATCCCTTCGCGCTGCGCCGGCACGCGCTGGGCGTCATCCGCATGCTGGCCGAAAATGATCTCGACCTGCCGCTCGACCAGTTGCTGGCGCTCGCCGGCAGCGCGTTCGCCGCGGTCGACGGCTTCAAGCCGAGCGATCCCGCGCTTGCCGACTTTATCTACGAGCGCCTCGCCGGCAATCTGCGCGAGCAGGACTTTACCGCGCAGGAGGTCGATGCCGTGGTCAGTCAGCGCCCGCAGCGCCTGGGCGACATTCCCAAGCGCCTGGCCGCCGTCCGTGCCTTTGCCGCCCTGCCCGAATCCGCGTCTCTTGCCGCCGCCAACAAGCGGGTCGGCAACATCCTGAAGAAGGTCGAAAATGCGGTCGAGGCCGTGGTCGACAGCGCATTGCTCAGGGAAGGCGCCGAGATCGCGCTGAGCGCTGCCCTGGTCGACGTCGTTCCCCGCGCCGATGCCGCCTTCGCAACCGGCGACTATGCCGAATCGCTGCAGGCGCTGGCCGCGCTGCGCGTCCCGGTCGACGCCTTCTTCGACAGCGTCATGGTCAATGCCGACGATCCGGCTCTACGCGCCAACCGACTTGGGCTGCTCGCCAAGTTGCACCGCGCGATGAATCGGGTGGCCGATATTTCGAAGCTGTCCGCCTAACGCCGGAAAGGCCAGGCCATGAAACTCGTCATTCTCGATCGCGACGGCGTCATCAATTTCGATTCGGCACAGTTCATCAAGTCCCCGGCGGAATGGAAGCCGATCCCCGGCAGCCTGCAGGCCATCGCCCGGCTGAACCAGAACGGCTATCGCGTCGTCATCGCGACCAACCAGTCGGGCATCGGGCGCAGCCTGCTGGACATGGAGGCGTTGAACGCCATCCATGAAAAGATGCACAAGGCGCTGTTCGCCGCCGGCGGCCGCATCGATGCCATCTTCTATTGCCCGCATACGGCCGATTCGGCGTGTGCATGCCGCAAACCCAAGCCCGGGATGTTCAAGCGGATATCCGAGACCATGAATGTCGATCTCAAGGGCGTCCCGTCGATCGGCGATTCGCTGCGCGACCTCCAGGCCTCTGCGGTGGCGGGCTGCCTGCCGATCCTGGTGCGTACCGGGAAGGGTCCGTTGACGCTGGCCGAGGGCGATCTTCCCGAAGGAACCGAGGTCTTCGACGACCTCGCGGCGGCGGTTGACTGGATTCTGGCGACGAAGAAGAAATGAACATTTTCCGTTCGGTGGTCTTCGCCATCTGGGGTGGCCTGTGGACCCTCCTGGTCGCCCCCATGGTCATAATTGCCGCCATCGTGCTGCGCGGCCTCTGGGGTTATCACCTCGGCAGGGTGTGGCGCCTCGGCATCCAGTGGGGCGTCGAGAACCTGCTCGGCATCCGCCCGCAGGTGGTCGGCCTCGAGAACATGCCGCCGGAACCGTGCATCATCCTCTCCAAGCACCAGTCGGCCTGGGAGACGATGACCATCCAGGACTACGTGCCGCGCGGCGCCTACTGCGTTTTCGTGCTCAAGAAGGAACTGCTGCGGGTGCCGCTGATCGGCTGGGGGCTGGGCGCAATGAAGATGATCTCGATCGACCGCGCGGCCGGCAAGGTGGCGCTCGACCTGGTCGTCGAGCAGGGCCGCGAGCGGCTGAAGAAAGGCTTCTACGTCATCATCTTCCCGGAAGGAACGCGCGTGGCGCCCGGCGAGACGCGGCGCTACAAGGCTGGCGGCGCCTACCTGGCGACCCAGGTCGGCTGCAAGGTGGTCCCGATCGCCCATAATTCGGGCGAACTCTGGCCGCGCCAAGCCTTCATCAAGAGACCCGGCATCGTCACCATCAGCATCGGCCCGGCCTTCGACGCGACCGGGATGACGGAAGCGGAAGTCAACCAGCGCGTCGAGAACTGGATCGAAGGCGAGATGCGCCGGATTTCCCCGCACCGCTACCCGGATGCCAAGACCAGCGCCGGCTGAAGCGCCGCGCCGCATCGCGCTTGCCGGACAGGCCGTCGACTATCATCTGCGGCGCAGCCGGCGGCGCACCATCGGCCTCGCCATCGACCAGCGTGGCCTGCGTGTCGGCGCACCGCTGCAGGCGCGGCTCGGCGATATCGAGTCCCTGATTCGCGAGCATGGGCAATGGGTCCTCGACAAACTCGCCGACTGGCGGAGCCGCCCCGCGCCGGAACGGCTGGTTGTCAGCGAGGGCGCGGTCATATATGCCTTGGGCGAAGCGTTGACCGTGACCGTCACCCCCGGCAGCCGCCAGCACTGGCTGTTCAGCGACTCGAGGCTGCACCTGTTCGTGCCCCCGGCGATCCAAGCCCGGGAGGTACTCGAAAAGGCGCTGCGCGACAAGGCTCGTAGCGTCTTCGCCGAGCGGCTGGCCCATTACGCACCGCAACTTGGTGTGGCAACGCCGCCGCTGCGCCTTTCGGCGGCACGCACGCGCTGGGGCAGTTGCAGCCATCACGGCGGCATTTCGCTGAACTGGCGCCTGATCCTGATGCCGCTGCCAGTCGTCGACTACGTCGTCGCCCACGAACTGGCGCACCTCAAGGAAATGAACCACAGCCCGGGTTTTTGGTCCGTGGTACAGCAACTCCGCCCCGACTGGCAGGCGCGCCGGCGCGAGCTGCGCCAGCTCGCGCGCCAGATTCCGCAAATCTAGAAAACAGGGAAATACGGCATGCGCATCCTGCACACCATGATCCGCGTCGGCGATCTCGACCGTTCGCTTGCCTTCTACACCGGCGTCCTCGGCATGCAACTGCTGCGGCGCAGCGACTACCCGGAAGGGCGATTCACGCTGGCCTTCGTCGGCTACGGCCCGGAAAGCGAGGGCGCCGTACTCGAACTTACGCACAACTGGGATACCGCGGCCTATGATATCGGCAACGGTTACGGGCATGTCGCCCTCGCCGTGCCCGACGCCGCGGCCGCCTGCGCTGCCATCCGCGAGCGCGGCGGCAAGGTGGTGCGCGAAGCCGGACCGATGAAGCATGGCAAGACCGTCATCGCCTTCGTCGAAGACCCGGACGGCTACCGGATCGAGCTGATAGAAAGAGGCGCCCGGAATTCGTGACTGCTCTGTTCGGCGACTCAGGCTCTGGTCGCGGCTTCGTTGTCGCGCGGCCTGGCGCGATCGTGCATCCGCATCGGCGGGGCGAAATGCTGCATGCCGATGCCTTGGTCATGCTTCTAGCGGCGCTGAACATGGGTCCGGCGGGAGCGGAACTGACGCTTTTCCTTGCGCGACCTGTGGTTTTGTTGCAGAATAACCTGCTGATTTATTGGCGTTCTTTGGTCCGGTAGCGGCAGAAATTGGGTGCCAAGTGGAGTTCGGGGCACAGGCGTCCCGGGGTTGATTCCCCTCGGACAGACCATGCTGCATGTCGGGGTTTGCGTCGATAGATTCAGGGTCTTCGATGATGAAATACCTCCTGCTCATTGCTCTCGTCGCCGTGGTCTGGTGGGTCTGGAAAAAGCGCGCGCAACATCCTGCGCCAAGGCCGCCAAGGGTGGATCCGGACCCCGAGCTGATGGTCGTCTGCGCACAATGTGGCGTCCATCTGCCGCAAAGCGACAGCATCGCGGTAAACGGCGTTCATTACTGTTGCGAAGCGCATCGACTGGCCGCAAATCCGCCAGCGACCGATGACTGACTGGCTGGCGACATCCTGGGAGGCCAGTTGGCGTCCCTTCCAGTACTTCAACCTCTATCGCCTGGTTCTCGCCTGCCTCGCGCTGCTCGCCGCGCTGTGGCCGCAGGGCTGGATTTCCGCGCTCCCTGTCGCCGATACCGTGCTGTTCCTGACGGTCACGGTAGTCTACCTCCTGGTTGTTGCCGCGGGCTTTCTCGCCTCGATCTACTGGCGGCATCGTTTCAATTTCCAGCTTTCATCCCAGGTCCTGGCCGACGTTCTGGCGCTGGGTCTGCTGATGTTCGCTGGCGGCGGGGTCGCCAGCGGCATCGGCACCCTGCTGCTTGTCTCGCTGGCGACTGCCAGTCTGGTCGGGCGGGGTCGCCTCGTGCTTTTCTACGCCGCGCTGGCCACGCTGGTTACGTTGGGGGGGCAGGTTGTAGTTGTGCAGGTGCTCGGGATCGAAGCTGCGACGATCGTCCAGGCTGGCCTGCTGTCGGCGGGTTTCTTTGCCACGGCAATACTCTCGCGTCTCCTCGGGCAGCGTGTGATGGCAAACGAGGAGCTCGCCCGGCAGCGCGGCATCAGCCTGGAGAACCAGAGCAGGATCAGCCAGCGCGTCATCGAGCGGATGCAGGACGGGGTTATGGTCGTTGGCAGCGCCGGAGGCATCGAGCGGCACAACCCGATGGTGGCGGAAATGCTCGGCACGGCCCCCGTTTCCGGCGCGGACCTCACGAGTTATTGCCCGCCGCTGGCTGTCGCACTGGCGAACTGGAAAGCATCGCCGGCGGTTGCGACCACCGAATTCATCGCGCCGGCGGGGGGCGAACTCCGCGCCCGCTTCGAACAGACGAACAGCAGTGCCGGCGAAGTCCTCGTGTTTCTCGAGGACCTCGGGCGTGTCCAGGAGCGCGCCCAGCAGCTAAAACTGGCCGCACTCGGACGGTTGACCGCAAGCATCGCCCATGAAATCCGCAATCCCTTGTCGGCGATCGGCCACGCCGGCGAGCTGCTGCGCGAGGAAAGACGCGGGGCGATGCAGGAGCGTCTGCTCAAGATCGTGGCCGACAACGTGGCCCGCCTCGACCGGATCGTCGCGGATGTCCTCGAACTTGGCAGGCGTGACCGCATGCAGGCCGAAACGCTGCCCCTGGAGCAATTCTGCGCCCAGTTCGTCGAGGGTTTCGAGGGCGTCCTGGGCGTCGCGCCGGGCATCATTGCGCTTGAGACGGAAGGCGAACCCGTCCTCTACTTCGACCGCACCCACCTGCACCAGATCCTGTGGAACCTGCTCGCCAATGCCGTACGCCACGCTAGCGGCGGTCCCGGCAGCGTGCGCCTGCGGGCAAGCGCAGGTGCAGGAGTTGCCGAACTGCATGTAATCGACGACGGCGGCGGGGTGCCGGATGAGGTGCGGACACAGATTTTCGAGCCATTTTTCACCACCCATCATCTCGGGACAGGGCTCGGCCTCTTCATTGCCCGCGAGTTGTGCACTGCGAACGGAGCTACGCTCGACCTGGCTTCAGACCCCGGTCATGGGCATTTCATCATTGTTGGGAGAAGCGACACATGTCTGTTGCCCGAAGCGAAAGGCGCCCCCGGGGGGAGCTGAACCGGGTTCTCGTCATTGACGATGAGCCCGATATCCGCGAACTGATCGATCTCACCCTGTCGCGGATGGGACTGGCGGCGGCCTGCGTCGGCACGGTCCGCGAGGCTCTGGCCTGTCTTGCCGAGGGTGATTTCCAGTTGTGCCTGACCGACATGCGGTTGCCCGACGGCAACGGACTCGACGTCGTCCGCTATGTCAACGAACATCATGCGCAGATGCCGGTGGCAGTGATCACCGCCTTCGGCAGCACCGAGAATGCGGTGGCGGCCCTCAAGGCCGGCGCCTTCGACTATCTGGCCAAGCCGGTCGGTCTTGAACAGTTGCGCGCCCTGGTCAAGTCGGCGCTGCGCGTGTCGGATAGTGAGAGCCACGAGGGTCCCCTGCAGTCGCTGACCGGCGAATCGTCCGCCATGCAGCAGGTGCGGGCGTTGATCGAGAAACTGGCGCGCAGCCAGGCGCCGATCTATGTCACCGGGGAATCGGGGAGCGGCAAGGAACTGGCCGCTCGCCTGATCCACACCCGCAGCGCGCGGAGTGGAGGCCCCTTCGTCCCGGTCAACTGCGGCGCCATCCCGGAAAACCTGATGGAGAGCGAATTTTTCGGTTACCGCAAGGGCGCTTTTACCGGTGCCGACAGCGATCGTGACGGCTTCTTCCAGGCGGCCAGTGGCGGGACGCTGTTCCTCGACGAGGTCGCCGATCTGCCGCTGGCCATGCAGGTCAAGCTGCTGCGGGCGATTCAGGAAAAGCGGGTGCGCAAGGTTGGCGCGGCGACCGAGGAACCGGTCGATGTGCGCATCATCTGCGCGACGCATCGGAGCCTGCGCGACGGGGTCGAGAGGGGAACATTCAGGCAGGATCTCTACTACCGGCTGAATGTCATCGAACTGCGCATGCCTTCGTTGCGCGAACGGGTGGAAGACATACCGGCGCTCGTCGACTCGCTGCTGAAGAAGCTGTGTGGCGGCGCGGGTCCGCGGATTTCCGCTGCCGCCCTGCGGGCACTGGCCGACTATCCGTTTCCCGGCAACGTGCGCGAGCTGGAGAACGTGCTGGAGCGGGCGACGGCGCTTTGCTCGGGCGACACGATCGAAACCGCGGACCTGCGACTGGCGCCCGATGAAATGGGCGGCGAGACACCGGGGCGCGGCAGCGAGACGCTCGATGACTACCTCAACCGCCTGGAGCGTCAGGCGATTCTCGAAGCCTTGCAGAAGACCGAGGGGAATCGCACGGCGGCGGCGCGGCTGCTCGGTGTTACCTTCCGTTCGCTGCGCTACCGCCTGGAACGCCTGGGCATCGAATGAGCGGCTGGCAGGATGACGGCTGGCTCGAAGGCGTCGACTGGCTGCCGTCGCCGAACTTTGGCGAGCGGCCGTGCGATGAAGCAGTTTCCCTGATCGTGGTTCACAGCATCAGTCTGCCACCCGACGAGTTCGGCGGCGACTGGGTCGAGAGGTTCTTCAGCAACCGGCTCGACCCGCAGGCCCATCCGTATTTCGCGACCATTGCCCGAGCGCAGGTTTCGGCGCACTTCTATGTCCGGCGCGACGGGCGGGTGATCCAGTTCGTCGGCTGCGACCGGCGTGCCTGGCACGCCGGTGATTCGCAGTGGTGCGGGCGCGGGAACTGCAATGACTTCTCCGTGGGCATCGAACTCGAAGGGAGTGACCGCTGCTCGTTCACTGCGGCCCAATATGCGGCCTTGTGGAGCCTGTTCGATGAACTGCGCGAGCGCTATCCGATTGCCGCCATCGCCGGTCACTGCCATGTCGCCCCGGGGCGGAAGACCGACCCAGGGCCGTGCTTCGACTGGGTCGCGCTGCGGGAACGCTACCCGATGCTCGAATTACCGGGCGAGGTGGCGGCGTAGGCGGTCGACGGCCTCGGCCAACCGGTCGATACTGGTCGTGTAGGCGAAGCGGATGTGCTTTTCCGGCGCATTGCTGCCGAAATCGATCCCCGGCGTCGCCGCCACACCAATTGTTTCGAGCAGGTCACGGGCCAGCATGAAGCTGTCGTCGCACAATGCCGAGCAGTCGCAGTAGAGATAGAAGGCGCCCTGGGGTCGCGCGGTAATCCGGAAGCCGACACTTTCCAGCGCCGGTGCCAGAAAATCCCGGCGCTTCCGGAACTCGCCGCGCCGCGTTTCGAGGATGGCGATGGTCTCGGGCGCGAAGGCCGCCAGCGCCGCGTGCTGGGCCGGCGTCGACGGGCAGAGCACGAGATTCTGGGCCAACTTCTCGACGTCGCGCACATAGGGCTCGGGAACGACCATCCAGCCTAGGCGCCAGCCGGTCATCTGGAAATACTTGGAAAAACTGTTGATGACCCAGACGTCGTCGCCGGCCGCGCAGGCGGTTGCGTCGCTGGCGAAGCCGGGGGCGGTCGCCTTGGTGGAGGGGGCGTCTGCCTCTACCAGCGAGGAGGTGTCCTGCGGAGCGTAGGTCAGGCCGTGGTAGATCTCGTCTACCAGGAAATGTCCTTGTCGCTCGCGGCAGACTTCGGCCAGTGCGGCGATCTCGGGGGCCGTGAGCAGGGTGCCGGTCGGGTTGGCGGGCGAGGCGACCAGCAACCCGGCGGTCGTGGCGCTCCAGTGCTGGCGCAGCAGTTCCGGGGTCGGCTGGAAATTGCTGTCGGGTCCGACCGGGATGTTCTGCGGTCGCCCTTCGTAAACCCGCAAGATGTGGCGATTGCACGGGTAGCCGGGGTCGGCCAGCAGCCATTGACTGCCCGGCTCGGCGAGGCAGGCGAAGGCCAGATTGAGCGCCCCCGAGGCGCCAGCGGTCACGGCGATGCGCGCGGCCGGGACAGCGACGCCGTAGCGCGTGCGGTAGAAGGCGGCGATCGCCACGCGCAGTTCGGGCAGGCCGAGCGCCTGGGTGTACAGCGTTTTACCGCGTTTTATCGCGTCGACCGCAGCTGCGGCTATCGGCTCCGGCGTCGGGAAGTCCGGCTCGCCGACTTCCATGTGGATGATGTCGCGGCCCTCGGCTTCGAGCTGGCGGGCGCGGGTCAGGAGTTCGACGACGTGGAAGGGCGCGATGTCGGCGAGGCGCCGGGCGGGGCGGTACATGGCAGTCTCCAAAACAAACGGCCACCCGCAGGTGGCCGTTCCATCATGGCCTGTTGACGAAGGTCAGGCAGCGTCCCTGAAGATGCCCATCTCGAACAGTTCGCGCTTGAGAACCAGTTCGCGCGGCATCTTGTCACCCATCTTGTCGAACCATTCCTTGTGGCCGGCAAGTTCGGTCTTCCAGGCGTCGGCGTCGATCGTGGTCAGGGCGTCGAAGTCGGCCTTGTTTACGTCGATGCCGGTCCAGTCAATATCCTCGAACTTCGGCATCCAGCCGAGCACGGTCTCCTTGGCGGCGATGGTGCCCCGGCAACGCTGGACGATCCACTTGAGGACGCGCATGTTGTCGCCGAAGCCCGGCCACATGAACTCGCCCTGCTCGCTCATGCGGAACCAGTTCACGCAGAAGATCTTCGGCGTCGCATCGACGGCCTTGCCCATCTTCAGCCAATGGTTGAAGTAGTCGCCCATGTGGTAACCGCAGAACGGTAGCATCGCGAACGGGTCGCGCCGGACAACGCCCTGCTGACCGAAGGCGGCGGCGGTGGTTTCGGAGCCGAGGGTGGCGGCCATGTAGACGCCGTAGTTCCAGTTGAACGCCTGGTAAACCAGTGGCACGGTGGTGGCGCGACGGCCGCCGAAGATGAAAGCGGAAATCGGCACGCCGGCCGGATCTTCCCACGCTTCGTCGACGGACGGGCACTGGTTGGCCGGGGCGGTGAAGCGGGAGTTGGCGTGGGCGGCCTTCTTGCCCGCCTTGCCGTCTTCCGGCGTCCAGTCGTTGCCCTGCCAGTCGATCAGGTGCGCCGGGGCTTCCTTGGTCAGACCTTCCCACCAGACATCGCCGTCGTCGGTCAGCGCGACGTTGGTGAAGATGATGTTTTCCTTGAGCGTGGCCAGCGCGTTGAAGTTGGTCTTCTCGGAGGTGCCGGGAGCGACGCCGAAGAAGCCGGCTTCCGGGTTGATCGCATAGAAGCGGGTGACGCCATCCTTGTCGACGCGCGGCTTGATCCAGGCGATGTCGTCGCCGATGGTGGTGATCTTCCAGCCATCGAGTGACTTGGGCGGAATCAGCATGGCGAAGTTGGTCTTGCCGCAAGCCGACGGGAAGGCGGCAGCAACATAGGTCTTGTCGCCCTGCGGCGATTCGACACCGAGGATGAGCATGTGTTCGGCCAGCCAGCCCTGGTCGCGCGCCATGTTCGAGGCGATGCGCAGCGCGAAGCACTTCTTGCCGAGCAGCGCGTTGCCGCCGTAGCCGGAGCCGTAGGACCAGATTTCACGGGTTTCCGGGTAATGCACGATGTACTTGACGGTCGGGTTGCACGGCCACTTGACATCCTTCTGGCCCGGTTCGAGCGGAGCGCCGACGGTGTGCACGCAGGGAACGAACTCGCCGTCGGTGCCGAGCACATCGAAAACGGCCTTGCCCATCCGGGTCATCGTGCGCATGTTTACCACGACGTAGGCGGAGTCGGAAATTTCGACGCCGATGTGGGCGATCGGCGAGCCGAGGGGACCCATGCTGAACGGGATGACATACATCGTGCGGCCCTTCATGCAGCCCTTGAACAGGCCGGCGAGGGTCTCGCGCATCTTGGCGGGTTCTTCCCAGTTGTTGGTCGGGCCGGCGTCTTCCTTGTTCTCGGAGCAGATGTAGGTGCGGTCTTCGACGCGCGCCACATCCGACGGGTCGGAGAACGCTAGGTAGGAATTCGGACGCTTGGCCTGGTTCAGCTTGATGAAAGTTCCGGCTTCCACCATTTCGCCGCACAAGCGGTCATACTCGGCTTGCGAGCCGTCAGCCCAGTAGATGCCCTCGGGTTGGGTCAGCGCGGCAATTTCGGCAACCCATTTCTTCAGGCCTTCGTGTTTGACGTAGTCGGGTGCATTCAAGGGTGCGGACATGGCTATATCTCTCCAAGTTACTGAAACATCAGGGTTTAACGCCAGTCGCCGGGAGATGCCAGCAAGAATCAAAGCGGCGAGGTGCCGTCGGCTGGAAACGTTTTCATTATGCCAGAGCAAGGACAAGAAAGCCACCGGGCTTTAACCGCTAAGTGATGTCCGCAGCTTGGCAGCAGTGCCGGACATGGTACAATGTTGCACTATTCAAAAAATCGTTTCACGATACGAAACGGAGGCAGACATGGAACCCAGGCAGTTGCGCGAGACAGCGCTCCATTACCACCGCCAGCCCAGGCCGGGCAAGATCTCGGTCACGCCGATCAAGCAGCTGACCAATCAGTACGATCTGTCGATGGCGTATTCGCCCGGGGTTGCCTTCGCCTGCGAAGAGATTGTCGCCAATCCGGCTGAAGCGAGCACGCTGACTGCGCGCGCCAATCTGGTCGGCGTCATCACCAACGGCACGGCAGTGCTCGGCCTCGGGCCGATCGGCCCGCTCGCCGCCAAGCCGGTCATGGAAGGCAAGGGCGTCCTGTTCAAGAAGTTCGCGAACATCGATGTCTTCGATCTGGAGATCGACGAGCGCGATCCCGACAGGCTCATCGAAACCATCGCCTCGCTCGAGCCGACCTTCGGCGGCATCAATCTCGAGGACATCAAGGCGCCCGAGTGCTTCTACATCGAGCGCAAGCTGCGCGAGCGGATGAAGATCCCTGTCTTCCACGATGACCAGCACGGCACGGCGATCGTCGTCGGCGCGGCGGTACTGAATGCGCTGCACCTGATCGGCAAGGACATCACGACGGTGAAAATCGTCACCTCGGGCGCCGGCGCCGCGGCGCTCGCCTGCATCGACCTGCTGGTGCTGCTCGGGGCGCCGGTCGAGAACATCTGGCTGACCGACATCAAGGGGCTGGTCCATGAAGGACGGGTTGAGGACATGGACGAAATCAAGGCGCGCTACGCGAAGCAGACCGATGCGCGGACACTGGGCGAGGTGATCGCCGGCGCCGACGTGTTCGTCGGCCTCTCTGCCGGCGGCGTGCTGAAGCCCGAAATGGTCGCCACGATGGCTGACCAGCCGCTGATCATGGCCCTCGCCAATCCGACGCCGGAAATCCTTCCGGAACTGGTCAGGAGCGTGCGCGACGACGCCATCATATGCACCGGCCGCTCCGATTACCCGAATCAGGTCAACAACGTTTTGTGCTTCCCGTTCATCTTCCGCGGGGCGCTCGATGTCGGCGCGACGACGATCACCGAGGCGATGAAAATGGCCGCCGTCAAGGCCATCGCCGAACTGGCGCGCGCCGAGCAGTCGGACGTCGTCGCCGCGGCCTATGGCGAAAAGGTCACGGGTTTCGGTCCGGAATACCTGATCCCGAAACCCTTCGACCCGCGCCTGATCGTCAAGATTGCGCCGGCGGTGGCCAAGGCCGGCATTGACTCCGGGGTCGCCACCCGGCCGGTCAGGGACTGGGACGCCTATGTCCAGGGCCTCAACGAATTCGTCTATCAATCCGGCATGATCATGAAGCCGGTGTTCTCACGGGCCAAGGCGGCCCCGAGGCGCATCGTCTTTGCCGAGGGCGAGGACAGCCGCGTGCTGCACGCGGTGCAGGTGGTCTGCGACGAAGGCATCGCCCGTCCGGTGCTGATCGGCCGCCCGGCCGAAATCAGCCACAGCATCGAGGCGGCAGGGCTGCGGATTCGCGAAGGCGTCGATTACGAAGTCATCTATGCCGACGACTGCCCGTTCTTCGAGGAGCATTTCAAGGAATTCTGGACCACCTATCACCAGCTCATGGAGCGCAGGGGCGTCTCGCCCGATTATGCGCGCCGCGAAATACTGCGGCGTGCCACGCTCTACGGCGCGCTGATGGTTCGCCTCGGCTATGCCGACGGCCTGATCTGCGGCACCTTCGGGCGTCATGAGACACATCGCCAATACGTGCAGAATGTGATCGGCACCCAGCCGGGGCTGGATCGTTACTACACGATGAACCTGCTGATGCTGCCGGAGCGCACGGTCTTCATCGCCGATACCTACGTCAATTACGATCCGAGCGCCGAACAACTGGCTGACATGACGCTTCTCGCCGCCGCTGAGATCCGCAATTTCGGCATGCGGCCGAAGGTGGCGCTACTCTCGCATTCGACCTTTGGCACCGAAGACACGCCGACCGCCGTCAAGATGCGGCAGACGCTGGCGTTGCTCAACCAGCGCGCGCCCGCGCTGGAGGTGGAAGGCGAAATGCATGGCGATGCCGCGCTCGACGAGCAGATCCGCCTCGCCGCCTTCCCCAATTCGCGGCTAAAGGGGCAGGCCAATCTGCTGGTCATGCCGACGCTCGACGCCGCCAACATCGCGTTCAACCTGCTCAAGGTGGCGGCAGGCGACAACCTGACCGTCGGGCCCGTCCTGCTCGGCGCCGCCCGCCCGGTAAACATCCTGACACCGACGGCGACTGTGCGCCGCATTGTCAACATGACGGCGCTGACGGTTGTCAACGCAGCGTGACAATTCGTCTGAGGTTATTACGCTATCTGTCTATTTTTGTTGATTTTTGCATCTCGTTTGCTAAACTGGGATAGAATTCTCCCGGTACAGGCTGGAGGTGGCAGATGAAACAGGTATTCAAGTTGGCGGTGCTGGTCGGGGCCTTGCTCGGTCTCGGCCTGGGTGGCCAGGCCAATGCGGCAACCGACACGAAAAAAACGCAGTCGGCAGCCAGGAAGACCGAATCCAAAGCGAGCGCGGGCGCGACCAAGGCTGCGAAAACGGCAGCAGCGCCGGCCGGGAAACCGGTTGCGACCAATGCGCCGAAGAAATCCGCCAGCGTCGCCGCCCAGAAGTCAGTCGCCAGGCAGGCCGGCAACGGCCAAGCCGGAGCGAAGAACAAATCTGCCAGTGTCGCCCCCCAGAAGACAGTCGCCAGGCAGGCCAGCAACGGCCAGGCCGGAGGGAAGAAGTCACTGCGCAAGGTCAGCATGGCTGACGTCGATCCAAGCCACCTTGCGCTCTACTCGGCCTCGGCGCTGGTCATCGATCAGGAGACCGGGCAGACGATCATCGAGAAGCAGTCAGGCGCCGTCGTGCCGATCGCCTCGATCTCCAAGCTGATGACCGCGATGGTCGTTCTCGACGCCAAACTCGACATGAACGAGGTCATCACGATCGGCGACGATGATGTCGACGGCCTCAAGGGAACCCGGTCGCGGATTCCGGTCGGCACGGCGATGACGCGCGAGACGGCCATGCTGCTGGCGTTGATGTCCTCGGAGAACCGCGCGGCGAGTTCGCTCGGTCGTCATTATCCGGGTGGTATGCCCGCGTTCGTCAGGGCCATGAACCGGAAAGCGCAGGCGCTGGGCATGCTCAGTTCCCGCTTCGAGGAACCGACCGGCCTGTCGAGCAACAATGTTTCCACCGCGCACGATCTGGCGCGGATGGTGGCCGCCGCCGCGCGCTACCCGGAAATCCGCAGCTTCTCGACGACAGGCGGTGCGCGTGTCGAGCTCAATGGCCACATCCGCGAATTCCATAACACGAATGCGCTGGTGCGCAGCGACAACTGGGAAATCGGTGTCTCGAAGACCGGCTACATTTCCGAAGCCGGCCGCTGCCTGGTCATGCAGGCGCGGGTGGCCGACAAGCCGGTCGTCATTGTCCTGCTCGATTCTGCCGGCAAGATGACGCGGGTCGGTGATGCCAACCGGATCAAGCGCTGGATGGAGAGCGCGAGCCTGACGCCGGAACGGCGTCCGGTCTGATCAGTTTCCGTTCGGGGAGTCAGGGAGGCTGCCTGCGGGCAGCCTCATTTTCTGGTGCCGGTGTAACCGAGGGCGCGCGACACCGCGTCGGCGGTCTTTCGCACCTGCGCGCCCCACCCGGCGTCGTGGCGGTCTGCCGGCGCGGAAACCGAGAGTGCCGCGACGACATGTCCCTCTTCGTCGTGGATCGGCGCAGCGACGCACTTGAGGCCGCTTTCCGCCTCCTCGTCGTCGTAGGCGATACCGTGGCGGCGAACCTTGTCCAGCTCCCGTTCCAGGGCCGCCAATGTGGTCAACGAGTGCGGCGTCTTGCCGGGCAGGCCGGTGCGCCGCGCATAATCGCGAACCTGCTGCGGGGAATCGGCGGCAAGGAATAGTTTGCCGAGCGAGGTCAGGTGTAGCGGCGCGCGCCCGCCGACCAGGTACACGACGCGCACCAGGGCGCGTCCCGAGGATGTGCGCTCGATGTAGACGATCTCGTCTTCGTGGCGAGCGCCGAGGTTGATCGCCTCGCCGATGGCTTCGTGCAGTTCCTGCATGAACGGCAGGGCGACTTCGCGCACGCTGATCCGCGACTTGACGATGTTGCCGAGTTCGAGCAGGCGGATGCCGAGGCGATAGGTGCCTGCTTCCTGCCGTTCGACGAAGCGCGCGGTGGTCATCGCCGCGAGTATCCGGTGGGCCGTGGACGGGTGCAATCCGGTAGCGCTGGCCAGATGCTTGAGGCTTGCCGCTTCCGGCGTCGCCGCAAGGGCATCGAGGAGCGTCATCATGCGCTCGATGACCTGGATCGGGCCGGCCGCCTTGGCGGACCCGCGGGCAGATTCGGACAACTGGATTCCTTTATTGGTGCGGTTTGAGTAGCATTAGCCACCTTCCCCTTGTGCGCCGCAATATTAGCATGCGCTTGGCCCTGTTCGTGACCTCCCTGCTCGATCCGCGATGCCCGTCGTTCGCCGACAACGCGTCTGGCACAGAACTTGCCGCGCGTCGTGGGTGCCGGCCGGGGCCGATCCGGTCGATCGATCCGGCACCCGGGCGGACCGCGGGTTGCGACCTGCGGGTGCTGCCGGGGTGGATCCTTCACGAACTTCGCGCAGCAGAAAAGAGAGTCTGAACATGGAGTTTTCACCCGAAGGCCCCAAGGCCATCCCGCTGTGGATCAGAGGCCACGCCTACCTGACCGTCAGCGACCGCTTCTACGATGTCGTCGATCCCTTGACCGGCGAGGTGCTCTACCGCGTGCCGCTGTGCGGTGCGGCCGAAGCAGCCGAAGCGGTGGCGTCGGCGCGGAATGCGCAGCCTGGCTGGGCGGTGCTGTCGGTGCCGGCGCGCCAGGCAGCGCTCGCGGCGCTGGCCGGCGCCCTGGATCGCTACAGCGGGCATTTCGCCAAGCTGCTGCGGGCGGAGACCGGATTCACCGAGGATCAGGCGCTGGCCGAAGTGGCGTCGGCGCTGGCGGCGCTGCGCGGGGACGATCTTGGCGACGCCGGCATCGTCGCCATCGTCGTCGACGCCACGCGGCCGCTCGCGGGATTCGCCGAAGCCGCGGCGCCGGCGTTGCGCGCGGGGGCGGCAGTGGTCGTCAAGCCGAGCCCGAAGGCGCCATCGGCCGCCTACGCGCTGTGCGAACTGTCGGCGCGCGCGCAATGGCCCGCCGGTGTCCTCAACCTGATGCAGGGCGACAGCGCGGCGATCGACGGACTCTGCGCGGCAGGGATCGACCGCCTCGTCTACTGCGGCAATGCCGCGCTGGGCGCCGACGTCGGGGCGATTGCCGCTGCCGCGGGCACGCCGTACTGCATGCTGGTGAGCTGATGGAACGCATCGTCTATCTCGAACGGGAATCGATCATCGCCGAAGTGCGCCGGCCGGCGTTCGCGCATGACTGGGTCGAATACGCGAAGACCGGGCCAGGGGAGGTGGTCGAGCGCCTGCAGGGGTGCACGATCGCCATCGTCAACAAGGCGCCGTTGCCGGCTACCGCGGTCGACGCGCTGCCCGAACTGAAAATGGTCGCCGTCGCCGCCACCGGCACCAATATCGTCGATCTCGACGCCTGCCGCCGGCGTGGCATCGTCGTTTCCAACATTCGCGGCTACGCCGAGCATACCGTGCCGGAACATGCAATTGCCCTGTTGCTGGCGCTCGCGCGCAACCTGGTCGCCTGGCGTGAGTCGCTGCAGGCCGGGCGCTGGCAGCAGTCCGACCAGTTCTGCCTGTTCGACCATCCCATCCGCGACCTGCACGGTGCCACCCTCGGCCTGATCGGCAGCGGCAGCCTCGGCAATGGCGTCGCCCGTCTGGCGGAGGCGTTCGGCATGCGCGTGCTGCGTGCCGAGCACAAGGGCGTCGCGATGCCGCGTCCCGGCTATACGGAATTTGCGCAGGTGCTGCGCGAAGCCGATGCGATCACCCTGCATTGCCCGCTGACGCCGCAGACGCAGGGCCTGATCGGCGAATCCGAGTTGCGCGCGATGAAGTCGTCGGCGCTGCTGATCAACACGGCGCGCGGTGGGCTGGTCGACGAGGCGGCGCTGATTCGCGCCCTGCGCGAAGGCTGGATCGCCGGCGCCGGCTTCGATGTCATCAGCGCCGAACCGCCGCCGCAAGGTCACCCGATGGTCGAACCCGGATTGCTGGCGCTGCCCAATTTCCTGCTGACGCCGCATGTCGCCTGGGCCAGCCGGCCGGCGATGCAGGCGCTGGCCGACCAACTGATCGACAACATCGAAGCCTTCGTCGCGGGCAGTCCGCGCAACCGCGTGGCATGAGCGGGGGCGGCGAGATCCGGCGACCGGTCCCGGACGGAATTATCCGATACAGGGGAGAACCATCATGAGCATCACGCTCGCCGTGCGCGGCGAATTCATCCAGCTCGATCAGCTGCTCAAGGCGACAGGGCTGTGCGACTCGGGCGGCGCGGCGCACGCGGCGATCGCCGAGGGACGGGTGCGGGTGGATGGCGCGGTCGACACCCGGAAACGGGCGAAATTGCGGCCGGGTCAGACGGTGAGTTTCGCCGGGGCCGAGGTGAACCTGGTTGCGGCGCAGGCGCAAGGC
>WBZM01001268.1_pt1 | contig 26065 bp, 21 predicted proteins | sample 5204271 | NCBI WGS metagenome assembly WBZM01 (sample SAMN12344346, study PRJNA552823) | activated sludge metagenome | biome: Activated sludge suspended growth; feature: Nitrification reactor; material: Wastewater; isolation source: activated sludge from nitrification reactor of wastewater... | reverse complement strand
GTATGCGTACTGCCGCCAGAGCGCCTCCAGAAAAAGATCGAGCAGTTCGCCGCTGGGCTCGGCGTGCGGCCCGACAACCGCCGCCGCCGCAACGCTGGCGATCGCCGGGCATTTCATCACCTGGTCAAAGTGTCCGGCATGCCGCGCGGCATCCGGCAAGACGCGCGCATCCCCACAATCGTCACCGTCCTCGACGATCACGCAGCCACCCGCCTTGTGCAGCGCGGCGCAGCCGTCGACGCCGTCGTGGCCGAAACCGCAGAGCAAAACGCCGAGCGCCCCCTTGCCGTACTCGCCGGCCACCGACTCGAACAGCGTGTCGATCGATGGCCGCGCATGACGAACCTTGCGATCCCGGGTGACATAGATCAGCCCGTGCGCCACCTTCAGGTGATGCGCCGGAGGCGCGACGTAGATCGTACCCGGCGCAACGGGCACCAGGTGCTGCGGCATGAGAACCGAGTAGCCGGTGCGCGTCTGCAACAGCCGGTCGAGCCAGTTCATCGCGTCCTCCTGGACGTGCTGGACGACGAACACCACCGCCTCGCTCACCGGCAGATGGGAAACGATCTGGAGAATCTTGTCCAGGCTGTTGGCCGAGCCGCCGAGAACCAACGCCCGGCACGGCTCGAGCGGGGCCAGTCCGTCGTTGCGCGCCACCTGCCGAACGGGCAGCCCCAGACGCGTCAGGCAGTGAACCAGCAGCGGCCGATAGGCGACAATCCGCAGCGGGCAGCCCCGATCGAGCAGCCGGACGAGGGCTTCGGTGATCGGCGCGGGCAGCGTGTCGGCGTCGTAGACGTCGAGTTCCAGAGCTTCGTTGGCGACCGATGGCTCATCCAGCAGCGCCAGGAGTTCGGCCCTTTCCGCCGCGGACTGCAGGCGGCCGAGGACACCGATGTGCCGGCGCTGGTCAGAAGCCAGGCGGACGACCCCCATCGCCGTCTCAGCGCCGTGCCGACCAGAGGGCAACCATGTTGATCAGCACGTCGTAATCGACTGGCTTCGACAGGTAGTCGTTGGCGCCAGCGGCGAGCGCCTTTTCCTTGTCCTCGGGTAGCGCCTTGGCGGTGAGCGCGATGATCGGCAGGTCGGCCAAGGCCGGGTTGCCGCGAATCCGCGCGATCGTCTGGTAGCCGTCCATTTCCGGCATCATGATATCGGTGACGACCAGATCGACCTGGCCCTTTTCCAGCGCCTCGAGCGCTTGCTTGCCGTTGATCGCACCGCGCACGAGAGCGCCGTTCTGCTCGAGCGCAGCGGTGACCACGAAGAGGTTGCGGGGATCGTCGTCAACCACCAGAATCTGCCGTCCGCTCAGGCGCTTCCCGGCGGCCTCGCCACTTTCCATGGCCACCCGCCGGTCGCTCGCCTTGGGCGCCTCGCGGACAAAGCGTTCGATGTTGTCGAGCAGACGCCGATCAACCTGCGGCGTCTTGACGATGATGCTGTCGGTGTACGCGCGCAGGCGCGCTTCGTCCTGCTCGGATAGCGGATCGGTCGAAAAGAAGAGGAGCGCGCTGCGCGGGTCGGATCGGCGGATCACTTCGGCGACTGCGATTCCGTCGTCGACGCTGCGACCGCTCAGGTCGACGATCGCCAGGCGCCAGACGCGCTCGGCAAGCGCTTCCTGCAGCGCCGCGTCGTCCACACACTGACGCACCAGTCCACAGCGGAAACCGGCGATGCGCGAGATCTCTTCGGCACCGATACCACCGCTGCTGACCACCAACAGCGCGGCACCGGCAGCCAATACCTCGCTCTCGGCGCGCGCGATCTGTTCGGCATCGACCGGTTTTTGCAGGTAGCCGACGATCCCCTGGCGCAGGAGCGCGGCATCGCGATCGCGTGCCGAAATCACGTAGACCGGAATCTGCGCCAGTTCGGGGTCGGTCTTCAGCGCATGCAGCACACGGTTTCCGTCCATGTCCGGCAGGCCCAGATCGAGCAGAATCCCGGCCGGGCGATGGCGGTGGGCAAGCGCCAGGCCGTCGGCGCCGCACGCGGCAACCAGCGTCTTGTGGCCAAGTTTGCCATTGATCTCCATCAAGGCCAATCCGAACGCCGGGTCGTCGTCAATCAGCAGGATGACCCGGTCGCCCGCCGCCAGCCGCTCGCGGTCATCGACGATCGCTGGCGCCGGCTCGGCGTGCGGCGCAGCTTCCCGCGCGGGCGGGCTCGCCGGCGGCGCGTGGCCGGCCGGCCGCTCGGGCAGGCGCAAGGCAAAGACACTGCCCGTGCCCGGCGCGCTGGTCAGCTCGATGTCGCCACCCAGTAGGCGAGCCAAGCGCAGGCTGATCGTCAAACCGAGGCCAGTGCCACCGTACTCGCGCGAAGTTGAGCCATCGACCTGGCGAAACGCCTCGAAGATCACGTTCTGCTGATCCTGCGCGATGCCAATGCCGGTATCGTGCACCTCGATCCGAATGGGCAGCGCGTCGCCACCCTGGCGGCGGAAACGCAGGGTGATGCCACCCTGTTTGGTGAACTTGAACGCATTGGCGAGCAGGTTGCGCAGAATCTGCCCGATCTTGTCGGCATCGCTGACAAAAGTGCCGCGCACCTCGTCGTCGATGACGAAGCTCAGACCGCGCTCGTGCGCCGTCTGTTCGAACAGCTCCTGGCAACTCGTCGCCAGCGCGCTGCTGTCGACCTCGGACCAGGAGAGGTCCATGCGGCCTGCCTCGACCTTCGAGAGGTCGAGCACATCGTTGATCAGCCGGAGCAAGTCCTCGCCCGAGCGATGGATGATTTCCGCCTGCTTGGTCTCCTCCGGGTCCAGGTGCCGCTTCTCGTTGGCGACCATCATCTTGGAAAGCAGGATGATCGCATTCAAGGGCGTGCGCAGTTCATGCGACATGTTGGCGAGGAATTCCGATTTGTAGTGACCGGAGCGTTCGAGTTCCCGTGCCCTTGCGTCGAGCTCTTCGCGCGAGCGGCGCAACTCGACGTTGCTCTGCTCGAGCTGGCGCTGTTGTTCCTGCAACTGCGCGTTGGTTTGCTGCAGTTCCTCGCTCTGCTGCTGCACCTGCTGCTGCTGTTCCTCCAGTTGGGCGTTGCTCTGACGGAGTTCCTCGGCCTGCTGCTGCAACAACTGCTGCTGCTCCTCCATGCGCGCGTTGGCTTCCTGCAGGCGACTGCTTTGCGCGCGCGCCTCCTGTTCCGCGTGTTCCGCCACGGTGAGCAGCGTGCGCACGCGCTCCTGCTGTTCGGCCGCGTAGAGGAAGGCCGCGATCCGCTCGCTTGCGCCGAGCAGGAACTCCAGCTTCAGCGCGTCGAAGCGCTCGAATCCGGCCAGTTCGACGACCCCCAGCAAGGCGTCTTCGCGCAACAGCGGATACGTGTAGACGTAGTACGGCGCCGCGTTGACGACGCCGGTGACGACCGGCGCGGCGTCCGGGGCAACCGCGGTCAGGACGATCGGCTTCTTCTCGCGCGCGACCTGTCCGACAGCGCCCTCGCCAAGCCGGAAGCGGTTACCCAGATGCGCGCGCTGCACGTGCATGTAGCTGCCGAGCAGATCCAGCGTCCCGTCGTCCGGGCGATGGATGTAGAGCACGCCACGGCCCGCCGAGAGGTAGCGTCCGAGCACGCTGATCGCCGTGTCCGCTTGTTGCTGTACCGACATTCCGCCGCTCAACTCGGCCGACAGAGAGTTGTAGCCGTCCTTGATCCAGTTGCGCGCTTCGTTCTCCTCCTGCGCCTGGCGCAGCATCTGGTTCATCCGGTTGACGGCCTTGCCGAGTTGGTCGCGCGCCGAGAGCAGCGGCGGATCGCGCGAGAAATCGCCCTGGCCAATCGCTTCAGCCCGCTCGGCCAGGCGCACCAGCGTGCCGATCATCACGTTGACCGCGTACGCCATGCTCGAGGTGTCGCCCGCCGCGACCGGCAAAGATACCGACAGGTCTCCTTCCGACAGTTGCTGCATGATCTCCTGCACCGCCGCTGGCTCACCGCCCAGCGGGCGGACGATGCTGCGCGTGATCAGAAAAGCGGTGACGCTCCCGGCGAGCAGCGCGATCACCGCCAGCAGTGCCATCCAGAAGCGTGCCGAGGCATACGCCCGCTCGCTCTGAGCAATCCGTTCGCGTGTGAAGCGGTCCTGCAGGTCCATGAATTCGCCGAGCAATTCCTGCACCTTGCGGTTACCGGGGAAAGCCCGTTCGAGCAATACCTGGCTGGCTTCGGTGGTCCTTCCGGCCACCCCGAGTGCGACGACCTGGTCGTTGGCCGGCCGTGCCGTGTCGCGCGCCTCCTTGATTCGCGACAGCAGTGCGCGGCCCTCCTCGGAGAGCGCATGCTTGTCGAGTTCATTCCAGGCACGCTGAAAATCGTGGCGCGCTTGCTCGATGTCGCCCTTGACGCTCCGGATGACCTCGGGATCGCTGACGATGACCAAGGTGCGAATGTCGCGCGCCATCCGGTATTCCGCCTCGGACAAGTCCTGGGCGAGCATCAAGCGGGGGAAGTTGGCCTGCCCAATGACTTTGATCTTGTCATTGAGCGACTCCATGCTGACAAACCCGACCACGGTGATGCCGACCAGCAACGTCAGCAGCATGCCGAACCCCAGGCCGAGGCGGCGGCCAACCTTTAATTTAGCGAGCATCATGACATTTCTCCGCCGGCTTGCTCCCGCTCGACCACACGTCGCGCACTACGCCGCATGGCGCTGCGCCAGCCGTGCGCCTCTGCCGACGATGGCCGTACGCAAGCGCAACCCGGCAGCGACAGCAACCGGGTGGCCGCCCGAATGTAGGTCGGGATCGAAGGTAGACCAGGCTGCACGAAAAACAAGATCGAATATCCTATCAGACTCGAACATCTTATCAGACGATCGGCATAAGGGTTGATTTCAGCTTGCCCTGGCGGCGTGCCGACGAGCAGTTCGCTGCTCCGCTCGCCCGCCCGAACGTCGCCTGCGATGTCTTGTGCGAAGCTTGCCAAGCGAGTAATCTGCCGCCCTGCCCAACGCCTGATGCCTGCCACCAACGATGCCCGAGCGCGATTTCCTGCACCGCTTCCTTTTCGAGCAACTCGCCGTGCGCGGCGAGATCGTCCAGCTCGACGCCACCTGGCGGACGGTGCTCGAGCGCCGCGCGTATCCGCCAGCGGTGCGCCGAGTGCTCGGCGAGGCGAGCGCAGCGGCGGCGCTGCTCGCGGCCACGATCAAGTTTGCCGGCCGCCTGACGCTGCAGATTCAGGCGCCGGGGCCGCTGCGCCTGCTCGTCGTGCAAGTCAGCGGCGAGCGCACGCTGCGCGCTCTCGCGCGCTGGGAAGGTCAGCCTGAAATGGCCGCCTTGAGCGACTTGTGCGGCGGCGGCAGGCTGATCCTGACGCTCGATCCTGGCCAGGGCCGGGAGCCGCACCAGGGCGTCGTCAGCCTGACGGGCGAAACGCTGGCGAGTGCGTTGGAAGACTACTTCGCGCGCTCCGAGCAGTTGCCGACACGGATTCGGCTCGCCGCCGACGAGCGCTTTGCCGCCGGGCTATTGCTCCAGCGCATGCCGGAGGCGCCGAGCAACGACGGCGACGGCTGGAATCGACTGGCCACACTCGCCGCCACGCTGCGGCCAGCCGAGTTGCTCGAACTCGACCCGAGCACCCTGCTCCACCGCCTGTTCCACGCTGAGGACCTGCGCCGGTTTGCCCCCGAGGCGTTCAGCTTCCGTTGCAACTGCTCGCGCGAACGCACCGCCAGCATGCTGCTCGCGCTCGGCACGGACGAACTCCGCGAAACCTCCGACGAGCACGGCGATCTGCACGTCGATTGTGAGTTTTGCGGCCACCGCTACACCTTCGACTCGATCGACATTGCCGGCCTGCTCGCCGGCTGCCCGCCGGACGCCTGCGCGCTGCGCCATTGACCTCGCTCGCGCAGCCCGCCGGCGTTCCTCAGGGCGGCTCGCCGACGACTTCCGCGTAGAGATCGTGTTCGTCCGCATCGACCACGCGCACCCGCAGAAAGTCGCCCGGCTTGGCGTGAAAATGACCTTCGACGAAGACCACCCCGTCGATTTCCGGCGCGTCGGCTGACGAGCGCGCGATCGTTCCCTCGTCGTCGACCTCATCGACGAGCACCTCGATTTCACGTCCGATCTTGCCTGCCAGCAGTTCGGCGGAGATATCTTCCTGCAACTCCATCAATTGCCGCCGCCGCTCCTCGCGAACCTCCTCCGGCAGCGCCCCGGGCAACGCATTCGCGGCAGCGCCCGCGACCGGCGAATAGGCGAAACAGCCGACGCGATCGAGCCGGGCTTGCTCGATGAAAGCCAGCAGTTCTGCGAACTCGGCCTCGCTCTCGCCCGGGAAGCCGGTGATGAAGGTGCTGCGCAGGGTGATTTCCGGGCAGACCGCGCGCCAGGCACGGATTCTTTCGAGATTGTTTTCCGCGCTCGCCGGGCGTTTCATCGCCGCCAGAATGCGCGGGCTGGCGTGCTGGAACGGCACGTCGAGGTAAGGCAGAATTTTCCCTTCCGCCATCAGCGGAATGAGTTCATCGACGCTCGGATAGGGATAGACATAGTGCAGGCGGACCCACACCCCGAGTTCGCCGAGCGCCTGACACAGCTCGCGCAGCCGGCTGCGTAGCGGCCGGCCACCGACGAAACTCGTCCGGTATTTCAGATCGACGCCGTAGGCGCTGGTGTCCTGCGCAATGACCAGCAGTTCGCGCACGCCGGCCGCCGCCAGCACCTCGGCTTCGCGCAGCACGTCGCCAATCGGCCGGCTGACGAGCGGACCGCGCAGATCCGGGATGATGCAAAAAGTGCAGCTGTGATTGCACCCCTCGGAGATTTTCAGATAGGCGAAATGCCGCGGTGTCAGCTTGATCCCCTGCGCCGGCACGAGGCTGGTGAGAGGATCGTGCGGCTGCGGCAGATGCGCGTGCACGTGCTGCAGCACTTCGTCGGTTGCGTGCGGCCCGGTCACCGCCAGAACCTGCGGATACGCCTGCCGGACGACATCGCCCTTCGCCCCCAGGCAACCGGTAACGATCACTTTACCGTTCTCGTTCAGCGCTTCGCCGATCGCCTCCAGCGACTCCTCGACGGCCGCGTCGATGAAGCCGCAGGTGTTGACCAGAACCAGATCGGCGCCGTCGTACGACGGAGAAATCACGTAGCCTTCGGCGCGCAGGCGGGTGAGAATCTGTTCCGAATCGACCAGCGCTTTCGGGCACCCGAGCGAAACGACGCCGATCTTCTGCGCGCGACTCATGCGCTGGCCGTCCGTGTTGACCGCCGGTGGCCGACCGGCCGCACCCGTCGTGAAAAGAGAAGCGCCGCCCGCGCTTCGGCGTCAGTCAGCTTGGCTTGATCGGACATTTGCGTTTCGCCTGTAGCAGGAATTCGTGTTGGACATGGGCGGCTGAGGACTATACCGAAATCGCTCAGGTAGCGCGAGGCACGAGCAGGCACGTCGTGCGCCAACAGCCCGTGCACCAGCCACACGCTCAGCCCGCGGCCGACGCACGCGCCCCCTTGCCGCTCGGCGCAAGCCGCCTTTCGTCGAGCATCTCGAGTTCGGCGATCAGCGGCGCATGATCGGAGCAACGCGCCCAGGCCAAGCCTTGTGGAACGTGCGTGTCGAGCACGCGAAAGCCACGCACGTAGATCCGGTCCAGCGTCAGCCAGGGAGCGAAGCTCGGAAACGTACGGGCCACGCCGGCCGGCATCCGACCATCCGAGCGCCACGCCAGCAGGCGGTCGAGCAGGCTCCGCCGCGATGATGCGGCGGGTGCCGCCGCGCCGACTTCAGCGACGCCTAGACGTTCGTGCAGAATCTCGTGCACGCGTTGCTGCCAATCGTTGAAGTCGCCGCCAATGATCAGCGGCGCCGTCGCCGGAACCTCGCGCTCGACGAAATCGGCGAGATAGGCCCCCTGACGCAAGCGGCTGCGCTTGATCAGACCAAGGTGTACGCAGATCAGATGGACCGCACGCCCGCGGCCGCGGCCGCAGCGCATTACGGCGTGCAGCAGACCGCGTTTCTCGAGCTGGTGATCGGAAATGTCATGGTTGCTCGAGGTGACGATTCGATGCCGGGAAAGAATCGCATTGCCGTGGTGACCGTGCGGATAGGCCGCGTTCATGCCGTAGGCGCTGTGCTGATACCCGCTGCCGGCGAGGAAATTGAGCTGCGTTCCCCGAGGCTGGTCGGGATGGCGAGCCAGCCGCTCGTTGCGGTCCTGCACCTCCTGCAGGAAGACGACGTCGGCGTCGATCGCGTCCAGCGCCTGGCGCACGTCGGCGATGCGCGGCCGACCGCGAATGCCGGTCACGCCCTTATGAATGTTGTACGTGGCAACCCTGAGTTTCATCGTGAAAGGTGGCTCGGACGAAAGCAGTGCGTGTTCACGGCAGGTGCTGGCGGGAATCGTCAGCCAACCGGCGCGCGGCTGGCCAGCGGACGCGGCGGTACGTGCGGCTAGCGGCAGTTCGTTGCGACGGCCGGATCAATGCTCCCCCCTGGTGAAGTCGATGGCTCGTCGGCGTCCGGCGCCGACCACTCGCGGCACACCCGGATCGTCTGCTCACCGCTTAGCGTCTCGCCGGTCAGTCCGCAGCGATACCCGTCGCCGGTGTCGATGAAGTGCGCGCACTGCCGGCACTGGCCGAAGACGCGGTAGCGATTGAGCCTCTGCAGCGCCGCCAGAACGCGCCGCAGATCGTCGGCGAAGACCTCCGGGTCGCTGCCGGCGGCGAGCAAGGCCTGATCGACACGGCGCGGCCAGCTCGCTGCGAGGATGGCCTCGCCGGCCGCGGTAAGCACCAGATGAATGCGCTTGCCGTGCCGGGAATCGGCTTCGCGGACGATCAGGCCACGCCGTTCGAGCACGCTCAAGGTCTGCGAAACGGTGCCGCGCGTGATCCCCAGATAGTCGGCAACGGCGATCGGCAGGTCGCTGTAGCGATTGGCCTGGGCCAGATAGCTCAACACCTGCAAGTGCACCGGAAGCAGGCCGTGACGGGCGGCATCCTCGCGCACCAGTTGATGGATCAGCGCGGCCAGGCGCTCGAAAACGAAAGTGGCCGGAATCATCCGCGTAATGTATCGCCTCGAAGCACTGCTTGACAAGTGGACACGAGCCGCGCTATCGTCGATGATGCATCGACTCGATGCATCATCGACGAAGCCGCACTCGTCTGTCCACTCTCGCGTCACCTCGCCAAAGGAGTTCATCATGAGCCAAGCCATCTTCTTCCACGCCGGTTGCCCGGTCTGCGTTTCGGCCGAACAGCAGTTTGCCGGCTCCCTCGATCCGGCGCGCTTTCAGGTCGAGGTCGTCCACCTCGGCGAAAACGCCAGCCGCGTCGGCGAAGCCGAAGCCCTCGGCGTACAGTCGGTGCCGGCAATGGTCATCGACGGCCAGGTCTTTCACATCAACTTCGGAGCGCCGCTCAGCGCGCTGAAGTAGACCAACAACCGCCGCCCGACAAACGCCTCGCCGCGTTCTCGGGTGCCGGTGACCGACCGGCAGCCGCCGGCCCGGTCACCGGTCGACCGTCGGCAAACCGCCGAATGGCTGGGGGAAATCGCCGCTCTGCTATACTGCGCGCTCGCTCCCTCACGCCGCCGCCGGCGACCCGCCAAGCCATGAAATACCAGATCATCCCGGTCACGCCTTTCGAGCAGAACTGCAGCCTCCTCTGGTGCGAGAAGACGCAGCGTGCAGCGCTGGTCGATCCGGGCGGCGATGTCTCGCGCATACTGCGCGCAGTCGAGGCCAAAGGCGTCACGCTGGAGAAGATCCTGGTCACACACGGCCATGTCGATCATGCCGGCGCGGTCGCCGAACTCGCCAACCGCCTGTCGCTGCCGATCGAAGGACCGCAACGCGAAGACCGCTTCTGGATTGATGGAATGCCGCAGCAAAGCCGGATGTTCGGTCTGGCCAGCGCGCGCGCATTCACCCCCGACCGCTGGCTGGAACAGGACGACGAGGTGACTTTCGGCGAGGTCACGCTGGCCGTTCTGCACTGCCCTGGGCATACGCCCGGGCACGTCGTCTTCTTCGACCAGCGCAGTCGTCTGGCGATCGTCGGCGACGTGCTTTTTCAGGGCTCGATCGGCCGTACCGATTTCCCGAAAGGCGATTACGACACGCTGATCACGTCGATCCGCACGCGCCTGTGGCCGCTGGGCGACGACGTGGTGTTCATTCCCGGGCACGGGCCCATCTCGACGATTGGCGTGGAACGGCGGACCAACCCGTTCTGCGGCGATTGAGCAGCCATTCAGCGGTGATCGAGCGGCGCGCGCGGCGCCCGGTCAATCCGCCGCGCGCGTCTTGGCTTGCCCGCCCTGCGCCAGATGGCGGGCGCGCATGGCCATCGCCATGGCGAATGCCGCCTGGGTAAAGCTCAGGATCTCGGCAAATTCCTCGTCGCTCAGGCTGCGTGCATCATCACTGCTGCGGTACACATTGACGAACTGGTGTTCGCGCACTGTCTGCAGAATCAGCTTGCCGACACCAAGCGCCTCCAGACTCTCCCACAGATCGGGGTTTGAACTGCGCGTCAAGCGCATGACGAAACCGATCGGATCGTTGCGGCCAAAAACCGCTGCCAGGCGCAGAATCACTTCGAACGAGAGCGCCATCCGGCCATTCTCGAGCGCCTCGATCAGCGACGGGTCGTCGAGCCTGATCGCCGCGCCGACTTCGGCGATCGTCATTCCCGCCGCCTCGCGCGTCGAGCGCAGCAGGGCGCCCGTCTTCACCCAGGCGGCAGATTGCGGCACGCTGGGCAGAACCGCCTTCAGCACCTCGCCCGCCGCTTCCAGCGGCTGACCGTCGCGCAAGGCGCGCGACACCTTGCCAGCGGTCTGCAGCGTGCGCCCGGCGACCCCACTCGCCGCACTCAGGTCGAGCAAGCGGCCGGCCATCGCGCACACTTGATCGACCAGCCCGGGCTCGTCAGTCTCGGCCGCAGCCGGCTTCGCCTTGCTGACCGGCGCTCCACTCGAGCGTTTGACGGCTGCCTTGCGTTTTTCCGGTGGGGATGATGACTGGCTCATGGCTGGCCCTTGGTGATGCGGGAGCACCCGGCAGCCTTCGCCGGGTCGCTGCTGGCTGCCTGGCTGACTGGAGGCGCGAGCGGGAGTCGAACCCACCTACACGGATTTGCAATCCGGTGCATAACCGCTTTGCTATCGCGCCGCACTCACTTGAAAGACAGGCTCCGCCGACCACCTGGGATAGGGCTGCTGAATCGCGACTGGGCATGTCGCTGGTCTGGCGGATAATCTGGAGCGGGAGAAGAGTCTCGAACTCTCGACCTATACCTTGGCAAGGTATCGCTCTACCAACTGAGCTACTCCCGCATGAAGCGAGTGCGCATTATAAAGACCTGGAGAGGCCTGTCAACCGCCAGCGCGAACGAAGGTGCGCAGCGCTTGCCTGCCGGTCGCACGTCGGGTAAGGTAGCGCTCGATGAAGACCCCCGAAACGACCGCCGACCTGCTGCAGAAGCTGAGCAAGGATCTGGCGCGCAAACGGGCTCTGCTGATCGACCGCTACCCGAATGCGCGCAGTTCGCTGCGCCTGATGCTCGCCGCGCTCGGCATCACCGCCGTGCATAATGCCAGCACTTCCGCTGAAGTGCTGCGCCAGGTCAGAACGCATCGTTTCGACATCGTTCTCTCGGACTATCTGCTGGAAGACGGGCGCGACGGCCACCAACTGCTCGAGGAACTGCGCCAGCAACACCTGCTCCCGCAATCGGCGGTGTTCATGCTGATCACCGGCGAACGCACCTACCACAACGTCGTTTCGATTGCCGAACTGGCGCCCGACGACTATCTGATCAAGCCCTTCACGGCCGACGAACTACACGCCAGGCTGGCCCGCGCACTGTACAAGAAGGCCTTTTTTGCCGCGGTCTACGAGCACCTGGAGAACGGCGCCTTCGTCAACGCACTGGCCGCTTGCGAACGACTCGGCAACCAGGAGAGCGGGTTCTTTTTCGATGTGCTGCGCATCAAGGGCGAGATCCTGAATAGCCTCGGCCGGCATGGCGAAGCCCAGATCGTCTATCAGCAGGTGCTCGCCCAACGCGCGCTGCCGTGGGCGCGCATGGGGCTGGCGATTGCCTTGCGCGGCCAGCAGCAACTCGCCGAGGCGGAGGTTTTCGCGCAGTCACTGGTGGACGATTATCCCGAGTTCACCGCCGCCTACGATTTCCTCGCCGAAGTGCGCGAAGAACTGGGCAAGCTGGGCGAGGCGCAGAAGGTTCTTCAGCAAGCCGCTGCCATCTCGCCGAACAACTCGCTCAGGCAGCGCCTGGTCGGCGACGTGGCGACGCGCAACAACGATCTGACGACGGCCGAACGCGCCTACGGCAAGGTCATCGAACGGCGCCGCGGTTCGTCGCTGAAGAGCATCGACGACTACACCAATCTGGCGCGCGTCATGCTCGAACGCGGGGCAACCGAAGGCGCCCGCCGGGTAACCGACGAAATGCGCCGCAACTGGCGCGGCAACCGGCCGGGAGAACTGGCCGCGCTGATCATGGAAAGCCTCTGCGCAAGCAAGGAAGGCGACCAGGCGAAAGCGCGCGCGGCGGTCGAACAGGCGCTCGTGCTGCACGAAGCGCTGCGCGACGAAGGCCCCAGCACTCAGGTTTCGGAGAAGCTGGCGCTCGACCTGACGCACGCCTGCCTGGCCACCGGCAACGACGAAGCGGCGCACCAGATCGCCCGCCAGGTGGCAGCCGAGCACCACGAGAACAGCAGCGTGATTACGCTGGTCGGCAACATCTACGCCAAGACCGGCAAGCAGGAGGACGGTCAGGCGCTGCTCGCCGAGGTCGGAAGGGAGATCGTCGAACTGAACAATCGCGGCGTCCTGGCCGCGCGCAGCGGCGACCTGGAAGGCTCGGCACGCCTGTTGATGGAAGCGGCGGAACGCGTGCCCAACCTGCAGTTCCTGGTCAACGCGACGAAAGCCGTCTTCGCTCTGCTCGACCGCAGAGGCTGGGACCCGGTGCTCGCCAAGCGCGGTCTGCGTTACCTGGAAATGGCGCAGAGCAAGGACATGCGCAACCCGCGCGTGCTCGCCGCGCGCGAGGTTTACCAGAAGGTCGCCAGCAAGTACGGCATCGCCATTCAGTCGTTTGCGCCGGGAAAACGCAGCAGCGGCCGTTCAGGCCTCTAGCCGGACACCCGGTGGCCGGTTTGACGTGTGCGCCGCCACTCACATAAGATGACCGCACGACGGGCGGGCCCTCCTCCGTCGGCCAGGACAGGAAGATTCCGGGAACGATACGATTGCCGAGCGATGCGCATCCTTCTCCTCTGCCACAGTTTCAACAGCCTGAGCCAGCGCCTCTACTGCGAGCTCGCCGAGCGCGGCCACCAGATCTCGGTCGAGTACGACATCAGCGACGCGGTGAGCGAAGAGGCCGTCGCGCTGTTTCGTCCGCACCTGATCATCGCGCCCTACCTGCGGCGGGCGATCCCGGCCTCGATCTGGCAAGCGCACACCTGCTTCGTCGTGCATCCGGGAATCGTTGGCGATCAGGGTCCGTCGGCGCTCGACTGGGCCATCCAGAACAGCGAGCCGACCTGGGGCGTCAGCGTGCTGCAGGCAACCGGTGAACTCGACGGCGGACCAATCTGGGCGAGCGAAAACTTCCCGCTGCGTGCGGCACGCAAGTCCAGCGTGTATCGCGAGGAAGTCGGCGCCGCGGCCAGCCGCGCCGTACTCGCCGCCGTCGAGCGTTTTGCCGAGGGCGGCTTCACGCCGTGTCCGCTCGCCGAAGTCGTCTGCTCGCCGCGCGGCAGCCGACGACCGCTGATGCGCCAAAGCGACCGGGCGATCGACTGGCAAACGGCAACCAGCGCCCAGGTTCTCGCCCGTCTGCATGCGGCGGACGGTTTTCCAGGCGTCGCCGACGAACTTTTCGGGCGCCCCTGCCGACTCTACGACGCCTGGCCCGAGGACACGCTGCGCGGCCCGCCCGGCGAGGTGATCGCCTGGCGCGAAACGGCGATCCTGCGCGCCACCGCCGACGGAGCCGTCTGGATCGGCCACGTACGCTGCCCGGACGCGGCGGTCCCGGTCAAGCTGCCGGCAGCGCAGGTCTTCGCCGCAGAACTCGCCGCGCTGCCCGAGGCGCCGTTCGTCGCCGCGGCGCACGGCAGCGCTGCCAGCACGCCCGATGCTGCCGCGGAAGATGCGCAGTGGGCCGGCCTGACGCCCGCCGGGCGCACCTGGCAGGACATCTGCTACGAGGAAGCAGATGCCGTCGGCTGCCTGCACTTCAACTTCTACAATGGCGCGATGAGCACGCGCCAATGTCGCCGCCTGCTCGCCGCCTACGCCTGGGCCTGTCGGCGGCCAACCCGGGTCATCGTCCTTTTCGGCGGGCGCGACTTCTGGTCGAACGGCATTCACCTGCAGCAGATCGAAGCCGCCGACTCGCCGGCCGACGAGTCATGGGCCAACATCAACGCGCTCGACGACCTGGCCGAAGCGATCCTGCGCAGCGAGAACCACCTGACGATCGCCGCCTTGCAGGGCAACTGCGCCGCCGGCGGCTGCTTCCTGGCGCGCGCGGCCGACCTCGTCTGGGGGCGCGCCGGAATCGTTCTCAACCCGCACTACCGCAACATGGGCAACCTCTACGGCTCTGAGTTCTGGACCTATGTGCTGCCCCGGCGCGTCGGGAGCGAAGCGGCGCGCGCCATGCTGCACGAACGCCGGCCGATGAGCGCTGCCGCGGGCGTGGCGAGCGGTTTTCTCGACGCCAGCCTGAGCGCCGATGCGCCCGCCTTCCGCCAGGCAGTGATGCGGCGCGCTGCCGCCGCGGCAGCTCACCCCGAACTGCCCCGGCGCCTGCAGGAAAAGCGCGCGCGCCGACAAGCGGACGAGGCCAGCAAGCCGCTCGCCGCCTACCGCGCCGAAGAACTCGCCGAAATGCAGCGCAACTTCTACGGCTTCGACCCGAGCTACCACGTCGCCCGTCACCACTTCGTCTACCAGACGCCACACTCGTGGACGCCGCGCCACCTGGCTGTCCACCGCGATCTCGCGTGGACCGTCCCGCAGTGAACCAGACGCCGAAAGCGCGCCCGCCAACGGTGCTCGTCGTCGACGACGAGATTCGTTCGCAGGAAGCGCTGCGCCGGACGCTGGAAGACGACTTCACGGTATTCACCGCGACCGACGCCGAACAGGCGCGGCGCGTCATGGAAAGCGAATGGGTTCAGATCATCGTCTGCGATCAACGCATGCCGGGAACCACCGGCGTCGAGTTCCTGAAAGCGGTGCGCAGCCAGTGGCCCGATACGCTGCGCATCATCCTTTCCGGCTACACCGACGCCGAAGACATCATCGCCGGCGTCAATGAAGCGGGAATCTACCAGTACCTGCTCAAACCCTGGCAGCCCGAGCAGTTGCTACTCACCCTGCAGACGGCGGCGAACGTCCATCGCCTGCAGCAGGAGAACCAGCGCCTGTCGGTCGAACTGCGCGCCGCCGAGCCGGTGCTGGCGCGCCGCGTCGAACAGAAGAGCGAGCACGCGCGGCGCAGTTTCGGCCTGAACAGCCTGATCCGCACGCCCGACAGCCCGCTCAACGCAGTCTGCGCGTTGGTCGAAAAGATCGCCCCCTACGATCTGTCCGTGCTGATCAGCGGCGAATCGGGCACCGGCAAGGAAATGATCGCGCGCGCCATCCACTACTGCAGCCGGCGCGCCGACAAGGCCTTCGTCGTCGAACACTGCGGCGCGCTGCCCGACCAGTTGCTCGAAGCCGAACTCTTCGGCTACAAGCGCGGCGCCTTCACCGGCGCCTACGAGGACCGCACCGGCCGTTTCCAACAAGCCGACGGCGGCACCATCTTCCTCGACGAGATCGGCGATACCAGCGCGGTTTTCCAGGTCAAGCTGCTGCGCGTCCTGCAGGAAGGCGAGTTCCGCCCGCTCGGCGCGGCGCGCCCGCATTCGGTCGATGTGCGCGTCGTCGCCGCGACGCACCACGACCTGGAAGCCGACGTTCGCGCCGGAAGCTTTCGTGAAGACCTCTACTATCGGCTGGCGACGGTCACCCTGCAAGTCCCGGCACTGCGCGAGCGCGCACAAGATATCCCGCTGCTCGCCGCGCGCCTGCTCGCCGCGAGCGGCAAAGCGCTGGGCAAGCCGGTCGACGGGTTTACCAGCGAAGCCCTCGCCTGCCTGACCGCGTACCGCTGGCCAGGCAACGTGCGCGAACTGCAGAACGAAATCCTGCGCATGCTCGCCCTGGCCGACTCGCCTCGTCTGGGCGCCGAACTGCTCGCCGCGCGCATTCTGCGCACGCCGGCGCTCGATCCGACGGCAGACGAGCGGCGCGAAGCGAGCGCTGCCGACGGCGCACTGAAGGAACGGATGGCCGAACTGGAAGCGCGCGTCCTCAAGGAAGCGCTGATTCGCCACCACTGGAACAAGTCGCGCACTGCCAGCGCCCTCGGCCTGTCGCGCGTCGGCCTGCGCAACAAGTTGCTGCGCTACGGACTGGAACGCTGATGAAACTCTTCTGGCTGCAAGCCGCGGGTTGCGGTGGCTGCACGCAGTCGCTGCTCGGCGCCGAAGCGCGCAGCGGCGTACTCGCCCAACTGGCCGCCGGCGGCATCGAATTCGTCACCCACCCGGGCTTGTCCGAAGCGAGCGGCAACGAGACGATCGAACTGCTGCAAGCCGCCGCCGACGCCCGCCTGCCGATCGACCTCCTGTGCGTCGAAGGCGCGCTGCTGCGGGGTCCGAACGGCAGCGGGCGCTTCCAGGTGCTCGCCGGACGCCCGCTGATCGACTGGGTCGCGCAGCTTGCCGGGCACGCCCGGCACGTCCTCGCCATCGGCACGTGCAGCGCCTACGGCGGGATCGTTTGCGCCGGCGACAACGTCGGCGAAGCCTGCGGGCTGCAGTTCGACGGCGATCAGGAAGGCGGTCTGCTCGGCGCCGATTTCCGCGCCCGCTCAGGACTGCCGGTGATCAACGTCGCCGGCTGCCCGACGCACCCCGGCTGGATCGTCGACACGCTGCTCCTGCTCGCCGCCGATGCCCTGCACGTCGGCGACCTCGACGCCTGGCAGCGGCCACGCTTCTACACCGAACAACTCGTTCATCACGGTTGCCCGCGCAACGAGTTCTACGAATTCAAGGCGAGTGCGCAAAAACTCTCCGACCTCGGCTGCCTGATGGAGAACATGGGCTGCAAAGGAACCCAGGCGAACGCCGACTGCAACGTGCGCCTTTGGCACGGCGTCGGCTCGTGCTTGCGCGGTGGCTTTGCCTGCATCTCCTGCACCGAACCGTCCTTCGAAGAACCCGGCCACCCGTTCATGGAAACGCCGAAGATCGCCGGCATCCCGACCGGTCTGCCGGTGGATATGCCGAAAGCCTGGTTCGTCGCCCTCGCCGCGCTGTCGAAATCGGCGACCCCGACACGCGTGCGCGAGAACTCGCGTTCCGACCACCCGCTGATCGCCCCCGGCATGCGCAAGAACGGCAAGAAATGACCCGCCTGACGATCGGCCCGTTCAACCGCGTCGAAGGCGATCTCGAAGTCCACCTGGAAGTCGCCGACGGCCGGGTCGCCTCGGCGGAAGTCTGTTCGCCGCTCTACCGCGGCTTCGAACACCTGATGCTCACCCGCCACCCGCTCGACGCGCTGGTCGTCGTTCCGCGCATCTGCGGCATCTGCTCGGTGGCGCAATCGGCCGCCGCCGCCGCCGCGCTGGCCGCCGCCAGCGGCCTCGCAGCGCCGGAAAACGGCCGCCTGGCGAGCAATCTGATCCTCGCCTGCGAAAACCTGGCCGATCACCTGACGCACTTCTACCTCTACTTCATGCCCGATTTCGCGCGCCCCGCGTATCGCCGCCGTGCCTGGCACGCGGCCACCGAACAACGCTTCAAGGCAAGCAGCGGCGACGCCCTGCGCGAGTTTCTGCCGGCACGCGCCGAACTGCTTCGCATCCTCGGCTACCTCGCCGGCAAATGGCCGCACAGCCTCGCCCTGCAGCCCGGCGGAACGACCCGTGCCGCGACGGCAACCGAAAAAATCCGTCTGCTCGCCCTCCTGCGCGATTTTCGCGGCTTTCTGAGCAGCGTCGTCTTCGCCGATTCGCTGGAAAACGTCGGCGCACTGCGGCGCCCCGAAGAACTCGCCGCCTGGGCCAAGGAGCGCGCCGGAGACCTGGCGCGCTTCCTGCGCATTGCCGACGATATCGAGCTGGCCCGGCTCGGACGCGCGAGCGACAACTTCCTCAGTTACGGCGCGTACCCGCAAGCACCAGACGCAGCCGCGCGGCGGCCAGACGGAATCCGCAATTCCGATAGCAGCGCAGCGCCCCACCTGTTCGCGCGCGGCGTCTGCTGGCGCGGCACCCAGCAAGCCTTCGACGAAGAGCAGATCAGCGAAGACGTCGCGCACGCCTGGCTGCTCGGCGATACGGCACAACACCCGGCGCACGGCGAAACCCGGCCGCTGCTCGGCGAACTGACCGACAAACCGACGGCCTACACCTGGTGCAAGGCGCCGCGCTACGCCGGCCAGGTCGTCGAAACCGGCGCGCTCGCCCGCCAGATGGTCGCCGGCCAGCCGCTCATCCGTGCGCTGGTCGCGACGACCGGCGGCAGCGTCCTGGCGCGCGTCGTCGCCCGCCTGCTGGAAGTCGCCCTGCTCGTCCCGGTGATGGAAAACTGGGTGCAAGCACTGACCCCGGGCGAGCCTTTCTGCCAGCAATGGCGCCGGCCCGACCAGGCAAGCGGCAGCGGCCTGGTCGAAGCCGCACGCGGCGCGCTCGGCCACTGGCTGCGCATCGAGCGCGGCCGCATCGTCGCCTATCAGATCATCGCCCCGACCACCTGGAACTTCTCGCCGCGCGACGCCCAGCAGGTGCCCGGCGCCCTCGAACAGGCGCTCGTCGGCCTGCCCGTCGAGCCCGGCGAAAGCGTACCGCTCAGCGTCCAGCACGTCGTCCGCTCGTTCGACCCCTGCATGGTGTGCACCGTGCATTAAGCGTCAGGCGTTTGACACGATAAACCTGTCCAGATCGAGTGCTCGCCCTGCGCCGTGGTCATGCTCTGCAGGCAGGAACCGCACCCTTGGTCCGCCAATGACCAAGGTGCCCGAATCACGACGCCGGCAGTATCAACGAGGCTTGAAGCCCGCCCAGTGAAGATTTGGCCAATACCAGATCACCACCGTACATTCGCGCCAAATCGGCGGTTATGGCAAGCCCCAGCCCCGTACCGGGTACCTGCTCGTCGGCGCGCGCACCCCGTTTCAGCACATGCTCGCGTTCGCTCTCGGCGATGCCCTTGCCGTCATCATCGATCCGTACGCAAAGTCTGCCGGATTCCTCAGAGACTTGAATCTCGATCCGTGATCTCGCCCACTTCGACGCGTTATCGATCAAATTCCCCAGCATTTCCTGCAAATCCTGTTCTTCACCACGGAATACCCGATTGGCTGGATCAGAAAACAATACAATTTCGATCTGGCGGTCTGCATGCACCCGATGCATCACCCGTACCAGTCCGCGGATGACCGGTTCAACCGCGGTACGCATGCCCGGAACTTGTCCCGATCCGGCGGCTTGTGCCCGGCTGAGGTGATAATCAATGTGCTTGCGCACCGTGTCTACTTGCGATGCGACCAGACGCGCCAAATCCTCATCTCGTGTCTGCGAAGAATTGACGGCATTGGCGATGACACTCAGCGGTGTTTTCAGCGCATGGGCAAGGTTACCCGCTTGTGTTCGAGCTCGCTCGACCACTTCGGCGTTCTGCGCCAGCACCGTATTGAACTCATTCACCAGCGGCATGATCTCGCTCGGGAAGGTGCCTTCCATATTGCGCGCATCCCCGTTCCTGACACGCCCCAGGGCATCCTGCATGCTGCGCAGTGGGGCAAGCCCGGCGAATACTTGCAATGAGGCAGCGAACGTCAATCCCATTCCCAGTATGCCCAATGCCAACCAGAGATGGTCTTTCAAGTCGGCGACAGGTCCTGTCATCAGACTTTCATCAGCCGCAACGAACAACCTCAGGGACTGCGTGTCAATGGTGACGGTACGCTCCAGCACTCTGAGAGCAACCCCTGGCCGGCCTTCAATCCGATGCCGATGGATTTCTCCGTCCGCGGGGGTATCGGCTGGCACGACCAATGTTTCGTCCCACAGTGAGCGAGAACGCAACACCGCCGTGACGGGTCGTTCACCCGCTGCAGCAATCCGGTCTATTTGCCAATACAGGCCGGACAGGGGTTTATTGAGGCGCGGGTCACTCGGAACCAGTCGTACCTGGACCGCATTCTGATCATCGAGAACCAGTTGGCCCGTAAGTTGATCCAGATGATTCTTTAGTTCCGCATCGAACTGGGCTTCGACGTGCTGATGAAAAAGTCGGCCAAGCCCCCAGCCTGCAACCAGGATCGAAATGACGATCCAGACGAGCGTCCCGACCAGGAGACGCAAACGCAGCGAGTTGCGCAAGAGAGCAAACCTCATTGCGCTTTGTTGAGTCGGTAGCCTAATCCGCGCACGGTCTCGATCAGGCCCGGCGGCAATTTCTTGCGCAAGCGCGCGATGAATACCTCCACTGTATTCGAGTCGCGATCGAAGTCCTGAGCATAAATATGTTCGGTCAGTTCCGCTCGGGAGACGATTTCACCCGGGTGATGCATCAGGTAGGCCAGCACGCGGTATTCGTGGCTCGTCAGCGCCAAGGCAGTTCCATCCACACTCACACGGCTACTGCGCGTATCCAGTGTCAGCGGACCACAAACCAGCTCGGTACTGGCATGACCACCGGCACGGCGAATAAGCGCCCGGAGCCTCGCCAGCAGTTCTTCCATGTGAAAGGGCTTGGTCAGATAGTCGTCTGCACCGGCATCGATGCCGGCCACTTTCTCTCGCCAAGTATCGCGCGCGGTCAGGATCAAGACCGGCAAGGTACGCCCTGCCGCACGCCATCTTTTTAGTACCGTGATGCCATCCATCTGCGGTAGGCCAATGTCGAGCACGATCGCGTCGTAAGCTTCAGTCTCCCCCATGAAGTGGCCGTCGACCCCGTTGTGTGCGACATCGACGACATAGTGCAGCGACCGGATGCCTTCGACAAGTTGGCTAGCCAAAGTCAGCTCATCTTCGACGACCAGAATACGCATCAGCGAGATTCTCCTTGGCGATGTAGCTTGTCGCTCTTTTCCTTGAAACCGAGGATGGCTCCGTCGCGAGCGAGAATCTTCAGCTTGATCAAGGCGCCTCCCTTGCGCAATAACTTCACTTCATAAACCCACTCACCCTTTTCGCGCTCGAGTTCAACCTCCATGACCTGCCCGGGATAGTCACGCTCGACCCGATCAAGAATCGTGCGCAAGGGGAGCACCTCCCCCGCCTCGACGGCTTGGCGGGCCCGCTCATGGTCGGGGCTATCGGCTGCGCAACTGACTCCCGTGCCCAACATGGTCAGCATCAGCGAGCTGAGCAAGCCTGTCAGGGTGCGGCGCGACTGGACGATGATTTTCGACGACATCTTCAACTCCGCGGTTTTCCCGCCTGATCTTTTAGCGCATCGCGCCTGAACGCAGGATGAACAGGCCATTCAGCATTGATTCAGGCGGGGTGGCGCAAAGTGCGCACCACAGTTCGCTAACCGCCAGGAGAAACGCATGAAGAACAGGCTGGTCGTCACCTCGGGAATTGCTGTCATGATACTCAGCACCGCCACCTTTGCCGGTCCTCGCGAAGACCTGCTCGCGCAATATGCGGCAGCCGCAAACGCCAGGAATTTTTCCGCGGTACGCGGCCAAACCTTGCATACGCAGAGCTTTTCGCGTGGGAAGCCGGACACACCCTCCTGTACCACCTGTCACGGCAAGGACACCCGGGGTCCCGGACGGGCGCCGAGCGGCAAGACGATCGAACCGCTTGCCGTGTCGGTGACACCGACGCGCTATACCGATCCCGCCAAGGTCGAAAAATGGTTCAAGCGCAATTGTACCGAGGTATTGGGGCGCGAATGTACCCCACAGGAGAAAGGTGACTGGCTCACCTTCGTGATCACTCAGTAGTTCCATTGCAACGATGTCAAGAGCAGGCAAAGCGCGCGGGAATCTGCTGCCGCCAAGCAATCCGGCATGAAAATTTCCGAGCTGGAGCCGGTTGAGGGCGGGCCACCAGACCCGCATGGCAAACCCTTGATGCGGCAGAACGACCGGTACGCTGCGGCACGACTATGTGCGGTCCGTCTTCACGTTTGCAGCCATGCAGTCCCGCGCTCTTCGCCACCCTATTTCCGCGGTTTCTGACCGCCGACAACAGAAGGAGACCCCCGTGCGAATTCCCCACCGCCCGCTTGCCATCGGCCTCGTGACCCTGGCCTTCTCTGCCCTTATTTTGGCCCGTGCTCAGGCCGGTGACCGCCATTTCTTTTCCCCGGTAGCCGATCCGCTAGTCAAGGAGGAGTGTGGCGGCTGCCATCTCGCCTTTCCCCCCTCGATGCTCCCGGCACGATCCTGGCAACGCATGATGGGCGAGCTGGACAATCATTTCGGCGATAACGCCAGCCTCGATCCGGCCACCGCGGAGAAGATCAGGAGCTATCTCATTGCCAATGCGGGTGATGCCGCTGGCCAGCGCTACAGCAGCAAATTGCTCAAAGGCGTTGTCGCCGGAGCTGCTCCGCAGCGCATCACTCAATTGCCCAAGTGGGTAAGCGAACATCGCAAGGTTCCGGAGTGGGAGTGGCGCCACAAAGACGTGCGCAGCAAAGCGAACTGCGTCGCCTGCCATACCGCAGCAGAACAAGGTTATTACGAAGAATGACTATTTCAGACACTTTCCTGAGCAGGAGGATTTCACCATGCGACCATCAGCCATCACTGTACTGCTTGCCACTGCTTTCTTCTCCATTTCGAGCCATTCCCAGGATGTGCGCTCTGCCAATACCGACAAGGCGAGATGGCTGTCGATTACCGAGGTGCACACCAGACTGGAAACTGCCGGCTATCGGAATATCGAGAAGATCGAACGTGAAAGCGGCAGCTATGAGGTCAAGGCCACCGACCAGGCGGGCCGGCGGATCAAGCTGTATGTGCATCCGCAAACGGGCGATGTCATCGACCAGCGGCAGCGTGACGCCAAGCATATCAAATACGACGGTGGCCATGCCAGTAGCAGACAGCGCAATTCCACTGAGTGCAACGAACGACGCTGCCGAGACGACTTGCCCCAAACGGGAGCCATTCAACCTGCCTCCGGAAAATGACCCATCAGGAGTCCAGACATGAAAATCTTGCTCGGTTCTCTACTCGCCATCGTCACGCTGGCCTGGGGAGTGGACGTACTTGCCACGGGTGGTGGCAGTCGTGGCACGCTGCCATGGGTAATCCGGCAGGAAGCGCTCTATCTGAGTGGTCTGCTGTCGATCGCTTTGATGTCGCTGGCGATGTTCTTGTCCACACGTCCCGCCTGGCTCGAAACCCCGCTAGGCGGCATGGATCGAGTCTATCGGACGCATAAATGGTCCGGCATTCTCGCGGTGAGCTTTGCCGTCGTGCATTGGCTGGTCGAGGAAGTCGTCGGAGACATTCTTAAGGCGATGGTCGGACGCGAAGGCCGCATACCCAAGGAGCAATTCACCGGCTTCCTGGAAGTGATGCGCGACCTGGCGAAGGACATCGGGGAGTGGGCGTTCTATCTCGTGCTGGCAATGCTGGTCATCACCTTATGGAAGCGCTTTCCCTATAAGACCTGGCGGGTAGTGCATCAGGCCATGCCGGTGCTTTATCTGATGCTGGCGCTTCATGCCGCCATGCTCGCGCCGACTGATTACTGGACCCAACCAGTCGGCATTCTCATCGCTTTGCTTGGCGTTGGTGGGATCTATGGCGCTCTCTGCTCGCTGCTCGGTCGCATCGGGAGAGTGCGCCGCGCTAGCGGAACCGTGACAGCCATCGACCCAGCTTCCCCGGATGTGCTTACCGTCAGTTGCCAGATCGACAACAAATGGTCTGGCCATCGCCCTGGTCAGTTTGCATTCATTACCTTCGATGAGAAAGAGGGGGCGCACCCATTCACAATCGCCACTTCCGATCGCGGTGATCGAAGGATGACTTTCCAGATCAAGGCGCTCGGTGATTACACCCGAACCCTGGGCAAGCGACTGGAGGTCGGTCAAGCCATAAAGGTCGAAGGGCCTTATGGACGCTTCGACATGGCCCGTCATGATTCGAGTGCCAAACAAATCTGGATTGCCGGCGGGATCGGAGTAACGCCCTTCCTCGCCTGGCTGGATGCCTTGCAACAGACGTCGAGCCCAGTTTCCGCAGATCTCCACTACTGCACCCGTGATCGAAGCAATGATCCGTTTGTCAGCCGTCTCGAGACAGCTTGCGCCGCGTTCCCTGGCATCCGGCTGCACATTCATGGCGCCCATCAGGGTGAAATATTGACCGCTGCCGATGTGGCCCCTGCGCAGGCTGGCTCGTGCCGATCCGAGATCTGGTATTGCGGGCCGCAAGGCTTGGCCGAAAAGCTCAAGCATGCACTCGGGCGTAGCGGACACCGTCGGTTCAGATTCCACCAGGAAGCTTTCGAAATGCGGTGAGACAAAAGGGGGCCTCCGCACGCGGAAGTCACATGTGTGCGAGGCCGAGAATCCGGAGCCGAACGTCGTCGTCCCAAGTGTTACGTTCCGCCCTGTTCAAGACTCTTCGTCCCGACCTATTCGAGGCGAAACAAGTGGCGAAAAGCGCATTTGCTTGTCAAGGCGAATGCGGCAATATTGCCGCATTCGGCCTGCCGGCGCAGCGTATGAGTAACCGTTCACATCCCCCTGGCCACCAGCACCGTCGTGCTCGACGAATCAACACCTTGCCAAGGAGCAGGAGTCAACAAGGCAGGGGGGTGTGAACGGTTACCATGACCATGTTGGCGTACCGGTTGGCGGTTACGAATATGGCATGAGGATACTTTTTTTTCAGTTCGGCGCTTGTTCCGCCAGATGCGCGCGCCAGGAGGAAAAGAGAACGACATGAGCCCGCGACTGTCGTGCCTGCTGCCTGTGGCGGAGCGGCAAGCCGGCGGAGCGATCGCCCAACGCGAAGATCCGCTAAATTGATATATTGCGTCAGCTTTGTAGCAGAGCAAGACCTTGAGGAGTGAACATGAAAAGATCAGATCTTGTCGCCGCTGCCGCCCTCATCTTTCCTGTCCTGCCATCGCTGGCCAATCAGGCGGGGTCTTCTGCTCAGTCTTCTCTTTGGGTGCGGGTAGACGATCTACGCGTGCGAGCGGGGCCGGGCCCGGAGCAAAGGGTTATCGGAAAGCTATCCCGCGGCACGGAAGTGATCCTCAAGATGGCGCCTCGCGAAGGATTCTGTTACATCGAAGGCGACGGACAATATGGCTATGTGGCTTGTCAGCACCTGAGCACCGATCGTGTTGCGCGCCCGAAGGCCGGTGCGGATGGGGTCGATGCCGCGCAACGCTGGGTGAGCGGAAATGCGGTGACTCTACGCGAGGCACCGCGGCAGGACGCCCCCATCCTTGATCGGTTGGGGCTGAACGCGATCGTCAAGCTCTCGCGCGAAGCCCCCGGGAGTGGCTACTGCGAAGTCCAACCGGCAAATGGCCCGAGCGGTTACGTCGCTTGCCGTTATCTGGCACCGACTCCGGTGGTTCTGGCGCATGTCCGCGGCTACCGAAGAAGTGGGGAAGCGCCGCCATCTGGTGACGATATCGAGCGCGCGTTTTGGCTGGAGCCCAGTTGGGACGCCTTGCAGCAGTATGCCGAGCACCTGAACATTCTGCCGCGGGGGCCTTGGCCGCGTAACGAGGTGCTGGAACGTATGAAGGCCCACCTGGCGCTGGGGATCAATGGCCGCAAGCCGGAGCCCTACGCGGCCTGGTCATCGCTCAAGCGTCAGGCAGCGCAAGATCTGAATTTGAGCGGAGAATGCGTATTTCACGCCATCGTGACCGGTGATTTCACGAAAGCGTGACCGGCGTTTCACGAGAGCGTGACCGCGATTTCACGGTGATCGTGACCGATCGACGGGATGCTGTCTGGA
>WBZM01001266.1_pt1 | contig 26103 bp, 18 predicted proteins | sample 5204271 | NCBI WGS metagenome assembly WBZM01 (sample SAMN12344346, study PRJNA552823) | activated sludge metagenome | biome: Activated sludge suspended growth; feature: Nitrification reactor; material: Wastewater; isolation source: activated sludge from nitrification reactor of wastewater... | reverse complement strand
GGCGACCAGCGCCCGACACTCGGCGCGACTGCCAAAACCCTGCGACTGCAACAGGCGAGCGAGCTCCATCACGCTATTGTCATTCGATCCCGTACCTGCAACAATGGCTGTACGGTTCACGACCCAAGGAGACGCAAGCGATGCTGGTCACGTTCACCTCAAGCACCTCCGGCCAGATCATGATGTTCGCCGCCATCGCACGACAACTCCTGGAGTCCATCGGCAAGGATTGCAGCGCGCGCGGCGTCATCACCACCGAACAGCTCCCCGAAGCAATCACACGTCTGCGCCAGGCAGCCGCCGAGCATCGAGCCACGCCACCGGCCTCATCGGGCGACGACGCCGGACGCGCGAGTACCGTCGGCGACGACGATGAGGCACGGCCCGTCGGTCTCGGCCAGCGAGCGTTTCCATTGATCGAGCTCCTGCAGTGGACGCAACGGGAAGAGGGCTTCGTACTCTGGGAGGCCGAGAGGGACTTCTAGACTGCTGCGCGGCGGTTGCATGCCATCGCCCTCTACCCTTCAGACCTTGTGATACACCTCTGCTCCGCTCCTGACGAACTCAATCGATTTCTCCTCCATCCCTCTTGCCAAGGCCTCTTCGTCGCTGAGACCCTCAGCCAGAGCGAACTCCCGTACCTCCTGGGTGATCTTCATCGAACAGAAGTGTGGTCCGCACATCGAGCAGAAGTGCGCCACCTTCGCTGACTCCTTGGGCAGCGTCTCGTCATGAAACTCGCGCGCCTTGTCCGGATCGAGCCCGAGGTTGAACTGATCCTCCCAGCGAAACTCGAAGCGGGCCTTTGACAGCGCGTTGTCGCGAATCTGTGCGCCAGGGTGGCCCTTAGCCAGATCCGCAGCGTGCGCGGCGAGCTTGTAGGTGATGATACCGGTCTTGACGTCATCCTTGTCCGGCAGGCCCAGATGCTCCTTCGGCGTGACGTAGCAGAGCATCGCCGTGCCATACCAGCCGATCATTGCCGCCCCGATGCCGCTGGTGATGTGATCATAGCCTGGGGCAATGTCGGTGGTCAGTGGTCCGAGGGTGTAGAACGGGGCCTCGCGGCAGCACTCAAGCTGCAAGTCCATGTTTTCCTTGATCATATGCATCGGCACGTGACCCGGGCCCTCGATCATCACCTGCACGTCATGCTTCCAGGCGATGTCGGTCAGCTCGCCCAGGGTCTTCAGCTCGCCCAGCTGCGCCGCATCGTTGGCGTCATGGATCGACCCGGGCCGCAAGCCGTCGCCAAGGCTGAAGGCCACGTCGTAGGCCTTCATGATCTCGCAGATCTCGTCGAAGTGCGTGTACAGGAAGCTCTCACGGTGGTGTGCCAAGCACCACTTCGCCATGATGGAACCGCCACGCGACACGATCCCCGTCAGCCGTCCAGCCGTCAGAGGCACGTAGCGCAGAAGCACGCCGGCATGGATGGTGAAGTAATCGACGCCCTGTTCAGCCTGCTCGATCAGCGTGTCGCGAAAGATTTCCCAGCTCAGCTCTTCCGCCTTTCCGCTGACTTTCTCCAGTGCCTGGTAGATCGGCACCGTGCCGATTGGCACCGGGCTGTTGCGGATGATCCACTCCCGGGTTTCATGAATGTTCTTCCCGGTCGACAAGTCCATCACCGTGTCGCCACCCCAGCGGATCGCCCAAGTCATCTTCTCGACCTCTTCCTGGATGCTCGATCCAAGTGCCGAGTTGCCGATATTGGCGTTGATCTTGGTCAGGAAGTTGCGGCCGATGATCATCGGCTCGCTTTCCGGGTGATTGATGTTGCAAGGAATGATCGCCCGGCCGCGAGCCACCTCGGAACGGACGAATTCGGCCGTGATCTCCTCCGGAATGCTTGCGCCGTGGCTGTTGCCGCGATGCTGACGACAGAGCATCTCCGCCAGCCGCTGGCCTTGCGGCCCGGCCTGACGCAACTGCTCGACATACTGCTGTCGATTGCCGTTCTCACGGATGGCTACATACTCCATCTCCGGCGTGATCATGCCGCGTCGCGCATAGTGCATCTGGCTCACGTTGCCACCCGGCTTGGCACGCAGAGGCTTCCTCTGCAAACCGGGAAAGCGCAGCTCGTCCAACGCCACGTCAGCCGCGCGCTGCCGCCCGAACTCCGAACTCAGTCTTGCCAATGGTTCGCTGTCGCCACGTTCAGCGATCCACCGCGCGCGCAAGGCTGGCAAACCCTGACGAACGTCGACACGCGCCAGTGGATCCGAGTACGGGCCGGAACAGTCGTAAACGTAGATTGGGGGATTCTTCTCGCCGCCAAAAGCGCTATCGGTATCCGCCTGTGTAATCTCGCGCATCGGCACGCGGATATCTGGTCTACTGCCAACGACGAAAATCTTGCGTGAGTTTGGCAGCGGCCTGATCGCCGCCTCATCGACATGCGCCTCAGCGGCCATGAACTTCTCGTTAGCATTCATCGTTCTTCCTTGCAAGGGCGAAAGGCGGGCTTGGCGTTGCAATTTCTGGATGCAAGGGCTTGACCGGGCGCCCGGGACAAAGTTTCATTCCGCATTCCGCTGCTCCCCGACAGGTGGACGGATCATTGCCACCTGCGCGCGGCGTCAGTCGGGCTGCGCCGTCGGTGCTGACGGGGTCAGCCGGCAACCACCAACCTGCACTGCCAACTTAATTGATTTGCTGATCCTTGGCAAGAATGCCAGCGGCGCTGAGAACCGCAAGAGCTGGCGTCCCCACGGGGATTCGAACCCCGGTACCTACCGTGAAAGGGTAGTGTCCTGGGCCTCTAGACGATGGGGACCCGGATCAATGATCTTTCGCTGCGCTGGTGGAGGTACGCGGGATCGAACCGCGGACCTCTTGCATGCCATGCAAGCGCTCTCCCAGCTGAGCTATACCCCCGCTCGAAAGAAGCGGCGATTATAGGGTTCGGGCAAGGCGTTGTAAAGACAGCCGCACAACGTCTCAAGGCGCCTCAAGGGGATTCCCTGCACCAGCCCGCGAGCACCGCTGCCGTGTCTACCAGGTCGCTTTCGCCGGCAGCCGCGAGCAGCAGTCGCAGGTTGCGGCGACGGAGATGCCGACTCAGGCGCCACGGTCGCAAGCGGGCATCGCCTATGTCGATGAGGCCAAAGCGGCCATCGGGCAGATGAAGGACGTTTCCCAGATGCAAAGAGCGGAAGTAGATCCCCTTGTCATGCAGCTCGATGACGAAACGGGTAAACGCGGTCCGCAGCGTCTGCCTTCTGTTCGCGTCCATTCCGGCCCGCAGCAGTTGCCGCAGGCTCACCCCCGGCAGTGGCTGGTAGTGGACCGCGTCACGAGCGACGGACGGTATCCGCATGAGATCGATGATCTCGGGTACCGCTATTCCCCGCCGCCGCATGGCCACGGCGTTGTCGACAAACCGCCGTGCATAGGGGTACCATGCCGCTGAAGACAACAGCCGCTTGCGACGAAAGAGCTTGAGAATGGTCCCGTCCGCCAGACGCAGGACCTTGTCGCCAAAACTGTCGGCTTCCAGCACCTCGGCACCGGCTCGCAGCCGCTGGTATTCCTCCGCTGTGATTCTCTTCACTTGCGCGCCACCTCCGACGCTGAAAAACCTTCCGATGCACTCGCCTGTCCGCGTGCCATTGAGTGCTCTACGCGCCGCGCAAGCCTTTGTTGCCCGCATCTGGAAACGGCAATTGACCGTAGAATGGCTTCTTTCCCTGCGGCCATTCGACGATGAACTTCATGCATGCACTCACCTCGGCCTGGAACGAGCGCAACAGTCTCCTTTGTGTCGGCCTTGATCCCGACCCTGCGCGCCTGCCCGAGCATCTCAAGGGCCAGGCGGACGCAATCCTGCACTTCTGCCGTGCCATCGTCGACGCGACGGCCGATCTGGTATGTTGCTTCAAGCCACAGATCGCCTATTTCTCCGCCAGCCGCGCCGAAGAGCAGCTCGAGGAACTGGTCGCCCACATCCATTCACGTCATCCTGGCGTACCCGTGATCCTCGATGCCAAGCGGGGGGACATCGGCAGCACCGCCGAACAGTACGCGATCGAAGCCTTCGAGCGCTACCAAGCCGACGCCGTCACGATCAATCCCTACCTCGGACGCGACTCCGTGGCTCCGTACCTGGCGTATCGCGACAAGGGTGTCATCCTCCTCTGCCGCACGTCGAATCCGGGCGGCAGCGACCTGCAATTTCTCGACGTCGGCGGAGAGAAACTCTACGAGCGGCTCGCCCGCTTGGTCAGCGACGAGTGGAACGAGGGCGGTCAGTGTGGCCTCGTCGTCGGTGCCACCTTCCCGCGCGAGATCGCCCGCGTCCGCGAGCTGACCGGAAACATGCCACTTCTCGTTCCCGGTATCGGCACGCAGGGCGGCGATATCGAAGCGACCGTCCGTGCAGGCTGCAACAGCAATGGCAACGGGCTGATGATCAATTCGTCGCGCGCCATTCTTTACGCCAGCCGCGGCGAAGACTACGCTGCCGCCTCGCGCACCGTTGCCCTTGAAACCCGCGACGCCATCAACCGCCATCGCCCGTCGACATCCGTCGCAGCCTCGCCATGAGCGGGCTGTGCAGCCGACTTCGGCAGACCGTCACGCCGGCCCCAACCGGGATCGACCCGTCGATCAGACGTCGATGTTGCGCGCCGCCAATGCATTCGTCTCGATGAAGTTGCGTCTGGGCTCGACGAGTTCGCCCATCAGCGTGCTGAAGATCTCGTCGGCACCGATCGCGTCTTCGACCTGCACCTTGAGCAAGCGGCGCACTTGCGGGTCCATCGTCGTTTCCCATAATTGCTCCGGGTTCATCTCCCCGAGACCCTTGTAGCGCTGCTTGCTGACGCTGCGCTCGACCTCGCCCAGAAGCCATTGCATGGCCTCGGCAAAGCTGCTGACGCTCTTCTTCCTGTCGCCGCGGGCGACAAAGCCGCCGGGGCCGAACAACCCAGCCAGGATCTCGGCAGTCTTCCGAAGCTGCGCGTAGTCACCGCTGACCAGCAGGTCGTCGTCGATCACCCCGAGCTTCAGATTGCCATGCAGGATCCTTTCGAGCCGCAGTTGCCAGCGCTCGTTGACCGAATCATAGCCGGCCACGATGTTGATCTCCGACCGGCCGTGCAGCGCTGCCATCAGCGTCCTTGCCGTCGTCGCGGCGGCTTGCTCGTTGCCAAGCTCCAGCTTCAGGTTGCCGTCGATCAGGGCATGCAAGACTTCCGGGTCGATCAAATGCGACAGTCGGTTGATCACTGCCTCGGCAAGCAGGTACTCGCGTGCCAGCTGCTCGAGTGCCGTGCCGCCGATTGCCGCAGCACCAGCCTGTGGCGTCAGCGCCGCTCCCTCCAGCGCCAGGGTCAGAAGGAACTGCTTCAGCGCCTGGTCGTCCTTGATGTAGCGCTCGACCTTGCCGTGCTTGACCTTGTAGAGGGGTGGCTGAGCAATGTAGATGTGTCCACGTTCGACGAGCTCCGGCATCTGCCGGTAGAAGAAGGTCAGCAGCAACGTCCGGATGTGCGCTCCGTCTACGTCTGCATCGGTCATGATGATCAGCCGGTGATAGCGCAGCTTCTCCGGCTTGTACTCGTCCTTGCCAATCCCCGTACCCAGGGCGGTGATCAGGGTGGCGATCTCCTGCGACGAAATCAGCTTGTCGAAACGCGCCTTCTCGACGTTCAGGATCTTTCCCTTCAGCGGCAGGATCGCCTGGAACTTCCTGTCCCGACCCTGCTTCGCCGATCCTCCGGCTGAATCACCCTCCACCAGGTACAGCTCGCAGAGCGCCGGATCCTTCTCCTGGCAATCAGCCAGCTTGCCCGGCAAACCGACACCGTCGAGGAGGCCCTTGCGTCTCGTCATCTCCCTCGCCTTGCGGGCCGCATCGCGTGCCCGGGCCGCCTCGACGATCTTGCCTGTAATGACCTTGGCGTCGATTGGCCGCTCCTGCAGAAACTCCGCCAGTTTCGCCGCCACCACTTCCTCGACTGCCGGGCGTGCCTCCGAAGACACCAGCTTCATCTTCGTCTGCGAGGCAAACTTCGGGTCGGGCATCTTCACTGACAGCACGCAGGCAAGTCCCTCCCGCATGTCGTCGCCGCTGATGTCGACCTTCGCCTTCTTGGCGATCTCGTTCTCTTCGATGTAGCGGTTGATGACGCGTGTCATCGCAGCGCGCAAACCGGTCATGTGCGTACCACCATCCGCCTGTGGAATGTTGTTGGTGAAACACAGGACCTGTTCGGCGTAGCTGTCATTCCACTGCATCGCCACCTCGACGCTGATCGCTCCGCCGGCGGTGACCGATTCGCCCGCAGCGTGGAAGATGTTCGGGTGCAAGACGCTTTTCGTGCGGTTGATGTATTCTACGAAGCCCTTGACACCACCGAGAAAGGCGAAGTTCTCCTCCTTGCCCGTGCGCTGGTCGTTCAGCCTGATCTTGACACCATTGTTGAGAAAGGACAGTTCACGCAGCCGCTTGGCGATGATCTCGTAGTGGAACTCGACGTGGCCGAAGATCTCCTCGTCAGCCATGAAGTGCAGTTCCGTACCGCGCTTCTCCGTCTCGCCAACCACCCGCAGCGGTGAAACCTCGACGCCGTCGCGCACTTCGACCAAGCGGTCAAGCACCGCCCCGCGCCTGAATTCGATCATGTGCTTCCAGCCATCACGGCGGACGATGAGCCGGAGCCAACGGGACAGTGCATTGACACAGGAGACACCGACGCCATGCAGCCCACCGGAAACCTTGTACGAATTCTGGTTGAACTTTCCCCCTGCGTGCAGCACGCACATGACGATCTCGGCCGCCGAGCGCCTCGGCTCGTGCCTGTCGTCGAGCTTGATGCCGGTCGGGATGCCCCGCCCGTTGTCGCTGACGGAAATCGAGTTGTCGGCATGAATGGTGATCACGATGTCATCGCAATATCCTGCGAGAGCCTCGTCGATCGCGTTGTCGACCACTTCGAAGACCATGTGGTGCAGACCAGTCCCGTCCGAAGTGTCGCCAATGTACATGCCCGGCCGCTTGCGAACGGCCTCGAGACCCTCCAGTTGCTGAATGCTCGACTCGTCGTACGTCTCCGTCTGCTGCTTTTCTTCATTCATGATCAACCCGCCATCCTGCCGCCGTTCAACCTCTCTGCCAAGCTCCGAGCTCCTGCCGCCGCGATTCAGATACGCATGGGCATCACCACATACTTGAAATGATCATTCCCCGGTATGGTCAACAGCGCACTCGAACTGGCATCGTTGAATCCCCAGTCGATCATCTCGCCAGCACTGTTGTTCAGGACATCCAGCAGATATGAGACATTGAAGCCGACATCGAGAGGCTCGCCACTGTACTCGACCTCGATTTCCTCCTGCGCTTCCTCCTGCTCGGCGTTGGCGGCGATGATCTTCAGGCTGCCCTCGCCAAGAACCAGGCGAACACCGCGGAACTTTTCGTTGGTCAGGATGGCTGCCCTGACCATCGACTGCAAGAGGACACTCCGCTGCACGCGAATGACGTCCTTGAGTGTCATCGGTATGACTCTTTGGTAGTCCGGGAACCGGCCGTCGATCAGCTTCGACACGAGGCTGATCTGTCCGAAGCGGAAACGGATCTGGTTCGTCAGGATGTCGATCGTCAAGGGCTCGTCCGTATCGGCAAGCAGACGGTTGAGTTCTACCACCGTCTTCCGCGGCAGGATCACCTCCTGGCGGACGTCGCTGCCCTCGCTGCTGCCACCCGCTCCCTCGGCGAGCGACATGCTGGCATAAGCAAGCCGATGGCCATCGGTTGCCACTGCCCGCAGTTGACCATCGGCGAGCAGCAGCAGAAGGCCATTGAGGTAGTAGCGCACATCCTGCGTCGCCATCGAGTAGTGGGTCTGCGCAAGCAGCTGCCGGAATTCCTTCTGCGTCAGCTTGAGGCTATGCGCGTCCTCCTGCTGCGACAGGCTCATGCTCGGGAAATCCTCCGCCGGCAGCGTCTGCAGGTTGAAGCGGCTCCTGCCCGCCTTTACCTGCAAGCGCCTGTCCTCGAGTTGCAGGCTGACTTCCGCCGTTTCCGGAAGCGATCGAAGGATCTCCTGCAACTTCCGCGCTGCCACGGTCACCGCGCCCTCACCTTCGCCCCCGACATCGGCGGTCGAAGTCGTGATCTGGATCTCGATATCGGTAGCCAGCAGCGTCAGCACCTCGCCACGCTTCTCCAGCAGGACATTCGACAGGATGGGCAATGTGTGGCGTCTCTCCACGATCCCCGAAACTGCCTGCAACGGTGCCAGAAGAACGTCTCGCCGTGTTTTGATAAGAAGCATATATATCTCAATCCTATAAAGAACAAGGTTCGAACAAGTCTGTTGATATCATCACTTAAACCATTCCATTCATCAACTTAGATGTCCTCGGGAAGGGTGGAGAAGGACGGTATGAAGCTGTGGGGAAAAAAGGAAAACTTTCGTCCGCAGCGCTTCGTCGTCGGTTGTCCACCGTCAGCCAGTCGGTTCCCCACCGACTTTTCCCCTGTCCCGATCACCCCTTGAGCACCTGCTCAAGCACGTGCACATCATGGTTCAAGGTCTCATCCTTGATGCGCAATTGATCGATCGTACGTACCGCGTGCAGCACGGTCGTGTGGTCGCGGCCGCCGAAATGCTCGCCGATCGCTGGATAGCTCAGCGATGTCAGGTTCTTTGCCAGCCACATCGCGATCTGTCGCGGTCTCACCACGACGCGTGTCCGCTTCTTCGAGAAGAGGTCTGCCACCTTGATCTTGAAGTACTCGGCCACCGTCTTCTGGATTCCTTCGATCGTGATCTGCCTGTTGACCGAACCAATGACATCCTTCAGCGCCTCCTTGGCGAGCTCGAGAGCGATCTGTTGGCCATGAAACGCAGAGTAGGCAAGGACCTTCTTCAGGGCTCCCTCAAGTTCGCGGACGTTCGAGCGCAGGTGCTTGGCAATGTAGAAGGCCACTTCGTCGTCGAGCGCCACCTCTTCCTGCTCTGCCTTCTTCTTCAGGATCGCCACCCGCATTTCGGTCTCCGGTGGTTCGATCTGTACCGTCAGTCCCCAGTCGAAACGCGTCACAAGGCGGTCCTCGAGACCGGAAATGTTCTTCGGGTAGGTGTCACAACTGATCACGATCTGCTTCTTGGACTCGCTCAACGCATTGAAGACGTAGAAGAACTCTTCCTGGGTTCGGTTCTTGCCGTTGAAGAACTGGACATCATCGAGCAGCAGGACGTCGAGCGACCGGTAATAGCGCTTGAAGACATCAAAGGACTTCTGCTGATAAGCGCGAACGACGTCGGAATAGTAGTCTTCGGCGTGCACGTAGCGCACGACCTTGTTCGGCCGCTGCTGCAGGATGGCATTGCCGATCGCGTGGATCAGGTGGGTCTTGCCAAGCCCGGCACCGCCGTAGATGAACAACGGATTGTAGCTGCTGCCTCCAGGGTTGTCCGCGACGCGATGCGCAGCGGCGCGGGCAAGGTCGTTGGCCTTGCCGACCACCAGGTTGTCAAAGGTGAAAGCAGCGATCAGGCGTGTCTTCTCATAGCCGGAGCAGTCTCGCTCGGTCATACCGACAGAGCTCGAGGGACCGGCAGAGCCCGTCGAGGCCAAGGTTCGAGCGGCCTCGCTCCTCTCGGCGGGAGCGGGTGAGGCTTCGCTGGTCGAGCTCCGTCGCTCCGCCAGGCTGAGCGTGATACTGACCGGCAGTTCGAAATACTCGCTGCCAAGCGCCTCGATGCGTGCCAGGTACCGCTCCTTGACCCACTTGAGGATGAATCCGTTCGGCGCCAGCAAGCGGAGGCCGTTTGCCACCTCCTCCTCACCCTCGAGACGAAGCGGACGGATCCAAGTGTTGAACTGCTGAGGTGGTAGTTCCTGCTCGAACTGACTCAGACACGAGGCCCAGAAACTACTCATCGGCGATCATCGTGACAACGTCCGGCTGCCAGACCACACCCTGGCCCGCTGCGACAAACAGTGGCTTTTCCCATGAAATCAGAAGCATTGCTGGCGTTGCCCGGGATTGTTGGCGGCCACGACAGCACCTGTCCAAGCGACGCCGACCTCCCCCCGATGGCCCGCTGCCGCTGCTGTCAGAACCCGCAAGACGCAGATTCTAACCCGTTGCGCGGAAGTTATCCACAGCGCCGAAAAAAATATGGTCTTGACAAGGGTTGCCCCGAAGCTGTCTAATCGCAGCTTTTTTCCGTCTTTCACTTCAAGGGCTTAGCCATGAAACGTACCTATCAGCCGTCAGTCGTCCGCCGCAAGCGGACACATGGCTTCCTTGTCCGCATGTCCACTCGCGGTGGACGTGGCGTGATCAGCGCCCGCCGCGCCAAGGGTCGCCATCGCCTCGGGGTTTGAGCCGGTGGCCTGAAGCAGCAAGTGAGGGCCAGCCGCGCCCGGCCGCTTTTCCAAAGACCTGCCGGCTTCTCAGGACGGATGAGTACTCATCCGTTTTTGCTTTCCGCAAGGCACTGAAGAGCCACCATTTCCTGCTACATTATCGTCCCCAGCAGGCTGTCGAGGCTGCCGGAGCGCGGCTTGGTCTGGTCGTGGCCAAACGTTTTCTGCGCCGCTCCGTCGACCGGAACCTGCTGCGACGATTGGCAAGGGAAGAATTCCGGTTACTGCGGGTCGACCTGGTTTCGCATGACCTCGTCCTGCGGCTGGCGGTCAAGCCGTCGGCTCTCGACCGGAAAGCCATGGCCCAGGAAATTCGCCGCCTTCTCTGCAAGCTCGCTTTACCCCAACCATGAGCCGATGAAACATCTTCTGCTTGCGCTGATAGCCTTCTACCGGTATGCGGTCAGCCCGATGCTGGGACCGCGATGCCGCTTCTTTCCCAGTTGTTCGCAGTACGCCGCCGAGGCGGTACAGCGTCACGGCGCCTGCCGCGGCTCGGGCCTCGCACTGCGTCGGCTGTCACGTTGTCACCCCTGGAACCCGGGCGGTTTCGATCCGGTACCCTGATCAACGACTGAACATGTAGGTTTTCATGGACCACCGACGCCTCCTGCTGCTGCTCATCTTCTCTTTCTCCCTGGTCATGCTGTGGGACGCGTGGCAGAAGCACAATCTGCCGAAAGCGCCACCGGTTGCGGCCTCGGGCACCGCCGAGGCGCCGGCGCCGAAACCAAGCGGCAGTTTGCACACGCCGCTGCCGGAGGCACCGGCGCCGGTCGCCGTGGCCACTTCGGAAAAAGCCGAGACGGTGACCATCGGCACGGATCTCTTCACGGCCGAGATTTCCCTGCAGGGCGGCGACATCGTTCGCCTGGAACTCAAGGACTATCGCGACAGCGTCCATAAGGAACGGGTCTTCGCGCTCTTCGAGCCGAAGCACCAGTACTACGCGCAGAGCGGTCTGATCGGCGACGGTCTGCCGAACCACAAGACGCGGTTCTCGCTGGTACCGGGGGTCCATGAACTTTCCGGGGATGCGCAGGAAGTGGTGCTGCGCCTCGCAGCGGAAGCGGGCAATGGTGTCCGGGTCGCCAAGACCTACACGTTCAAGCGCGGCAGCTACCTGATCGGGCTGAAGCAGGAGATCGAGAACGCCGGCGGCAAGGAACTCGTCGCACACGCCTATTACCAACTGCAGCGCGACGTCAAGGCGCCCGACGGCGAGAGCTCGATGGTTTCGACCTTTACCGGCCCTGCCGTCTACACCGAGCAGGACAAGTTCCAGAAGGTCACCTTCGCCGATATCGAGGCCGGCAAGGCCAAGTTCGCGACCAAGGCGGACAACGGCTGGATCGCGATGATCCAGCACTACTTTGCCAGCGCCTGGATTCCCGAACCCGGTCTGCCGCGCGAGTTCTACATGCGCAAACTGGAGAACAGCCAGAAGCCGGCAGTCGCTGCCGGCGTCATCGTCCCGGTGCCGGTTGCCGCTCCAGGGACCAAGGTGGCTCTCGAAGTGCCGCTCTACGCCGGACCGCAGATCCAGACGACACTGGACCAACTGGCGAAGCCCAAAGCCGACGGCGGCATCGGTGCGCAGGGTCTGCCGCTGGTCGTGGACTATGGCTGGTTGACGGTCATCGCCGCGCCGATCTTCTGGTGCCTCGAGGCGATCTACAAGGTGGTCGGCAACTGGGGTTGGGCGATCGTGATCCTGACGATCATCATCAAGCTGCTGTTCTTTCCGCTGTCGGCCGCCAGCTACAAGTCGATGGCCAAGATGAAGACGGTGACGCCACGGTTGATGCAGCTCAAGGAGCGCTACGGTGACGATCGCCAGAAGCTCAACCAGGAAATGATGGCGCTCTACAAGCGCGAGAAGATCAACCCCCTGGGCGGTTGCCTGCCGATTCTTGTCCAGATCCCGGTCTTCATCGCCCTCTACTGGGCCCTTCTCGGCGCCGTCGAAATCCGCGACGCGCCCTGGATTCTCTGGATCAAGGATCTCTCGGCGCCGGATACGCTGTTCGGCGTGATTCCGGTCATCGACATGCCGATCGGCCTGCTGCCGATCATCATGGTCGCCTCCATGATCCTGCAGACCAAGCTCAACCCGACGCCACCCGACCCGATCCAGGCCAAGGTCATGCTGATGATGCCGTACATCTTCGGCATCATGTTCTTCTGGTTCCCCTCCGGCCTGGTGCTCTACTGGGTGGTGAACAACATCCTGTCGATTGCCCAGCAATGGCAGATCACGAGGATGATCGAGAGTGGCGGAAAGGCCGCCAACGACAGCAAGGCCTGAGCAGGCAGCTGCCGGCGACACCATAGCCGCCATCGCCACCGCCAGTGGCCGTGGCGGCGTCGGTGTCATTCGCGTGTCCGGCGCCGGCCTGCTGGACTTCGCGCATCACCTGAGCGGCAAGCACCCGGCGCCGCGGCACGCCACCGTCGCAGACTTCCGCGCCGCCGACGGTACGGTGATCGACTGTGGGCTGCTGCTCTACTTTCCAGCGCCGCATTCCTTCACCGCCGAGGATGTTCTCGAGCTGCACGGCCACGGTGGTCCGGTCGTCCTGCACATGCTGCTCAGCCGCTGCCTCGAGCTCGGCGCCCGACTCGCCGAACCGGGCGAGTTCAGCCGCCGCGCCTACCTCAACGGCAAGATCGACCTCGCGCAGGCGGAAGCCGTCGTCGACCTGATCGATGCGGCGACGACTGCCGCAGCCCGCAGCGCGCTTCGTTCCCTGCAGGGCGAGTTCTCGCGCGAGGTCAGCCAGCTTGTTGACCAGCTCGTCGAACTGCGGGCACTCGTCGAGGCGACGCTCGACTTTCCCGACGAAGAGATCGACTTTCTCGAGGCGGCCGACGCCCGCGGCCGCCTCGACCGCCTGCAGGCGCGTCTGGCCGGGGTATTCGAGCGCGCCCGGCAAGGCCGCCTGCTGCAGGGCGGCCTGCATGTCGTCCTCGCCGGCCAGCCGAATGTCGGCAAGTCGAGCCTGCTGAATTGCCTCGCTGGGGACGAACTGGCGATCGTCACCGCCGTTCCGGGTACGACACGCGACCTCGTTCGCGGCACGCTGCAGCTTGAAGGAATACCGCTGCACATCATCGATACCGCCGGACTGCGCGACACCGAAGACCAGATCGAAAAGATCGGCATCGAGCGCACCTGGCGCGAGATCGAGCGCGCTGACGTCGTTCTCCTCCTTGCCGACGCGCGGCATGGTGTCGGCGTTGCCGAGCGCGAGATTCTCGCCCGCTTGCCTGCGCATCCGACGCGATTGACCGTCTTCAACAAGATCGACCTCGTCCCGGCGCGCCCGGAGCGCCGCCAGCAGGACGATGGCGTGCTCATCTCGCTCTCCGCCCGCTCTGGCGAAGGCGTCGAGCTGCTGCGCCACGAGCTGCTGCGAATCGCCGGCTGGCAGCCGGCCGAGGACGTCTTCATCGCCCGCGAACGACATCTGCAGGCGCTCGCGGGTGCGTGTGCGCACGTGGCACTGGCGCAGGGGCAACTGCTGCAACTCGAACTCCTGGCCGAGGAGCTGCGCCTGGCACAGCGCTCGCTCGCGGCGATCACCGGCGAGTACAGCAGTGACGACCTTCTCGGCGAGATCTTCGGCCGCTTCTGCATCGGAAAGTAGCGAGCCTTCCGACGCCGGCAAGGATTCCGAGCGCCTGCCCGAAGAGATCCATGAATCGACGGGCAGTGACCCCAGTGCGGCCGGACCCGCCTGCGGGTGGTGAGGAGACGCCAGGTGGCGACCCGCGGCCCGAGCCGCCCGGACGATGCGTCCCCAGCGGCCGGCGGTCAGCACGGGCCCTTCTGCACGTCCGATCCCGGAAGCTGCATCGACCCCTTCGCTGCCCTGCTTCTCCTCCCGTCAGCTTCCCTGATGTGGCAGAATGCGCCTGCTCGCCGGGGCCGCCAAGCGCCGGCGGACAGTGTGGAACAAAGGCTGCTGGCGCAGCACGCACCGGCAATCAGGGATCCGGCGGAGGGCTTGGCGTTGCCGTTGTCGCTGTCTGCCTGAGAATCGAAAGGAAAACCATGTCGCAGTTCGACAACGTCTCGGTGTTCAAGAAGGCCAACATCTATTTCGACGGCAAGTGCGTGAGCCATACGCTGCTCTTCGCGGACGGCACGCGGAAGACGATCGGTGTCATCTTCCCCTCGTCGTTGACCTTCAACACCGCCGTGTCCGAGGTGATGGAACTCAATGCTGGCCGTTGCCGCATCCGGCTCGCGGGCGAGAGCGAGTGGCGCAGCTACTCGGGTGGTGAGCGCTTCGTGGTGCCCGGCAACTCGAGTTTCGACATCGAGACCCTCGAAACCCTGGATTACGTCTGCCACTTCGGATGATCCGCCGCCCTCGGCGCGGCCAGTTGCCGCGCTGAGCCAGGCCGCCGCCGGCCTTCGCCGCGCCGCCTTCAGGCGCTCACGCCGCCCCGCGGGCTGGCGCGGATGATGCGGCACAGGCGGGCCGTCGCCGATTCGATCAGCGGCCCGGCCAGTCGCATGGATTCGTCAAGCGGCATCGGCCGCTCGCAGATGCTCATCGTCGCGTCGATTCCCAGGGCCAAGACATCGTCCGCACCTTCGCCGAGAGCACCCGAGAGGCAGAAGACCGGAACGCCGAACCGCTTCGCGAGCTTGGCGACGCCGACCGGTGCCTTGCCGAAGGCCGTCTGGAAGTCCGTTCGGCCCTCGCCGGTGACGACGAAATCGGCTTGCCTGACGATCTCGGCGAAGCCCACCGCTTCGAGGACGATCTCGACTCCCGGCCGGAGTTTCGCCGGCGTGAAGAAGAGCAGCCCGGCACCGAGTCCGCCGGCGGCTCCGGCACCCGCCAACCCGGCGACGTCGCGACCGGTTGCCCGGCGAAGGTGCTCGGCGTAGCGATCGAGAGCCGAGTCGAGCACGGCGACGGCCGCGGCACTCGCTCCCTTCTGCGGGGCGAAGGTGGCCGCGGCGCCGCGCGGCCCGCAGAGCGGGTTGTCGACGTCGCAGGCGACGATGATCTCGGTTTCCTGCAATCTTCGGTCGAGGTCACCGATGTCGACCTGCTCGAGACGCGCCAGTGCCGCGCCGCCGTCTGGCAACTCGCGGCCAGCCGCATCGCTGAAGCGCGCCCCGAGGGCGCGTGCCATGCCGGCTCCGCCATCGTTGGTCGCGCTGCCACCGAGCCCGATGATGATTCGGCGCAGTCCGCAGTCGAGTGCGGCGCGGATCAGTTCGCCGGTGCCGAAGGTCGTCGTCAGGCACGGATCACGCTGCCCGGGCGCCAACAGGGTGAGCCCCGATGCCGCCGCCATCTCGATGACCGCCGTCTTTCCATCGCCGAGTACGCCCCATTGGGCCCGTACCGGCTCGTGCAACGGCCCGCTGACGCGTGTCTGGCGAAGCGTACCGCCGGTGGCGGCGACCAGCGCGGCGACCGTACCCTCCCCGCCATCGGCGATCGGCACCGCTCGCACATCGGCAGCGGGAAACACCAGCCGAATGCCGCGCTCCATCGCCACAGCGACGTCGCTCGCCGGCAGGCTGCCCTTGAAGGAATCCGGAGCGACGACGATGCGCAAGGCCATTCTCCCAGTAGTCACGATGCCGCGCCGTCCGCTCCGGTGTATTGCCGACGCGGCTGCGAATGTCAGGGCGGCGCTTCAGCCACGGATACGCACCGACTGGACCACCGCTTCGAAGCGTCCGACGTTGCGCGCATAGTAATGGCTGCGCGCCGCCTCGAATATCAGCAGATACAGCTTGCCAGCGCGGACCGCACCGTAACCGATGCCGCGCATCTCGAGCTCATCCGCCTTGCGCACACGCGAGAACTCGAAGCGGAAGCCGTCGCCACCGGCGAAGGGAGCCGGCGCCAGCTTCAGGCGCTGGAACGAGCTGCCGTCGTGCGTGGCGAAGACCTCGTACATCTCGACGACCTCGTGCGCTTGCATGCTTGCCCGGAACTTCGGGATCTGACGGTCCTTGCGCTGCGCCAGTTCGGCCAGCGCCTCACCGTCGGCGATGCCGACGAAGAAGACGAGGCGGTCCAGCGGCAGACCGTCGAGGGTCCACACTTCGCTCTTGCGCGTCAGGCCGATCGCATATTGGTTCCAGGCGCCATCCAGGGTCACCGCGAGCGAGTCGCGCACGGTCACCTCGCCCGGACCGACCTTCGCCATGCCGGCACAGCCCGCGAGGAGCGTCAGCAGCAGAAGCAGCAGCCAGCGTGACATCTCAGCGTCCCTCCTGCAGATAGCTGCGGATCATTTCGGCGTCGTCGGCCGCGGGGCGCAGCGCAAGGTAGCGGCTGAACGAAGCGCTCGCTGCAGCCGTCTCGCCAGCCTGCCGCTGCAACAGGCCACGCGAACGGTACATCTCCGGCGGGCAGTCGCTGCGTGACCCGGCAAGCGCGTACTCGGCGAGCGCTCGAGCTCCGTCGCCGTCGCCGGCGCGCAGCCGGTAGGCCTCGCCAAGGAAGAAACGGGTTTCGCCGTCATCGGACTGTCGCAGCAAGCGCTCGCAGAGTGCAATCGTTTCGCCCGCCTTGCGCCGTCGTAGCTCTTCTTCCAGCCACTGCCGGCGGTGGCCACGGATCTGCCGTGCGTAGGGGGCGCTCGCCACGTCGCCGCGGTCACCGTTCATCTTCGCTGCCCGACTCGCCATCACCTGGCTGCGTTCCTCCGGATCCGGGTGGCTGGCGAAGAAGATGCTGCGGCTACCGGCGTCCCCCGACCACTCCGCCTCCGCCTTGAGTTCGGCAACCAGTTGTTGCCAGACCTTCGCCGCTTCGATCGGCGGGTAGCCGGCGGCGGCGACGAGTTCCTGCCCGATGCGATCCGCCTCATGTTCGTGCTCGCGCGAGTAGGCAAACATGCCGGCGAGCAGGGCCAGCTGCGCGATCGAACCGGCCGCGCCGACACCGGCGGCACCGAACGCCATGCCGAGAAACTGGCCGAGAGCGGTGCGCGACTTGGCGTCGCGCAACTGCTCGAGGCTGTGGCGGCCCACGTAGTGACCGATCTCGTGACCGAGAACGGCCGCCAGTTGCGCTTCGTTGTCCATCCGCAGCAGCAGGCCGGTCCACACCTGCAACATGCCGTTGGGCGCCATCGAGGCGTTGAAAAAGGGCGAGCGAACGATATACACGCGGACATCCGGGCAATGCTCGCCGGCCAGACGGCAAGCGAGTCCGGACACGTAGGCGTTGAGGGCTTCGTCGCGCAGCAGGAAGCGGCTTCGCTGCAAGCGTTCCTCTTCGCGCGTCAGCAGCGACCAGAGCCCGCCCTCGTCGCTGCCTGGCTCTGGCCGGTCGAGGCGTGCCGGCAACACAGCCTGGCCGGCCACCAGCAGCGTCGATGCGCTGGCCAGTAGCCCGCAGCAGGCGCAACCAGCGACGAACCGACGTCGCTCCACGGATCCTACTCCGGGAACCTGTCGAGCAGCGCGTCGCACGATTCGCGTGCCTTTTCCGGGTCGCGCAGGTCGCCGGAAGCGCGCAGCAGGGTGTTGAACCAGACGACCCGTCCGGTCGAGAGATCGACCAGCGAAGCGTAGCCCACCTGCATGCCACCGCCGAGGCCGACGCCGAGCAGGAGACCGACGACCATCATGGCGACCCGTTCACTGCTCGCGTAACTGTCACGAACGAAGGCGAAGAGCGCGTAGTCGGCGCCCGTGCGCTCGCGCATCAGCGCCGCCTCCTCGCCGAGCGACCAGTCGAGCCTGCCCTCCTTGCTCGGTAGTGCGAAGCCACCGTGGTGGTGCAGGGCGATCGCTTGGCCGACCGCGCCATGCAGGCGGTTCAGCCGCTCGACGACTTCATCGACCTCGCCCGGCAGCGGCATGAAGTTGATCTTCAGCGCGCTGCTGCGGGTCAGGAAGGCCTGCCTGAGGTTGGCGTGCGCTCTTTCGGTCCACTCGGCCTGCGGTTCGAGAATTCCACCGGCGCTGACCGAGAAGAGCTCGATGTCCAGCGGCATCAGCAGAACGACGGCGCCTGCCGGCAGGCGGGAAAACCCTTCGGCGAGGCTCGCAGCCCTGACCGGTAGCGCCGAGAGGACGATCAGAACCAGCCAGATCCAGCGACTGCAACGACGCATGGCCATTCCCCGGCGACCACCACAGGACGACGCAACGGACACCCTGCAACTGTCACGGATTATGCGCCGGGAGCGGTCTGCTGGTCAACGAGCGGTCAGCCGGCAGGCCACGATGCTTCTCCGCTGGCGCAGCCGCCGATTGTCGTCTCGCTGCCGGCGACGCGGGCGGCTGCCGCCGCCGCTGCCGACGCGTTCAGCCTGCCGGCGACGCCGCCAGCGGCCGCCGCAACGGTCCGGTGTAAAGCTGTCGTGGACGTGCGATGCGGTACTCCGGATCGGTCAGCATCTCTTCCCAATGCGCCATCCAGCCTGCAGCCCGTGCCATCGCCTGGGTGCAGGCGAACATCGATGATGGAACTCCGAGTGCGTGCTGCGCGACCGTGCAGTAGAACTCCGTGTCCGGTTGCAGCCTGCGCTCGGCAAGAACGCGATCCTCGAGTGCGATACCTTCGATCGCCCGCACGAGCCTGCCGAAACGACCGTCCGCCAGACCGGTCTCCCGCAGGACTTCGTAGCAGGTCTCGCGCATCACCGGCAGGCGCGGGTCCTCCGCTCCGCAAACGCCGCCGCCGAAGCCGGGCAATCGTGCGCCTGCGGGCAATTCGCGCGCCCGCGCGACGAGCTCGCCGGCGCGGGCGGCGTCACCGATGCCGGCGAGCATCGCCAGGCACGCTTCGCCGGATCCGCCAAGTGCCTTTCCCGACAGGCAGGCGATCCCGGCCGACAGGCAAGCGTAGGGGTTGGCCCCCGACGAACCGGCCATGCGCACCGTCGCACTCGCGGCATCCAGCCCACGGTCGGCGTGCAGCGTCAGCATCCGGTCGACGGCGCGGACGAGGACGGGATTGGGGACGTACTCCTCGCGCGGCGTCGCGAACAGCATGTAGAGGAAGTTCGCACTGTAGGAAAGGTCCCGGCGCGGCTTCATGAACGGCTGTCCGATCGAATACTTGTAGGCCATGGCGACGATGGTCGGCAGCCGGGCGATGACCTGCTCGAAGCGAAGCTGTCGCTGCTCGGGCGCGTTGAACTCGCCGGCGGCGTGATCGAATGCCGACAGGGCGCCGACGACACCGACCATCACCGCCATCGGCCGGGCGTCGCGGCGAAAGCCCTCATAGAGCTTCACCATCTGCTCGTGCAGCGCCGCCTGACGCCCGATCGCCGCAGCGAAGGAGGCACGTTGCCGCAAGTCGGGCAGCTCGCCGCTGCGCAACAGGTAGGCGACCTCGAGGTAGTCACACTGCTCGGCCAGCTGCTCGACCGGGTAGCCACGATAGAGAACGTCGCCGCTCTCGGCGTCGACCGTGCTGATCCTCGACCGGCAACAGGCAGTCGAGGTGTAGCCGGAGTCGTACGCGAAGCAGCCGCTGGTGGCGCCGAGACTGCGAATGTCCAGGCAGGTGCTGCCCTGCGTCGAGCGCAGCAGCGGCAGTTCGACCGCCGGCTTGGCATCCACCTTGAAGATGGCTACCGGTATCGCGCTTCCCATGTCGTTCCTCCCGAGTCTTGAAGAACCTCGTCGCTCACTCCTGGCATGCAGCGCTCAGCTCGCGCCAATGTCCATTCCAGGGACCCTGTCACGGGCGACGCTCCGGCATCGTGCCGCCGGTCAGCTGCCAGCGGAGCGCATCGTGCTTGCAGGCATGGCTGGCCGCCGCAGCGCTGCCCACACCCAACAGCAAAGCAAGACGCGTACCTGATCCCAACCGCAGACGCCCAAGCGCCTGTTGCCTTGCGGCCGGAGCGCCCCCCGCCGTGACCGGCTGGTCGCCGTGAACTCAGGAGCGAATCACCGGTGCCCCGGCCCTGTTGAACAGAATGAAGGACCGCCGTGGTTTGCGGACCGCAAACCGTTCCTTGCAGCAGGGCTGCCGTTGCCGGCAGCGGACGAGCCGCTCTTGTCGCCAGCCAATGCCCAGTCCTGGGGCCCCATGGCGGGTCGACGCACCGTCTTTGTGCCGCCCTGCCCCCGACCAGGAGGGTCCTTGCGATTGCTGGTCGAAGCTCCCGGCCACCGTGCCCTCGGCCGCAGCAGGGCGTCTTCCGGCAACCCGGCGGGCCACCGACGACTCGCGCGGCGGAGCGGCAAGCAGCCTCGCCGGACCGACGAACGGCAAGTGCACGCCGCGTCGCGATCGCTGCTCGCATGGATCTTGCTAGAACAGAGGGCCAAGACCCCGGTCGCGCCAGTCGGCGGGTCAGGCCTGGCACCGCGTGGCCGCCGGATTTTCGTCTCCCGGCGTGCAGCGCCGGGCCAAACGCAGAGTGGAGCAACACCGATGAGAACACCGATGCTTCTTCCCTGGCTGGCCAGCCGGGCACGAGTCAGCGAAGCGCGCGCCGAGGTCCTGTGGCGCGCAGCGATCTTGCGCGCCGAGGAAGTGGTCGGCGAGACGGATTCGTCCGCCTACTGGGGTGCGTCCCTGGCGGCGCTGCAGGAACTGCTCGAGCTCGAGCGCTGGCGCCCGCAGGCGGCGGTGTTGTGGCCCTGGCGCATGCTGCGGGGTGGTCTCGAAAGCTGGTCGTGGTGGTCGCGCCACTGGCTGTGGTCCGGACTGCTGTCGTCCGCCTGGTCTTCCAGGCGGCTCGCGCCCCTCGTCACCCGACGGTGAGCGGGCAGACGCCAGCGCGGCGGACGCTCGTCGCCGACCTCAAGGCCAGGCTGCTGGACGGGCAAAAGGCCATCGAGGAGTCCTTCGCCGCCACCGCCGATGCCGCGATCCTCCTGCGCGACCGCTGCCGGCTGACCGACGCGGTGCTGCGCGATGCCTGGGAAGCGCTGGCCGTACCGGCATCGCTCGCCCTCGTCGCGGTCGGTGGCTATGGCCGTGGCGAGCTCTACCCGGCGTCGGACATCGACCTCCTCGTGCTGCTGCCGGCAGAGGCCGATGGGCCGCTGGCCGAGCGTCTCGAACGGCTGGTCTGCCTGCTTTGGGACATCGGACTGGAGACCGGGCACAGCGTGCGCACCGTCGAGCAATGCCTGGAAGAGGCCGCCGGCGACGCCACCGTGCAGACGGCGATGATCGAATCCCGACTGCTCATCGGCGACCAGCGGCTGTTCGCCGGCTTCCGCTCGATCCTTGCCGACAGCATCGACGCGGGCGTCTTCCTGCAGACGAAGCGGATCGAGCAGGAAGACCGCCACCGCCGCTTCAGCGATACGCCGAACAGTCTCGAGGCGAACTGCAAGGATGGGCCGGGTGGGCTGCGTGACCTGCAGCTCGTCCTGTGGGTCGCCAAGGCTGCCGGTTTCGGCGAGTCCTGGCACGACCTCGTGCACGGTGGCTTCATCACCGCGGACGAGGCCAGTTTGCTGGTTGAGTGCGAAGACTTCCTGCGTCATCTGCGGACACGGCTCCACCTGCATGCCGGACGTCGCGAAGACCGCCTGCTCTTCGAATACCAGATTGCCCTGGCCGAGAAGTTGGGTTGCACCGGCAGCGCGACGCAGCTTCCGAGCGAGCAACTGATGCAGCGCTACTACCGGCGGGCGAAGACGGTCACGCAGGTTTGCGGCATCCTGCTGCAGAACCTGGCGGCGACCCTCTTGCCACCGCCCGACGAGCCACCGCTGGCGATCAACGAGCGTTTCCAGAACCTGCACGAGTTCCTCGATGTCGTCCACGAAGAGGTCTTCGTCGACGAGCCATCGGCGATCCTCGAGGCCTTCCTGCTGCTGCAGGGGCATCCCGAGCTCAAGGGCATGAGCGCGCGGGCGCAGCGGGCGCTCTGGCGGGCGCGCAAGCTGGTGGACGATGATTTCCGCCAGCGGCCGGAGAACCGTTCGCTCTTCCTGCAGATCCTGCAGCACGAACGGGGGCTCGTGCAGGTGTTTCGCCTGATGAACCGGTTCGGTGTCCTTGGCCGCTACCTGCCGTGCTTCGGGCGCATCGTCGGCCAGATGCAGCACGACCTGTTTCACGTCTACACGGTCGACCAGCACAGCCTGCAGGTCCTGCGCAACCTGCGCCGCTTCACGATGGACGACTTCGCGCACGAGTATCCGCTGTGCAGCCGCCTGATCAGCGACCTCGGCAGGCCCTGGCTGCTTTACATCGCCGCGCTGTTTCACGACATCGCCAAGGGGCGCGGTGGTGACCATTCGGAACTCGGTGCCATCGACGCGCGCGAATTCTGCGACGAGCATGGTCTCGCGGCCGAGGATGCCGAACTGATCGTCTGGCTCGTCCGCCACCACCTGCTGATGTCGCGCGTGGCGCAGAAACAGGACGTCGCCGATCCGGCCGTCGTGGCGGCATTTGCCGCCGTCGTCGGTGACGAGCGACACCTGATCGCCCTCTACCTGTTGACGGTCGCCGATATCCGTGGTACCAGTCCAAAGGTGTGGAACAGCTGGAAGGCGCAACTGCTCGAACAGTTGTTCGACACCACCCGGCGCAGTCTGCTGTCGAACAGCGAGACCCTGATGAGCCGGGGTGTGATCGCCCAGCGGCAAAGCGAGGCAATGCGCCTGATGCGTTACTTGGCGCTGCCTGAAGGAGCGCATGAAAGGTTGTGGCAACAGCTCGATACGGTGTACTTCCTGCGCCAGTCGCCCGAGGAGATCGCTTGGCATGCGGCTGCCCTGCACGACCGTGTCGACAGTCGCCAACCGGTCGTCCGCGCCCGTCTCAATCCGCTCGGTGCCGGCATCGAGGTGATGGTCTACACGCACGACGAGGCGGAGCTCTTCTTGCACATGGTCGGTTTCTTCAGCCGTGCCGGCTACAGCATCGTCGACGCCCGCATCCACACCAGCGCACATGCCTATGCCCTCGACACCTTCGTCCTGCTCGACGTCAGCGACCGCGACTGCGACCGGGCGATGATCAGCTACATCGAACACGAACTCGGCGACCGGTTGGCCCACCGCCTGCCGCCCGAGGCGCCGGCAAACGGACGCATGCCGCGCCAGGTGAGGTACTTCCCGCTGCAGCCGCAGGTCAGCATCAGGCCGGTGGTCAGCCTCGAAGCCGACGATAGCGGCCGGCTCTTCGTCCTCACGGTGGTCGCCGCCGACCGGCCGGGCCTGCTGTTCATCGTCGCCAGGGAACTTGCCGGGCACGGCGCCAGCCTGCACACGGCAAAGATCGCCACCCTCGGCGAACGCGTCGAGGATACCTTCCTGATCAGTGGCGGCCATCTCGAGCAGAGCGCCAGTCGCGTCAGGCTCGAGACCGACCTGCTCAAACAGCTGCAGCTCTGAGCCGACAGCGCCTCATCCTGCAACGGCAAGCCGATTACCCACCCCTGGAGCCGAACGTGTCCATCCATGTCGCCCTCAACCATCTGACCCGCTATCGCTATGACCGCCCGGTCTCGCTCTCGCCACAGGTTGTCCGCCTGCGCCCCGCGCCGCATTCGCGAACGCCGATCCTCAGCTATTCGCTGAAGATCACTCCAGCGCAGCACTTCATCAACTGGCAGCAGGATCCGCAGGCAAATTACCTGGCGCGCCTCGTCTTTCCGGAGAAGACGCGGGAGTTCTGCGTCGAGGTCGATCTGGTCGCCAGCATGTCCGTGATCAACCCCTTCGACTTCTTTCCCGAGCCCCATGCGGCGACCTTTCCCTTCGCCTACGAGGAATGGCAGCAGGAGGAACTCGAGCCCTACCTGCACTGCTTGCCGCTGACACCACTGTTCGGAGAACTGCTGGCGAGCGTTCCGCGGGCGCCGCGCGGCAGCGTCGACTTTCTCGTCGACCTCAATCGACAGATCCAGCGCGCCGTCAGCTACGTCATCCGTCTCGAACCCGGCGTGCAGACGCCGGAAGAAACGCTGGCGCTCGGTCGCGGCTCGTGTCGGGATTCAGCTTGGTTGCTGGTGCAATTGCTGCGCCATCTCGGGCTGGCTGCGCGTTTCGTCTCCGGTTACCTGATCCAGCTCGTGCCCGATGTGAAGTCGCTCGACGGTCCTTCGGGAACCGATCGTGATTTCACCGATCTGCACGCCTGGTGCGAGGTTTACCTGCCCGGCGCCGGCTGGATCGGCCTCGACCCAACCTCGGGCCTGTTCGCCGGCGAGGGACACATACCGCTCGCCTGCTCGCCGCAGCCGTCTTCGGCCGCACCGATAACCGGCTTCAGCGAAGAATGCGAATGTGAATTCGAGCACCACATGCGGATCGAGCGCTGCTGGCAAGCGCCACGCGTGACCCTTCCCTACAGCGACGGGCAGTGGCGGGCGATCGACCAGCTGGGTGAGCGGATCGATGCCGAGCTCGCGAGCGGCGACGTTCGCCTGACGATGGGCGGCGAACCGACTTTCGTCTCGATCGACGATCACGACGGTGCCGAGTGGAACACCGACGCCCTCGGACCGAGCAAGCGACTGCGCGCGGCGGAGGTCTATCAGCGTCTGCGCGAGAAGTATGCGCCACATGGCCTGCAGCACTTCGGTCAGGGCAAGTGGTATCCCGGCGAGCAGTTGCCACGCTGGTCGCTGAACTGCTACTGGCGGCGTGACGGTCAGCCGATATGGAACGACCCGGCGCTCTACGCCGACGAAGGTCGCGACCACGGCGCCGACGCGGCTCTCGCCGGCCGCTTCCTGGAGGCTCTTGCCGAGCGGCTGCGGATCGATCGGCAACACGTCTTTCCCGCCTACGAGGACGTCTACTACTACCTCTGGCGCGAACACCGCTTGCCGGCAAACGTCGACCCGCTCGATTCCCGGCTCGACGATCCACTCGAACGCGAGCGCCTGCTGCGCGTCTTCCGCCAGGGCCTCGATCACGTCGTCGGCCATGTGCTGCCGATCAGGCGCCTGCCGACAGGTGACTGGCAGAGCGGACCATGGTTCCTGCGCGGCGGTCGCTGCTATCTGATCCCCGGTGACTCGCCGATCGGCTACCGTCTGCCACTCGATTCGCAGCCGTGGGTGCGCAAGGAGCACTATCCTTACATCCACACGCCCGATCCGACACAGGCCTTTCCACCGCTGCGCGAGCATGCCGAGATCCGCGCCCAGTTCGCCGTCAGCCACAGCGCAGGATTCGCTGCCGAAGAGGCGGCGATCAGTGGCGATCGCTTCGCCGAGCGCGAATTGCAACATGTCTCCGAGGCAATCGGGCAAGCTGCCAACGCGGAAGCGGGCGCGTGGCGTCAGGACGCCGCGGCGGACGTCGTCCGTACCGCGCTCTCGGCACAGGCCCGTCATGGCGTGCTCTACCTGTTCATGCCACCGACCGAGGCGCTCGACGACTATCTCGAACTCGTCGCTGCGCTCGAGGCGACCGCTGAGGCACTCGCGACGCCGATCATCATCGAAGGTTACGAACCGCCGCCCGATCCCCGTCTGGCCAGTTTCCGCGTCACTCCCGACCCGGGCGTGATCGAGGTCAATATCCAGCCTTCCGCCAGCTGGCCCGAACTCGTCGAGCGGACGACGCATCTCTACGAAGCGGCGCGCCTGTCCCGCCTGTGTACCGAGAAGTTCATGCTCGACGGGCGGCACACCGGCACCGGCGGCGGCAACCACTTCGTCTTCGGCGGTGCGCAGGTGCTCGACTCGCCGTTTCTTCGCCGTCCCGACCTGTTGCGCAGCCTGATCAGCTACTGGCACAATCATCCGTCGCTGTCGTACCTTTTCTCCGGC
>WBZM01001265.1_pt1 | contig 26124 bp, 22 predicted proteins | sample 5204271 | NCBI WGS metagenome assembly WBZM01 (sample SAMN12344346, study PRJNA552823) | activated sludge metagenome | biome: Activated sludge suspended growth; feature: Nitrification reactor; material: Wastewater; isolation source: activated sludge from nitrification reactor of wastewater... | reverse complement strand
TGACCGCGCTGTATCCGTTCACCTTCAAGAAGCTCAGCTACGACCCCGCCAAAGACCTGGTGCCGGTGGGTACGGTGGCCGAGTTCCCGTTCGCGATGGCGGCCGGCGCCGACCCCAAGGTGAACACGCTGGCCGAGTACGTGGCCTGGGCCAAGAAGAACCCCACCAAGGCCAACTACGGCATCCCGGCCGTGGGTGCGCCGCACCACTTCTTCGGCATGGTGCTGGGCGATGCCATCGGCGTGAAGATGGAGTACGTGCCGTTCCAGGGCAGCGCGCCAATCGCCGCCGCGCTGATGGGCGGTCATGTCAGCTCGGCCATCGACGTGATGAGCAGCTTGGTCGAAAACCACAAGGGCGGCAAGATCCGCGTGCTGGCGGTCTCGTCGGAGCAGCGCGCGCCGCAACTGCCGGACGTGCCGACCTTTGCCGAAGCGGGCTATCCCACCATCACCGGCATGGGCTTCAACGCGCTCTACGCACCGCCCAACACGCCGGCCGCCGCGGTGGCCGCCTGGAACAAGGGCCTGGCCAAGGTGATGGCCCAGCCCGATGTGAAGGACAAGCTGATCGCCATGGGCTTCCTGCCGGTTGGCAAGCCGGTGGAGGAACTCGTGGCCCGCAACGCGGCCGCGGCCAAGCGCTGGGAGCCGGTGATCAAGGCCTCGGGGTTCACGGCGGACTGAGGGTCACATGGCCGGCCCGCCGGCCATCGGGTTCCTACAATGGCTGGTGAACCGACCCCTGCGCAGCCCCCTGATGGACATTGAAAAACTCCGGCCCATGCCGGCCTACCGGGTCGTCTCGGAAGACCTTCGCAAGCGCATCGTGCGAGGCGAGGTGCTGGAAGGCCAGGCCTTTCCGACCGAGACCGACCTGGCGGCCCGCTTCGGCGTACACCGCTCCACCATCCGCGAGGGCCTGCGGCAGCTGGAGCAGGACGGCCTGCTGCGCCGCGAGGGCAAGCGGCTGGTGGTGGCCATCCCGCGCCACGCGGACCTGGCCAGCGCGGCCGGGCGCGCGCTGCGCATGCGCCATGTCACCTTCCGCGATGTCTGGGAGGTGGCCTCCACGCTGGAGCCGCTATGCGCCCGCCTGGCGGCCGAGCGCATCAACGACGAGGAGCTGGCCGCGCTGGACCGCAACCTGGCGGAAACGGCCGAACGGGTGCAGGCTGGCGAATCACCGATTTCCGCCACCATCGAGTTCCAGTCCCTGGTGGCGGAGGCCACGCACAACCAGGCCCTGCTGCTGGCGCGTGCGCCGGTCAGCCTGCTGATGCGCTCGGGTTATTCGGCCATCGCGCCGGCGCTGCCGCAGTCCGGCCCGCGCCTGCTGGAGGCGCACCGCCAGGTGGCCGATGCCCTGCGCCGGCGCGACGCGGAGTCGGCCGTGGCCTGGACGCAGAAGCACCTGATGGACCACCGGCGCGGCTTTGAGTTCGCCGGCCTCGACATCGACGCGCCCATCCCCGAAGCGTCCTGAGGCCTGGGACCGCACCGACGCACCGATCGCCGCGCAAGGGCCGACAAGCTTCCGCCAGTCCGAAATTGCTATCTTTGAAGTAGCGGCTTGTGGCCATTTGGCGCTGGGTTCACGCCGTTTTTGATCGAAAAACAGACCTCGAAGGCCTCACCCGGCGTTGACGATCACCCCGTCATCCACCGCCGCCGCGCCCGCGCGCACCAGCTCGGCCACCAGCTCGCCAAGCCACGCGTCAAGATCGGCGCCGGGCCCTTGCGAGCGCGCCATCACGGCGAAGTAGGGTGTGGCCACGGCCCAGGCGACGAAATCAGCCAGCGGCTGGCGCTGCACCTCGAGCAGGCGGAACTTCAGCAGCACCTTGGCGGCATGGCGGGTGTGCCGGGCCGGGTCGGCGACAAAGCCCTGCAGCCGCGTGCGCGCGAAGGCGATGGCCTCGGGCACGTCGGTGAACAGGCGGCCATGTCCCGGGATCACGAGCGCGGGCGCCAGCGATTCGATCAGGTCGATCGTCTCGCCGAGTTCGTCGAACGCGTCGTCGCCTTCGAGCTCGGGAAACACCACGCCAAAGCCGCGCTCCCACAGCGCATCGGCCGAGATCAGGATGCGCTCAGCCGGATCGAACAGGATCACCGAATGGGTATCGTGGCCGGGCGCGGCGTGCACTTGCCACAGGCGGTCGCCAAGCCGGATGTCGGTGCCGGGCTCCAGCAAGGTGTCGTACGTGAACGGGGGGCAGCTCTGGCCCGTCGGCGCGTAGGTGAGCGCCTCGGCGTCCCAGTCGCGCACATGCCGCGCCAGGCCGGGCGGAATGGCGGTCCGGAGCACCGGCCAGGCCGCTTGCAGCGCGGCGTTGCCGCCGCAGTGGTCGCTGTGCAGGTGGGTGTTGACCAGCAGGTTTAGCGGCCGCTGGCCCAGTGCCGCCCGCACCAGCGCGACGGTCTGCGGCGCGTGCGTGGCATAGCCGCTGTCCACCAGCGCGGTGGTGTGCGAGCCCTGGATCAGGATGTTGTTGGACGACAGCCAGCCGCGTTCCAGAACCGTGATGTCGGGAGGGAGCGGGTGCATCGGGCGCGTCATCCCGCAAGTATCGCAGTGCGGGCGCACATCGTCGCGCGGGCCGTTTAGGCCCAAGCCACGCGCACCCCGGCGCCTTGCAACGCCGCCAGGGCCGGCAGCGCTCGCGATCCGGCGTCGGTGACCAGGGTGTCGATGCCCGTGGCTTTCAGGTAGCTGACCCGGCTGCTGATGCCGATCTTGCTGTGGTCCGCCAGGATCGCCACCTGCCGGGCCTGCCCGGCCATGGCCCGCGCGATGGCCGCTTCGTGGTGCTCGAAGCTGGTGGCACCACTTTGCCGGCTCACGCCCACCGGTGACAGCAGCGCCAGGTCGGCCCGAAAACGGTGGATCTCGTTGACCGTCTCGTCGCCGAAGGTGGCCTGCACCGCGGCGTCAACGCGCCCACCGAGCAGAACGACGCGGTTGCGGGGACTGCGCGGATCGTCGGCGGCACCGAGCTGGAGCGCCACACCGAGCCCGTTGGTGATCACGACGAGTCCACTGAGGGAGGCCAGCTCCTGGGCCAGGACGGTGGTGGTGGTGCCCGCATCCAGAAACACCGTGTGCCCCGGTTGCAACAGCTTGAGGGCCGCTCTGGCAATGGCGCGTTTTTCCTTTTCGTGGGTGCGGGCGCGCTCGCTCACCGGGGGCTCGGGTTCGGGCCCGCCCAGAACGACGCCGCCGTGCACGCGGCGCAACTCGCCCTGCGCCTCCAGCTGGAGCACATCGCGCCGCACGGTTTCGCGCGACACCCCGAGGTCCCGGGCAATTCGTTCGACCCGCAGGCGCTTGTACTGTGCCAGCAGGCTGCGCAGACGCAGGAGACGCTCTTCTTGCAACATGGTGGCGGACGCTAGGTCGATGTCCGTCGTGCCTGACCGCGTCGCCGCGGAAGGGCGCGCAAGGCCCGCACCACGGTGCCCACCCGGGCCGTCTTGTCTGGGTATCGAGGGAGCATGGCAGGTGGCGCGGAATGGGGGCGGTAGCCCCGATCCCCCATTGTGCATTTTTTTGCGCTTGTGGCAAAATTTGCTATCGAATGGCCAGAGGCCGCTGCCGCATCCGCAAGGCATCGAGCCCACCCCGTGCGACCGTCCCATGACACCATCCAGCCCATCGGATCCTGAATCATTGGTGCAACTGGCCAACGACCTGGCGGATGCGGCACGCCAGCACACGGTTGCGCTCTTTCGGACCCCGCTCGAAGTGATCGCCAAGCTCGACGAGAGCCCGGTCACGGTGGCCGACCGCTCCGCCGAGACGGCCATGCGCGACCTGATCAATGCCCGCCGGCCCAATCATGGCATCCTGGGTGAAGAGCATGGCCGAGAACGCATGGACGCCGAATTTCTGTGGGTGCTCGATCCGATTGACGGCACCCGCAGTTTCATCACCGGATCTCCGCTGTGGGGCACGCTGATTGCGCTGTTGCACCACGGCCAGCCCGTGCTGGGCCTGGTGGACATGCCCATGCTCAATGAACGCTGGGTGGCATGGCGCGGTCAGGGCGCCCGGTGCAATGGGCGCACGGTGCAGGCCAGCGCCTGCCGCGATCTGGCCCAGGCCCGCATCGGAACCACGTCGCCCGACGCCTTCAGTCCGGCCGAGTGGGCGGCCTTTGACGACCTGAGCCGGCGCTGCGCCATGCGTCGCTTCGGGGGCGACTGCTACGGCTATGCCCAGTTGGCGGGCGGGTACACGGACCTGGTCGTGGAGGCCAATCTGCAGCCGTACGACTACCTGTCCGTCGCGTGCCTGGTGCAGGCGGCGGGCGGCATCATGACCGACTGGAACGGCGACGCATTGGGCGTCGCGTCCGATGGCCGGGTTCTGGCGGCAGCCACGCCCGAGCTGCACGCGCAGGCATTGGCCGCCTTGCACGCACCACGCTGAACCTGAATCGGTACAGTCACCGCAAACCCCTGCGCGTTCGGAGCCACAAGGAGGCACACCCGATGACCCCAAGAAAAGCCAGTTCCGTCGCCCGCGAACACGCTGCGGTCGCGGCCATCCGCAGCTCGGGCGCCCAGCGCGTCAAGGTGGCTGTGAGTGACGTCGATGGCGTGCTGCGCGGCAAATACCTGCATCGCGACAAGTTCCTGGGTGTGGCCGAACCGCCGCCCAAGGGCGGATTCGGCTTCTGCGATGTGGTGCTGGGCTGGGACATGATGGACGCGTGCTACGACAACACCACCATCACCGGCTGGCAACACGGCTTTCCGGACGCCCACGCGCGCCTCGACATGAACACCGCGCGCCACGTGCCATGGGACGACGGCGTTCCGTTCTTTCTGGGCGAGTTCGTCAACCCCGATGGAACGCCCCATCCCGCCTGCCCGCGCCAGACGCTCAAGCGCGTGCTGGCCCGTGCCCGCAAGATGGGTTTCGACGTCATGACCGGCATGGAGTTCGAGTGGTACAACTTTCTGGAGACGCCACAGAGCTGGGCCGACAAGAAAGGCGTGGCACCGATGCCGCTCACGCCCGGCATGTTCGGCTATTCGCTCTTGCGCGTGAACCAGAACCGCGAGTTCTTCAACGCCATCATGGGCGAGATGCAGGCCTTCGGTGTGCCGATCGAGGGACTGCACACCGAAACCGGCCCCGGTGTCTTTGAAGCGGCGATCGGCTTCAGCGAAGCCCTGGAGCAAGCAGACCGCGCCATCCTGTTCAAGACCGGCATCAAGGAGATCGGCGCGCGCTTTGGCATCATGCCCAGCTTCATGGCCAAGCCGCACCAGTCGCTGCCGGGCTGCAGCGGCCACATCCACCAAAGCCTGTCGGACGGCAAGGACAACCTGTTCTTTGATGGCGCAAGCCCCCGCAGGATGAGCACGCTGTTCGAAAGCTATCTGGCGGGACAGCTGGCTTGCATGGTGGAGTTCGCCCCGATGATCTGGCCCACCATCAACAGTTACAAGCGCCTGGTGGATGGTTACTGGGCGCCGGTCAAACCCACCTGGGGCATGGACAACCGCACCGCCAGTTTCCGCGTGATATCGGGCAGCCCCAAAGCCACACGGCTTGAAACGCGCTGCCCTGGCGCCGATGTGAACCCTTATCTGGCCATGGCGGCCGTCATCGCCGCCGGGCTGCACGGCGTGGAAAAAGGCCTCAAGCTGACGACGCCCCCGATCACCGGCACCAACCAGGGTGCGGAAGCCGTTGCACGCGCCCCGCGCACCCTGGTGGAGACCACCCGCATCTTCAAGGAATCCCGAATTGCCCGTGACTGGCTGGGCGACACGTTCGTGGACCACTTTGCAGCCACCCGCGACTGGGAATGGCGGCAGTGGCTGGATGCGGTCACCGACTGGGAAATGAAACGCTATTTCGAGATCATCTGACCCCCACTTCTCATCCACCGCCATGACCATCACCAGTTTTTCCTTCCCCACAGCGATCCGTTTCGGAGCCGGCGCGCGCAAGCTCGTGGCCGCCCATCTGCAGGAAGTCGGTTGCAAGCGCCCGCTGATCGTGACCGACAAGGCGCTGGCGACGCTGCCCGTCCTGGCCGAGTTCCGGTCTCACCTGGGCGGGCTTGACGTAGCCGTTTTCTCCGGCGTGTTCGGCAACCCCACCTGCAGCCAGGTGATGGACGGCGCTGCCGCCTTCAAGGCACACAACGCTGATTGCGTGATCGGCTTTGGCGGCGGCGCGGCGCTGGACGTGGCCAAGGTGGTGGGAGTCGCCGCAACGCATGACGGCGATATTCTCGAATTCGTCTGGGATCACCCCCGGGTACGGCCCATCGTCAACCCCCTGCCGTACTTCGCGGCCCTGCCAACCACCTCCGGCACGGGTTCTGAAGTCGGACGCTCCAGCGTGGTCAGCGAAAACGACACCCACCTCAAGCGCGTCGTTTTCAGCCCCGCGATCCTGGCCCGGATCGTGTTCGCCGACCCCGAACTGACCCTGGCGCTGCCCGCCCACGTGACCGCCGCCACCGGCATGGATGCCTTGACGCACAACATCGAGAGCTACCTCTCCCCCGCCTACCACCCGCTGTGCGATGGCATTGCGCTGGAGGGCGCACGCATCGCCGCGGCCGCGCTGGTCACCGCCGTCAAGGAGCCCGGCAACATCCAGGCCCGCAGCGACATGATGATGGCCTCCATGATGGGGGCCATCGCCTTCCAGAAGGACCTCGGTGCGGTGCATTCCTGTGCCCATGCGTTGGGCGCTGTCTGCAACATGCACCACGGACTGGCGAACGCCTTGATGATCGATACCGTCATGGCCTGGAACCTCCCCAGCGTACCCGCCAGGTTTGACGAACTGGCGCACGTGTGCGGCGTCCCGGGAGGGGGAGGCGCCTTTGTGGCCTGGCTTCAATCGCTGAAGGCACGCATCGGCATCAGCGGCACGCTGGCTTCTCACGGCGTCAAAGCGGAACAGGTGCCGCGACTGGTGGAGGTTGCCAGCGCGGACATCTGCCACCAGACCAATCCGCGAAGCTGCACGGCCGCCGATTTTGAAGCCCTGTTCAAGGCCGCCCTGTGACGGCCAGCGCACGGCAACCCAAGGACGACGTATGCACCGCGAGCGCCTGAAGATCGGTGTCAGTGCCTGTTTTCTGTACCCCGACCCGCAACGCAACGCCTTTGCCAAAAAGACCCTGCAGTACATCGAGCAGTCGGTGCCGCACTGGGTGATGTCCGGCGGTGCCATGCCCGTGATGATTCCGTCACCCGTGGGGGACGTGACGGGTGCGCGGGATTTCAGCGGCACCGAGGGCACCGTGGCGCTGGAAGACTACGCCCGGTGGCTGGACGGGCTGGTGCTGCACGGCGGCGCCGATCTGTGGCCCGGCAGCTACCGCGAAGAACCGATCGACGCCCGATGGATGGGCGATGCCGGACGTGACCACTACGAGATCGCGCTGGTCAACGCCTTTGTGGCCGCGGGCAAACCGGTCTTCGGCATCTGCCGTGGCATGCAACTGATCAACGTGGCGTTCGGTGGAACCCTGGTGCAGGACATCCCGACCCAACGCCCGGACGCGCTGCGCCACCGCGACGCGGACGTGTACGACCAGAACTTTCACACGGTTGACCTGGTGCCCCATACGCGCCTGGCCGCCCTGCTGGCCGATCAAGGCATCAACAAGATCAACAGCGTGCACCACCAGTGCGTGAAAGACCTCGCCCCCGGCTTCGTGGTCGAAGCCCGCTGTCCCGATGACGGCACGGTGGAGGCCATTCGCCACGGCGGAACGCCCTGGGTGGCAGGCGTGCAGTGGCACCCCGAGTTTCACAAGCTGGAGTACGGCACGCTGGACGACGCCCCCATCCTGCAGGATTTCCTGAGCGCGGCACGCGCCAGCCGCGCAGGCTGAACACGCCGCACCCCTGAGCAAGACTGGATACCCCATGACCACACTCGACATCCACAACCCCGCCACCGGCACCCTGATCACCTCGCTGGCCGCCGACGATGCCAAGGCGGTCGCCACCAAGGCGGGCCTGGCGCGCGCGGCCTGGCCCGCATGGCGGGCGACACCGATGGCCGAACGCAAAGCCTGCATCACCCGTTTCGCCGAACTGGTCAAGGCACAACTGGAGTCGCTGGCCGCGACCATGACCCGGGAAACCGGCAAACCCATCCAGATGTCACGCAACGAGCTCAACGGCTTTTTGGGACGCATCGATTTTTTCCTGGCCCAGGTCGATGCCGCGGTACAAACCGAGACCGTGTTCGACGAAGGCGGCATGACCGAGCAGATTCAGCACACGCCGCTGGGCGTCGTGGCCAACATCTCGGCCTGGAACTACCCCTGGTTTGTCGGGGGCAACGTCTTTGTGCCGGCGCTGCTCACGGGCAATGTGGTGCTGTACAAGCCGTCCGAATACGCCGCCATGAGCGGCCTGGAGATGGCCCGGTTGCTGCACGAATCGGGCGTGCCGGCGGACGTGTTCATCCCCTTGATCGGTGGGGGTGCCGTGGGTGCCGCACTGATGGAGCAACCGATCGACGGCCTGTTCTTCACGGGCTCATACGCCACCGGTTCGCACATTGCCAGCGTGCTGGGTCCGCGCATGGTCAAGCTGCAGCTCGAACTCGGCGGCAAGGACCCCACCTATGTCTGCGAGGATGCCAACGTCAGGAACGCGGCCGAGTCACTGGCCGATGGTGCCATGTACAACACCGGGCAGAGCTGCTGCTCGGTGGAGCGAATCTACGTGCACGAGACCATTTACGACGCTTTTGTGGCGCACTTTGTGGAAACCGTCCGGGGCTTCAAGATCGGCGACCCCGCCGCCAACGACACGTACATCGGCGCCATCACCCGCGCGCCGCAACTGGATGTGCTCGATGCCCAGGTGGCTGATGCGATCGCCAAGGGTGCCACGCTGCTGTGCGGCGGCAAACGCCTGCCGGGTCCGGGTAACGGTTTCGAGCCGACCGTGTTCAGCCACGTCGATCACCGCATGGAACTGATGCGTGAAGAGTCCTTCGGCCCCATCATCGGCATTCAGAAGGTTCGTGACGATGACGAAGCCGTGCGCCTCATGAACGACACGCGCTATGGCCTGACCGCGGGCGTGTACACCCCCGATCGCGACCGCGCCCGCACCTTGCTCGCACAGGTCAACGCCGGCAGCGTCTACTGGAACTGCTGCGACCGCGTCAGCCCGCGTCTGCCCTGGAGCGGCCATGGCGATTCGGGCATCGGCCTGACCCTGTCAACCTACGGGATTCAGACCTTCACGCGGCCCAAGGCCTGGCACTTGCGGCAGCCGTAAGGGCACACAGCCGCCTGTTCAGGTGGTGTCCCAGATGGCAGCCGGCTCTCCGGAAGAACGCCAAGCGACGAGGTCCTGGCGCCGGGCCTGGCGGGTCGTCCCCCGCGATCCTCAAACCGCCAGCATGTGCCCGACGCGCGGATCACCGCGCCCGGCCAGCACCTGTGCATAGGTGGCCTCGACCGCCGATGGCCCTTGATGATGCGCCACGGCAAGCCAGGGTTGGTCGGGCCGTGACACCCGGGCCGAGAACGCCTGCCAGGCGGCCACCAGTCGCTGGCCAAGCCCCTGCGCACCCCACTCGGCGCTGCGCTTCTTGATCTGCGCCGGCGCGAAGAACAAGGTGGCGCGCGGGCCGGGCAGGTCGCGGGCCGTGCCCAGGTGCTCGACATGGGTGCCGCCGATCGAACTGCTGTGCTTCAGGTTCACGAACCGGGTGTGGATGGCGCGGCGCAGTTCGTCGTTGCCGGCGAAGTCCACATAGACGCAGGGCGTCTCGGCATCGATGGCGCCGAGCCGATCGTAGGTCAGCACGCGGTGGTAGCAGCCGAGCGATTCGCAGAAGGCCACGTTGCCGGGCGAGGTCAGTCCCACCACCTCGATGCCGTCGCGCTGGGCCAGCTGGAAGGCCGTGCCGTAGGCGGTCTTGCTCGAAGCGCTGGACAGCAGCAGCACGCGGGCGCCGAAGAAGTCGTTGTCAGCCAGAAAGTCGTCGATCAGCCACGAGGTGATGAACAGCGGACGCAGCAGCGCCTGCACGTCCTCGGTGTCGGCGGTGTAGAACGGGTCGGCGGCACAGCGCGTGAGCTGGTTGTAGACCGGATGCAGCTCGGCGCGGTGCGGCGCGCCGTCGGTCCAGCCGCCGGCATTCACCCGCACCGGCGTCATCACGACCGCCGAGGCCATCGGGAAGTAGCCGTACACCCGTTCGCCCACCGGTACCTCCGGGTGCGTGGACTCGGTCACCGTGGCGAAGCCCCAGACCGGGATCACGCCCCAGCCGTCGTCACCGGTCGGGTAGAAGCGCCAGTAGGCCATCGCCTCGCCGAACGCGGCGTAGGTGATGTTGTTGGAGGTCAGCGCGAAGTGTTCGATGCGCAGCAGCACCTGGCCGGAAGCCAGCGGCGCGTCGGCGGTTTGCACCCAGCGGGTGTCGGACAGGCGGTCCTTGCGGACCTGGAGTGTGGTGGTGCTCATGGGGCGACACTATCGAAATCCGGCCTGCCGGGCAATCGGTGCCGGCAACCCAGGTGACAGCGCCGCCGCATGGTGTGAAACCCTGATTGACCGGCCCGCCGCCGTCGGCCACGATGCCGGATGTTCAACCGGAGGAAAAAGATGAAACGAACCGTGATTCGATGGGGCGGGCTGCTGACCCTGGTGGCCGCCGCCACGATGGCGCACGCGCAGGACGCCTGGGTGGTGGGCCAGTCGGCGCCACTCACCGGCAGCAACGCCGCGTTCGGCAAGGACATCCGCGATGGTGCCCTGGCGTATTTCAAGTTGGTCAACGCCCGCGGCGGCGCCGGCGGCAAGCCCATCGAACTGGTGACGCTGGACGACGCCAACGACCGCAAGACGGCCGGCGCCAACACCCAGAAACTGCTCACCGCCAACAACGCGGTGGCGCTGTTCGGCTATGCCTCGGCCACGCTGAGCCTGGACGCGATGCCACAGGCCGACAAGGCCGGCGTGCTGTTCTTCGCACCCTTCTCGGGCGCCAACCCGGTGCGTCAGGCGCCGCCGGTGGTGTTCACCGTGCGCGCCTCCTATGCCGACGAGCTGGAGAAGATGCTGGCGTTCTGGACCGGGCTCGGGGCCAAGCAGGTGGTGGTGGTGCACTACGACGACGAGGTGGGCAAACAGAACCTGGCCGTGGTGGTGGAGTACCTCAAGAAACAGGACAAGACACCGGCGGCGTTTTCCATCGCCCGAAACGCCAAACTCGACGCGTCCAACTTCGCCCAGCTCATGGCGCTCAAGCCGGACGTGATCATCAGCACCGTGCTGTCGGGTCCGGCGGCCGAAATTTCCAAGCAGATCGTCGCGCGCGGCTCCTTCGTGCCAACGTCCAGCCTGTCCTTCGTCGGCGCGCAGCAATACATCGCCGCCGCTGGCGAGGCCGCTGCCGGCGTCTCGATCACCCAGGTGGTGCCCAACCCGTCTTCGCGCGCGCCGATCGTGACCGAATGCGCCAAGGCGATGCAGGAGGCCGGCATGACCCAGCCGATGAACAGCACCCACCTGGAGGCCTGCATCGGCGCCAAGGTGCTGACCGAGGCGATGCGCCGCGCCAAGAAGCCCGGCGATGCGCGTTCGCTGCTGGCGGCGATGCAGAACCTGGGCCGCTACGACACCGGCGGTTTCGTCGTGAACTACGCGCCGGGACAAAACCACGGCAGCAAGTTCGTCGAGCTGGCCATGGTCAGCCGCGACGGCAAGCTGAGGAACTGAGCCATCAGGCCTGCGCCTGGCCGCCCCAGCGCCTGCGGCTGGTGCGCAGCCGATGCTGCGCCCGGTAGTCGGCCGGCCGCTGCCCGGTCGCGCGCGTGAAGATGCGCCGAAACGTTCCCACATCCTGGTAGCCGCAGGCGTGGGCCACCTGCTCGACCGGCAGGTAGGTGGTTTCCAGCAGCACGCGCCCATGCACCACGCGCAAGGCGTGCAGGTGGTCCAGCGGACTTTTGCCGTAGGTCGCAGCGAAGTGGCGCAGCAGGGTGCGCGGGCTGGTGGCCGCCGCCTTTGCCGTGGCCTCCAGGCTGTACGGCTCGGTCAGGTGCTCCTCCAGCCAGCGGCGGGCGCGCTCCAGTGCGCCGGCGGGCAGGATGCGCTGGTGCGCACCGGCGACGATGCGCGCCGCCACCTGCTGGCGCTCCGGCGAGTGCAGGTACAGCGGCGCCGCGGCCACCGCGAGGTCGGCCAGGGCGGTGCGGCGCAGCAGGTCCAGGATCACCTCCGTGGCCAGCACCGGCGAATCACAGGTCCACACGCGCTCGTCCACGGTCCAGGCCCGGTCGGTCACCAATTCGACGCCTTCGCTGTGCCGCAGCACCGGCGCGACGAAGGGCCAGGGCGCGACGGCCTGACGCCCGGCCAGCAACCCGGCCTCACCGAGCAACGCCACGCCATTGGCCAGACCGGCGACCAGGCCGCCCCGCGCATGCACCTGCTGAATCCGGGTCGCCGCGCCGCGCGCGGCCTGGACCAGGCGGTCCAGATGGGGCCCGCTGTTGGCGTGCCAGCCCGGCACCACGACCGCATCGGCCTGCCCGCGAAAAGCCGGTGAGCGCGCAACGCCGCCGGGCGCCCGGCCGGACGCCATCGGCACCCATCGCCACGCCACCGGCTGGGGTGCGCGTGGGGTGCGCATCGCGGCCAGCGCGTTGATGCTGCGCAGCACGTCGACCACGGCCAGCGCCGCACCGGCCAGCACCTCCGGCCCCCACAGCAGGTCCACCCGAAAGGGGTTCTGAAACGAAGTGGCGCCGGATTTCATGGCGAAAAAACCCTCTACTTTGGCGATGGTTGCACTGTATCGCAGCGGCTGGCCTGCCTACGATCAAGCCCGGACCTACTTCCACCGGAGACCCCATGAACCCACCGAACCAACCCACGCTGCCGGCACGCCAGCATCCGCCGGGGTTTTCGCGTCGTTTCCTGCTCGCCGCGGGCCTCGGCGCCTTGGCCGCGCCTGCCGCGCAGGCCCAGGGCATCTATCCGACCAGACCCGTCACGATCATCGTCCCGTATCCCGCCGGCGGCGCCTCGGACATCGGCGCGCGTTTGCTGGCGACCGAGCTGGCCAAGGCGCTGGGACAGCCGGTGGTCATCGACAACGTGGGCGGCGCCGGTGGCGCGGTGGGCGTGCAGAAGCTGCTGCGCGCGCCGGCCGACGGCTACACGCTGCTGTACGGCGCGCTCAGCGAGACGGTGCTGGTGCCGCTGATCAACCCGGCGGCCAATTACCGGCTGGAGGACATGGCCGCGATCGCGTTTGCCGGCGCCACGCCGGCGGCCTTCGTGACCCGTCCGGACTTCCCGGCCAGCACCATGGACGAGCTGCTGGCCCTGGCGCGCAAGAGCCCCGGCAAGTACAGCTACGGTTCGCCGGGCATCGGCACCTTCCAGCACCTGGTGGCCGAGACGGTGAAGATGAAGTCGGGCACCTTCCTGCTGCACATCCCCTACCGCGGGGGCGGCAACATCATGGCCGATGTCGTGTCCGGGCAGGTGGACATCGGCGTCACCACCGCGCCCAACGTGGTCGGCCTGATGTCCCAGGGGCGCGTCAAGGTGCTGGGCGTGACCTCGGCGTCGCGCCTGCCCGTGATGCCCAATGTGCCCGCCCTCGGCGAAACTACGGTGCTCAAGGGCATGGATCTGCAGACTTGGGCCGTCGTGTTTGCGCCCAAAGGGCTCCCGGAGGCTGTGCAGCAGAAACTGAACTCGGCGATCAACACCGTGCTCATGCAACCGGGCATGGCCGAGCAGCGTCGCAAGCTGGGCTCCACGCTGGACGCCGCCTTGACGCCCGCTCAGACCCAGGCGTTCGTGCTGCGCGAGCGTGAAACCTATCGCGCGGCCGCCAGCCGCGTGAAGCCGGAGTAGCCGATGGCCGCACCCGTGCGTTCGCCGGACCGCGCGTTGCGCGTCGGCCTCTGCGGTTTCTTCATCGAGTGCAACCGGTGGTCGCCGGTCAGCACCGCCGAGGCCTTTGGCCGCGGGCTGGACATCGCAGGCGCCGAGCTGGGCGCGGAACTCGCGCGCGAGCAGCCCCGGCTGTTGCCGGACACCGCCGGCTTCGTGGCGGCGATGAACGCGGTGGGCGGCTGGGAACCGGTGCCCTTGCGCATCGCCGCGGCCCAACCCGGCGGGCCGGTCGAGCACCGGTATTTCGAATCCCTGGTGGCCGACATCGAAGCCCGCCTGCGTGCAGCCGGCCGCCTGGACGCGCTGTTCATCTCGGCCCACGGCGCGGCCTTGACCACCGAGGAAGACGATCCCGACGGCGTGCTCTTTGCGCGCATCCGCGCCGTGGTCGGGCCCGATGTGCCGGTGGTGGCCGTGTTCGACCTGCACACCAACGTGTCGCCAGCCATGACCGACGCCTTGTCAGCCTTCGTGGCCTACCGGACCAACCCCCACACCGACCTGCGCGAATGCGGCCAGGAGGCCGCGCAACACCTGCACACCCTGCTGGAACACGGCCCCGGCGTGGTGGAGCTCGTCAAGCTGCCCTTCGTGCCGCCGGCCACCGCGCAGCTGGTGGCGCCCGGCACGCCCTACGCCGATCTGATCGCGCTGGGGCAGCGCCACGTTGGTGGGCCGATCCTCAACGTCTCGCTGTGCGGCGGCTTCGCATTGGCCGACAGCGGCAAGTGCGGATTCGCGGTGGTGGTGACGGCCCGCAATGGTGACCGCCCGTCAGCCCAGGCCGTGGCCCGGGAACTGGCCCACGCGGTGTGGTCGGCGCGCGAGCGCTTCGAGTCGCGCCTGACGCCGCTGGGCGATGCGGTGCGCGAGGCGGTTCTGGCCGGCCGCCCCAATGGCGAACCGCTGATTCTGGCCGACGTGGCCGACAACCCCGGCGCGGGCGGCGGGGGCAACACCGTGGCCCTGCTGATGGCACTGGTGACAGCGGGCGCGCAGAACGTGTTGCTGGGCGTCTTCACCGACCCGGACCTGGCGCACGAAGCCCACACCCTGGGGGTGGGCGCCACGTTCCACGCCGTATTCAACCGCGACAGCGCTGCCGATTCGCCGTTCGCGCCGCCGTTCCGCCACGCCGCCAGGGTGCTGGCGCTTGCGGACGGCCACTTCGTGGGCCGGCGCGGCATGGTCAAAGGTTCGCAGCTCTCGATGGGGCCCAGTGCCCTGCTGGAGCTCGGCGGCGTGCGGGTGGCCGTCATCTCCGAGCGCCAACAGCTGCTCGACCCGGCGCAGCTCGATGTGCTGGGTGTGGACCTCTGGACGGTGCGCACGCTGGTGGTCAAGAGCCGCGGCCATTTCCGCGCCGCCTTCGATGGATTCGCATCCCCGAACCGCATCCTGGAAGTAGACTGCCCGGGCCTGACCACGCCCAACCTGGCCACCCTTCCCTGGAGCCACATGCCCCGCCCCGTGTACCCGTTGGACCCGGACACCCGCTGGCCCGCCGCCTGAGCCGGCACCGGACACCTTTTTTCAACCCTCGCTGGAACGCATCACCATGGACCTCACCCGATTCCCCCGCCGCCGCTACACACCCTTCGTCACACCGCTGGAGCCGCTGCCGCGCTTTTCCGCTGCGCTGGCAGCCACCTGCCCGGGTGGCGTGGGCCCCGAAGTCTGGATCAAACGCGACGACATGCTGGGCCTGTTTCCCGGCGGCAACAAGACGCGCAAGCTCGAATTCCTGGTGGCCGACGCGCTGGCGCAAGGCGCCGACACGCTGATCACCTGCGGCGCGCCGCAGTCCAACCACTGCCGCATCACGCTGGCCGCCGCCGTCAAGGAGGGGCTGAAGTGCCGCTTCGTGATCGAGGAGCGCGTGGCCGGCAGCTTCCATGAAGACGCCAGCGGCAACCACTTCATGTTCCGCCTGTTCGGCGTCGAGGCCATCACCGTGGTGCCGGGCGGCTCCAACATGGCAGCCGCGATGCAGCAGGTGGCCGACGATCTGGCAGCCCAGGGCCGCAAGGGCTACATCGTGCCCGGCGGGGGTTCGAACGCGATCGGCGGCCTCGGCTACGTGGCCTGCGCGCAGGAACTTCAGCAGCAGCTGTTCGACCAGGGCGTGCAGATCGACCGCGTGGTGGTCGGCTCCGGCAGTTCGGGCACACACGGCGGTCTGGTGGCCGGCTTCCTGGGCAACCACATCCACATTCCGATTGTCGGCATCGGCGTCAGCCGCGACCCGGCCGACCAGCAGCCGCTGGTGCTCAAGGAGGCACAGGCCGTGGCCGACCTGCTCGGCCTTGGCCTGACCGTGAAACCCGAGGACGTGACTTGCGTCGGCGGGTACTGGCAGCCCAAGTACTCGGTACCCAATGCGAAGATGGTCGAGGCGGTGCAGATGCTGGCTCGCACCGAGGCGATTCCGCTGGACCCTGTCTACACCGGCAAGATCATGGCCGGCCTGATCGGGCTGGCGCGCCAGGGTTTCTTCAAACCGGGCGAGCGCGTGCTGTTCCTGCACACCGGCGGCCTGCCGTCGCTGCACGCCTACGAGGGCGAGGTCCTGGGGCGCACGGAAGTGGCCGCCTGATCCGGCAAGTGCCCTTGAAGGCCCGCCAGGCGCCTCGAACGGGCCCCCGGGCCCGTTTTCGGAATGAAAATGGCCATTTCCCAGCGTCCACAGGCCACCACCAGCTACCGAAAACATAGCGTTCACCGGCCCTTTCGGAGCCGTTGACGCGCCCGCGCCGGGTGCATCGGCGACCGAAGCACGGGTTTTCACCATGGTTTGCAGTCTATAAATTGTTAACAATCACAAAATCAACAAAAAGGAGCCGCCATGCACAAAGTCCGATCCGAAATCACCGGCAGCGTCTGGAAGGTGGAAGTGGCCGTCGGCCAGTCCGTGGCCGAGGGCGACACGCTGGTGATCGTCGAGTCGATGAAGATGGAGATTCCGATCAGCGCGCCGGCTGCCGGTGTCGTCGCCGAAATCTTCGTGGCCGAGGGCGAGCCGGTGGCCGACGACCAGGTCGTGATCCATCTGGATTGATCCGGTCATGAACCCCGGCGACTTTCCGTCCGACCTGTTCCGCACCCTGGAAGGCGCGGTCGCCTTCCGGCTGTTTGCCGACCAGATGGATCCGACGCTCACCGTTTCCGAGCAGATCGCCGCTCGCCTGGGCGACCGCATCCTCTCGGGTGCGATGGCCCCGGGCGCGCGCATCGGCGAGCAGGAGCTGGCCGACGAGTTCGCGGTCAGTCGCGGCCCGATCCGCGAGGCGCTGCGCATCCTGGAGCGCGAGGGGCTGGCCACGCTGCTGCCCCGGCGCGGCGCCGTTGTGACCGAACTCAGCGCCGACGAACTGCGCGAACTGCTGGAGGTCCGCGCCGGCTTGTTCGAACTCGTGGTGCGCAAGGTGGCGGCCCGGCCCAACCCGGAATTCCAGGCCTTGATGGAGGCCGGCGTTGCCCGGCTGGAGGCCCTGTCCACACCCGCCGACGCCGGCAGCGACTACGCCGAGACCGCCTACCGCCTGATGATCCTGTGCGCCCGTCAGTGCGGCAACCGGCGCCTGCAACGCATGCTGACCGCGCTGTCGCTGCAGACGCTGCGCTACAGCAAGCTGGGCCTGGCCGCGGTAGAGCGCCGCCAGCGCTCGGCGCGCCTGTGGCGCGAAGCCACCGCGGCCCTGGCGCAGGGCGACATCGAACGCATGGTCGCGCTGACGCACCAGCGCATCGAGGAATCCGGCGAAGAAGCCATCCGCCAGCTTGGCCTTTCGAGCCCCTCGGGAGACAAACCATGAACCACCCACCCGCCACCGGGCCGCTGGCCGGCCTGAAGGTGATCGAGATCTGCACCACCATCGCCGGCCCGGCCTGCACCCGGCTGCTGGCCGATTTCGGCGCCGACGTCATCAAGATCGAACCCCCGGAGGGCGACCCGGTGCGCCAGATGGGCCAGCATGTCGGCGACGTCTCGCTGTATGCGGCCTCGATCCTGCGCAACAAGCGCTCGATCGCGCTGGACCTCAAGACCGCATCCGGGCGCGAACTGGCCTTCGAGCTGATCGCGCGCGCCGACATCCTGGTGGAGAACAACCGCCCCGGCGTGCTCGAGCGCCTGGGCCTGGGCTATGACGCGCTGTCGGCGCGCAACCCCGGCCTGGTGATGGTGCGCATCAGCGGTTACGGCCAGACCGGGCCCTACGCGGAGCGCCCCGGCTACGGCGCCATCTGCGAGGCCGTGGGCGGCGTGCGCCACATGACCGGCGACCCCGACCGCCCCCCGGCGCGCGTGGCGCTGGCCACCACCGACTACCTGTCGTCGGTGTACGCCGCTTTCGGTGCCATGGCTGCCATCCACGCCCGCGGCAAGACCGGCAAGGGCCAGGTGGTGGACGTGGCGTTGTACGAGGCGGCCTTCACGCAGATGGAACCCATCGTGCCCGCGCACGAAAAGCTGGGCGTGGTGCCCATGCGCGAGGGCTCCAACCTGCCCTCGATGGCGCCCAACAGTTCCTACCCCACCCGCGACGGCGGCTGGGTGCTGATCGCGGCCAACAGCCAGCCCACCTGGCGCCGCCTGGTGGCGCTGATGCAGCAGCCCGAACTGCTGACCGACCCGCGCTTCGAGACCATCCAGGCGCGCGGCAAGCCCGAGAACATGAAGGCCATCGATGCCCTCATCGCCGACTGGACGCGCGGTTTCGACGCCGAGCAGCTGGAGGCGCTGCTGCGCGAGGGCGAAGTGCCCACCACACGGGTCTACACCATCGCCGACATCTACGCCGACCCGCATTTCGCGGCGCGTGCGATGCTGCCCCAGGTACCGCATCCGGTGCTGGGCCACACCACGCAGGCCGGCGTGGTGCCGCGCCTGTCGGCCACCCCGGGCGGCATCCGCCACACAGGCCCCGACCTCGGGGCCGACACGCGCGCCGTGCTGACCGACGAACTGGGGCTGAGCGCCGACCGCATCGACGAACTGGCCGCAACCGGCGCCGTGCGCCTGCCAGGCGGGCCCTGAACGCCCCGATTCCCCGCATCCGTTTCCCAACCCAGACCCCTCGCAGGAGAACCCGATGAAATTCAATGCTCTCAACCGCCGGCAGTCGCTGGCCGTTCTGGGCGGCGCGCTGGCCCTGCCGCGCGCTGCCTGGGCCCAGGCCGGCTGGAAACCGACGCAGACCATCAACTATGTCATCGGGGTCGCCGCCGGCGGCTCGGTCGACCTGTACGCCCGCGGCATCAAGACCGGGCTGGAAAATCTGAAGCTGGTCAACGGCCAGACCGTGGTGGCGGACAACAAGCCGGGCGCCGGCGGCCTGCTGGCGCTGCAGCAGCTGCAACGTGCCCCGGGCAACGCCCATGTGCTGGGCACCTTCCACACCGGCAGCATCGCCGGGCAGGTGACCGGCATCCTCAAGGCCGACATGCGCGACTACGTCCCGGTGGCCATGCTCGTCGAGGAGACCACGCTGGTCGCGGTGCGCGCCGACTCGCCGCTCAAGACGGCCAAAGACCTGGTCGATGCGCTGCGCCGAGACCCCACGTCGCTGAAGATCGCGGTGGCCCCGCTGCGGGGCCTGAACACCCACCTGGCCATCGTCAAGCCCTTGCAGCAGGCGGGTGTGGATGTGGCCAAACTCACCATTGCGCCGTTCCGCTCGTCGGGCGAATCGATGACAGCACTCCTCGGCGGCCATGTGGACGTGGTATCTGCCACGGGACCCACCGTCGTGCCGATGGCCCAGGCCGGCAAGGTGCGCATCATCGCAAGTGCCGCCCCGGTGCGCGGCACCGGCCCGTTGGCCGCGGTTCCGACCTGGCGCGAACAGGGCGTGGCGGCTGACTATGTGAGCTACAACGGCGTGCTGCTGCCGGCCGGCGTGGACGCCGAGCAGATCCGCTTCTGGGAAGACGCGCTGCGCAAGGTGGCCACGTCGCCGGAATGGATCGCCTTGGTCGAAAAATCGGGCAACAAACCGATATTCAAGGGCTATGTGGACTCCCACCGCTACCTGCAGTCGGAGCTGGCCTCCACCCAGCAGCTGGTCGCCACCCTGGGAGCCGCAGCCAAATGACACCGCCTGCACCCGCCCCCCACGCGTTCGAGCCCGCCGGCGAGTGGGCCGCTGAACTGGCCGAGCTGCAACAACGCCGAGCCCAGGCCCGCGCCATGGGCGGCCCCGAAGCCCTGGCCAGGTTCAAGGCCAGCGGACGCCTGAACGCGCGCGAGCGCATCGCCGCGCTGCTGGATGCCGACACCTTCCGCGAGCTGGGCAGCCTGGCCGGCAAGGGCCATTACAGCCGCGAGGGCGCCTTCGAGCGCATCGACCCGACGAATGCCATCGTGGGCACCGGCCGCATCCAGGGACGCAAGGTGGCGCTGCACGTGGACGACTTCACGATCCGCGCCGGCTCATCGGAGGCCACGATCGCCGACAAATGGATCTACATCGAGCGTCTGGCGCACCAGCTGCGATTGCCCATCATCCGCCTGGTGGATTCGGCCGGCGGCAGCGTCAAGCTGCTGATGCAGATCGGTGGCACCAAGATTCCCGAGTACCCGAGCTGGCCAGCCAACGAATTGCTCAAGACGGTGCCGGTGGTCGGTGTGGCGCTCGGTGCCTGCGCCGGGCAGGGCGCGATCAAGGTGCTGTCCTCGCACTTTTCGGTGATGGTGCGCGAGCAGGCGCAGGTGATGGCCGCCGGCCCGCATGTGGTGCGGCAAGCCTACGGGCAGGATGTCGACAAGAACGAACTCGGCGGCCACCTGGTGCACCGCAAGAGCGCGCTGGTGCACAACGAGGCGGTGGACGAGGCCGACGCGCTGGCGCAGGTGCAGCGATTCCTGAGCTACCTGCCGCGCAGCGTGTTCCACACCGCGCCGGTGCTGCCCGCCACCGATGACCCGGATCGCGCCGACGACTGGCTGAAAGACGCCATCCCGCGGGACCGGCGCAAGATCTACGACCCGCGCAAGATCCTGACCGCCATCATGGACCGCGATTCGGTGTTCGAGATCGGACGCTGGCAGGGCGGCTCCATCATCACGGCGCTGGCGCGGCTGAACGGCGTGCCGGTCGGCGTGATTGCCAACGACCCCAAGGTGCAGGGCGGCGCCATGACCCTGCAGGCCGCCTACAAGATGGAGCGGCATGTGAAGCTGTGCAGCCTGTTCGGCCTGCCGGTGGTCAACTTCGTGGACCAGCCCGGCAACCAGACCGGGCTCGAAGCGGAGCTCGGCGGCACCCTGCTGGGCGCCACCCGCGTGGGCGAAGCGCTCAACGAATGCCGCTCGCCCTGGGTGTCGATCCTGATCCGGCGCTGCTTCGGCATGGCCGGCGCACTGCACGCCCCCAAGTACGGCGAGGCGCTGAACCTGCGCTATGCCTGGCCATCGGCGCGCTGGGGCTCGATCCCGATCGAGGGCGGGGTGATGGCCGCGCACAAGGCCGAGATCGACGCCGCGCCGGACCCGGCCGCCAAACGTGCCGAGCTGGAGGCCTTCTACCTGAACATGACTTCGCCGTTCCGCACCGCGGAGAAGTTCGGCATCCTGGACATCATCGACCCGCGCGAGACCCGCTCCATCCTGTGCGACTGGATCGAGGATGCCTGGGCCCGTGTCTGCACCGACCGCATGACGGCCTGCGCGTGATCCGCGGTCCGGCCAGCGGCTTCAAAGGCGTATCCGGGCAGCCAGTTCGCGCAAGCGTTCCAGACCCGGCTCCTTGCGCGGCCAGGTGAGGTCCACGCCGTCGCCTGCGTAGCGCGGCAGCACGTGCAGGTGCGCATGCGGCACCGTCTGCCAGCCCGCCGGGCGGTTGGCCTGCAGCACGGTGATGCCTTCGGGCGCAAACCCGGTCTGCACCGCGCGCGCGATCTTCCAGGCCGCGCGCATCAGCGCGGCGGCGGTGTCCTCGTCCATGTCGAGCAGGGTCTCGAAGGGCTGCTTCGTGGCCACGATCACATGGCCGTCGTTGACCTGACCGGCGTCCATGAACGCGAACACGTGCTCGTCTTCATACACCTTGGCGCAGGGCCACTCGCCGGACAGCAGCTTCTGGAACACGGTGCTCACTGGCAAACCTCCTTGTTTCGCACTGCGGTGCGGGCTGGCTTGGGGCGGCCACGGATCGCATTCATGTCACATCCTCGTTCACGGTCGTGCCCGATTCGCCCTTCAAGCCGGGAAACAGGGCCGCAAAAGCTTGCTGACGCGCCTGCACGCGCTCGACCAGCAGGCCGGCCAGTGCCCAATCACCAGCCACGGCCGCCGGCCCCAGCTGCCGCCCCAGGGTCTGCAGCGCCACGGCCGACAGGTTGCCCGCCATGCCGACCAGGGAGTGCGCACGCCGTCGCAGCGTGTCGGCATCGCGGGCATCGACCGCGCGTCGCATGTCGCTCACGAGCTGCGGCAACTCGGCATTCACCATGCCCGCCAGCTCGGCCACCAGTTCGCGGTCGCCTTCGAGGCGATCCAGGCAATCATCGAGGTTCATGTCGGGCAGGCCCTCGTCGGGCGTCAGCGCCGGGGAAGACCCATCGTCGACGGTGGCCGTGGCGCCGCGCAGAACCCGGCGGATCTCCGCCATCAGGCCCTGGCGATCGACCGGCTTGCTCACGTACCCGTCCATGCCTGCCTGCAGGCAACGTTCCCGGTCACCGTGCATGGCGTTGGCGGTCATCGCCACGATCGTCTGGTGCTGATGGGTCTGCTGTTCACGCCGGCGGATGGCCCGCGTCGCGTCCAGACCGTCCATCACCGGCATCTGCACGTCCATCAGCACGAGCTGGTAGGGGCGCAGCGCCGTCATGCGCACGGCTTCGGCACCGTCGACCGCCAGACTGACGTGGTGGCCCATCTGCTCCAGCACGCGCAGGGCAACCTTCTGGTTGACCGGGTGGTCCTCGACCAGCAGGATGTCCAGCGCCGGCTCGTGCGAGGGCGCGGGCCGGGTGGCCGATGCGTCCCGGTCGGCGACGTCCGGCCGATCGCCGGTCCCGCTGGCCAGAACCTTCTGCAAGCCGTCCAGCAGGTCCGACGGCGTCACCGGCTTGACCAGCCAGGCACCGACACCCAGCTCGGCGCACAGCGCGACGCCGCTGCGCTGCTCGTGCGCGGGCAGCAGCATCACGGTGCGCCCAGGCGGCGCGGCGGCCGCGGGCATGGCCTGCATCACCGCGAAGCCCGACAGGTCTGGCATGCCGGCATCGAGCACCAGCACATCGAAAGGCGGCGCGGCAGCGTCGAGGCACGCCAGGGCCTGGCGTCCGCCCTCGGCCACGGTGACGTCCATACCCCATGCGCCGAGCCGGTTCGCAAGCCAGTCGCGCTGGGTGGCGTTGTCGTCGGCCACCAACACCCGCAGACCTTGCAGCGAACCACTGCCCGATGGACGGACGCTGGCCAGCGCACCCACCTGCAAGGCCACGGGCACCGTCAGCACAAAGCGGCTGCCCCGGTCGACCTCGCTGGACAGGCTGATGCGCCCGCCCATCAATTGCGCCAGACCGCGCGCGATCGCCAGACCCAGGCCGGTGCCGCCGAAGCGCCGCGTCACCGAGGCGTCGGCCTGCGAGAACGCGTCGAACACCTCCGTCTGCAGCGCCGACGGGATGCCGATACCGGTGTCGCGAACCAGGATGTCCAGGGTCAGGCGGTTGCCCTGCACCGCGCCGTTGAGCGACACCTCCACGCACACCTCGCCCTGCTCGGTGAACTTGATCGCGTTGCCGACCAGGTTGGTGACGATCTGGCGCAGGCGCACCGGGTCGCCCACCAGCGCGTCGGGCACGTCCGGTGAGATGCAGGCCATCAGCTCCAGTTGCTTTTCGAAGGCGCGCACAGCCAGCGGCTTCAGGCAGCTGCTGAGCAGCGCCTGAAGCGAAAAGCCCACGCGCTCCAGCACCATCATGCCGGCCTCCATCTTGGAGAAATCCAGGATGTCGTTGACGATGACCAGCAAGGCGTCCGCCGACGATTTGACGATCTGGAGGTATTCGCGCTGCTCGGCATCGAGCGGCGTCTCCAGCGCCAGTTCGGTCATGCCGACGATGCCGTTGAGCGGCGTGCGGATTTCATGGCTCATGTTGGCCAGGAATTCGCCTTTGGCACGGTTGGCGGCCTCGGCCGCGTCGCGGGCCAGCGTCAAGCCCTGGTTGAGCTGCTTGATCGCGGTGATGTCGGTGCGCAGGCTGACCGTCAGCCCCTCGGACGTGTGGGCTTCGTCGAGCCGGTACCAGCGCCCGTCGAGCAAGACCTCGCGCGTGCCACCCTGGTCGCGCGAGGCCAGTCGGTCCGCCACCCACGCGTCTTCGGGCAGGCTGCGGTCGATGCCCTCGATGGGGCTGCGGTACAGCGCGCGCAGGTAGTCCCGTTCAGGGGTGCCGGGCGCGAGCGTCTCCTTCACGCTCGCGTAGATGGCGCGGTAACGCTCGTTGCAGATCACCAGGCGGTCGTCGGCGTCGTACATGCAGAAGCCCACATCCAGCGCCTCGATCGCGCTGACCAGCAGCGCCCGCGCATGGGCAACGTCCTCCAGCGCCGACTTGTGCCGTGCGATCAACTCGCGGGTCAGCTGCGCCAGCGCCAGCAGGTTCTGGTTGGCGCCGGGCTGGGGCTGAAGGCCCAGGTCGGCCATCAGTTCGCGCGTGGTTTCCTGCAGCGTCGTCAACACCTGTTGCTGGCTCTGGGCTTCGAGCCGAAGCCGCTCGTTGACGCCGTGCAGCTCCTCCGACGACAGCTCCAGGCTGCGCGTGCGCAGTTCCAGATCACGGTCGTACTGGCTGTAACTCTCGGCCACTTTTTCCAGCAGCGAAGGCAACTGGCCGGCCAGCGCCGCCAGCGCTGGGTCGGAACTGGCCGCCAGGGATGCCACCAGTTGCGCCAGCGCCTCGGGACCGTCCACGCGCAGCGCCTGACGGAGCTGGCGCGCGAGCCGCTTGTTGGCAAAAACCGACGGTGCAGGGAGGTCCGGATGGGCCATGATCAGGAGCGCTGCGCCTCGGCGATGTGCGTGACCGTCATGGTCTGATTGTGCAGGTGGCAGGTGAGCAGGTCGCGCATCGGGCTGATCTCGCCGTTGGAGTAAAAGCCCGCGATGCAGGCCCTTGGCCCGAACACCGCCTGGACCGCCTCCACCTCCTCGTCCACACGGGCGCCCATGACGAGCTTGCGCCCGACACAGCTCACCAGCAGGACCAGGCTCTCGCCGGCCTCGGCATCCGGATCCGCCTCATGGGCCGCCTCGGCCGCTGCCATCGCCCCATCGACCAGCGAGTCGGTCGAGGCGTGCATGAGCCGAAGGTAGCCTTGTTCGACGATGTTGCCGGCCAGCACCAGACTGCCGCTCGACTCGTCCACGCCCAGAATCGTGCGGATCAGCCCGAGCGCACCGCGGTCTTCGCCGAGCATCTCGAACGGAAACAGAAGCCCCGAAGCCGGCAGATCCCTGGCGTGCTCGCCGAGATACCGCTTGTAGATGTCCAGCGCGGGCTGTCCGTCGAGTTCATAGAGCACGTTGCCGGCGCTGCGCGTGACTTTTCGCACCGGACCGAAGGGCTTCCAGCCGTGGAAGGAGCCGTTGCCGACGCGAAGCTGCGCACCCGAGAATCCGATCGCCACGATCTGCCGCTGGGACAGCCCCCGGTTCGACAAGGTCCAGGTCCGCTCGAAGGCGCCGCCATCACCCGCCAGCCCGCCGGACAGCAGCACGCCAGGCCCCAGGCTCTCGGCCAGCCCTTCGACCAGGGCGCTGCCGTTGATCTGCACACCCTGTCCCAGCAACAGCACATGCACCAGATCCGGCGCGGCCAGCGCCAGACCCAGCCGCTGGCCGGCGGCCCGCGAATCCTCCATGCCGGCCAGGTCCGTCAACGCGACGCGCACCGCCGAATCGCCGAAACGCAAGGCATTGATGACCAGCTCCCCGTCCGACACGCCGCCGGGACCGATCTCGCCCGCCGTGGTGCAGCCGGCCAGTTCGGCCTCGGGAAAGGCGTCCTTGAGGGACTCGAACAGTCCGGGCGCGGTCATCCGCCGCACCGCGCCGAAGACCAGCACCAGCTGCGGCGCGATCGCGGCCAGGGGGGCCAGATCGGTTCCCTGCGGCATTCCGGAGACACGAACTTGACGAACTCGCACGAAGATCCCTTCCTGACATCGGCC
>WBZM01001263.1_pt1 | contig 26142 bp, 30 predicted proteins | sample 5204271 | NCBI WGS metagenome assembly WBZM01 (sample SAMN12344346, study PRJNA552823) | activated sludge metagenome | biome: Activated sludge suspended growth; feature: Nitrification reactor; material: Wastewater; isolation source: activated sludge from nitrification reactor of wastewater... | reverse complement strand
GTGAGCGGCCTCTGGAACCGCATCGGCTCCCTCGTCGACATCTTCCAGCCCGCCGAATGCGCAAACTACTTCATCGCGTGCGGGTATGATCCATACTGATCGAAAAACGCTCTAGGGGCTATTTATGAAGTCGGCGTCATGGTCGCTCTGGAAGAGGCGCTGCAAGGCGTCGACCTGACCCAGTGCGACGCCTATGTCGGCGTCAGCGCCGGCGGCTTCATGGCCGCGGGTCTGGCCAATGGCTTCACTCCCCGCGAGTTGCACAAGCTGTTCATCGAGAGCGACGCGTTCGATGACCCGTTCGAACCCGACCTTCTGCTCTCTCCGGCCTTGCGCGAATATACGCGGCGGCTATTCGCCTTTCCGGGGCTCTTCGCCGAGGCGGCGCAGCATTATTTCGCCGACCCCTTCGGACGCGGCGTCTTCGAATCCTTCACGCGGCTCGCCCGCGCCCTGCCGGCTGGCATGTTTGACAACGCCCGCATCGGCGATTGGCTGGCGAAGCATTTCTCGCAGGGCGGCCGCACCAATGATTTCCGTGCGCTGAAACACAAGCTGTTCCTCGTCGCGACCGATCTCGACACCGCCGAGGCCGTCTCTTTCGGCGCGCCGGGCTGGGACCACGTGCCGATCTCGCGCGCGGTGCAGGCGAGCGCCGCCCTGCCCGGCCTGTTTCCGCCGGTCGAGATCGACGGACGCCATTATGTCGACGGCGCCCTCAAGAAAACGCTGCACGCCTCGGTCGCCCTGCGCGAGGGCGTAAAGCTCCTCATCTGCGTCAACCCGCTGGTGCCCTTCGACGCCAATCTCGCCGCCTATGGCGCGCCCGAGAAGCGGCTGTCTCTGGTCGACTTTGGCCTGCCGGTTGTGCTGTCGCAGACCTTCCGCGCCATCATCCACTCGCGCATGCGCGTCGGCATGGAGCGCTACGCCAAGCAATTCCCCGACGCCGACGTGGTGTTGTTCGAACCGTCGCGCGGCGACGTCGAAATGTTCTTCACCAATGTCTTCAGCTATTCGGGCCGCCGCCGGCTGAGCGAGCACGCCTACCAGCACACGCGCGCCGAACTGCTGCGCCGCTATGACGAGCTGAGCGCCATTTTCGCGCCGCACGGCGTGACGATCGATCGCGAAGCCCTGCGCGACGCCGACCGAACCCTGCTCGACGGCGCGGCCCGCCGCCGCTCCGCCGGCGCCGTCAATCCTCTCGCCAAAGCGACGGACGACCTCGGCGGCGCGCTCGACCGCATCGACGCGGCCTTGCAGGGCGCGCGTCGCGCGCCTTGAACATCGCCGCGCTCTCGGCCAAGCTGCCGCATCGGGGGAGGCTTGGGCCATGGAGCGGAAACGCCCGCGGCGAACGCGTGAACGCATACTCGAAACGGCGTTGGCTTTGTTCAACAGCCGCGGCGAGCCCGGCGTGACGACCTCCGCCATCGCTGACGAAATGAGCATCAGCCCCGGCAACCTCTATTATCATTTCAAGTCCAAGGAAAAAATCGTCGAGGCCTTGTTCGCCGCGTTTCGCGCCGAGATCGAGGCGACCCTCGCCGCGCCGTCGAAGCGCGCCCCCGACGCCGAGGACGTCTGGCTGTTTCTGCATCTCGTCTTCGAGGCGATCTGGCGCTATCGCTTCATCTATCGCGACGTCAACGATCTCATCGCCCGCCATCGCCTCGTTCAAAGCCAGTTCCGGCTGATTCTCGCGCACAAGCAGCGCACCGCCGCCGCCATTCTCGACGGCCTCCGCGACTCGGGCGCCGCCGCCTTGACCCGCGCCGAAATCCCGGTGCTGGCGGAGAATATGACGCTTATTGCGTCTTACTGGTTATCCTTCGAATACGCCCAACGCCCGCGCGCCGAGCTTGACGCCAATGCGTTGGCGCGCGGCGCGGCGCATGTCATGGCGCTCGCCGCCCCCTATCTTGCGCCGCGCGAACGCGCGCTGTTCGATCAATTGACCCAACGCTATCTGACTTGAGGGAGAGAAACGATGGCCAAACCGAAATGGCGGGATTTTCCGCACGCTGACAAAGCCTACGATTATGCCGGCGCCGCGCTGGAGAAAAACTGGGCGCGTCTGCACGCCGGCGATTGCGAACCCTTTCCCTCGCCCGCCAATCTGAAAAAACTGATCGCCGCCAACCCCAAACTCGCGCCGGAAGGCTCGGTCGATGACACAGCCAAGACCGTGCAGGACGCATGGCGCGCCTATCACAAGGGCGATTTCGCCACGGCCGTCGAACTGGGCGTCGCCGCCGGCCTCCTCGGCTACAACGCCGCGAGCAAAGCGGCGAACATCTACGCGACCTATCTCGAAAAAGACGAGAAGAAGCAGATCGACATCTTTCTCGAAAGCATGAAACGCGGCGAGAAATTGCAGGCCGCCGCGCCTGGCATGGCAAACGCCCATTATTTCTATGCGCAAGCCGCCGGCCGTTACAGTCAGGGCATATCCATCGCCAAGGCGCTGGCCGAAGGCTATGCCGGCAAGATCAAGAAAGCGCTGGATACGGCGCTCAAGCTTGAGCCGAAACACGCCGACGCGCATATCGCGCTGGGCGCCTATCACGCCGAAATCATCAACAAGGTCGGCGGCCTCGTCGGCGGCCTGACCTATGGCGCGGACAAGAAGGCCGGCGCCAATCATTATCAGGCGGCGCTCAAGCTGAACCCGGATTCGGCCATCGCGCGCATCGAATGCGCCAATGGCCTCGTCATGATGTTTGGCAAGGAGAAATTAAAGGAGGCGACGAAGCTTTACGAGGAAGCCGCCGCCTGCAAACCCCTCGACGCCATGGAGCGTCTCGACGTCGAGGCGGCGAAGGAGGAACTCGCCTGATCAGGCCTCGCTTGGCGGCGCTTCGGCGCCGCCGGCGGCCTGTTTCGGCGCGCGCGGCGTGCGCGGCTTTGCTGCGACGGATTTGGCCCCGGCGGATTTGGCCCCGGCGGATTTGGTCTTGGCCGCCGCGCCATTGGCCTTTTTCGCCGGCGCCTTGCGTTTCACGGCGGGCTTGCGCGGCGACGCGACTTCGTCCGCAGCGTCGTCCCCGCCGGGTCGCGGCCAATGCGCCTCCGCCTCGGTGCGCTCCCAGTCCTCCATCAGCGCGAAATAGACGAGCTTCTCGAATTCCGGCGCGAAACGGTCGATGATTTCCTGCGGGTCGGGCACCATTTCGGCGTCGGTGATGAGGCCGAATTGCACCTTGCCGTCAAAGGACAGAATCGACACGCCCATGCCGATATTGCCCGACTGCGGCACCCAGAACATGATCTGTTTCAACCGCGACCCGGCGAGATAGAGCGGATATTGCGGCCCCGGCACATTGGTCATGACCGCCGTGGCGCGCGTCGCCAGCAGGTCGAAGAGCGCGTCCTGCACCAGCTTCGGCGCATAGCCGAGCGCCGCGAACAGCCCGAGCGTCACCGGCGGCTCGTAGGATTTCTTCAGGTCGTCCATCCGGCGGCGCAACTCGTAGAGCCGCGTCAGCGGATTTTCGATGCCGACCGGCAGCATCAGCCCGATCACGCCGAAATAATTGCCAAGTTCGAATTCGCGTCCCGGCTTGCGCAGATTGACCGGCACCATGGCGCGCACTTCCACGCCCGTCGCGCTCTCGCCGCGATCTTCGAGATAGGAGCGCAATGCGCCGGCGACGGCTGTCAACAGCATGTCGTTGACCGAACATCCGAGCGCCTGACTGATCGCCTTGACTTCCGGCAGTGAGATCGCATCCGTCCACGCGACGCGCTTGTCGCCGCCGGGCACGCCCTTGAGACTCGTTTGCGAATCCGACGGCATCACCGCCAGCCAGCCCAGTTCGGCGGCGACTCCGAGCCCGCCGCGCACATATTTGAGCGCCCGCGCCGGTTCGGCGGCGACGCTCATGCCTTCCTTCACGGCGCGCTGCGACAGCTTCACGCCAAGCTTCAGCGCATGCTGCACCGGCGCGAACAGACCGAAGGGCGAATCTTCCGGATCGTGATCGTCATGCTGCAAATCGATCGCCGGCTGACCGTCGGGCGATGCGTCGGTCAGCGACAACAATACGGCGATCAGCGCCATGCCGTCGGCGACGGCGTGATGGAAGCGCGAGATGACGGCCGCGCCGCCTTCGTAATCCTCGACGATGGTGAATTGCCACAGCGGGTGGCTGGCGTTGAGCGGGCTCGCCGCCAGCTCCGCGACATAACGTTGCAGCGCGGCCTTGCCGCCCTTGCCCGGCAGACGAGCGCGCTTGATATGGCGCTTGATGTCGAAGCCCCTGTCCTCGACCCAGTACATGCCGGTCGGAAAGGCTTGGACTTTCTGGCGAAACCGGGCGAAGCCAAGCATGCCTTCGGCGAGACGCCGTTCGATGGCCTCGTAATCGACTGGCCCTTCGAGCATGATCACGCCGGTGATCATCATGAGATTGGTCGGCTTGTCCATCCTCAGCCAAGAGGTGTCGATGGACGACATGCGCTCGCTGCGTGACATATAAAGGCCTCCCCAAACCCGGAAGGAATGATAGGCGCGCCAGCGCGCCGCTTGCAACACGCCTGTGTCGTCTTTATAGGCGCAGCGCGCTAAAACCTCATGGTAAGGTCAACGCATGAGCGACAAGGCCCAACATCTGGAGCGACTCAACCAGAGCATCGCCCTTTCAACGGCGCTGCGGCGCGGCTTGCGCGCCGACTCCGAGGCGACGGAGCGCCGCCGCGCCCTGCGTCAGTGGCAGAGCCAGCGGCTGCAACGCACCCACGCCGATTTGCTGGGCGACAAACGCTATGCCGCCGCCGCCCGGTTTTTCGTCGACGACCTCTACAGCGCCAACGACACGGGCGAGCGCGACGCCGGCGTCGCCCGCGCCGTCCCCTCGATCAGTAAGCTGCTGCCCCCGGCCGGCGTTGAAACCGCCGCTGACGCCATCGAGCTCGACGCTTTGTCGGAATCCCTCGATGCGGCCATGGCCGAGAAGCTGGGACCACGTGTTTTTTCCCTCGACTCAACAGCCTACGCCGAGGCCTATCGCGCCGTCGGCCGGTCGGATGATCGCGCCCGACAGATCGCGCTGATGGAGCATCTCGGCCAGTCGCTCGACACGCTGACGCGTCTGCCGCTGATCGGCGCGACGCTCAAGATGATGCGCAAACCGGCGAAACTCGTCGGGCTCGGCGATTTGCAGAGCTTCCTCGAACGCGGCTTCACCGCCTTCCGCACGATGGGGCGGTCGGAGGAATTTGTGGCGCGCATCGCCGCTCGCGAGCGCGATTTGATGCGCGCCTGGCTTGCGGGCGAGACGCCGTCCGCCTGAGCCTTACGGGCGCGCCGCCGCCTCGCCGGTTGCGGCGCGCACCGTCGCGCCGAGATGGCCGCCAAGATCTTCCACCTGATCGCCGAGTCCTTCGCGCGTGCGTCCGTCGATGATCGCGATCGGCGCCGAAATCACAAGGCCCGCCGCCTTGCCGACGGTCGTCGCCGCGCCGGCGGCGACCTGCCCCAGTTTTTCGCCGACGCCCGCGCGCCCGTCGCTGAGCGTCTGGCCCTGCGCCAGCCTTTGGCCGATCGCTTGCACGACCTCCGGCGCCTGCGCGAATTTGCCGTGATTGGTGCGGTCCGACGATTTCACCTCCGTCAGATCGACGACGTTGAAGCGCGCCTTCTCAAGGTCGCTGCGATAGGGCTCCTGTTTCGGGTCGATCATGCCAAGCCGCGTCTGCCCGCCGCCGATGCTGGTCGAAATCCGCAAGGCCGCATCGTCCTGAGAGACAAACAGCGTGAAATTCGGCCGCTTCTCGCCCATCGTCGCGATCTGCCGGCGAAACACGTCGAAATCGACGTCGGGCGCGGCCAGCATGACATTCTTGATCTTGCCGGCGATGGCCTTGTCGCGGATGGCCATCTGCCGCAGAGCTTCGAGCGTCACCCAATTGCCCATCGAATGGGCGAGAATATTGATCTCGGCGACGCGCGGGTGTTTCGCCATGGCTTGCAGCGCCGCTTCGAGCGCGTCGCGCGAATACGAGGCGCTTTCGCGGTCGTAATCATAGGCGAGCAGCTTGCCCCGCGACGGCCAGGTGAACAGCACCGGCGTCGCGTCGGCCTTGGAATCGTGCACGATCTGCGCGAACCGGTAGACAGCCTCCTCGAACCGCGTGTTGTAGCCATGCACGAAAAGCAGCACGCTGCGGCGCGGCGAGGCGGCGAGCTTGGCGTTGAACAGGCGCAAGGCCTGATCGCCGTCGAGCCGCTCGGCGCGGATCGTCGCGAAATCGGTGGCGGGATTGGCGGGCAGTTGCGAGGGCCATTGCACTTCGCCCACCTGCCGCGCGCCCTCCGGCGGAATGGAGATGGCGATGTCTGCGAAAGCAAGCCCCCGCGCCCGCTCGCCGGTGAACATCTCGCCTGGCGTCGCGCCCGTCGCGCTACGCGTCGTTGCGACGAGAAGATCGACTTTGCCGCCCGACGCGGCCGCCGCTCCGCCGCCGGGCGCAAGCACGCCAGTCGGCCGCCCGGCGCAGCCCGCCAACGCCAACCCCGTCAGGACAACGCCCAAAACAGCCGCACGCGCCTTCAACACACCGCCCCCGCCAATTGCGCCAGTCGCGAGACCATAATCGAACAGTTCGCTTCGCGCGCGGAAAATCTGGCCGGAGAGAGAGCGGCTTGCGGCTTGCGCCTTTGTTATTCAAATGCCGTTAGCGCGGATCGAAGATCGGCACATTGAGCTTGGGCGCGTCCGCATCGGTCGGCACGTCGGGCGTTGCGTAATTCAGGAAGCTTTCAGGAAGCGCCGCGCCCCAATAGACGCCGGTGCCGCGCTCTTCCTCGTTCCACGTCACCGGCTCCCAGTCGGGCGCGGTGACGAGATAGCCGCCGGAATAGACCTCGATGCGATTGCCGCCCGGCTCGAAGCTGTAGAGGTAGAAAGCCTGCGAATTATTGTGCTTCGATGGCCCCGCCTCGATGAAAATCTTGTTCTCGGCCAGAATGTCGGCGGCGCGCAGCACGTCCTGATATTCATCGAGCCACAGCGCGAAATGATGCAGCCGTCCCGTGCCGCTCTTCACATCGGCCACATAGGCGACCTGATGATGAATCTGCGAGGTTGAAAGCCACGAGCCGATCTCGGTCTGGCCCTCGTTGAACAACACCTGTTCGCGCAATTGGAAGCCGAGCAGCGTCTGCACGAATTCGCGGTTCTTCGTCACATCCTTGGCGAGCAGCGCCAGATGGTCGATGCGGCGCACGGCGACGCCGCGTCCCGAAAATTTCTGCGGCAGATTCTTCAGCGTCGAGCGCTCTTCCGGCGGCGCGCGATATTTGTCTTCCTCGAAATAGACCTCCATCAAGTGGCCTTCGGGATCGTTGAAGCGATAGGAGGGGCCGCGCCCGTGATCGCCATTCGACCAGCCGATGCCGTAGCCCGCCTCCTCCAACGCCTTCACGCGCCGCTGCAAAGCCTGCGGGCTCGACGCGCGCCACGAAATGCAGCCGGGGCCGGGATGTTTGGCCTCGGTCAGCTTCAGCGTCGTCTCGGCATAATCGCCATAGGCGCGCAGATAGACGGAGCGGTCGCGGCGCGCTACCTCCGTCATGCCGAGCACGTCGCAGAAATACCAGACGCTGCCGTCGAGGTTGGGGGTCAGCAACTCGACGCTGCCGAGATGCGCGATGTCCTGAATGCGCTCGGGCGGAAAATTCATGGCGTTCTCCCTTGCGGGCGCAGGCGTCTTGTCGCGCCCTGTCGCCCCTATGCTGCGGCCTGACGCGGCCGCGTTATTTCTTCGCGGCGGCCGCGTCGGCCTCGCGCTTGGCGATATTGGCGAGAATTTCCGCGCCGCGATTGGCTGCGGAAAGGCCACGGAACAGGAAGCACAGGCTGATCGTCGCCTGCAGTTCCTCCCAGCTCGCGCCCGCCTTGCGCGCCGCCATGGCGTGCAGCGGCGCGGCGTCGTTGAGATCCATCAGCAGCATGCCGAAGAGCATCAATTGCGCCGTCTTCACGTCGAAGCATTTCGGATACATCGCATGCGCGCGCATCTTCTCCTGCATGTCGAGGATGGTCGGATCGAGCGCGCCGGTGACGTTGAGCCGCGCCTCGATGCGCGGCGGCACGAAGCCAATAAGATCCTTGTAGATTTCTCCCCGCGCCTCGACTGTTTCCTGCGTGTCCTTGTAGTCGCCGATGACGGCGCGAACGGCGGCGGTGTCGATGCGGGGCGGCAGCATGAGCGTCTCCAGAAGCGGCGCCTCCGGCGCCTGTTATTCGCCGGCACTCGACCAACAAACCTCCGCCCTGTCAACGGCGGCGCGTTTCAAGCTGGATCATCCGTCCGGCGATCGCAAGCAACCCGACGATCATCGCCCCTGTGGCGGCGACGACGCCGCTCCAGCCGCCATGATCCCAGCAATAGCCGCCCAAGGTGCCGACAAGCGACGAGCCGAGATAGTAGAAGGCGAGATAGAGCGAGGACGCCTGCGCCCGCGCCGTCGTCGCCCGCACGCCGACCCAGCTTGTGGCGATGGAATGCGCGCCAAAGAAGCCGAAGGTCATCACGGCCATGCCTGCCACGGCGGCGACAAGGGAATTGGCGAGCGTCATCGCCACGCCCGCCGCCATGACGATCACCGCCAGAAGGAACACGCGCTCGCGCCGCCCGCGGCCGGCGAGCGCCCCAAGCCACGTCGAGCCGAGCGATCCAATGGGATAGACGGCGAAGATCATGCCTACCGCCGCCTGCCCGAGCAGAAAGGGCGGTTCCATCAGATGGAAGCCGACATAATTGAAGATGGTGACGAAGGCGCCCATCAACAGCAGCCCCGCCAGAAACAGCGGCCTGAGGAAAGCGCTGCGCAGATGATCGCGAAACGCCTCGCCCGCCGCGCGCAACGCCAGGGGCCGGGGCGTGAAATGCGCGGCCGGCGGCAAAAGGCGCGGCAACAACGCGGCGGCGGCCAGCGACGCGGCGCCCACGACCGCAAGCGACAACCGCCACGAGCCGAATTCCGCCAGAACGCCGGCGATCATCCGGGCCAGCATGCCGCCGAAAGCGCTGCCGCCGATGTAAAGACCGACAGCCATGCCGACCGATTGCGGCGGCGTCTCCTCCGCGAGATAGGCCATGGCGGCAGGCAGGAACGCGCTCATCGTCACGCCGATCAGCGCCCGCGCCGCGACAAGCCCGCCCCATGTCGGCGCAGCGGCCGCAATCAGCGTCGCCAGCGCCGAGGCGATCAGCGAAACGATCATCAGCCGCCGATGCCCGTAGGCGTCCGACAGCGCGCTGGTGGCCAGAACGCCAAAAGCGATGATGCCCGTCGTGATCGAAAGCGCCAGCGAAGCCTGCGCCGCGCCAAGCCCGAAGCTTTGGGCGAAAGCCGGGAGCAGCGGCTGAACGCAATAGAGAATCGAGAAATTGGCGAACCCCGCGCCGAACATGGCGAGCGACATGCGCCGCAGCCCACCGGTTTCCGCCGTCATTTCAGAATGCGCTCGATGATCATCACGCGATCCAGTGTTCCGGCGAACGTCCAACCGGTCAAGCGCGGTTCGGGCGCTGATTGCAGGAGGCTCGTTCATGTGCCATGCTTCGGCTCAGGAGAAGCGCGCCATGAAAAACATCCGTCTGGCCCTGACAGCGGCGGCGACACTCGCCGCGATCACAATGTCCTTCGCCGCCGAGAACGACGCCGCGCCCAAACCGGCCGCCGAATCGACGCGCGCCGCCAACGCCGCCGTCGCCAAAGCGTTCGATCTCGCCAGCCCGCAGGATTACGAGGACGCCGCACGCGGCCTCGTGGCGCAATTGCCGGACGGGCTCATCAGGAACGACAAGGGCGAGGCGGTCTGGAACGGCGCGCAATACGGCTTCATCGCCGGCGACGCGCCCGACACGGTGAACCCGAGCCTGTGGCGGCAGGAGAAGCTCAACAACAACGCCGGCCTGTTCAAGGTGACGGACGGCGTCTGGCAAATTCGCGGCTACGACCTCGCCAATATGACGCTCGTCGCTGGCAAGACCGGCTGGATCGTCATCGACCCGCTGCTGACGACGGAGGCCGCCAGGGCCAGTCTCGCCTTCGCGCAGGAAAAGCTCGGATCGCGACCTGTCTCGGCCGTTATTTACACGCACAGCCACGTCGATCATTTCGGCGGCGTGCGCGGCGTCGTCGCGGAGGCGGACGTCGCCGCCGGCAAGGTTCCGCTCCTTGCCCCCGAGGGTTTCATGGACCACGCCATCGCCGAGAATGTGCTGGCCGGAAACGCCATGACGCGCCGCGCCCATTACATGTACGGCACGCCGCTGCCGGTCTCCGCGCAAGGCAATGTCGGCTCGGGTCTTGGCAAAGGCCTCTCCAGCGGCGCCATCGGCCTGATCGCGCCGACGGACCTGATCCGCAAGACCGGCGAGGAGCGCGTCGTCGACGGCGTGCGCATTCGCTTCCAGATGGCGAACGGCTCCGAAGCGCCGTCCGAGTTCACGTTCTACTTCCCCGACCTCAAGGCGCTCTGCCTGTCAGAGGTCGTCACCGCCCATATGCACAACGTCTACACCCTGCGCGGCGCCAAGACGCGCGATGCGCTTGGCTGGAGCAAATACATCAACGAAATGCTCGACCTCTTCCCCGAGGCTGAAGTCGCTTTCCGCAGCCATCACTGGCCGCTCTGGGGCGCGGAGCGCATCCGCAAGCATCTCGTCAACCAACGCGACGCCTATCGCTTCATTCACGACGAGGCTCTGCATCTAGCCAACAGCGGCAAGACCATGGACGACATCGGCTCGGCTGAATATTTCCCCAAGGGTCTCGCCGGGGATTTCTCGACGCATGGCTATTACGGCACGCTGTCGCACAATCTGCGCGCCGTCTATAATTTCTATCTCGGCTTCTACGACGCCAATCCGGCGACGCTGCACCGCCTGCCCGTCGTCGAAGCCGCGAAGCGCTACGTCGAGGCGATGGGCGGCGCGGACGCGGTCCACGACAAGGCGGCCAAGGCGGCCGCTGCGGGCGACTATCGCTGGGCCGCCGAACTCGGCAACCATCTCGTGCTGAGCGACGCCGCAAATCCCAGGGCGCGCGCCTTGCAGGCCGACATTCTCGAACAGCTGGGCTATCGCGCCGAATCCGCGCCCTGGCGCAACGCCTATCTCACCGGCGCGCAGGAATTGCGCTCAGGCGTCAAACCGCAGAAGGCCAACACGCAGGGCGCCGACGTCATCCGCGCCATGCCGCTCGACATGATCTTTGACTTTCTGTCCGTGCGCATGGATCACAAGGCCGCAGACGGCGAGGCGATCGGCGTCAATCTCGTCTTCTCCGACCTGAACGAGACATGGGCGCTGGAGCTGTCGAACGGCGTGCTCAACAACACCAGAGGCCGCGTGCTGAAAACGCCCAATGCGACGCTGACCCTGACGCGCCCCGTCTTCTTCCGCCTGCTGATCGAAAAGACGCCGCTGCCGCAATTGCTGCTGACGGGTCAGGCGAGCGTATCCGGCAACCCGCTGGCGTTGCGCGCGCTCTTCGCCAATCTCAAGGATTTCGACCCGCTGTTCCCCATCGTGACGCGATAGGGAGCCGACAGCCGGCCACGCCGGAAACGAAACGACAAGAATTTGTTTTATCAGCAATAATTTCATCAAACACCCACCTGATGCTGTGCAGGAAAGCCTGCCTGCAATAATTCAGGGGCTCGCTATACTTACGCTGCCCGAAGCTCGGCCTGTAGCGCCGGCATGGCTCGCACGGCGCGCATACACGCGAATCACGCTGATTCTCAAAGACTCTCGGCACGTTAAACGGGCGTCAGGCTGAGAATGCCCGCTTCGGTATTTATTCCGGATATTTGCAATATCACTGGCTGCGTAATTGCTCAGCCCAAGTGTTTACGCTAGAGCGTTTTTCGAGCGGCTTGAATCTGAATAGGATTCCCATGTGGCGTGGAATCTGATTCAGAATCCGTGCTGGTGATGGAGGCCAGCATGGATGGGTCAGCCTCTCTCGATGGATTTGCGTTCCCGGCTTCTTGCGGCGATTGATGGCGGGATGAGTTGTCGGTCTGCGGCAGCCCGGTTTGGCGTGGCGCCTGCAACGGCGATCCGCTGGCATGCCCAGCGACGGACAACGGGCGGTTTTGCCCCCAAGCCTCAGGGCGGCGACACGCGATCACATCACGTCGAGGCGCGGGGAGCGGATATCCTCGGCCTGTGGGAAGCACGCAAGGACATCACCCTTGAGGAACTGCGCCAGGCGCTGGCCGAGGTTGGCCTGTCCGTCTCGGTTGCCAGTCTCCACCGCTTCTTCGCGCGCCGGGGCATGACGCGCAAAAAAAGACCGGCCACGCCATCGAGCAGGACCGCCCCGATATCCTGAAGCAGCGTCAGGACTGGTTCGATGGCCAGATCGAACTGGAGCCGGAACGCCTCGTGTTCATCGACGAGACGTGGACGGCAACGAACATGACCCGCAGCCATGGCCGCTGCAGACGCGGCGAACGCTTGCGGATGGGCTTCCCGCACGGTCACCGCAAGACCACGACGCTGGTCGCTGGCCTGCGCATGACCGGCATGATCGCGCCGATGGTGCTGGATGGCCCGATCAACGGCGACTGGTTCGAGGCTTATGTCCGGCACGTTCTTGTGCCGGAACTGCGCCCCGGCGACGTCGTCATCATGGACAACCTGTCCAGCCACAAGCGCCCGATCGTGCAGGAGCTGATCGAGGCGGCAAAGGCGCGCTTGCTGTTCCTCCCGCCCTACAGCCCGGACTTCAACCCCATCGAAAAGGCGTTCTCGCGCCTCAAGGCCATGCTGCGCAAGATCGGCGAGCGATCCGTGAGCGGCCTCTGGAACCGCATCGGCTCCCTCGTCGACATCTTCCAGCCCGCCGAATGCGCAAACTACTTCATCGCGTGCGGGTATGATCCATACTGATCGAAAAACGCTCTAATCGACAAGGTTCCGGACATCATCGACGCGGGCGACCGTCCGGACTTCCTGAGGGGCGTTGCCGACGCCGAGTCCGACAACGAAACGCGGGCGCGCGCCGGTATCGACCAGCTCCTGTCGGTAGCCCGAACCTGCCGGGCGCGGGCGTCGGCCGCCAGCAGTGGCGATGAGGCCAAGAACGCTGAAGCGGCGGCCTCCTACATCGAGGCCTTGGCCAGCGCCGCCGAACTCGTCCTCACCGGCAAGAACACCGCCGACAACCCGTCCCTCTGATCAGGAGATTGAACGAATGCCCGCTATCCAATCCACCTACGGAACAATGTCCGCCGCGCGCGCCGGCCAGCTCGCCGACATGCAGGAAGGCTACAACGCTTTTTCCCGCAACGTCGAAACCTCGGCCGGCATTGCTTTTGGCAAGCCGGTCCAGCGCGGCGCTGCCGACGACGGCTGCAAGGCGATCGGCGATGGATCTGCGACCACGTTCCTCGGCGTCTCGCTGCGGTCGCAGGCGCGCGACGCCAACAACGGCGACATTTTCGCGCAGCGTGAAAGCGCTCGCATTGCGGACAAGGGCGTGGTCTGGGTTGTTCCCGGCGCCAATGTCGCGGCCGGCGACCCCGTCTACTACACACCTGCCGGGGCGTGGACGAATGCCTCGTCCGGAAACACGGCCGTCCTCAACGCTGTCTGGGACACCACGGCATCGAGCGGCGGCTTCGCCAAGCTGCGTCTGAAGTGAGGTCGGACATGGATATCCCCGCTGATCTTTCCGAGCGTATCAAGGTCGCGCTTACTGAAACGCTTTCCTCGGCTGACATCTCTGCCGTGATTGCCGCCGTAGAGACCGAAAGCGACCGCATCAAGAATGATGCTGAGGTTGCGGAAAAAGCCACGCTCGACCCGCTCGCCTCAGCCGAAGACGTCGCCGCGGCGCGCGCGACGGCTGCCGATGCTGAATTCCAGCTCAAGCGCCTCGCCGTGGCCTCCGAACGCCTCGCGGCGAAGCTCGCCGAAGTGCAGGCGGCAGAACAGTCGGCGCGCAACGGCGAACTGTACGACGCGGTGTTGAAGGAACGCGACGCGCTCGCGACCGATCTCGCCAAGCAATATCCGAAGGCGGCGCAGACGATCGCCGATCTCCTCGCGCGCATCGCGGCATCGGACGCCGCTGTCGCGGAAGCGAACAAGGTGCGCAGCCGAGATCGCGAACCGCTCATGCCGGTCGAGATCGTCGCGCGGGGCACGCTCGGCCCCGGTGTCGCCCGTCTTGGCCAGGAGGTCATGTTGCCGGCCTTCACGCCATCGGTGTCGCGGACGCCGTTCTGGGGGCCGCGCTGGTGAGGATCTGAACCATGTTCGTTGCCGCAGGCTGTCACAAGCGCCCTAGCGCTGCTCATCTGGATTGGAAAAGACGCCAAAGGCGTAGCGACGCGCCGACGCCTTCGGAAAGGCATGCCCAGTCTCAAGAGCTTCGCCGGCAACGAACGGAACAACTGCGTGTCGCCGTCTCGAAACCGGAGGGTGGCGCATCGTGATCAACATCAGTGTGAAGGTCGCGACCAAGGGACCTTCGGCGTCAGCGCGCCTGAAGAAAATCGAGACCGCGCTCACCACCGGGCCGAAGGCGGTCAAGGTCGGATTTCCGGCCGGGAAAGCACCGGGCGATCTGATCAGCATCGCCTATTGGAACCACGAAGGCACGTCGCGGGGCATCCCGCCGCGCCCCTTCATCACGATGGCGATGTACAAGGGCCGCCACCGCTTGAGAGCCGAGCTGACGACGATGACGCGCGGCCTGCTCGCCGGAAAGTCGGACTTGAAGGCCGGACTGACAAAGCTCGGCATGCTGGGTCAGGACATGATCCAGGTCCAGATCGGCTCGAACATGCCGCCGCCGAACAAGCCGGCCACGATCAAGGCGAAGGGATCGTCGCGGACCCTCGTGGATACCGGACGCATGGCGCAATCCGTCACATGGGACTTCGATAAATGAGCAACCCCGACTTTTTCGAGCAGTCCCTTCGGTTGGAGCTGAAGCGGATGGCAGAGCTCTCGGCCGAGCTTTTTGCCGCGTCGGCCACAGACATGCCGGCAGTGGAAAAAACCGCGTTGATTGATCGTTCGGAGGCAGAGACGGAGCGCCAGCTTCGCGGAATTCGCAAAGCGGCCGACCTAATCAATCAGTTTCACGCAATGAATTACGACGTAGACGATCTCGCCGCTCTGGTCCGCCAGTTCGGAGAAGAATCGAAAAAGCTACTCGCCACGGTCGAGATGCTGCGGCAACCGCCGAAGCGGCACGTTGGAGACACTCAATGAGCGTCGTCGAAGAACTTGTCGCTCGGATTGGCGTCCAAGCGACCGGCATCCCGGAGTTGAAGAAGCTCGATAGCGCTCTGAAGAACGCGAAGGGCGGGCTCAACGCCTTCGGCGCGGCCATGAACAAGTCGCTGGGCTCTGGCGCCAGTCTTTCCGGCTTGGACAAGCTGAAGACTGGACTGCCGGCCATCGCCTCCCAATTGAAGAGCAGCACGGCGCTCGCTTCCGGCTTGGGGAACGTCTTCGCCGCTGTCGCGATGAAAATCGGCGGCGCGGTCGTAAAGCTTGGCGCGTTTGTTGCCGCTATGGCGATGGCGCGACTGCATGCCGCTCAACTGCGCCGGGAGGCGCAGTGGGACGCCGAGGGGAAGCGAACCACGGCCGGCGGCGTCGACAAGCTGAAATCTCGCCTGGGCGCGATCGGCGTGACCGATGACGAAGCGACCACGCTTCACGCTGCCATCGCCGAGAAAGTGAACGAGGGTATCTCGAAGGGCGATACCAGCGAATTCAAGAAGATCGGCGTGAACGTGCTGGACAGCCGGCATCGCCAGCGCGACACCGCCGACATCACCGAAGAGATCGTCGCCAAGTACCTGGCGCGTCAGCAACAGGCGAAGAACCTTCGTCAGCAGGAACAAGCCGCGCTCGACAAGAAGCAACAGAAAAAGGCGGACACGCTGCGCGCCAAGGCCGATGCGATCGAAAAGCCGAATCGCGACATTGCCAAGAATTTCGGGCTGGACCCAATCTTGGGCAAGCTGCGCTTGACCTCTCCGGCGGACATGAACCGCAAAGCCGAGGAGTCCTCCCGCAAAAAGCCGCCCATCAGCGCGGAGAAAGAAAAGCAGTTCGCCGGCAATGCCGAAGAAGTCAGGAAGCTGTCCGAGTCGCTTGGGGCCGCTATGAACGGCCTGCTACGCCCGTTCCAGAACTTCGCCGACGCCGTGAATTCGATCGCATTGCCGAAGCTGAACCGCGTCATGGATTCCGTCGTCGGCGGCATGAAAAATGCCGGGTTGATCGACAAGACGCCGGAAGAGCAGAACGAGGAGTCCGAGCGCGATCGGGAGAACCGACGCGGCGCGGCGCGCATGGGGCAGGATTCGGCCACCGTAGCGCGCTGGAGCAAGTTGGCCGATGCGCTGGAGAAGCAAGGCGCCGGCAAGGGCGCGTTCTCTGCCCTGTTCGGCGACGAAAAGGACAAGTTCGTCCTGGCCATGCGCGCCTACCAGCAGGCCCAGGAACGCGAGCGGCGGGCAAGCACGAGCGGCGATGGCACGGCGGCAAACATGATGCCGCAGTTCGTGGAAAGCACGAAGCGCGCTTTCGAGGCGATGGTGGATGCGGCCAAGAAGCTGCAGGATGTGCAGTCGACCAATGCCGCGACCGTCAAAGGCGAAGGCAAGAAGGCCGATGAGAAGGCGCAGGTCAAAGAGGACAAGCGGTCCTACAACGACATCGGAAACGACAAGCGCACGATTACGAATTCCGTCACGGTGAACGCCACCGGCCTCGATGAAGTCGCCGCGAAAGTGAAGGCCGCCGTGCTGGGCGCGATCTCGACCAAGGCTGCGAATACGTCGACCGGCGCGCTCAACGCGCCTTGAAAGGAGAGATGGGATGGTTGCGGAGAAGAAAATCAGCGGGAAGGTCGTCCGCTTCAGCGAACTCACCGGCTGGGATGCTGTGCGCTCGCTCGAGCTACTGGGCAAGGTGGCGGGGCCGGTGTTCCCGCTGCTCGAATGCGTCGATATCGACGACGCGGCGGAGCGCAACGCTGCGCTGGCTAAAGCCATCCCGGAAATGCTCAAGGCGCACGATGGCGTCGCGATGCGCGAACTGCTCGACCTCCTTTTCGCCAATACGTTCGTGGACGGTGACAAGGTGATTGTCGGCGTCTTCCCCGGCACTTTGCAGGAGATCATCGAGGTCGCGGCCTTCACGATGGAGAAGCAATTCGGCGCTTTTTTCGGCGAAGCCGGCCTCGCCGGCCTTCTGTCGCGGTTGCCGTCGGCGCAGGCGGCGAGCGCCCCCTGATCTCGGATCGGGACGCCGCAGGCATGCTGCCGAACACGATCGGACGCATGTTCGTGTGGCGCCCGATCCTCGCGGAGCCGCCGATCTACTCGCTTGCGGACGTATCTCGGCTCACGCTGAATGAGATTGCGGACGCCAACGAGGTGCTAGACTTCCGGGAAGAGCTTGCGCGCCGCGCCCAGGAGCGCGCGAAGTAATCAGTTCGGCAACGTCCACTGTCGAATTGATCGTGGTCGCTGGCGGGCGCATCCGCTGGCGGCCACATCACCATTTCCAATCCTTCCGGGATGCGGGAGTGGTGCGGCGCGGGGGCGGGCTTCGCGGCTCGCCCCCATTCATCAATAGACGAACAGCCGCCGCAGGGTCGAAAGCGCGGCCTCGCACTTTTCGGCGTCGTCGCTGTATTTGCAGTGGAGTTGATCGACCGTTTGAAGGTTGCCCTTCCGCATGTGCCGCTCGACCTCCTTGGGCGTCATCTTCCGGGAGACGCCGCGCTCCGTCACCGTGCATTCGCCATCTTCGCACACCGTCATCGCGGCGGCCGGCGACGCAGCAAGCAGCAAGGCGGCAATGATGATCGTGCGCATGTCTACTCCTTCAGCCGAACGCCCGGCCCGCCGCCATTGCGGGCCACGAAGACGACGCCAGCGCCTTCCAGCGCCGCCACGATCTTGGCGCGGAGATCGTCCGATACGGCCGCCGATCCGGTTTCGAGGCGCTTCACCGAAAGGGCGGAGACATCGGCCGCGACGGCCAAGGCATCCTGCGACCAGTTCAGCAGGGCTCGCGCGGCCCGGATTTGAGCGCCGGAAATCATGCTTGATACTTTTCGTAACAAATCATATGATACGAAACGTAACAAGCCGAGGTGAGAGGTGCAACCAATGAGCTACGAGATTACGCCGCAACCGCAATTGCGCGCCCTGGACGTGCTGGACGTTGTTCCCGCCGGGTGCGTCGCCGTCGTGGACGACACAGGGCTTTGCGAGCCGCACATCAGGATCGGGGAGTTTGCAATCGCCGACACGACCGACCGCGACCCCATCAAGGGTGAGATTTTCGCGATCCGTTGGAAAGAAGGCGGCAGGATCAGCATCCTGCAAGCGAGGGTCATGGAATGCGACATCGGCGACGGCCCGCAGCCAACTTGGTGGGTAGGGCCAATGCCCGGCGCTCGCATCGCAGCCACGTCCGAAGGGCCATTCAGCGACAACGAGCATCTGAAGTCGAAAATCGTCGGCCGCATCGTCGGCGTCATGGCCGCACAAGTGGCCGGCTAAAGCAATCGACAGGAGAGAACCATGAAATCTGCTGTATCACGCCCCCGCGCCGCACCGGTTCCGAACGATGGACCTCTACTCGATCTGAGCAGCGACTTCGAACTCGCCTGGCTCGCGGAGCGGCGCGTCTTCGCTACGGAGGGCGTCACGGACGAAGCCTGCGAAGCCGCTGCCGATGCGACATCGGCCATCGTTCAAAGGATCATCGAGACGCCGGCAGATTCGCTCGACTGCTTGCGCGTGAAGGCCCGCGCCATCTCGTGGTGCTATGACGGCGAGGCGTTCGATCCGGCCGAACTGACGGCCGGCGCCACCGGGGAAGCGACTGCGAACCGGTTGGCGGCATCGCTTGTGGAGGACGTTTTCCGGATGGTGGGTGTCGAGACAAAGCGACGGGCACACTGACGGCCGCCGAATGATCGCCAGCATGAACGCCTCGCCATTCGGCGGGGCGTTTTTTTGTTGGAGGGTGGAGAGGCGCCAGCGGATGCGCCCGCCAGCAACCTCTCCGTTGGCGCATTCGGCGCTGCGCCGACGAATAGGTTACGGCTGAAGCGTTGCTGTGCCAATATGTGGGATTGCGTAATTGCGCCCGATCATTGCGAGATTGCCGCGCCGGTCGATTGTTTCGGCGAGCGGAGGCCAGCCCCGACATGGCAGAACGCGAATATTGGAGGTTGTACGCCCAGGGACCGCGCCGACCCCGGAACTTTGCTGCCGGCGTCTATGCGACCCGCGAGGCCGCGCTCGACGCCGCGCAGCGGCTATGGAAGCAGGGATTGCATCCGACCCGAATTGTAAGCCCGCAAGGCGAGATCATCGATACCGCCGAGATTGATCGTTACGGCCAGGAGCATCCCGACGCGGGAGATTAGATCAACGCGGCACCTGCCCCGCCTCAAGCAAGGCCTTCAGCGCCGGCCCCTCAGGCTTGCAGGCGAGCGTCGGCGGATCGCCGCAAGTCCGCTTTAGGGCGGCCCAGCCCACGCACTTGCCGTCCGGAGCGCGGTAGCCTGGTCCGCCTTTGCATCCGCAGCCCTCGCATGGCGGCGGCGCGGCGGCATCTACCTCTTCGGTGCATTTGCCGGTGTAGGGCGGCTCACCGCAAACGCGCGCGACCTCATTCCAGCCGACGCAATGGCCGTCGGCCGCGCGCAGTCCAGGGCCGCCATTGAGGCCGCAGCCGTAGCGGTTCTGTGCCCGAGCCGCGGGCCCGCCAAACTCGACGGTCAAGAGTGCAAGCGCGGCGATGGCCAAGCGGATCATCGGAGCGTCATCCGGACTTCTCAGGTTCGCCGTCCTGCCGTGGGCCGCGCGCAACGATCTTGAGCGCCGATAGTGGGTCAGTTGGAAATCTAGCCCGGCTGACCGGGGCTAGGAAGCGAATGGTGGTAAGTGCATATTGGCGCGATGACCACGGCTCCCTTACCTCAAGCTTGGATTGTGCCCGTCTGGACCGAAATGATGGACGGCGGGCGGCCAAGGCTCGTTTGCTACGTTGCCGGTTTCGAGAGGGCCGACGACGCAAAGAAGGCGGTAAGCGACATTGTGGGCGCTAACGGCAACGTTGTGCGCGATCCAGCTCCGTGGCGGTCCTGATTTCGGCGGCGCTGGCAGTCGCGCTCCTCGTCGTGGCGGTTGGCGCGCTTCGTTGAGCCGCCGATTCAGTCGCGATTAGTTTGATCCACCGTCCTGCTTCGCTCCCCTAGCGACAATCCGCAGCGCCCCGTCTGGTAGCGGCTGCTGGATGCACAACGCTTCATCGGTCGGAGCGCGGAGCCAGAAATCAATTTCGTCCGGCTCGCGCAGGACGACCGGCATAGCCTTTGGATGGATCGCGCCGACCTCGGCATTCGGTTCAGTCGTCAGGAAGGCGAAAACATCGGCAGTGATCTCGCCCTCCTTCGCCTTGCGGATCGAAGTCCAGCGCGTCCAGATCCCTGCGAACGCTGCGAGAGGTCGGCTTTCGTCGAGCGCGAACCACACAGGCTGCTTTTTCCCGTCGGCCGTCGTCTCGTATTCCGAGAACGACGTCCAGGGCACGACGCAGCGGCTTTCGACGCCCAGCCAGCGGCGCCAGTGCGGCGAGGCGGTGTTCCGCACGTTTGTAACGCCCGGATCGGTCGTACGGCCCTTCAGCGCGAAGACGGGCGAAGGCATGCCCCATCGCGCCATCGTCAATTCGCGCTCGCCACCGGTCATGCAAACAATCGGCGCGGCGTAGTCAGGAAAGACGCCGGGCAGGGGTGGGAGATTGCCGGCGTTGTCGCGCGTGACGCGCAACCATTCGCGGATCGCGGCTTGGCCTTTGGTGATGCTGTAGAGGTTGCACATGGCCGCAGACTACGCTGCATCCTGTCCGACGCGCTATCCGGACTGCCTCCCGTCGCCGGGCGATCGATAGTCGCGCCAATCGGTCCTCAGGGTGTATTCCCGCGCGCCGCAGACGGTGCAGCGAAAGCGCCTGTATTGGACGATGGACGGGAACGGCGTTTCGTCTGAGAGGCGCAGGGCGTCAAATTCGATCCGGCCAGCGTGGCGGCAATATCCAGCGTGGCAGATTACCTCGACGGCCTTCAGGCCCATGCCGCGAAGATACGCGATGGTCGGAGGTGGTTCGGCCGGCGAGCGAGAGCGGCGGGAGGGTGAGACATCTTCGCGGGGCGGCGGGCGCTGGCGCATCCTTATTCGATCTCTACACCTAGCCGCCACTCGCTTTCGGGATCAGCTCGATAATCTTGCTCGGAACCGTTGCATCCGAGGGGCCCGGTTTCGTGTACCCGGTCTCTTGCGGCGCAAAGATGCACGCCGCTGCATAAGTAAGGATCACGCTTTGCTTATCCTCTCCCGGAGCAGCTTTCACGAGAGCGTTGAAAGTCAGAAGCGCATTTTGGCGATGGCGGTTCACGATTTCGTTGTGCTTGTGGGACAAGAAATTGCGGGCCGACAGCACGAGCATGTACGCTAACACACCGAAGATCAGAAACTTGCTCAGCCCCACTTGGATCGCGATGTAGGGCTTAGAGAAATCCAAGAAAGGCAGATGGACGGAGTAGATCGATAGAAGGCCGAGAACGCCAAGGGCGACCGCAGTGTAGATCGTATTCCATCGCCACTTCTCTGCGTCGACGGCATGTTGATCGGCCTCGTGCTTGAAGTACGTGGCTTGTTGAGAAACGCCCTGTTCGGCCGCCGTCTTGCGAATTGCTTCCAGCACTGATGCAGCTTCGGCTTTGTCGGCTTCGAGCTGCTTCTTTATTTCCGCCGCTGCATCATTGGCTTGTTGGGTTGCAGCTCTCGCTTCTCTCTCCAGAGCGGCGAAATCTCTTTGACGGGTAGAGAGGTAAGCGATGATCGGCGAAATCCTCTCGTACGCGCCTTGAAACTGTTCGTCGACCTGACTGATATATGCAGTCCGGTTGCCCGCTGGATTTTGATCGGTGGCCGGATCAAATCGCTGGATAGCGGTAATGATGTTGTAGAGCGCATCAGCTGTTTCACGGATCGCATTCAATTGCGAAGGGGGAAGCTCGGCGAGAAAGTCGCCTGGGACTTGCCGCAACAGCCCTACAATCTTATTCGCGGGGGCCACCACGGCATCGAAGCTGAGCCGACCTAAGTCGGACGCTCGCACCAATGAATTGACGTCGAACTGCTGAATGCGAACCAGGGAGTCCTGGGTGCGCTTCATGACTTCAGGATCTACCACGGCCCCTCGCGGTGCGCCGTTACCCTAAACGCTACCCGGCGCGGCTAATGTTCAATCTGAAAAACCTAACCCATTGATCCGCTGGCAGGAGTGGCCGGGCTCGAACCGACGACACCCGGTTTTGGAGACCGGTGCTCTACCAACTGAGCTACACTCCTGCGGGCGACCGGCTCAGCCGGCCGCAGCGGACGCGCTGTCATAGCGACGTCGCGCCTTGCCTGCAAGCCTTGTCGCGCAACGCGCCAACCGCCACCATGGCGGCAGGAGGCGTCTCATGCACAAGGATTTCCACGGGGTCTTTCCCTATCTCGTCTCGCCGATCGACGCGGAAGGCCGCGTCATGGACGGCGTGCTCGCGCGCCTCTGCGACGATCTCATCGCCAAGGGCGTGCACGGCCTCACGCCGCTGGGCTCGACCGGCGAATTCGCCTACCTGACGCACGCGCAGAAGCGCCGCGTCGTCGAGGTGGTCGTGGAGGCCGCCGCCGGCCGCGTGCCGGTGATCGCCGGCGTCGCCGCGACGACCACCGCCGAAGCCGTCCGCCAGACGCGCGAATGGGAGAGCCTCGGCGTCGACGGCGTTCTGGCGGTGCTGGAAGCCTATTTTCCGCTCGACGACGATTCGATCCACGGCTATTTCGCCGCGGTCGCATCGGCCACCAGCCTGCCGGTCACGCTCTACACCAATCCGAACTTCCAGCGCGCCGACCTGTCGCTGCCGGTCATCGAGCGCCTCTCGCACGTCCCGAATATCCGCTATCTCAAGGACGCGTCGGTCAATACCGGCCGCCTGCTGTCGATCATGGAGCGCGTCGAGGGCCGCATGGAGATATTCGCCGCCTCCGCCCATATCCCCGCCGCCGTCATGCTGATCGGCGGCAAGGGCTGGATGGCGGGCCCGGCCTGCGTCGCGCCGCGCGCCAGCGTGAGGCTTTACGAATTATGTCGAAATGGCGCCTGGAACGATGCAATGACGCTGCAAAGACGCTTGTGGCGGCTCAATCAGGCCTTCGCGAAGTATAGTCTGGCGGCCTGCATCAAGAGCGGGCTTATGTCGCAGGGCTATCCGGTCGGCGATCCCCTCGCCCCGCAAAAACCGCTGGATTCCAAGGCTCAGGCGGAAGTCGCCGCCATCGTCGCGGGCTTCGATTGAGCGAATCGCGAAGCGCTGTTCGACGAATCGTTGATTCATTTACAGGCGCTTAACCAAAAAAAGCTTCAATTGCTCGGCATTGGACGGGCGGGCCGGCTTCGTAAGACACGAGCCCGCCAGCCTCGTCTGGTGAGCCGTGTCGTTGCGAGCGCCCTCCAACGTCGCGTGAGCGAGTGCAAGTAGAGGGCGCACGTAGCGGAAGCATGGGCTGCATGCAGACAGATCCTTACGGTTTCGACGAACCCCAGGAATTCAGGTTGCCTCGCCGCCGCCATTGGCGTCGCGCCGGCGCCAGCCTGGCGGGCGGCGCCGCCGCCATCGCCTTTCTCTCCGCTGTCGGCGCGCAGATGCTGCAGACGGGCGCTACGCCGGAAGCGCCGGCCCTGCGCAAGGCGGAGCCGATCGGCCCCCTCGCCCCGCGCATCGCGCTGCGCGCAGGCGCCGAACTGCTTGACCCCGCTTATGCGCTCGGCGGCAAGCCGACCGCCTTCTCGCTCGACCCTGTGTCCGATCCGGGCCTCCAGCCGGCGACCACCCTTGCGTCGGCGCAGATGACCGATCTGCGCGGCCGGCTGTCCGAGGTCGAGCGCCCGCTCGGCCCGCCGCAGGCCGCCCCCATGCCGGTCCCGCGCCCGCTCGACCTCGCGATGACGGCGCCGGAAGAGACCTTCTCGCCGTTGCCGCCACGCCGGCCGGCCGATCTTGCGCCGCAGCCCGCCGCGCGCGGTCCCGTGACCGCCCAGACGGAAACGGCGACGCCCGGCGAGCCCGCCCAGCCGCGGGCGTCCCGCGCGCTCCGTGGCGGCCGCACGACGGTCGCCAAGGCGGAACCGCCGAAGGAGCCGGGCTTCTTCGAGAAATTGTTCGGCGGCGCCGGCGGCTCGCCGAATCCGGCGATGGCCTATGCGGCCCCCGATGGCGGCCTGACCGGCGGCGGATCGCGCCTGACCGGCGTCGCCCCCTCGGACTCCGCGTCGAACGTGGCGTCGGACCGCTTCACTGCCGTCTACGACATTTCCGCCAAGGTCGTGCATCTGCCCGACGGCACGCGGCTCGAGGCCCATTCCGGCCTCGGCGAGTTTATGGACAAGCCGAGCTTCGCCCATCTGCGCATGCGCGGCGTGACGCCGCCTGCCGTCTACGACCTGCGCGAGCGGGAGGCGCTGTTCCACGGCGTGCGCGCCATCCGCCTCACCCCGATCAACTCGTCGGTGCACGGCCGCTCCGGCCTGCTCGCTCACACCTACATGCTCGGACCGAGCGGCCAGTCGAACGGCTGCGTGTCGTTCCGCGACTATCAGAAGTTCCTGAACGCCTTCCTCAGCGGTCAGGTGAAGCGGCTGAAGGTGGTGGCGAGCCTCTGAGGCCCGCCACACTCCCGAATTCCTGTCACTTCCCCGCCACCAGCGGGCAGCCGCCGTCCTTCAGCGGACGGAAGACCTCGTCGCCCGGCAGTTCGGCCAGCACCTTGTAGTAGTCCCAGGGATACTTGCTCTCTTCGGGCTTCTTCACCTCGAGCAGCAGCATGGAATGCACCATGCGGCCGTCCTCGCGCAGGACGCCGTTCTGCGTGAAATAATCGCGCACCGGCATTTCGCGCATCTTCGCCATCACCGGCTTGGTGTCGCGCGCGCCCACCGCCTTCACCGCCTTCAGATAATGCATCGTCGCCGAATAGGTGGACACCTGGTTCATCGTCGGCATGCGGTTCATGCGGGCGAAGAATTTCTTGCCGAACTCGCGCGACAGGTCGTCCTTGTCCCAGTAATAGCCTTCCGTGATGATCAGGCCCTGCGCGGTCTTCAGGCCGAGGCTGTGGATGTCGGAAATGAACATCACGATGCCGGCGAGCTTCTGCCCGCCCGCGGTGATGCCGAATTCGCCGGCCTGCTTGATGAGGTTGATCGTGTCGCCGCCGCCGTTGGCCATGCCGATGACCTTGGCCTTAGACTGCTGCGCCTGCAGCAGGTAGGACGAGAAGTCCGGCGAGTTGAGCGGGTGGCGCACGGAGCCGACGACCTTGCCGCCGGCGTTCGTGACGACGCCGGACACGTCCTTCTCGATCGAATGGCCGAAGGCGTAGTCGACCGTGATGAAATACCAGCTATCGCCGCCCTGTTTCACGATCGCCTTGCCGACCGTATTGGCGTTCGAATAGGTGTCGTAGGTCCAGTGAACCGTGTAGGGCGAGCACGACTTGCCGGTGATGTCGGACGAGGCTGCGTCGGTGATGAGCAGCGGCTTCTCAAACTGCTTCGAAAGTTCCATCACGGCGAGCGCGGTGGCCGACGTCGGCATGTCGATGATCGCGTCGACATTCTCCTGCTCCCACCATTTGCGCGCGAGCGTCGCGGCGACGTCGGGCTTGGTGGCGTCGGCGCTGACCAGCTCGATCGGCTTTCCGAACATCTGGCCGCCGAAATCCTCGATCGCCATTTTCGCGGCCTCGATATTTCCCTTGCCGCCGATGTCGGAATAGACCGAATTCAGGTCGGTCAGGACGCCGATCTTGAGCGGCTTCACGTCCTGCGCCGACGCGAGCGGCGCCAGCATGGTCGAGGCGAGCAGCGCCGCGCCGAGCAGCGCGCCGCGGTGAGGCGACTTGCGAGCCCACATTTCCCAAGTAAGGCGCTGATTTCGCTGTCCTGACCATTATATTTCCTATATAAAACATGGTGTTGAAGGCTGCGAGGGGCGCGTTTCAT